>Ga0187880_1003130_pt1 | contig 12706 bp, 8 predicted proteins | sample June2016WEW_19_4_FD_132998 | JGI IMG/M metagenome (GOLD analysis project Ga0187880, IMG submission 132998) | Peatland microbial communities from SPRUCE experiment site at the Marcell Experimental Forest, Minnesota, USA - June2016WEW_19_40 | ecosystem: Environmental > Terrestrial > Soil > Wetlands...
GGCGCATGCGGGGACGATCATTTCTGCAGCTGTTTGACTGTTCGCTGCTGCAATGCAGATTAGTTCAGTAATCGTGCATTGCGAAGCCGAGCTTCTCGAACCTGGGAAGTTCGGCTTTTGTCATAGTCGTGAATGACGACTCTAGTTGCACAGAGTCATCGAGGTCCTTTCTCAAGGGCCTCAAGGCAACTATGTTCGGAAGCAGGAGGAATCAATGGACAGCAACACAAGAAGGTCTTTCTTGAAAAAGTTGGGGATTGCCTCGGTTATGACTACCAGGCCGCTCCGTCGTGTGTTCGCGAGCAACTTAGCCACATCGGCGTTCGCCCAAGATTACGTTCCTCCGCGTGGAAACGTCCGGGTGCCGGAATCGGACGATCAATGGAAAGCGGTGAAAGATTACGTTGACGAACCCGGTCCGGAATACCGACATGCTTCCGAATCCGCCTTCGAAGCGTTTCGCGATATTAAATATGGCGTGCGGATCCACTGGGGGCTGTACGCACTCAAGGAGTGGTGGGACACTAGTTGGCCATTTCTAAAATTGTCGCCTGCGGAGAAGCAGGAATATCAGGAGCAATACAAAACTTGGAATCCCACAGGGTTCAACGCTGATGAATGGATGAAGTTCTTCAAAGAGAATGGGATGAGGATGTTTGCAATCACTTGCAATCATCACGAAGGCTTCTCCATGTACGACACGAAAAGGAGAGTAAGAAGTCGTGTTGACTGGACGGCACCAGGGGGACCCAAACTCCAGAATTGCGAGCAGGCTTACAGCATTATGGAGACTCCGTTCAAGCGAGACGTAGTAAGAGAAGTGTGTGAGGCGGGTCGCAAGCATGGGCTGAAGATCGATCTCTATTTTTCTCATCCTAACTGGTACGACGCAGACTTTCGTCCCTATTGCAGACATCCCCTGAAGCCGGGTGTGTATGGTATTCCGGATCCTACGCAAGAAGAACAAACGCAGATGATGGCGCATCATCGTCAGCAACTTAAGGAATTACTGACGAACTACGGCAAGATCGATATGGTGTGTCTAGACATGTGGCTGGGGAAAGAGGTGTGGCCCCAATTGCGAGAGACGATGTTGACACTCCGTAAGCTTCAGCCGGACGTAATGTTTCGCGCACGCGGCATCGGTAATTACGGTGACTACTACACCCCCGAACGCTATGTGCCTGGGGGAAAGGGAACGACGGACATACCCTGGTTCGTAATCTATCCGTTAGGCCGCGGTTTTTCTTATGGCGGCGCCGATGACCACTACAAGGGTAGTAGGTGGGTCATCGAAAACCTGGTCGACACGGTCGCTAAGGGCGGCAACTTCATGGTCGGTATCGGTCCAGACCGCAATGGCAGGTTCGGTCCCACGGCCATGAATCAACTGGAGGAAGTCGGCGCATGGCTGAAGGTGAATAGCGAAGCGATTTATGAAACGCGGCCGCGTCCGGGTGATTTGTGGAAAGAGGGTGAAGACGTTTCCTTTGCCGAATCCCGGCCCGAAAATGGCGAACAGCCTCCTGTAACCGGCGAAAATGGCCCGATTCGTTTTACTCGCAGCAAAGATGGTCGAGCGCTCTACGCCATCTGTTTGCAATGGCCAGGTCCAAGGCTAAGGTTGAGGACCGTTCGGGCACGTCAAAGTACCAAGATTACCCTGCTCGGTGTGAATGAATCATTGAAATGGCACGACGACAATGCTGAGGGGTTGGTCATCGAAATTCCGAGTGCACTTCAAGAGGGAGCGAAACGGCCCTGTAAAGTGGCATGGGCCTTCAAAATTGAAGGCGAGAAGGCATAGTACACATCGTTAGGGAAACTTCTCCAATAACGCAGTTCAGCCGGGCAGTCATCGTCGTTTCTTGGGGTGTTTGAGCGCGTTTTCCTACAGGCGGCGCCACCCATGGAGCGATTACCGTCGCGAAGGGACGGCACACGTTGCCCGCATGAGCATTCGAAGGACGCGAGGAGCGGTCGCGTGTTAATCTCTTTTGCGGCAAATGTCCAAGCATCGGCAAAAAACATACCGTTCGTGAGTTGCTGTACCAATTGTGTGAATCTCGCTAAAATGAAAACTGCTCGTTGTTTGTTCGTCGAAGGACAAACGTCGCACCCCTCGTCGCCCATATGGCAACTTCAGTGCAGACTCGCAGCAAGACACCGGCCGACACCCGGATTACGGCCAAAATACTCGAGAAGATCAAGCGCCTTATCTCGACCGGGGCCGTTGTGCCAGGGGGAAAGTTTCCCCCGGAACGTGAACTGGCGAAAGAGTTTGGCGTAAACCGCGCTTCATTGCGTCAGGGCCTGAAAGTGCTTGAGATCATGGGTGTTCTGACCCAGAGGGTGGGCGATGGGACGTATCTGAGCGCCAGCGCCGAATCGACCCTTAAAGAGCCGCTTGATTTTCTCATCCTCTTGGACGACCTCTCCCATCATGAACTGTTCGAGACCCGCATGATCGTCGAACCGGAACTCGCGGCCCGGGCAGCTCAGCGCGCCACCGCCGAGGACCTGATCGGACTCCGAAAGGCGATTGTCGCGATGGAGCGTTGCCGGACGAACCAAGAGAGGTTGGATGCCGACCTCGCATTCCATGAATGTATTTTTCGCGCCAGCGGCAATCGTATCTGTCACCTGTTGTTTAGAGTGATCCACCGCAACTTGCTGACCAGCATGTCGCAACTTTCCAAGCGCGTGCCCCTCGACCGGCCGCTGACTTTTCACAAGCGAATCTATGAGGCGATTCAGCAACGGAATTCTGAAGAAGCACGCCGCCAGATGCTGGATCACATTGCCGATACCAAAGGGCTCCTGACGCCGGGAACCAGGTAGACCGCTGCCGAAATCTCCAGACTCCGCTTTGAGTAGCGGGAGGAACAAACCGCGCCTCTCAAGTTTTCGGCAGCCTGTTAAAGGACCATCCAATTCGCCGTGAGCCGATCTATGTGTTTGTCTCGCTGTGACCCTCTTTACACAAAGAAAAATTCTCTGAGCTCTTGATTAGTCGAGCGAAGATATGTACGATTTGGTCCGTCCATTGTCATCAAAAATACTATGCAAAGACGAGAATTCTTGAAGCTGACTGGCAGTGCGACGTTTGCTGCGGTGACGGCCCGTGTTCACACTGATGCTCTTGCGGCTTTAGCAGACCTACAGTCGCGCGAAGCTGTCTCCTTCTACGTTTCACGCTCAGGGAATGATAGTAATCCGGGAACCTCACAGCTACCGTTCGCAACCCTCCACCGGGCTCAGCAAGCGATCCGGGAGTCAAAGAGAACCACGGTTTCCATCAGGGTCGTGGTCCGCGGGGGCACGTATTACCTGAAGAGTCCCCTCGTATTTGGACCTGAAGATTCCGGCAGTGAAACTACCGTCATCTACGCAGCTGAACCCGGCGAATCGGTCACCATCAGTGGCGGCTGCAAGTTGTCCTGCAACTGGTCGCCCTACAAGAACGGGATCGCGATGACGCGGGTGCCAGCAGGATCAGAGTTTACTCAGCTCTTCGTCAATGGAAAGCGGCAAATCCGAGCTCGCTATCCAAACTACGATCCCTCCGACCCGGGGAAATCCGGATACATTCACGCCGCAGGTCCGATCCCAACTGGCACGCCGAACCCTTACGCCGGGGCCGACGAGGACATGACGTTTTCCACCCAAGCTCCCCGAGGTATCCGATTCGATCCCGCCACCTTCACAAAACAAAAATGGGCAAATCCTCAAGACGCTGAGATCAACATTTTCCAGGCGGCCTACTGGGGGAACCTGCAATGGAAGATGAAGGGCATAGACTTTAGCACCAATTCGATCTGGTTCGGTGACGGCGGTCAACAGATCGGCGCCAAGTGGAGCTATGGTCCCGCGGTTCTTAACGGGCACTCACGGTTCTTCATCGAAAATGTATTCGAAGAATTGGATTCACCCGGGGAGTGGTTTCTCGACAAAACGAAAAACATCCTCTACTACTATCCTGTGCCGAGCGTGGATCTGGAGAGCGCTCTGGTTGAAGTTCCCGTGCTCGAGCATGCAATCCAGTTCGCCGGGACGCAGGAGTCTCCCGTCCATGAAATTTCCGTGCAAGGTTTCCGCATCGCCCATACTACGACGACTTACCTCAAGCCCTACGACGTCCCGTCCCTAGGCGACTGGGCGCTTCACCGCGGCGGCTCTGTCTTCGCTGAGGGAACGCGAAACTGCTCGATTGAGAACTGTTGGTTCGATGCCGTAGGCGGCAATGCTGTGTTCGTGAACAACTACAACCGCCGGTTTTCTGTGACCGGTTGCAAATTCACCGAAACCGGCGACAGCGCCATTTGCTTTGTCGGCGACCTGGAAAAAACCAACGGCACGCAGCGCGCCTTCCCCTACGAGTGCCAGGCCAGCAACAATCTCATTCACGATTGCGGTTTCTACGGGAAGCAAATTGCCGGAGTCTACATTTCTCGCGCCAAGCGGATCACCGTAAGTCACAACCTCGTTTTCAACATGCCGCGGGCCGCGATCTGCATCGGGGATGGAACTTGGGGCGGCCACGTCATCGAATTCAATCAGACCCACGACACGGTTCGCGAGACCAGCGACCACGGTCCCTTCAATGCGTGGGGACGCGATCGCGGGTGGGCCCTGGCTCAATCCCACGCGCCATACACCGCGGACCGCAGCCTGGATGTCTGGGAAGCCCTGGTCGACACCATGGAACCTGTCATCGTTCGCAACAACTTCTTCGACGAGAAATCCGGCTGGGGGCTCGACCTCGACGATGGCGCTTCGAACTATGAAATCTACAACAATATCTCGGTCGGTGGCGTGAGCATGAAATTGCGCGAAGGGGCCTATCGCAAGGTCTATAACAACATCTGGTACCTGTCGAAAGGCGCGCCCTGCTTTCACGTGGGGAACAATTACAATCACGATCAGTACTTCAACAACATCACGGTGATGGATCCGGGAAATACGAGGTGGCCTGATGGCTTGCCGTGGTGGCCGCAGATGATCTATTCGATAATCGCGCCGCCGCTCTTTGGACCCTGGCTAGAGAAAATCGATAACAACTGCTTCTACTGCGTCGGCGGAGAATTTCAAGCCGTGGTCGATGAGTTACGGTCAGAAGGGGGCAAACGCAACCCGCAGCGTTACGACCTTGCTGGATGGCAAGAGCTTGGCTTCGACCAGCATTCTGTTTTTGCCGATCCCCTTTTTGTCGATCCCAAGAACCTCAACTTCCAGGTGAGGCCCGAATCGCCGGCCCTAAGAATAGGTTTCGAGAACTTCGAGATGGGCAAGTGGGGATTGACCGACAAGTTCCCCGAACAATGGCGCGAGCCGAAAAGCTAGCGTTGTCTACACAGTGAAGAGGATCTATGAAGAAAATCATAGTGGCAACACTCGCCGTCGCAACCGCAGTTTGTGCTGCAGGGCTCTACGCCCACAGTCAGGCCTCGCATGTACAGCGCATCGGCATGGTCATCGGAATCAAGCCTGACCAGATCAGCGCCTACGAGGTTTTGCACGCGGCTTCAAACGTCGGAGTTCGTGATCTGCTGACGAAATATCACATGCATAACTTCTCAATTTTTATTCATCAACTCGACGACGGGAAGTACTACCTGTTCGGCTATTACGAATACACCGGAACAGACTACAAAGCCGACATGGTTAAACTGTCGGCCGAGGCGCGCAATCAAAAGTGGCTTTCAGTGACGGATCCCATGCAGATTCCGCTTTCTGGCGAGAAATCCTGGGCGCAGATGCAAGAGGTCTATCACAACCCCTAATGCGTAGACTTCTGGGAGGCTGGGACGCGAAGCCTGCCTAGGTTCCGACAGGCTCAACCAGATAAAGATCTCGTCCGGCTTGTTCCACGATCAGAGTGTTAGGATCGCCCTCGTAATCTTTCCGGCGGAAAGTGTGTGGGTCCATGTACCTCAAATTCACTTGCCGGCAGGTGTCTGCATCGACCGCCGATGCCAGGGTGATCGAATATCTGGGCACGATCGTGCCGTCGGTGAGGCGTCGCCCCGCAAAACTGACATGCGCCAGGTGAGCTGCCACGCAAAGATTCTGCTGCAATTCTTGCGATTGCGACACTAGTTCCCGGATCGTCTCCAGCGGAGCGTAACCGTATCGCTTGATCAACGCGCCGTGCGTTTCAGACAAGTTGGTGAGTTGCGGAGCGAAGATGATCAATGCGCCGTCCTCTTCGATTACCGGGCCTATGCGGTAGCTCGCTTTTCCGCCAACCCAGAGATCTTCATAGTGCTCATCGAGCAGAGCAATGACTCGCTTATACTTTCGTCCCGTGTATTTGATATGGACGTGGCGGCTCACCTCGGCCGCTTTTCGAACAGCTTGCCGGAAGTCCCCACAGAAAAGCGCTCGCGTACGAAGTCGGCCACGGTCGCGCGTTACGACTGAGCTAAGCGAGATGACCCGGGAGGGTACGAAATCTGCCGCCGCTTCGAACAGGTGACGAGTGGGTGTTTCGACTCGACCAATTACCTTTTCGATTGTCGCTAGTGCACCTAGCCAGTGTGTGGCGTGGGTCAGTTCCGGCCCGGCCACGCCGGGAAAGAAATACTTTGCTCCGCCAGAAAAACCGGCAACTTCGTGAGGAGCAGTCGTTCCGAAGATCAGAATAGTATCGTAGAGTCCAGGGGCCAGCAGGCGGTTGACTTTCAACTCTATCGATCTGTCAATTAACCCGCCAGTAATCTCTTTCACACGTGCAGCATCCAAAGCGCCGATCGTCACCAGCTTTTCTGGATCGGCCCAGTCGTGGTCGAAGATATGACCGAGCCTGGGCATCTGGGTCGTGCCGACGGCTCCGATCTTTGTCCGCTTGTCCTGGTTGCTCATTGGCGCGTGGGTACCTTGCGCAACGAGAGCATCCAATTGAGCAATCTTGCGATCCGCCAGGATCTGGGCCGCCAAAGGGAACAAAATATCCGTGTTATCGTCCCGGGTTTTATCCGCCACAATTGCCAAGACAGAGGAGTCCGGCGAAATGGTGGACAGGGCTTCCGCAAGAATTTTGCGCAGGTCGGCTGGACGGAGATCGAAATCGGGGTGGCCTTTGCCGGCCGCGAAAGAGGTCGGCGCGGATGCGATGCTCATTTCGAACCTCCGGGGTTGTTTGATCTTTAGCTCAGCGTCGAATGCGCGCCGTCCCGCCCTGCGCAAAGGATCGGACTTGGTCTAATGTCGCCATTGTCGTGTCGCCGGGAAAAGTCGTAAGGAGCGCACCATGTGCCCAGCCGAGTTTCAGCGCTTGTTCCGGTGACTCTCCCGCGAGAATCCCGTAGAACAATCCGGAAGCAAAACCATCGCCGCCGCCTACACGGTCGTAGACGTCAAGCAGGCATTGCGGAGACATGTAGGTTTGACCATTGATCCGTGCCACCGCAGCCCAGCCGTGACGGTTCGTAGAATGGACTTCCCGCAAGGTAGTGGCAATGATCTTGATATGAGGGTACCGCTCCAAAACCCGATCCGCCATTCCGAGGAACGCGCCGGGATCCAGTTTTGGGGTCGCAGCCACCTCGGGGCCCGCGATCCCGAGGCCTTTTTGCAGATCCTCTTCGTTGCCGACGAGAACATCGACATTTCTCAAAATACGCCCAATCACCTGGCGCGCATGCTCTTGTCCGCCCGATAAATTCCACAACTTCTCCCGGAAGTTCAAATCGAAGGAGACGACAGCCCCGGAACTCCTCGCGACCTGCATGGCCTCAATGATCAACTCTGGGGTTGTATCAGAAAGAGCCGCAAAAATCCCGCCGCTATGAAACCAGCGCACCCCGGAGCCAAAGATTTCATTCCAGTCAAAGTCACCTGGCTTGAGTTGTGCCGCGGCTTCATTCGCCCGGTTGTAAAACACCACAGGCGGACGCACTCCGTATCCACAGTCGCTGTAGACAGCAGCGATGTTAGGGCCCGTGACGCCGTTATGTTGGAACACTTTATAGAACGGGGTCACACCCACGGCCCGAACCCTCTCGGCTACAAGGTCGCCGATCGGATACTTGACCATCGCGGTAACAATGCCGGTATCCAGATCGAAGCAGTCGGAAAGGTTGGCGGCCACGTTGAATTCACCGCCGCTAACATGGATCACGTAGCTGTGCGCCTTGCGGAAAGGAATTATGCCGGGGTCGAGCCGATGAACGAGCGCGCCGAGGGACACGAAGTCCAGGGTTGCCGATTCACGAATTGCAAGACCGTAGTTCATGACTATTACCCTCGAAAAGCAGATTCTGCGACAGCGGGGTCAAATGCCGCTCGTCATTCGCCAGTTCAATCCTGTGCGGCGTGAATAGGCGGTTTGTATTGGATGAACCATGAGACGTTAAATCCTAGGAGCAAACTGCGTAGCGCGTCAATGGTGTGGTTGTGAGCCCGACCTCAATTAACTCCCTAAAAACAATACCAGTTTGCCATTCAAAGGTTAGCCAATCAAGTCGGGGCAAATTCCTTGACAGTGGAAACGGGACAGTGCTAGCGTTCTTGGTCGTTATTGGTTGGATCAATCTTTGTTCGTTTCTCGGGAGCTGAACTTGTTTGGAAACCGTCGAGACGGAGACTTTATGAATTTTCCGAACCATGCTTGCTTAAGGATTCTGAGTTTGGCGACATTGGCGATGTCGATCTGTTTTGGTATGTCCGGCACCGCCGCAGCTCAAGCCGGGACCGCTGCAGCCGCTCTCAACGGTACGGTCCGAGACGCCTCGGGGGCGGTGGTCCCAGACGCATCGATTACCCTTACGAATACCAGGACCGGGTTTAAGCAGGTGGCGAAAAGCAACTCAACCGGAAACTATTCCCTGGTTAATATCACTCCGGGAAACTACACAGCTACGGTTTCGAAAGAGGGGTTTTTTACCGGGAAGTCGCCCGAGTTTGAACTCTCGGTGAATCAGACAGCCACCCTCAACTTCGATTTAAAAGTGGGCAGCACGAATACAACGGTTGAGGTCTCTGCCAGCTCGGTTCAGATCGAAACGTCTACGGCCGAACTCGGGACAGTGATCGGGACCGTTGAAGTCAGTTCGCTGCCCTTGAACGGGCGCAATTTCACAGAGCTGCTGCTGCTTCAGCCAGGCGTTAGCCCTGTAAACACTACGGAGAATTCCGGCTTCGGTGGCGGTTTCTTCGGTAACCCCACCGGAACCGTCGTGCTTCCCGCGATCAATGGCCAGAACAACCGCAGCAATATGTACCTGCTGGACGGCATCAACAATTACGGCTCGATCCGCGACACTTACGCAGTGCAGCCGACTCTGGACGATATTCAGGAGTTCAAAGTCCAATCCCACAACGACGAAGCGCAATTCGGGCAAGTATTAGGCGGGATCGTAAATGTGGTGACGAAGTCAGGAACCAATCGACTTCACGGAGACGTGTGGGAATTCCTGCGCAATGATGCGATGGATGCGGCAAACTATTTCCACCCGGTGAAGACCCCGCTGAAGCAGAACCAGTTTGGCGGGGCAGTGGGCGGTCCCGTGATCCTGCCGCATTACAACGGCCACGACAAGACTTTCTTCTACTTTTCTTACGAAGGATTTCGTAACCACACGGCATCGAACAGCTTCTTTCGCACCCCAACCGCAGCGCAATTGGGTGGCGACTTCAGCAACCTCGATAGTCAAGGAGTACAACTCTACAATCCGTTCAGCAACAATGGCACCACGGTTCAGTCGTTTATGTGCGACGCGAGCGGAAACGCGCTCCCCGCCCCCGGCAATATCCAAGCAGCGGGAACTCCTTGTAACAAAATTCCGTCGAGCATGATCAGTTCGACCATGGTTTACATCGCGAAGACGTTGTTCCCGGCGCCGAACCCCACGATCGCTGCTCAGTCTCCACCTTTCAATGGCGTCGATACGACGCCCGCTATTATCCGGCAGGATCAGATCTCCCTCCGCTTCGACCAGCAGATCGGTACGAAGGACCGCTTCTTTGGGCGCTGGACGGCAGCATGGGAGCCCATTACCGCATCCGGGGGGTACCCGGGTGTGACGGGGACGACTAAGGACAGTAACTACAATGTGGCGGTGAACTGGACTCACACTTTTGGTTCCAGCTCCGTGCTAGAGCTTACATTCGGTCGTACGTCAGCGCAGGCCAACCACGGAGGAAGTTACGCGAATGTGCCGTCGGACTTCTATCAACGGGCTGGACTGGCTCCCAATTTCTACAACCATGGTGTTTTTGGTGGCCCCATCGTTCCAGGATTTGTAGTGGGCGAAAACTACCTCGGTAGCACCGCGACCTTCGTGGGCAAGTTGCACTATACGAACATCTGGGAATACCGCGGTGATTACTCCAAGACTTTTGGTAGGCACAGTTTCCGCACGGGCGCCAGCCTCGCCTACTACGGATGGGAACAACCTTTCTATGGCTCGCAGGAGAACTTTGATCAAACGCAGACCCAGGATGCTGCCTTTGATTCGAATACAGGCGATGCAATGGCGTCTATGGTTCTGGGCGTCCCGTCCTATGCCGAAGTGGACAACGTTTATTCGCTGCTTCACGGCGGCAAGATCATTGGGTTGTACGTGCAGGATCAGTGGAGGGTTAACGATAAGCTCACCGTTAACTATGGTCTGCGTTACGACCTGACCGTAAATCCCCGCCAGGGCAAGTCCTCCAACGGAAGTGATATCACCGGGGACTTTAACTTCAGCAACGGAACGTACATTCTGCAGAAAACTGCTCCGGCATGTTCCGCGACTCAGGGAGCGCCATGCATTCCAGGTGGTACGCTGCCACCCCATGTCGTAATCGCCAGTAACGGAAAAATCCCCCATGACGACTACACCAATTTTCAGCCCAGAGTCGGTTTTGCCTATCGACTGACACTGAGGACGGTGATGCACGGCGGGTATGCAAGGTTCTACGACAATTGGGCCGGTATTACCGAAAATATTTCCAACTTCACTCAGCTCTGGCCCAATGTGGCATTTGTCGCAGCTCCTGGCGGCTTCAATTCCTTTGGACCACCCACCGGATTAGCCAACGATCCGCTTAATTTGGGAACTGGCACGGGTAGTATCAAGCCCGATGTTTCGCCGTTTACGCCTCTGAATGCGAGCCCATATACCGACCCTCACCTCAAGAACGGGTTTTCGGACCAATGGAATGTCGGATTCCAGCGAGAATTGGCTCCTGGTGCAATTGCGACCATTAATTACGTAGGTTCTCGCAACGGACACGTAGCCACTACGGTCACCGCCAACGCGGGTTGTTCGGGCGCCCCTTGCCCCATCAGCCAGCCCATTCCTTACCCGTACATTCAGTTCCAGGTGCCGTACACCAAGAGCATATCGTCAACGAACTACAACGGTCTGCAAGTCTCCTCGCAATATAAGTTGCATTCCGGGATCATGGGGACCATCGCATACACGTGGTCGAAGGCGCTCACTACTGGCTGTGACGGTTACAACTCCGGCTGCGAGGTTCAGAACCCATACAATCTGAGTATGGATCGTGGACCGGCGGCCCACGATCTTACCCATATCTTCACCACGAGCTTCGTGCTGCCGCTTCCGTTCGGTGGAGGAAGACGATTCAGCACCGGCAGCAGCCTAGTGAATCACATCATCGGCAATTGGCAGCTGAATGGGATCCTTTCTCTAAACAGTGGGCCGCGTTATGACGTCCAAGACAATAACGCGATTTCGAATATCAGTAACTTTGCTGGAATCGAACGTGTCAACCAGGTTGCGGATCCTCGTCGGAGTACGCCCGACTATGCCTTGGACAAACTTCACCCGATTAACTTCAACGCGTTCGCTGATCCTCCGACGGGGAGTTTCGGCACCATGCAGCGCAACAGTCTGACCGCTGACTGGGGCCGGAACTTAGATCTGTCGCTATTCCGATCATTCTCCATATCAGAGTCCAAGCGGTTCGAGTTCAGAGCCGAAGCTTTCAACCTAACCAACACCCCCATAATGGGGACTCCCGACACGTTCTTAGGAGATGGAAACGCTTATCAGGGCGGCACTTTTGGCTTAGTGTCATACACCGCCAACACAGAGCGCCAGCTGCAGGTAGCGTTGAAGTTTTACTTCTGAGCTAAGGCACAGGGCGTGGAGTATGGGACACTCCACCGCCTCTGCCTGCAGCTGAACAACGCTAAATTGAGACCCTTCTGCCGAAACTCGGAAAATGGGCCGAGTGGCCGAGTTGGGTCCAGCTAATTTGTTGAACGATTCACGAGAGGGCATTGGCTGAACCATATTGCTGAATCTTGGAAGGAAAAGTGACTAAAAAACTTCGTCCAATCGCGATTTTCCACTCATAAGCGGCAGCCGGTTTTCTCGCCTAGATGCGGTAATGCGATCGGCCATTGTCCCTCCCTAATTGAACTCCAAAAAAGAGTGCTTGACAAAGAAAATGGGACGGTGCTAGCGTTTGCGGTCGTAATTGGTTGGATCAATTCGTATCTGTCTTTTGAGACGAACCTTCTGGGGAACGGAGAGGGCAACCACATGAAGTCTCCGAATCGCGCCTTTTTGAGGATCCTGATTTCGGCAACGTTAGGCGTGGCGATCTGTACGAGCCTGTCCGGCACGGCCCTAGCTCAATCCGGAACCGCGGCAGCCGCTCTTAACGGAACGGTCCGAGATGAGTCTGGGGCAATGGTAGTGGGCGCAAAGATCACGCTTACGAACACTGGGAATGGTTTCAAGCA
>Ga0187880_1003134_pt1 | contig 12700 bp, 10 predicted proteins | sample June2016WEW_19_4_FD_132998 | JGI IMG/M metagenome (GOLD analysis project Ga0187880, IMG submission 132998) | Peatland microbial communities from SPRUCE experiment site at the Marcell Experimental Forest, Minnesota, USA - June2016WEW_19_40 | ecosystem: Environmental > Terrestrial > Soil >...
CAACATCATCCGCGTCACCAACGGCGCTCCCTGGCTGCTCGATCTCATCTACACTGCCGCCGAGCGCGGAGGCTACCAGTCCCATTTCTACGCCCTCCAAGGCCCCATCGAAGACGATCACTTGCCCTTCGTAAAACGCGGCGTCCCCAGCGCCGACGTAATCGACCTCGATTACGGCTATAACAACGTCTTCCATCACACCCCGCAAGACACCATGGATAAGCTAAGCCCCAGGAGCCTAGAGATCGTAGGCGACACGATCATGGAAACCATCCACATGCTCGACCAGCGCTAGCGTCGCGGCGTCGTCCAATTTTGATACTCACCTGCGTTTGTCATCCCGAACGAAGCGAGGGATCTGCAGTTTGCCAAGGTCGGCAAAACTGCCGATTTTTCGCGCGAATCGACGCTCTGATGGACGCATGGACGTAAGACCGCGCCCGTGCCGGGTACCGAAGTTCCCAATTGTGCGCGAAATTTCCGTGCAAAATTCACTTGATCTATATAATGTCTATCGATATACTTATATTTAACAGGAAGTTCTTAGCCTGGATCGGGGGATCGAGGCTAAGGTCGGTGGATTCATCACCGGTTGTTCATCAAAGGAGGCCTCGGCTGCTATTGGGGACTAGAGCAGCCGAGGCGTTTTTTCGTTAAGCCCCCTGATCAGCCGACTGCGCCGTCCAGATTCAGCGACTCTGCTAGAATTTACGAGCGCCCACGCGGGCGACTCTACCCGGCTCCAGCAGCCGCAAGTTGCGTGGGGATTTCCGCTTGTTACAACGAATGCTTCCGGCTATCTTTCTCTTCGCGTCTGCCGTTGTGGCGACGGCGCAGGCACCCAGTGCTCCTGGCAAGCCGCTTCCACCGGGACCCATGCAAGCCAAAGTGAAGGCCACGTGCACTAGCTGCCACAACGCCGGCCGCATCACCGAGCAACACCTGACTCGTCAGGGATGGTCCGTCGAACTCGACAAGATGGAAGGCTTGGGCGCCGTCATCCCCGACGCCGATCGCGGCGCGTTTCTGAATTACCTGACCAAGAACTTCGGCTCCGAAAAAGGCACCGCGAAGCCCGCAGCCAAGAAATCCGGAAGCGCAGACTAGCACGTGTGGCGCGGACACTCCTGTCCGCGAAAAGTCCGCGAACGCCGACAGCCGCAGCAAGAGCAAAGCGCTGCCGACCCAACGTCCGAAGTGGCCATTACGGCAGCGCTGCCCGTGTCCTAACGCAAACGACGTGCTCAAACGACTAGCTCAAACTACCCTGAGCATGACCGGATCACGACAAGACTTCAAGTGATTGTTTAGGTACCCGAAACGTACTCGATGACATCTTCGAAGACATACTCGAAGACCAGCCTTATTCTTTCCCCGCGCTCTCCGCGCCTTCTGCGGTGGATTGCTTTTCCGGCCGCAGCAAAGGAAACAGGATCACATCCCGAATAGTATGCGAGTCGGTGAAAAGCATCGCCAAGCGGTCCACTCCCAAGCCCACCCCGCCCGCCGGAGGCATGCCATACGACAGCGCGTTGATATAGTTTTCGTCCATCTGGTGAGCTTCTTCGTCTCCGCGTTCTCGTTCCTTTAACTGCGACTCGAATCGCGCGCGCTGATCCTCGGGATCGTTGAGCTCGCTGAAGCCGTTGGCAATCTCCATCTTCCCGGCGAAGATCTCGAAGCGCTCGGTCCAGTCAGGCTCATCCGGCTTTTGTTTGGACAAAGGCGATACCGCGGTAGGGAATTCGTAAATGATCGTCGGCTGCATCAGGTGCTCTTCGGCCACGGCCTCAAATAGATTCGCGATCGTCTTGCCCACCGGTTCCTCCGCGTCATAAGTCAGGTTGACGGCTGCCGCTCGCACGCGATCCACCAGCTCCCGCACGGAATCGTGCGAAGCGAAATCGTTCCGCGAAGGCGCCGCCCCAGCCTTCTCCGGCCAGAACTTCGTAATCGCCTCGCGCATCGTCATCCGCCGCCAGTTGGCATGCGACCAGTCAATCTCGTGCTCGCCCCACTTCGTCTTCATCCCGCCGGTGACATCTTTCACCGCCTGCTCGATCGCCGCCTGGGTCGTGTCCAGGATGCCAAGGTAATCGGTGTAAGCCTGGTAAGCCTCGAGCATCGTAAACTCAGGATTCCATCTCCATCCCAGCCCCTCGTTGCGGAAGTTGCGATTGATCTCATACACGCGGTCGAATCCGCCCACCGTCAGCCGCTTCAAATAGAGTTCCGGAGCGATCCTCAGAAACAGATCCATATCCAAAGTGTTGTGATGCGTCTTAAATGGACGCGCCACCGCTCCGCCCGCAATCGGATGCATCATAGGAGTCTCGACTTCCATGAACCCCTGCGCGTCGAAATATCGCCGCAGCGACTGCACCAGCTTGCTGCGCTTCAAAAACACTTCGCGCACCTCCGGATTCATCACCAGATCGACATACCGTTGCCGATAGCGCAACTCCACATCGGTAAGCCCGTGAAATTTTTCCGGCAAGGGTAGCAGGTCTTTTGAAAGAAACGTCAGTTCCTCGGCATGAATGCTGAGTTCGCCCGTGCGCGTGCGAAACAGATATCCGCGGACTCCGATGTGATCGCCCAGGTCCAGCAGCTTCCAAAGTTCGTAGCCGGAATCGCCGATCGCATCTTTTTTGACGTAGATCTGCAGCCGCTGCCCATCCTGCTGCAAGTGCGCAAACCCGGCCTTCCCCATCAGCCGGATCGCCATGATGCGTCCCGCAACCCGCACCGTCACCCGCGGAGATTCCAATTCCTCGGTAGTCTGCCCGGAGTACTCGGCCAGAATCTGCGGCACGGTATGGCTGAAGTTGTACTTCCGCGGATACGCCGGATGCCCGAGCGCCTCAATCTTCTTCAGCTTCTCGCGCCGGATTTCATAAATATTTTCGTCGAGTGCCAAGGAGTGTCCTTTGCCCAGTAAAAAGTAGAACTCGGAACAGCGATTATAAATAACCACACCTCCGTAGGGGAGGACGCCCCCGTCTGCCTAGCCATCTCAACGACTTTGTCGTCCCTTCTATAAATTTGTCATCCTGAGCGAAGCGAAGGACCTGCTTTTCGCCCGCGTTAACTGGACCTTGTCCTCCGCAGCAAAGCGCGAGTACACGAAACGATACTTTGATTTCTTGCCATCCAGCGGTAAATTCCGTTCGGGGAAATCCATTCCCGAATTTGCTCGGGTTTCCTAGGACACAAACATTGGTTTGGCAAGACCACGTGCCCCGCGAACTGCAGAATTTAGATGAAATTCGTGACTACCACCATGCCGCCACCATCCTCGCGCACGAGTTTCGAGGCGAATTCCAAGATGTTTGCAGTGCTTTGAAGGGATTCCGCATGACAACTGCTGACATTCTTGCCAAAGGCGGAAACGAGTCGGCAATCCCTAAGAAGTTCTCCGCCATTCTGCGGCCCTTGGAGTGGAAGGAGGAAAAATTGCAAGCTAATTTGGTGGTTGGTGACAAAACCATCAGCGGCGACACCCAAGTGTAGACTGTTGCGGAGCGCGAAGCAGGTCTAAACAGACCCAATATGTTCGGCGAGGGCCCAAGAATGATCAGTTATGTGAATTACTACCGTTGTCCTAGGGAGGGAACGCAATGGGCAAATGCGTGGTCCTCCATGTGTAATGACAAGTGCCCCAACTGTAATGCGGAGATTGAGCCATACCGAAGCGATGAAATCAGTGCTCCCCTAGCTCATGAATTTGCAATGCAGTATTGAGCTCGCCGCCGCTTATAAAGCCGGTCCGCAGATCGCACGCGTGCTGAGCGAGCACTGGTGCAGCCGTGAGCTCTATTGTCCCGCTTGCGACTCCAACCAAATATTGCCATCACGGGTAAACACGCCCGGCCTCGATTTTACCTGCCCGAAGTGCGAACAAGCCTTCCAGCTTAAGAGTTCACGCGTCTGGAATCCACGGAAGATTGTCGACGCGGGATACGACGCAATGATTCGTGCGATTAGGTCAGATAAAGCGCCGCATCTTCTCGTACTTCAATACACGAGCGAGTGGTATGTTCAGAACCTGCTGCTGATTCCCCGGATGTTTTTCTCGGAGAGTGTCATTGAAAAGCGCAAGCCTCTAAGCCCAACAGCGCGCAGGGCCGGCTGGGTCGGCTGCAAGATACTGCTGAGTGGCATTCCCGAGGACGGCAAAATAGCAATTGTGTCTTCCGGTAAGCCTGAGCCACGAGAACAGGTTCGGGGAGGATTTGAACGAGTGCGGGGGCTGGCCGAACTGCCCCCGTCTTTAAGAGGCTGGACGGTGGATGTCCTTAACGCCATCCGCCGACTGGGAAAGTCTAAGTTTTCGATTCAAGAGCTCTACCAACTAGAGCCGGAACTGCAAGCAGCACATCCTCACAACCAGAATGTACGTCCGAAAATACGACAGCAGCTTCAGGTGCTTCGGGACCTGAGAATCCTTGATTTCACGGACAGGGGAACCTACAGGCTTCGTTCATGAAGGATGGCGGCCCAGATGGCCGCGGCGTCGGCTTTTATTTTCGAAACACAACCGAGTTGATACTTTTCGGCGTCAGGGGAAAGAATGCACGCACTCTCGCGCCGGGTCGTAGGCAGGTCAACCTCATCAAAACCCAGAAGCGTGAACACTCTCGCAAGCCAGACGAAATCTATGACATCGTCGAGGCTTGCAGCTCCGGTCCCTACCTTGAACTATTCGCTCGCGGTCTCCGGCGGGGCTGGACTTCTTGGGGTAATCAAGCTGACGAATACTTCCCTACATGGTCCACCTATGCAAATCATTCGCAGAGCGGCAGGGATTCGGACAACCTTCGCTTTTCGATTTGCCCTGCCCCTAGCGGGCAGGCCGTCACACGGTTATGCGGGACCCTATTTTGCAAGATGAACTGTCGAGCGTGCGGGGCACAGGCTTTTTTTCATCACAAACCCGCTGTGATGGCCATCGCAGACACCCAGTTCCCGATGCGCGATAATAGAGACCTGATTGGTGGAGTCAGAAGTCTGCCGGCCTCCCAAGACGGCCTTCGAAGCTGCCCCAAAGCCACTTTCAGCGCTCTTTGCAACGTAACGCCTTTGTTCTCAAAGACTTTATCCATAAGTCCTTTGAATTCAAAGACCGAGTCGATTTTTTCCCGCTAACCTGCTGATTCCACTAGCGAGGGGGAGGGGGGGTACCCAGTACCAACCAGTAAACATCGGAAAGCGAGCCATCACCCGCCCGCATCCCGCTCGTTACTTTTCGGGTTCCACCTGACATCCCATACTCGTCTCATGGCCTCGGATGCGAACGCCCGAACGCTCGACTCGTTCCTCGACTATCTGCGTGTGGAGCGCGGTTCGGCGAAGCTGACGATTGCGGCTTACTCCAGCGACTTGGCGCAGTTCGCGGAATTCCTGGAGAAGCGCCACTCGCTCCTCGCCGCAGCGCGACGCGAGGACGTGCGCGAATACATTCAGGAGTTGTTTTCCAATGCGCTCGATGGGCGCTCGGTGGGACGGAAGCTTTCCGCCATCCGTCATCTTTACCGGCATTTGCTGCTGGATGGAAAGATCGACAAGGATCCGACGCTGAACATCGACTTGCCCAAGCAGTGGAAGGTGCTGCCGAAGGCGCTGAGCCGCGCTGAAATTGGCGCTATGCTCGGCGAGAAGCAGACGACCGAAATCACGTCGGAGAAGGAAACCGTGCGTGGACAGGCGCTGCGGCTCCGCGATTGCGCCATGCTCGAACTGCTCTATGCAGGAGGAGTGCGCGTTTCCGAAGTGGCCGATGCTCGGCTCGAAGACCTGAAACTGGAAATGGGATACATACTGGTGCGCGGCAAGGGCGACAAGGAGCGCATGGTGCCGCTCGGAGTTCCGGCTCAGCAAGCGCTCCAGCGCTACTTGAAAAACGGCAGGGAAGCAATTGCTGGAACGCAGAAGAAGAAAAGCTCGCCGCTCCTTTTCCTGGGCACGCGAGGCCGCCTGACGCGGCAGCGAATCTGGCAGTTGGTGGGGAAGGCGAGTCTCGCTTCCGGACGACACGCCAGTCCGCACATGTTGCGGCACTCCTGCGCTACGCATATGGTGGAGAATGGGGCCGATCTCCGGACGGTGCAGACCATCCTCGGGCACGCCGACATTTCTACTACACAGATTTATACCCACGTGGCGCTGGATCGGCTGAAGAGCGTGTATGCGAAACATCATCCCCGGGCGAAAGCGCGGAGTCATTTGTAATTTGTAATTTGTAATTGGTAATTTGAAAGCGATCCATCGCCAATACGCGTTTCGGTCTTAAGATTTTCAATTACAAATTACAAATCACCAATTACAAATCCACTGTCATGCGTATAGCTGCTAACAACTCGCCCGCTAACTCGCGCACCATCGTCGAACTTGCTACCGACGACTTTCTGCGGCATTTGCGGGAGCGCAATGTTTCGGCGCATACGATCAGGGCTTATGCCGGAGACCTCGGCTGTTTTGCTGGTTACATAGGTCCGAGAATGGGCTCGCGCGATTGGAAGACGATTGACCACATCGCGATCCGCGGTTTCCTCTCGCATCTGTACGACAAGGGGTTGAGCAAGACTTCGGTGGCGCGCGCACTGGCTGCCGTGCGGTCGCTGTATCGCTGGCTGGCACAGGAAGGCGTGGTCGAGCAGAATCCGGCGAAGCTGGTCTCGACGCCTCGGCTGCCGAAGAAACTGCCGCGCGTCCCGACGATTGAGGAAATGAATTTCTTGCTCGACGGCAAGATGCCGGAAGTGGCGTCGTTTCCGGAGCGCGACCGTCTGCTGTTCGAACTGCTCTACGGCTGCGGCATTCGCAACTCGGAACTGGTCGGCATCAATCTCGATGATGTCAGCCTGAGCAACCAGGCGATTCTGATTCGCGGCAAAGGGAAGAAGGAACGCTTCGTTCCGTTCGGAGGGTCGGCGCTCGCGGCGCTGGCCGCTTACCTGCCGTGGCGGCAAGGAGCGCTCATGTCTTTAAGAAACAATTCCAAAAATGTTTCTTCTGCGAAAATGACGCCTGCGCTGCTCATCAACCAGCGCGGCGGACGGCTTACGACGCGCAGCGTCGGGCGCATCATTAAGCGCATTGCGGTTGCCAAGGGACTATCTCCAGAAGTTCATCCTCATACTCTGCGTCACGCCTTTGGCACGCACATGCTGGAAGAGGGAGCCGACCTGCGCGCCATCCAGGAACTGCTGGGGCACGAGCGGCTGGCGACTACCGAGCGCTACACCCAGCTTTCGGTTAAACAGGTGATGAACGTTTACGATCAAACCCATCCGCGAGCGAAGTGAGGGATTTGCGTTACGCGGCTGGAACTACTGCAGGCTTAGATTCATCTCGCCGTGCTTCTGGAAGTTGATGTGGAGCACGTTTTCCTGGCCGCTGGCAAAGTTGCCCGTCACGGTGGCGGACTGGTCATACGTCGGAAATCCGGCCGGAAATCCGCCTGGGGTTCCGGCGGCCGCCCCGGCGTCTGCATCAGAGGTCACCCGCACTCGGAGGCGATGTTTTCCCGGTGGCACCTGCATGGCATGGAATTCATGGCCCTGGACATGGTGGAAGACGACCAGATGTTTTTTATCCATTCCTTCCAACCGGTGCGTATAAGTCAGGCGATCATCCACCCAGATCGAGAGATTGGCCTCCGCGAATTGGTGGTCCACTTCGATTTCCAACGTGGCCGAAGAAGCTGCCGAAGCTGTTGGCAAGCTGGCGCGCGCTCCTTTGATTGTGGCCGGATGAGCTCCAGCGGCTGTGAGCGGCTGCGAGGCCTTTTCGACGATTGGCGTCTGGCCTGTGGGCGTCGCCTCCGTTTTGACAGGTGCAACAGCAGGCAGCGGCACGGTCGCTCTTGAGCGCGCTCCTCGGGAGTCGAACGAAATGATCCAGAGGCCGGAGACGAAAAGTCCGGCCAAAATCAAGAGACCGGCATAAGACTTTTTTCGGATCTTTTTCCGGATCTTCGACAGCAGGATCTGCGCGGCTCCGTGCCCCAGGGGCGGAATGCGCGGGCTCGGCCGGAATTTAGCGGCAGTCGCCAGTTGGCCCAAGGACGATTTGGATCTTTCATTCGCCGTTTGAGCGGCGCCTCGGCTCGTTTGCGAAACCTTGGACGAAACTGGCAGCTTGGCTTTGCTCCAAGGCTCTCGTCCTTCGCGCAGTTCCTGGATGTCGAACACCATCTCCATGCCGCGTTGATAGCGCTCGGCGGGATCTTTCGCCATCGCTCGAGCAATGATGTAATCGAGCCCCGGGGGCAACTCAGCGTTGAGAAGGGTTGCCGCTATGGGGTCGTGGTTCACGATCTTGAATGAGACCGTGACGGCACTGTTGCCTTGAAATGGCCGATGACCGGTCAGCATGGTGTAGAGGACCACACCGAGCGAAAACAAATCCGACCGGCCGTCCACTGCATCGCCATTCAATTGTTCGGGAGACATGTAAGCGGGTGTTCCTAATGCGCGTCCCGCGAGAGTTTGGTTGGCGAGGTTCAGTTTAGCCACTCCGAAGTCCGCGATTTTCGCGTGTCCGTCTTCCGTCAACAAAATATTCGCAGGCTTTAGATCGCGGTGAACCACGCCTTGTCCGTGGGCGCAATCGAGCGCTTCCGCCAATTCGAGGGTTAGCTGCAGCGCGGTGTCCATCGGCAGTTTATGGTCGTCCCCTGACAGCAGCTTGTCGAGGGTCTGCCCGCCAACAAATTCCATTACGATGTACGGGGCGCGCGTCTCCGGTTCCTCGCCCACATCGAAGATGGTTACAATACCGGGATGCGACAGGCGGCCCGCCGCTTCCGCCTCGCGGAAGAAACGCTCGCGATATTCGCGTTCTTCCTCGGGCGGTTGGCCGGCCAACGAAATAGTCTTTACCGCGACCACGCGATTGATTTTGGGATCACGCGCTTTGTAGACCACCCCCATGGCTCCGCGCCCCAACTCGGTCAGGATCTCGTATCGCCCAAAGCGTTCGCTCCTGCGATCATCCATAGGTGCCATCCGCGGTTTGACAATTTCAGCGGTTTCAGAATTTCGTTATAACGTTGTCAGCCTGATGCGCCTTGCGTCTTGTCGTCCGGCTTAACATCCGTTTTAACTTCCGCCTTAACTTCCGACGCGGATGTGACCACCACGCCGACTATGTTCTCGTTTAGTATTTCCAGAATTTTTCTGGCTTGCTCGATCCTGATTCCGTTCAGCAGTTCGAAGCCAACCTGAACGCCCCGGAATGAGGAAATGGTGTCATGGTGGGGGCGGACTTGAATTACGATCGGCCCGGCCTGCTGGACAATGCCAAAACCAACGCCTGATTTTTCGACTTTAGTTGTCGCCATGAGTTACACCTATGTGAAGACATTAAGCTTCCGGCGCCGCTTCGCGGGCGGTCGCTAAAGAAAAGGGGATATCGCTATTGTCTACTGGCAGTCCGATGCATTCCAAGTTACCGCCGTTTGTTTGATAAGCAACATTGGAAAATTGAAAAAACAATCATTACCCCGGTAACTTTGCACGCACGCGTCATTGCTTGAACATGGCAGAAGGGGCGACGTTTTGCCCGCCCCGATGCTGGACGAACAGGGACAATGTCACGAAGGCAATGATGCAGAACTCCAATTCCAATTCCAATTCCAATGACCATAAGTAAAATCGCACGGGAAAGCATCTTACTGCTCTCGCTGTTTTTGATTGCGGCGCTGGTGCAGTTCTACGCCGAGTCCTTGCCTATGGCGCTTTGCTTTTACTTTCTGCCGACCCTGTACTCGGCATACTATTTTGGACGCCGGCATGCAACTCTGACCGCTTTTGCTTGTGTGTTTCTGGTAGTTCTGTTGAACTTCCTGAACAATCTGATGCCCGCGCACCCGGTCCTGACATTACCCGGAGAGCGGCTCTTCAACTTTGCCATCTGGGCGGGGATTTTGGCGGTGGTCGGCTACGTGATGGGGACGCTTTACGAGCGCAAAGAGGCGATGACGGCCGACATCCGGGAAAGTTTCAGCGGGATGCTGCTGGTTCTGCAACACGTCATGGCCAACGAGAAGCTCGGTACCGGTGAAAACCAGCGCGTGGTGCAGGCCTCCGCCAGAATGGCAGAGGCGATGGGCCTGGGTTCGGATCGGGTGGAGTTGCTGCGGTCGGCGGTGTTGCTGCGGGACCTTAGCAAACTCGGCATCAGCAATGACATTCTGTACAAGGCGGCCGATATGAGCCGCGACGAAGTGGTGGCCAGTTTCCGCAAGCCACGGAAAGCCGACGCGCGCACCCAAGCTGCAGGAAATTCGCTGCGCCGCGTGATTCCAATCATCATCGCAGAGCAGATTGTGCATGAGCAGGGAGCGCGTTCGGTCAACGTTCCCATAGAGGCGCACATTCTGGCAGTGGCGGATGCCTATCAGAAATTGATCAGTGGCGATGGGGGCAAGGCGCTATCGCCTTACCAGGCCGAGGAGCAGATTCTGGCGGGAGCCGGTCAACAGTTCCACAAAGGGGTCGTGGAGGCTTTCGCGAAAGCCATGAGTGAGCGAACTCAGGGAGCGGGAGCATAAAGTATCAGTCTATAAAGCGAGTCCGCGAAGTTAGAGGGTAGCAGCCAGCGCCGAACCCTCTGTATTCGAAGCTGAATCGGATTCCGGCTCGTGGATATCTTTTCCTCGCCATCCCTCTCCTCTTAATTCCTGCCACATCGCGACCACTGTTGATTTCAACTCTGACGTCAGCCGTTCGTATGCGGCTGCGCTTGCCTCAGAGAGAGGCGGCGGTTGGATTGGCTTGCCGAATACCAGTTGCAGATCGGTGAACCTGGGAAACCTCTTGTGGCGAGGCCATGCTTCGTAGAAGCCCTCGATTGCGACCGGGACAATTGGGGCTTGCGCGTGGATCGAGAGAATGGCGGCACCCTTGCGGAATATTCTCGGGGCGCCGTCATTGGTGCGCTCGCCTTCGGGATAGAGAATCAGGATGCGTCCCTGGCGGAGGCCGAAGGCTCCGGCGCGCATGGCCGGCACCAGGTTGATGTCCGGATCGACGACCACTACGCAAAGCCATCCCGCCAGTCGTCGCATGAAGCCTTTGCCGAAAATGTCGCTTGTGCCCACCGCAAAAGACTGGCGGAACAGGCGCCAGGGCAATGCTGCTGCCATCACGATCGGATCGATGTAACTCTGGTGGTTGGGACAGATCAGGTAGGGGCCTTTTTCAGGAAGATTTTCGAGACCGCGGGTTTTCAGGTGAAAGCGGTCGAGCGCGAAAAGATAAATCAATTTCCCCAGGAGGAAGAAAAATACTTCAGCAAAAATGTTGTGGCGCGCCAGTCGGAGAGCTTCGGGATCGGTTACGGGCTCGCTTAAGACTCTCGACCAGGGCGGTGCGGCCGCTTTGGCTTGACCTTCGCCGCGGCTGGCGCTGGCGAGAACGGCGTCGACGAGGTCACGCACCGAATAAATTTCGGCCAGCTGCGACTCGGGTACTTCGCCCGCCAACTGCTGCTCGAGCGCGGTCAGTAATTCGACGCGCTGCATGGAATCGAGTCCCAGATCGAGCTCGAGATTGTCGGTGAAGCGAATCGCATCGGGGCGGTTGCGCGAGAACTCCCGCACTATGGTGAGGGCGCGCTTCACCTCCTCGCGCTCCAGCCATGACTGCTCATCGGGAGTCAGTGGGGTTTGCGTGGTTAGCGGCTTTTCGGCGCCGATTTCCAAATCACCGCCCTGCTTTTGTTTCAGCTCTCGAAGTTTCTTTTCGATCTGGAAGCGTTTTAACTTGCGGGTGGTGGTGCGCGGCAAGTCTTCCTGCCAGATGTCATAACTTCCCAGACGTTTGGTGGAAGCGATCTTGTGCGAGAGCGCTTCAATGTCGATGCGGATTGCTTCTTTTGCGTTGACGATCTTGCGCTCGCGCAGGCGTTCAAAATCAGGCACGACCACGGCATGAAGCCGCTCCGAAGTCGGATCTCCCGGACGCGCCTCCAGCGCCACCACACAAATCTCTTTCACGGACGGAGCCTGGAGGTAGTGGGCCTCGACCTCCTCGGGATAGACATTTTTTCCATTGGCGAGCACGATGACTTCCTTGCGCCGCCCGGTGATGAACAGGTTGCCGCCGGAATCGAAGTAGCCGAGATCGCCGGTGTAGAGCCAGCCGTCGCGCAGCACTTCGGCCGTGGCCTCGGGACGATTCCAATATCCCTTCATCACGATCGCGCCGCGGATTGCGATTTCACCGACGCTCGGCGCGCCGGCTTCGGTTGGCTGCTGGTCAATAGTCTTATCTTCGATAATACCGGCCTCGACAATTCTGGCCTCGACTCCGGGAAAAGGATGTCCGACCGAGCCAAACACGATGTCGCCCGGAGGGTTCATGAAAGCGCCGCCGGTGGTTTCCGTGAGGCCGTAGGCATTCAGAACGTCGATGCCAAAAGAGTAAAAGTCACGGGCAACGGCGGGATCGAATCGTGAGCCGCCGGTGACCAGATAGCGCATCCGGCCGCCGAAGGTGGCGTGAATCCTGCCGAAGAAAACTTTGCCGGCGTTCATTCCAACCCGGCGCAGAGCGCGATTGAGCGCCATCAGCGTGCGCACCAGGCGCAGCGTCAACTTGCCGCGTTTGTTCAGTTCTTTGAAAATCTTTTCGTGAATCAGGTAGAAAAACTGAGGCACAACGCAAAACGCGGTGATGTTGCGTTCCTGCAG
>Ga0187880_1003138_pt1 | contig 12694 bp, 12 predicted proteins | sample June2016WEW_19_4_FD_132998 | JGI IMG/M metagenome (GOLD analysis project Ga0187880, IMG submission 132998) | Peatland microbial communities from SPRUCE experiment site at the Marcell Experimental Forest, Minnesota, USA - June2016WEW_19_40 | ecosystem: Environmental > Terrestrial > Soil >...
ACTGACATCACCACCATCATCCAACGGCGCCCTCAGCACCCGCGCCGCATTGGTCGCGATCGATCGGAACAGCTGGTCGCGATCCGTCGGAATGAGTGGTCGCGATCGTCGGAATGCGCAGATAACCTTAATATTCACCTGAACCAAGCCCCTTTAACAATATTTCAACCAAGGTTCCGCGCTTCGATTATAAAGAAGACACTGGTTGCTCCCTTTTTGCAGTGGAAACGCTCGATGACTCTGAAACTACCACCCCTCGACGCAAGGTTTCCGCGATGGGATTTTGCAAAGTTAATTGCTAGGAACTGCCCAATTTGTGAGTCATCGCAGCAGACAATTGCCTGCGAGCGCCCCGATGGACTCAGTGTCAGAGGTTGCCACACTTGTCACACTTTTTATGTATCTCCGTCACCGTCTCACGAACAACTGATTGACTTTTACAGTCGCTACGATGATGAACACCGCAGGGACTGCCTTGTGAGTGCCAAAGAGTTGGCGGTCTCCTACGAAAACAGTGATCCATTTTTGGATATTAGAATCCGAGAACTAGCGTCTTACATCGATCTTTCCCAGGCGCGGGTCCTAGACGTCGGATTTGGAAGAGCGTCGTTTTTATTTTGTCTTAAAAAATTAGGGGCTGTTCCGTATGGTCTGGAGGTTGATACTCGGGCAATCGAATACGCAAAATCGCTGGGGATTCTGAATGTTTTTCCTACGAGCTTGGATGATTATGTTAGCGACATAAAGTTTGATGTCATTACGATGCTTGATTTGATCGAGCATCCGTTCGCACCCATGAAGATGCTACAAAAAGCTTCGGACTTATTGCGACCAGGAGGGTTGTTGCTAATTTGGACTCCGAATGGAGAGTCGGTGCGCTTTGATGGGAAGCAAGTTGCCTTTAGAGTAGATCTTGAGCACATGCAATATTTAACTGCTGAGTCGTGCCTCTTCATTGCCGATCGACTGAACTTACGCATTCTTCACTTAGAGACACTCGGCTTTCCAGATCTGTCAGACATTGATAAGCCGTTTAGAAAGCGTCACACCGGCGCTGTCAAAAAGACCATCAGATCGATGCCCGGCTTCTCTACACTGAATAGGATTAGACGAACGCTGTTTGTCGAGAAACCAGACGAAAGACGAGGTCTGTACCATCTCTTTGTCATCATGCAGAAGTCTGACTGATTGGATGGGATTGGTCATCGGTAAGATTAGCGACAGCGATGCGCCTCCTCATAACCACCAACAATCGACGACGATGTAGAAGCCGCTATTAGACCTCTTGAAAAATGGACGATTGAGGCACCTGTGACGAAAGTTGGCATCATATTTGGCACGCGGCCGGAAGCCATCAAACTCGCGCCCGTTGTTAGGGCATGTAAAAGTGAGGGGTGGGCAAATTGTAGCGTCTGCGTGACCGGGCAGCATAGGCAGATGCTTGATCAAGTGCTCAGCGTGTTCGATATCCAGCCGGATTATGACCTTAACGTCATGAAGCCCAATGATACGTTGCCGGGGCTTGCGGTGCGCCTGATATCCAAGCTCAATACGTATATTGAACGAGCCAAGCCCAGCATAGTACTGGTCCAAGGTGACACCAGTACGGCCTTCTATGCTGCGTTAGTCGCATTTTACCATCGAGTGCCCGTTGGGCATGTCGAAGCCGGTCTGCGAACGAACAACCTATCAGCGCCATGGCCTGAAGAGGCCAATCGGCAAATGCTATCGCGGCTGGCAACGCTCCACTTCGCACCGACTTTGCGCGCGCGAAATAATCTTTTGAAAGAAAACATCTTTAAAAGCCGCATACTGATAACTGGCAATACAGTGGTCGACGCCCTCCACCAAATGCAAGCCTACCTCGATCAGACGCCTAACCGAGCAGGCTTTGCATGGCAACCCAAGCATCCCTCGCAAAAGATGGTGCTGATCACGGGGCATAGACGCGAAAATTTCGGACCCGGTCTTTTGAGTATTAGTCGAGCCATCCGCGTGCTGGCAGGCCGCTTTCCGGAAGTCGAGTTTGTGTATCCGGTCCATCTTAATCCCAATGTGCGAGCCGCGGTCATGAGCATCTTGGATAATTGTGACGGTCGTGCTCCGAATGTGCGTCTAATAGAACCCGTAAATTATCTAGAGTTTCTAGCGTTGATGCGGCGAGCTACGGTAATTCTCACAGATTCTGGCGGAGTTCAAGAAGAGGCTCCCACCCTGAAGAAGCCTGTTCTGGTTATGCGCGAGGTTACTGAGCGATTTGAGGCGATCGAAGCTGGTGGTGCACTTTTGGTTGGAACCGATGAGACAAGGATCATCGCCGAGGTGAGCCGGCTGCTGACCGATGGTTTAGCCGCCGCAGCGATGATCGCCGCCGCTAATCCATTCGGCGATGGAAAGGCTGCAAGCCGGATAGTGCTGGCATGCCGGAATTTTCTGGAAGGGAGAGAGCCATTGCTGGCTGACGAATTTCATGGACCGTCGCCGCCGACTACAGAGGCAATACCACGCGACTTTGCGATTTGACCTGTAACGGATTTGTCCGCGAAAACATCCTCTCAAGGCAAGGCCATCATGGGAGCGCTTCAAGGGGTATCTCGGCTCAGCAAGCTCGCAAACGCCGCCCTTTCCTCGGACCTCGCTAGAGGAATTGGGTACGGCGTATTTTGGGCCGGCGTGGGCGCGGCAGGAACGAGAATACTAGCGCTAGTTACCTCAATATGCGTCTCGAGATTGCTGAGCGTCGACGGGTTTGGACAATACGGAATGATACAAACGACGCTTGGCAGCCTTGGCGTGGTAGCAGGACTAGCCTTGGGCTTGACGGTAACCAAGTCAGTTGCGGAAGCGTCGATAACCGGCTCCGTTAGAGAATCCTCGGAAAAGCAGTTACGAAGAAATAGCGAGATTCTCTCCTTGCTTTACCTTATTAGTGGCCTAAGCGGTGCCGCGATCGGTATTATGACTTATCTTTTGGCTCCGTGGCTCAGCATTTACGTGCTTAAGTCTCCGGACCTAGAGTATCCCCTTCGCATTAGCACTGTGCCAATCTTCTTCAATGCATTAAATGGCATTCAGCTGGGTGCGCTCGCGGGGATTCAGGCCTTTCATCTAATGGCGCGTCTCGGCATCGCGAGCGGTGCGATTAGCTTGGTATGTACCGTAACTGGGGCACATATCGGCGGTCTCGTCGGTGCCTGCGCCGGTCTTAGCATCAGCTCGGCTATCAATTTCATTGTTGTGCAGGCGACCCTAACTGCGCAATTGCAACGAAGAGGCATCATGTTGGTGCGTTCCGGTGTTTGGCAGCACCGGCACATTCTGACGTCTTTTAGTTTACCGGCCTTTCTTGCTGCATTATTGGTTGATCCGGTCAATTGGCTGTGCGCTGCAATGTTGGTGAACCAACCCGGAGGTTATCAGCAGATAGGACCCTATTATATCTCGAATCAATGGATGGGGGTCATCGCATTTGTTCCCAATATTGTGGGCCAAGTGATATTCCCGCGTTTGTCAGCCGCGTTTGGTCACGGTCGGCAACGGCATGTTGCAAAAATCACGATGATGAGCATGGCCCTCAATGCTGCTGTGACCATTCCACTGGTGCTCATCTTGAGCTTTTGGAGCGGTAAGATAATGGGTTTGTACAACCCGACCCTAGCATCTCAAGGGATAATACTTAACATCACGCTATTGACTGGCGCCCTAATATCGATCGTGGCACCAGTCGGCGGCGCCATTGCTGCAGCTAGTCGAATGTGGGTTGGAATGGGCTTCAATCTTGCGTGGGCTGCAAGTTACGTGCTGCTGTCTGCTTTGCTCGTGCCTTACGGCGCGCTGGGACTTGTGAGCGCTCGAGCGGTCGCTTATGGCCTCCACGCAATTTGGGTTGGCGCTTACGCTGCCAAATTAATACGCCTGAAATAAGCGCTCAGTCCATCCGACGGATCTTGTGTTTAAGAATGCCAAGCTCAAAGAATATTCTTAGTCGCTTGTTCCGCAAAGCATGGATTTCCCAACTTCGCGAACCATTCTGGTTCTTGTTGCCGCTCGGCTTTTGGATGAGGCTCGATCCCAATCAGTTTTTGGATCGAACAGTTCTGATCGAAGACGTTTGGGACCCAAGCCTTACCATGCTCATTCAACAGTTTGTTCGGGTCGGCGATACTTGCATCGATATCGGCGCCCACAAGGGATATGTGAGCTGTCTACTCGCAAGTTTGGTCGGTTCAAGCGGAATGGTGCTGAGTTTCGAGCCAGACCCGCGCGCTTTTTCTTTGTTATTGCAGAACTTTCAGCGGAACCAATTCTCACAGGCTCGCGCATTTCCGTCCGCCGCAGGTGCCCAGGATGGGACTATTTCTTTGGTGCTAACTAAGACTCTGGGATGGAGCAGTCAGTATCCGAATGCGCTAGCCCAAGCCGACGCTACCGAGAAAATTATGGTCAAGTGCATTCAAATAGACACCGATCAGACTATTACCTCGCTTCTGTCGCAACGAAAGGCCCTATCGTTTCTAAAGATTGATGCGGAAGGAACCGAGCCGGAGATTTGGCAAGGGATGGTGGAAACTATACGAAAGTACAAGCCGCTCATATCGATGGAAATTAACTATGCGTCTTTGGCCGCAGGAGGATTTGACGTTCGGAAATTTCATGACACGGTGATGCAGGCCGGCTACACGGAATTTTTCGAGGCTGTCATCCTTGAAGAGAGGTCGGGGTCGCCACGTTGCGTGCTCAGACGGCTTGATATCACCAAGGAGCGACCTTTGTTAGTTGATGCAGTGATCGCAAATCCGGAAAGTTCATTTCATTCTCGACTTATTGATATTATCGAGTAAATCATCGGTATGATTAGCAACGGCGTTGAAATGAAGATCTAATTGCGCGCACCCGCGGATTGCGATTACCGATTCCAATTGATTGCGACCAAGCGTTCCGATTGATCGCGACCACCCATTCCGGGCGATCGCGACCAGGCTGTGGACGGGTGTAACCGACGCCGTTGGGTGATCTGCGAATCGGCATTGCCTCGGTTCCCTTTGGGAGGGAGCGGGACATGCCTGGACAGAGATTACCCATGCGCAAGATACGCGACGTGCTGAGGCTGCGTGCCGGCGGCATGTCCAAACGCAAGATTGCAGCCAGCCTGTCGATCAGCGTGACGGCGGTGGGCGAATGCGTGCGGCGGGCACGGCGGGCCGGCTTGATCTGGCCACTGCCTCAGGAGCTCAGCGATGCGGCGCTGGAATTGCGTCTGTATGGGCGCGCCGCTCCGCCCCTGTCGCGGCGTCGAATACTCGCTAACCGTCGACCGGCTCAGCCCGGTCGTGACGGCGATCTGCCGCTCGCTCACGCCAAGGGCGTGCCTCAATCTCAGAACTTCTCGAACCTTTCGCATCGGCGCTCTCTCGGCGGGCATCGGACCTCCCCTGGCATGGCCGCAAAGGAGGTGTCGTCCGCGATTCGATCGCCGACATCGAGAGCTTCAGGCCGGGCTCACCAGGGTGGCCGGCTTCGATCGGAATGGGTGGCCGACTTCCGTCGGAATCGGTGGCCGGATTGCGTCGGAATCAGTGGCCGCTTTGCGTCGGATTACGCAAGCTCAAGCTCACCGAGCAGGCGCAACCCGAGGCGCGACCGCCCGCGAAGGAAGCTGCCAGGAGCGGCAGCTCGCAAGCACCCAAGCCGGCAAAAGGAGATCAGACATGACCGCCGTGCCCAGCTTCCCGCCCGCCCCGGTATGTCAACAGGGACCTCCCGCGCGCGCCGCTGCGTCTGCCGTGTGGGCACTCTCCGCGGCACGCGCAGGCCCCTCCTATTGACTACCGGGACGGCCTCGCGTCGACCAACCCACAGGAGACTGACATCACCACCATCATCCAACGGCGCCCTCAGCACCCGCGCCGCATTGGTCGCGATCGATCGGAACAGCTGGTCGCGATTCGTCGGAATGCGCGGTCTAATTCAGACAAGCAACTCAGCCACGACCGTGCATGCCGATGCCCTTAAAAATTCGGCGAGTACGACGCCCGGCGGTGCGAACACGACGACGTATGACTCGTAACAGCACTTCCCGAATTTTCTTGGCGTGCCATTTTAGTTGCTCTCGATCCGATGCGATAAGTTCTCGAGAGTTGCTGATAACGACGCCCTGACGCTCAAGCTTTCTGAGGGCGTCGAGATAGAAGTAAGCCAACGCAATTTGCGAATAATTTATAGATTCTTTCACTGCCACCCAGCTCCCGGCGAAATGATGGGTTGCGTAATTCTCTGGAAGATCAAGGCAGAATATATTAGAAGGGTATATTACAAGGTCATCGGCGCATTTTTGTAATTCATCCGAGTTCGGGTCAACGCCGAAACGATCCTGTAACAACTTGGAGATAAAGACAGTGTTCGGGACATCGATTATTTCATCGACAAGTGCCGTGGAGTAGTGGTTCAGAATCGCCTGCGCTAGCGCGTGTTTGGCAACGCTTCCCCAAACAGCGGTGAATGGAATTCCTGAACGTTCGAATCCTATGAAAGCGCGATGCTCCAAAAACGCACTCAAGTCGCGTCGGATCTCCACATCGGTGTCAAGGTAAATGCCGCCGTGCGTGTAGAGCACATGCGCTCGAACAAGGTCAGTGACAAAAGCATATTTTTTTTGCTCGTATGCGGCTGCGGCGACGGGAAACGCACTGATGTCGAAATTATCTTCATTCCACTCAATGATTTGGAAGTTCGGGCAATGCGTACGCCAAGTGCTGATGCAAAACTGAGCTAGGTCGGGTTTTTTATTTCTTCCAAACCAGCAGTAATGCAAGCTGCGCGGAATAATAGCCTCAGCGGACAAAGAGAATTTCGTGCTCATTTTGCAACAGTTGGCTTACGTTACTTTCGGCCAGGGAAAAATATCGGTTAGAGTAAGTCACCTAGCCAATGGGCTAAGAGGATGTCAACTGTGGGTGCAGAGCAAATGCACGCTTGCGGCGCGTTTGTTGGCTACGTTACGCCCTATCCAAACTACTGCCTCTATGCATCAGCTAAATGGGGTTTTCGCTGCCGAAACCCGAGGGACCTTACATCAAAGGTGAATCACCTTCTCGGGAGCCCAGCTGCCGAGCAAAATGTCTTTCATGCCTATCAAATTGCCTTTTAAGCGACCCGGGCGGTCGGCTCGCGGGTTCAGAATTAAGTTGGGAAACACGGATCCAATGGCGTTGCCAACAAGGCCTCGGAAGATGTTGTGTCCCGCCTGATATGGGGTGAGGACGCCTTTTTTCATCAAGTACCACGGGTTTACTACTTGTGAATATCCGAACCTCAATTCCGATTGCCGCCCCTGTTTGGTGCCTAAATGCACGCCCCATAGGGCATCCGTCCAGACAATCCTTCCCGCAGCTGACGCTCTGATCCCGAAGTCACGATCCTCGAGCCAGCCATAAAGCACGAGCCGCTCATCGAATGTAAGGTGATCAAGTATTCCCCCGCGGATGGCCATGTTGCAACCGTAGGGCGGCTCATTATCCAGTATCACGCAATCGGTCGCGGAAAACGGCTTAGCTGAAAGATCTGCATCTTTGACGCACGATGGTCCTTCCGCTAAATCGAGTCCTGTCAGTCTGACGCCATCTATAATCACACGTCCTGTCAGACAGACCACTGATGGATGTGCGGCAAGAAATGCATGAGCGCGCTCGATCCAAAATCGTGACGGGATGAAGTCATCATCAAAAAATATAGTGGTATCGACGGTACCCTTGATCGGCGCCCAGGCTCTGTTTCTCTGCGCTGGCAGTCCTGGGGATCCAAGTACCACCTGCACCCGGTCATTTAAATCGATCATCTCTGGAATGTCGCTCGGCTCAGAGGCAGAGATAATGATTTTATCTGGGCGCCTGGTCTGCAACTCGAGAGTGGCCAAGAGATTGGCGAGCTCTAGAGGTCTTCCTTTCGTAGGAATAATGACTGCTATACAAGGACGCATGCGATCTTTTTCCTTCATAAGCCAAATTACTTACATGCTAGGAGCAGGTCGCAAGCTAAAAAAATTGCAGTCCCTATCATTCGCAATGATCTAAGATGATCCTCGTGCCGCAAAGATGAACCCCTCAAGGTATTTTTTACTTGCACTGCGCGAATCGTATCGCGCGGCCGACTGAACCGCGGCATTGGACAGGGCAGTCCATGACGCTCGGTTCGTTACGGTGCGGGCGATTGCATCTGTCCACTGCTTTACATCGAGATTGAGCACAAATCCAGATTGCCCATGGACGACGAGCTCGTTTGCTACTCCGGTGTTCGGAGAAACTAGACACGGCGTTCCGCATTGCATGGCCTCATTGCAAACAAGACCCCAAGCTTCAACAATTGACGGCATTACGAGCATTCGCGCACTTACAAAAACTTTCGCTATCTCCTCCGGTGGAACGTATGCCGTGTGATCGAAATTAACTCCGGCGCGCGATAAATCGTTGAGAAACTGGTGGAGCAACGGTCCGTCGCCGATGACTCGAATCCGCAGGTCGATAAGACACCTTTTCAACTGCAACGCGAGGTCAACAAAGAATGACGGATTTTTAAACGGATCGTCGAATCGACCGCACCACAGCAAATGATAGGGCCTATTATCGAAGTCGGGGAGTTCGGCGGGCGCATCCCATGCCGGCGCAAGATGGGCAACGAAAATGCGCTTTGGATCGATGCCCTCCTCGAGGAAGAACTGACGTCCTTTTTCGCTTGTGCATATTATTGCCCGACAGCGACCGACGACGAATGGTCGAACGACACGATGGAAAATGCTCTGAGGCATTGTTAGCCGCCAACCGTCGGTCAGAAGCGCCATGGGAATTCGATGTACCAGGCTCCAGAGTACGGCCACGAGCATTGTGGGATATATGCCGTTGATTGTTATCAGCTCTGGTTTGAAATGCCCGAGCGCGCGCCACAGCCCTGGGTTGAAATGAATGACTCTTGTTGGTCCATTTAAAACGTACTCGAACCCCGTTAAAACTACGTGGTCGTATTTCTTGGCATAATCCCCGCTCCATTTCCGATTTGTTTCGCGCAAAGTGCAGGACAGGACATGAAGCTCTATGCCGCGATCTACAAGATCATTGAAAAGCCTGTTGGTATAAGGTGTCACCATATTGTTGCAGATCACCACGCGCATGAAAGTAACCAATGTTCAGTGGTTGGTATCGTGCACTTGCTAACAGCCTGCGAGCCATTTGAGCGCTCATTGAAAATCTTTTTGAAAGGTTAGTATTAATGCACAGATCATGGTATCGTGTATATAAACCGCGCCTATAATATACTAACCCTCGTTGACGTTGACTAGGCGTCCATGAACGCCTTGATCAGGAGATACATATCTCCTTGAGAAAACACATGTTTTGGAAATGGACGGCGCCAGTTGGAGCTCAGTACGATGAGTCATGCATTGTGCGCGTTGGTATTAGATTAGCTAAATACCTCGCTGTAATGCTAAAATCTAGGGGCCTGATGAGCCACAGTGCACGAGTTTGGTTACAATGATCCGAGCAACTATTCATTTCTGGTCGCTTCGCCAACCCAACCTGCGTGTATGGAGGTGCGAAAAATGCTTGGTGCTTTAGTGCTTGGTGCAGGCGGCTTCATCGGATCTCACCTTGTTCGGCGACTAAAAAAAGACGGCTTTTGGGTGAGAGGAGTGGACCTTAAGTATCCGAATTTTTCGGAGACGCTCGCCGACGATTTTTTAATTGGCGACTTGCGTGATCCAAATATTTGCCGACAGGTTATTGATCGTCAATTCAACGAAGTTTATCAACTAGCCGCAGACATGGGGGGCGCAGGATATATTTTCACTGGAGAACATGACGCGGACGTTATGCACAACTCCGCAACGATCAATCTTAACGTACTCGATGCGTGCCACCGACGCAATGTCAGAAACATTTTCTACTCGTCTTCGGCATGCATGTATCCTTCTCATAATCAGGAGGATCCGGATAATCCCAATTGTGCCGAAGATTCAGCTTATCCCGCCAATCCCGATAGCGAATACGGATGGGAAAAGCTTTTTAGCGAACGACTCTATCTTGCTTACAATCGGAACTACGGCATGAACTGCCGTGTAGCTCGATTTCACAATATTTTTGGTCCGGAAGGAACTTGGACTGGTGGTCGAGAAAAAGCACCAGCTGCCATCTGTCGAAAGGTAGCATCCACAGTTGATAAGGGGACAATCGAGATTTGGGGCGATGGCCTGCAGACTAGATCTTTTCTTTATATCGACGAATGTCTTGAGGGAACGACTCGTCTCATGCGTTCCTCGTTCGCCGAGCCTGTCAACATAGGTTCGGAGGAGATGGTCACAATCAATCAATTGGCGGCGATGGTGATTAAAATCTCAGGAAAGCACATAACTGTCACCAACGTTCCGGGTCCGGTCGGCGTCCGCGGCCGCCGTTCAGATAATCGTCTAATCAAACAAAAGCTGGGTTGGGAGCCCAGCGAAAAGCTGGTGACCGGCATGGAGAAGACATACAGGTGGATAGAAACACAAATATTTAGCAATAGCAGGTCAAACGTGATTGTTGGTCAAGCTGCGGAATAGTTATTGAGCTTGGAGGGCTTGTTGTCGACTTTAAGCAGTCACCGCTTGGGGAACTACACGGTCGGCGGCGTGATAATTTCCTCGATCCGCCGCCGTGATGCGATCAATGAATTTTTTCGCCTCGTATCCAGCGGCAGCGGGGGATATGTCACTCTGACGAGTGCCCATGGGGTGGTCGAGTCCCAATCGGACGATCGATTGCGACGCATTATTAATGAGGCACGAATGACTTTGGCTGACGGCCTGCCGATTTTATGGGCCGGTAAATTGAAGGGAGCGGCAGTCGAGCGATTCACTGGAAGCGAATTTTTTGATACCGTCATGCGTGATCCCAAGTCTACACGCTTACGCCATTATTTCTACGGCGGACAACAACAATCCACGTCCCGCGTTGTTGCCGGAGCGATCAAGTTGTTAGGGCAGCACGCTGTTGCTGGATGGCATTGTCCACCTTTTCGTGCGGCCGGAGTTCTGGAGGATAAATCGGTTATTGCCGATATCGCTGCGACCTCTCCCGACGTAATATGGGTCGGCCTGAGTACCCCAAAGCAAGAATACTGGATGGCGAATCACGCCGCGAATTGTCCCAATTCTTTACTTGTTGGTATTGGAGCTGCGTTCGATTTCTTTGCCGGAGTGAAACCTAGAGCCCCCAAGTTTGTTCAACAATGCGGTTTTGAGTGGCTGTACCGACTTGGAACAGATCCGCGACGACTTTGGCCCCGCTATCGAAAGGTTGTTCCAGAAATGCTGAAGATATTGCTGGCCGAAATGAGGGCCTGAAGCAGCTTCCCCGCCGTCGCCCAGCGACCTGCCCGAGCGTTCGGCTGCGCCGTCTTTTTAATGACTTACAGATTAGCGGGACGGGCAACTCTGAGCTTTGCCATGGCGCAGCGGCGGGACGGGCTTGGATCTGTTGTTAGACCTACAGACCTACGCACCCACTGACCTGAGCGCCGCGATTTCCGCCAAAAATGGGTAGAGTCCATCACCTGCGAGGGGATGGACATGAAGCCGAGCCGTTTCCCGGAAGAGCGTAACCGCTTGGTGAAGGGCCCTTAAGCCGCTTTAACGCGGGCGAGAGGCCGTCGCTCACCTTCGGGTCGCCTACGAGGTCAGTGAGCGGCGGGCGTGTTCGGCGCTGGGAGTCGATCGCACATCGGTACGCTACCGCAGCATCCGGCCGGACGACGCGGCAGTGCGGGTCCGGCTACGCGCGCCGGCGGTTCGGCTACCGGCGGCTGGACATCCTGCTCGAGCGCGAAGGCATCATCATGAACCACAAGAAGCTCCGCGGGCTCTACCGCGAGGACCGGTTGCAGGTGAGGCGACGGGGTGGCCGCAAGCGGGCGCTCGGCACGAGGGTGCCAATGACGCTGCCGCAAGGCCCCAATCAGCGATGGAGCCTGGACTTCCTGTCAGACTTTCTCCGATGGTCAGCGGTTCCGCATCCTGGCGATCGTCGACGACTTCACGCGGGAATGCCTGGCGCTGGTGCCCAATACCTCGTTGCCGGACTGAGGGTCGCGCGTGAGCTCGACGCCCTTGTCGCCTCGCGCGGTCGTCCTGCAATGTGCGTCTCCGACAACGGCACCGAGCTGACCGGCATGGCGATCCTGCGCTGGTCGCAGGAGACGCGGGTCGAATGGCATTACATCGCGCCCGGCAAACCGCAGCAAAATGCTTTCATCGAGAGCTTCAACGGGCGACTACGAGACGCGTTACTGAACGAGACACCGTTTCCTTCGCTCCCCCATGCGCGGGAGGCTTTAGCTATCTGGAAGGACGACTACAACACCGTTAGGCCGCACAGCGCGTCTCGGCAACCTGCCGCCAGCCGTCTACGCCAAGATCAGCGCTCCCGGAATGCAACGGGACGGGACGCTGCGCTACATCGAGGGCTCCGCGCCCCATCTCGTTGCACCACCGAGCCAACAAGGCTCAAATGAAGCCAGGGCTCTCCTCATCGGCGGATGAGTCATACCAAAACTCGGAGATGCCGACTCATCTGACGTCACGGCCGATCTCGTAGTACGCAGGTAACTATTTTGAACTCAAATAATTATTTCGCTTGGACCCCCGAGCGATGTCCGAGGTTGAAGAGTC
>Ga0187880_1003141_pt1 | contig 12691 bp, 9 predicted proteins | sample June2016WEW_19_4_FD_132998 | JGI IMG/M metagenome (GOLD analysis project Ga0187880, IMG submission 132998) | Peatland microbial communities from SPRUCE experiment site at the Marcell Experimental Forest, Minnesota, USA - June2016WEW_19_40 | ecosystem: Environmental > Terrestrial > Soil > Wetlands...
CATGATCAACAAGCCGAGCTCGCTCTGGACCATGAAGCCCGGCGGCCCCTCCAACATCGAGAACTGGCGCCTGTACCGGCAGTTTTCCGGCGGCTTGACCGCCGAGCTGACGTCCCACCAGGTAGACGTCTCCGATTGGATGTTCGGCGCCTCGCCCGATTTCGTGATGGGCCTTGGCAGCCTGGACATGTTGAAGGACGGCCGCGACGTCTACGACAACATCCAGTTGATCTACCGCTATCCCAACGGCCAGAAGCTGACCTACTCCGCCATCAGCACCAACCAGTTTCTGCCCTATTTCAACGGCCAGCGCCCCGAGATGGGCGAGATCGTCATGGGCACCGAGGGCACCATCGAAATCACCGTGGGCGACGATGTCCACATGCCCGTTGCCTGGTGGTACCGCGAACCGCCCAAGACTACCACCGTCGCTCCGGCCGCCAAAAAGAACGAGCCCTTCCAGGCCGGCGCAACCATGATCGCCTCCGGCGGCGCCAACGGTCCCTACCCCATCATGACCGGCGATTTGCAGATGACCGGCAAGGAAAGCTTCCTCGACCGCGAGGTCAAATTCGCGCGCCGCTGGCTCTATGCCAAGGGCGTGTTCGAACAGGAGGAAAACCGCAACCCGGTCGACGTGGAGCTCGAGAGCTTCTTCGAAAGCTGCCGCACCGGCAAGCGCCCCCGCGCCGATCTGGAAAAAGGTCTGGCGGATGCCGTCGCCGTCATCCTCTCCAACATGGCCATGGATGAGGGCCGCAAAGTCTATTTCAACGAAATGGACAAGCTGGGGACAGGGGCCGAGCACGTTAGTAAGACCGAGTAACCATTTCTTCGTGGAGCGGACTCTCAGTCTGCCACGCCGGGACTCATCCCGGCGCTTGTTTGGCTGCGGCTACGCTGCTCCGTGGGGCAGGCGGTTTCGCCTGCCAGTGCCGGCGCAAGCCTGGATCAGGCCCTGAAGGAGATCATCCGCGGTCCAGTTGGTCTCGCAATTCGCCCGGATATAGCGATTTCAGCTCCGGATACTTCTCGGCAAGCCGAATCAGGTCCAGTTCGTCCTTCTTCCGCTTGCTCAGGCGTACTTCGGTCTTGAAGCCCTCTTGCCGGAGGTACCGAGCTAGTTCAGGAAGACCAGCCGCGATCGCCACGATGTGGACATCCAGAGTGTAGACCGGCTCGACGTAACAATTGACGGCCAAACCAGCGATTAGGCAATACGGCCCGAACGATTCGCAAGCCGCGATCAACCGTGCGAAATCCGTCGCGCCCCCCTGTGTTGTCAACTCGTACGCCTCGAACGCGGTCACAAGCCCACTCTACAGAGAGGGCGCGTGGCACGCAAGTCGAAACCAAACCCCGGCCCTCCGCCTCTGGAGGCGGACAATGAAATGGTGGCGCCTGGTTTTCCCAGAACCGCTCAAGAACTGCTCCGGCGCGGAGAAGACTTCAGAACCGAGTTGCGCGCGTACAAACAACGCACCCGGTTGCCCGGCGGATGGTATCCGTTTGAATCTCTATCCAGCCTCGCGATAGTTGCCGATTTGCTCAGCACAAGCTTTCCCGAGATATTGGATTCCTGCGCCGCGAGGCCCGCGGCGGACATCGGTTGCGGGGACGGCGACTTCGCATTGCTCCTGGCCAACTGGGGAATGGCTGTCGACGCGATCGACTACGAGCCGAACAACTTCAATGGGATGCGCGGCGTCGACACCGCCCGCCAGGCGCTCGGATTGCCGGTGGACGTGCACCGCATCGACCTCGACAAGCTGGCGGATCTGCCGCGCTCCGAGTACGGGCTCAGCCTTTTTCTCGGCACGCTTTATCACCTCAAGAACCCTTACGGCCTGCTGGAGACGCTTGCCTTCCGGACGCATTGGTGCGTCCTCAGCACCCGGATCGCCCAAGTTGCCCCCGCCACGGGCATCAGGATCGAGGAGGAGCCGCTCGCCTACCTGGCGGATGGCCGCGAGGTGGGCGGCGACGCCACCAATTTCTGGTTCTTCTCTCCGCGAGGGCTACTGCGGCTGCTGCAACGAACCCGCTGGGCGATACGGGCCGTGCGGCGCGTCGACTGCCTGCGCGACTCCAATCCAGTCGACCCGGCAGCCGACGAGCGTGCCTTCGTGCTGATCCAGAGCCGCGTGTTTTACCCCGGCCTTGCCGCCCGGCCTGCCCAAGGCTGGCATCAGCCTGAAGATGGAGGCTGGCGGTGGACGGCGAAGGCGTTCTCGCTCGACGTCGTGCTGCCGCTGGAGCGCCCCGTGGTTTCTTTTGTCCTCCACGCGTCGATCCCGGAGGCCGTGATCGCGGCCAGCGGCGCCGTGACCATTGGTTGCGCAATTTCGGGCGCCCATATAGGAGACGCGACGTACTCGACCAGCGGCCCAATCGAATTTCGCTGCGATTTGCCGCCGTTCGCTCTTCACGACCCCCAGCTACGCCTCGACTTCTCCGTGTTGAGCTCCTTTGCAGCGCCCGAGGAAGACCGCCGGGAGCTTGGCCTCCGCGTCCCGTTCGCGGACTCGCCCGACACCGGCCACATCCCTTTCAGCGTGGTGGAGTAGTAACGCGGTTCAGAGGATCGCGTGCGGCCCGGAGTAAATGGCCCATTGACACGTACTATGTGTGCACGTATAATGTGCACATGAACGTGACCCTATCGATTCACGACGAGGTGATCCACAAAGCCAGGCGCCGTGCGGAAGCGATAGGCACCAGTATCAATCAGCTCGTGCGCGAATACCTGGAACAGTTTGCCGACGAGGCTGATCCGGCGGCCGATGCGACTGAATGGGAACGGCTTTCGCTTGCTAGCCACGGTAATTCACGCGGGTGGCGGTTCAACCGCGACGAATTACACGAGCGACGATGAGCAAGGCAGCATTCTTCGACACCAACGTCCTGGTTTACGCGGACGACGACTCAAAGCCCGAGAAACAGCGAAAGTCGATTGCTCTGTTTTCGGAACACCTTAGCCAACGTACAGCGGTTGTCTCTCTACAGGTGATGCAGGAGTATTTCGTAACCCTGACACGAAAGCTCGCTGTACCCGCTGAGATGGCTCAGCGGAAAGTCGAGATTCTGGCGCGTGGCAGAGTCGTGCAATTTCGCGCCGAGGACATCATTGCGGCGATCGAACTGCACCGCCTCACGAGAATCTCGTTCTGGGACGCCTTGATCGTTCAGGCTGCGCGCTCGGCGGGCGCGGCCGTGCTTTATAGCGAGGACCTTCAGCCCGGCGCCGTGATCGGAGGCGTGCGTGTGGTCAACCCGTTCCTGGAGTGAATAGCCTTTCCTCCGCCCGCGCGCTCCCCTACCCCATGCGCGCGTTCTTCTGCGCCTTAAGAGCCAGCTCCGTCGCTAACAGCGCTTGCTCTTGGTCCTGGGCCACGTGCGTGCGGTTCACCACGTCGGCAACAAACTGCGGCCCGAACGGCAGCGCGACATTCTTACAGTCGATGTACCGGACCTGCTTGCGATCCACCAGGAACAGGTGATCGCCGCCCGGACGCCCGGCGATGTCGGCATACTTGCGCAGCTCGATGTACCCCTCGGTTCCCAAAATGAACTGTCGCCCGTCGCCCCACGTTCCCAAGCCGTCCGGCGTAAACCAATCCACGCGTACGTACCCGAAGCCGCCATTGCCGTGCAGCATCATGTCGCCGAAGTCCTGGAACTTCGGCCGGTGCGGGTGATTCACATTGGCAACCTGGGATGCCGTCACATCCGCCACGGTGGACCCGGTATAGTAAACGAACTCGTCCACCTGGTGCGATCCGATGTCGCAGAGGATGCCGCCGTAACGCGCCGGATCCCAAAACCACTCCGGGCGGGTGGGCTCGGCGATCTGATGCGGCGCCAGGTTGACAGTCTGGATCACTTTGCCGATCGCGCCGGATTTCACCAATTCCCCCGCCTTCACCGATGCCCTTACCTCCAAGCGTTCCGAATACATGATCCCGAAAATGCGGCCGGTCTCTTCGATCGCGCGGCGCACTTCGGCAAGCTGCTCCAGGCTCACCATGGCGGGCTTGTCGCTCAGGTAGTCTTTGCCGTGGCGCATCGCGCGTATTCCCAAAGGCGCGCGCAGATCCGGGATCGCGGCGGAAACCACTACCTGGATGGACGGATCGTTTAGGATCTCGTCCTCACTGCCGACGGTCTTCACGTCGCCATAGAAGGCCTTGAAATCGGCGAGCATTTTCGCATTGGTGGAGTACACCGCCGCCAGCTCACCGCCGCCGCGCCGCAACGAGCCCGCCAGGTGATTGATGTGATTGTGGTCGATCCCAATGACTGCGAATTTGATCTTGTATTTGGGCGCGGTCTCCGGGCCGGAGCCGGCCGCTACCTCGTGCGTCACCTGGCCCGCGGTCTGGAAGGCCAGTGCCGCCTCCGGTAACCCGGCCAGCACTCCCGCCGAACCCACCGTCCTCAGAATGGAACGCCGGCTTACATCGTCCGTCTTCATGGAATCCACCTCCCGAGTCTTACGTCAAAGCGTTCTTCGAGTACGCCACGCACTTGGCGATTTCGGTCATCAGGTCCGACCCGGCGGGGACCGGATACTCCATCTCGATCACGCCCGGAAACGGATACTTCTCCTTCTGCATCAGTTTCAAGGTCTCGACGATGGGTGTGTCCCCCGTGCCCCACGGAACGTTTGGCCCGTTATTCATCTTGCGGTCCTTGAGGTGAATGTGGGTGACGCGGTCGTGATACTTCACCAGGAATGGAATTGGCGAAGTGTTGTTGGCGGCGGTAAAGTGGCCGATATCCAAGTTGATGCCGTTATATTTGGAATAGCTCATGGCCGTTTCCCAACTCTCCGGCCGGCCGAAAGCCTCGGGGTTGGTGATATTGGTGTGGCCATGATAGCCGATCATCATCTTGTGCTTTTCGCCGAACTCGCCCAGCCGCTTGGTGTGGCTGAGCGGGATCTCGCAGGAGATCGCCCTCGCGCCTACCCGTTTGGCAAGCCCGAACATGTAGTCGATTTCCTCGTCGGTGAAGGTATCGATCGCATCCACCTTCATGATCTCGATTTTGACGCCGGCATTGGCGTACAGTTTGCGGAAGGCATCGGCCTTGTCCATCGACGCCGCCAGCCGCCAGTTGCGCAATTCCTCGGCCGCGGCCTTGCGCGCCGCTTCCTGTTCGGGCGTCACGGGAGCTCGACCGCCGCGCGCAGCTTCACCGCTCGGGGGCGCGGCTGGCTGCCCCCCGCCGGCGCGTCCGCCCGGCCGAACCGCAGGATAAGCCACCAGGTTGGGCGGCGCGCCCATGAACCGCTCAATCGGCTGCGCGCGCAGTTCCACCACGCTGAGGTTGAGTTTGATCATTGCGTCCAGGCACTCTTCGCCGGTGTTGTATTGGCCATGAAAGCTATAGGGTGCGTTGATGCCGATCTCGACGCCGCCAAAATTGGAATTGGTCTTCGCCAGCAGACGGGAGGCCGGCAAAGCCGTTAAGGCCATTCTGCCGAGATCGCGTCTGGTTATCGATAAACTCATGGAGTTCTCCCTTCCCTGGATCGGAAATCAAAACGTATCGGAATTCCGGCGTGGTTGTCAACCGCCGCTAGCGGCCTCGTTCCATTCCAACCTGACTGTGTGAGTGGGCGCTCAGAGCGGTTATACAGCTTTCGGCGGTCAGCTTCTGCATGGTTTGGCTGATCGCTGATCGCTGAAAGCTCCGGATCGCCTACAGCTTCACCAGCTACAATAGAACCAGGCATGAGGGCATGGAACCGCGCGAAGCTTCTGTGGGGTTACCTGGCGCGGCGATCCACATTGAACGCCTTGCCGGTGGAATACATCGTCGAAACCACCGCCAAGTGCAACCTTTACTGCCCGATGTGCCCGCGCGAAACCCATAAGCAGCCCAAGGCCGACATGGCGGACAGCGTTTTCGAGCGCCTGGTGCGCGAGTCCGGCGCTTCGGCCGAGCACATGATGCTGATCGGCCTGGGCGAACCGTTCATGGATCCCGCCATTTTCCGGCGCATCGAGTTCTGCCATCGCCACAGCATTTCCACTCTGCTTTCCACCAACGGCACGTTCCTCGATGAAAGCCTGTCCGCCCGAGTGCTCGATTCCCCGCTGGAACAGATCACCTTGAGCTTCGACGGCGCCCGAAAAGAAACCTTCGAGTACTATCGCAAGGGCGCCAAATTCGAAAAAGTGCGCGACAACTTCGTCCGCTTCGCGCGCATGAAGCACGAGCGCGGCTCCAAACTCCAGGTGGTGGTGCAGATGGTGCGCATGGAAGGCAACGCCGGCGAGGTGGATGACTTCGTGCGCTTCTGGAGCAATCTTCCGGGCGTCGACCAGGTGCGCATCAAGGAGGACGAAACCAACCTGATGCGCCCCGACGCCGGCCACACCGCCGAAGAATGGAAGCACCCTTGCCACTACCTGTGGCGCGGCCCCATGTACGTCAAGCAGAATGGCGACGTTTACCCCTGCTGCCAGAGCTACATGCTGGACGGCGCACCGCTGGGCAACCTGGAGACGGATTCGTTGATCGGCATCTGGAACGGGGAGCGAATGGAGGGCATGCGCCGGCTCCATGCAACCGGCCGGGCCGGCGAGATCGACATCTGCTCCCGCTGCTGCACCACCATTCCGCACCCCGCGCTGGTGGCAGGAAGCCTGCTGCTCCACGGCCGAACGGTGCGCCGCCTGTTGCCCATTGTGGAGCGGCTGACGTATCTTTCGAAATTGCCCAAGAAACTGCTGAGTCCCGCCCGCCGGGCAGGCGAAATAGAGCCCAAGAAATAGGATACGAAGGTCCAAGAGGCGGCAAGTCCGCTCGAAAATAGCGGAATCAACGGAGCTCTATGAATCGCTCGCCCTTCTCGAACCGGTCCAGAATTCTTTCCCACTGCTCCTTATAGTTGGTTATCGACCAGGAATTTCACGCGGAGAGAAGGACGGAGTGATCGGTCTGACGAGCGGCATACTCAATCGCAGCCAGGATGTCCTCTCGTTCCAGATACGGGTAGTCCTGTAGAATCTCGTCAATGCTTGCCCCAGCGCTAAGCAATTCAAGGACATCCGTCACACGGATGCGCATACCACGAATGCACGGACGCCCGCCGCACTGGGCATCGTCTATCGTAATTCGGTCGAGGCGGTTCCTCATCATGACGGCAATCTTGAGACTAGTCTACCGCTTTTGGGTGCGAGGGCGCTCGGGTTGTTGAAAACATTATTGCCGGTCAGAGGGCCAGCCCCTATTGCTCCCGCAGCGCCGTCACCGGGTCCACACGCGTAGCCCGGCGGGCCGGCAGCGCGCACGCCGCGAGGCCAACCACCGCGAGAGTAAGCACCACCGCCGACATCACCAGCGGGTCGAGCGGTTTCACGCCGTAGAGCTGCCCGGCCACGACCGAACGTAGCGCTACCGAGCCCGCCGCGCCAACCAGCAGGCCGGCGCCCAGCAGCCACGCCGCTTCGCCAACCACCAGCTTCACCACGCCTCCCGCGGTGCATCCCAGCGCGGCGCGGATCCCGATCTCGCGCTGGCGCTGCGTCACCAGGTACGCCAGCACGCCGTAGATGCCTACGCCCGAGAGGAACAAAGCCAGGCAGCCGAAGAACATGGCCAGCGTCAGCGAGGCCCGCCGCGACGCCAGCGCCAGGTCGCCGCGCTCCCCCATGGTGTGGACATCGAACAATGCAAGGCTCGGCGCGATTGCCGCGAAACGGGTGCGCACGGCTCGCAGGATGGGGCCGGTGTCGCCAGTGGTCTTGATTGCCAGCGCGTATCCCCTCTGCACGTTCTGCGCGTAAGGCAGGTAATACGCACCCACCGGATTGCCGCTGCCTTCCACGTCCGCCGTGTGCACGGGGCGGACCACCCCCACTACGCTGAACCAGCGCGTGTGCTCGTCCGTCTTCAGAAGGTCGCGGATGTCCTGCGGGAAATGCATGCGCCGCCCGATCGGGTTTTGCCCCGGCCAGAAATGGCGCGCCAGCCGCTCGTCCACGAGGATGGCGCCGGGGGCGGATTCGTTGTCGCGCCTGTCGAACGCGCGCCCCGCAGCCATGGCAATGTGCATAGCTTCGAAGTAGCCCGGCGTGACCGTCACCTGTTCCGGTGAGATCACCGACTCTCCCGGTTTCATGACGTAGCCTTCCGCCAGGATCACGCTGTCGCTATGGTTGCCTCCCCAGGGAATGGTGGTGGTCGCGCCCGCGGCCGTCACACCGGGAATGGCGCGGATGGCGTCGAGTGCGCGGTCCATCAACGCGATTGCGTCCGCGTTCTTGGCGTAAAGCGACTGCGGCACGCTGGTGGCAGCCGTCACCACGCCCTTGACGTCGAATCCGGGGGCGACGTGCAGCAACTGGCGGAAGCTCGCCAGAACCAGTCCCGCGCCGGCCAGCAGCACGAAGGCCAGCCCGACCTGCGCCACTACCAGCGACTGCCGCACGCGGCGCGCCCGCCGCCCGCCGGTGCCCGAGCGGCTTTCTTCACGGAGCACTTCGTTGATCCGCGCCCGTATCACCTGCACCGAGGGGATCAGCCCGATCGCGATCCCCACCAGCGCCGCCGTCACCAGCATCGCCAACACCACCATCGCGTCCACGCGAATCTCACCCGCGCGCGGCAGCGTTTCAATCCCGCTGTGTGCCAGGGCGCTCAACAATCCCGTGCCCAGCGCGCCGCCTATCGCGCCGCCGGCCACTGCCACCAGAATGCTCTCTGTCACCAACTGGCGTATCAGGCGTCCCGCCCCGGCGCCCAGGGCCAGGCGGGTAGCAAGCTCTTTGCGCCGCACGGTGGTTCGGGCCAGCACCAGGTTGGCGACATTCACCACACCGATCAGCAGCACAAACGCCGCGCCTCCCCAAAGCAGGTAGAGCGCCCCCCGGATCTCCTTCACCAGCATGTCCCCCAGCGGCATCGCCACGGTATGGAAGCCGGCGTTGAGCAGCAGTTCCTTGAAACTCGGAAAGCGGTCGAGGTTGGCGCGGTTGAGCGCGTCCACCTGGGACTGCGCCTGCTGCAGCGTCGCACCGGGCTTGAGCCGCCCGATGCTCTGCCAGTTATTGGAGTGGCGCACCTCCCGCTGCGCCGGAGTGAACGCCGCCGGTACCCAGAGGCGGACCTCGGGGTCGATGAAGTTGAAGGCCGCCGGCATCACCCCCACTACCGTATACGGCTGCCCGCCGATGCGAATGTTGCGGCCGAGGGCCGCCTCCGGGCTCGCGAAAAGCTGCCGGCTCAGGCCGTCGCTCAGAATAGTCTTATGTTCGGCGCCGGGCTCGCCTTCGGCATCCGAAAAGGCCCGCCCGTAGGCCGGCGATACGCGCAGCAGCCGGAACAGGGAAGGTGTCGCCAGCATGCCGGTGACGCGTTCCGGCGTGCTTTGCATCTGGAGCGTCTGGCCGTTGGTGCGGAACAGCGCCTGCTCCGAGAAGACGTGGACGTCGCGAAGGCGATCGTAGTAATCGCCCGAAGAGCTGTTGTAGCCAAAATCGGCGCCCGCTTTCGGGTAACGATTCGCCATCAGCAGAATGGAGCCGGCCTCGGGCACCGGCAGCGGCCGCAGCAACACCGAGTTCACCACCGCGAAGGTGGCAGTGTTCGCGGCGATACAGACAGCAATGGTCAAGACCACCGTCACGGTGAACCCTTTATCGCCCATAAGCGAGCGGACGGCGTGCCGGAGATTGCGGAAGGCTCCCATGGTAGCTATTACGCGATTCGGACCCGCGCATGTTGCAAAATCTTTGGCCAGGCCGCCGGAAAGTGGCCCATCGGCGCTAACTTAACGTGGCGTACGCACTCGTGCGTGCCGCGTCGAGACTTTCTCGACGCCTGCGCTTGACCAGGGGGAACCCTGCGGATTGCGGATTAGCCATGGATTAGCCAGGCTTCAACCGAGTTGGCTTCAGCGTGCGCTCGAATCTTCACGCTCCGATTCCGAACCCAGCGATCGTGCCACACTTTTTGTCGAAACGGTTATCCGGTGCGTCCCAGCGACGCATCGAACTCATCAAGAGTGGGCGTCGAGAAAGTCTCGACGCGGCACGCACGAGTGCGTACGCCACGTTAAGTTAGCGCTATGGGCCAAAGGCCTCTTGCACAAGGCCCGTAAGGCGTTAAGGCGCCAACCGTGGAGTAGGCGTTTTCGCCTGCCGTCGGCCACCGGGCCACTTCTGCCAGAGGCGCAGCGTTGCCCTCGGGCGTATGATTTACAACATGGACCCAATCCTTTCCGCCGCCGCGGCTGCCATCGTGGGAGCGGTGGACTGGAGGGAAGTCGCCAAGAAACTCGCCGGGGACGCAGCTACAGACGCGGCAAAAGCCGGCCAGAGAAGTCTCCTGCGGCTCCTCCGGCCGGACGAGCGCGAAAAAGCGGCCAAACAGGCGATCGGCTTGTTCACCGAGGAGTTCCTCAAGGAACTGGACGACAAAACGCCTCTCTCGGCCGCCGTCCCCGGCTACCGCGATCAGCTTCAGCGCCTCATCGAATCGGCCGCCGTCGATATCACTTCCTGGCTCCAGCCCGAAATCAAGAGCGTCGATCTCGGCCCGGTCGCTCGCATGTGGTCCTACCTGAACCTCAGTCCGCTGCCGGAAGACTTCGACTGGCAGCTTGTGGCACGGAATTACGCCCGCGCCATCCGCCAGCACATCAAGCAAGACCCCGAGCTGCGCCAGCAACTTGCCATCGCGCTGCAGGAAGATAGCCGCAGTTTCGAGCAGCGCCTGGCGCCCGGCTTCGACCTCGCCGGCTACCGGGACTTTCTCCGGAACAAGTGCGGCATGCTGCACCTGTCTGCCATGCATGCCAGCACCTATGACCGCCGCATCACGCTTTGGAGCGTGTTTGTTCCCCAGTCGGCGAGAGAAGCGGCGCCGGTCCGCGACATGCCGCGCGAGCTTCTGCGCCAGCTCCGCCGGGAGGGCCACGCCGCCGATGTGGCGGATGAAGAACAAGTGGCGAGGCTCCGCGAAACCTACCAGAGCAGCCCCGTAACCGGCGTGCTTGACGTTCTCGCCCGCCAGCACTGTGTCGTGCTGCTCGGCGACCCCGGCTCGGGGAAGACCTCCCTGCTGAAATACCTCGTGCTGAAGTGGATCACCGAAAACCAGGGCCCGCTGCCGCTCTGGATTGACCTTAAGGAGCTTGCCGGCCAGCTCATGCCCCTGAAGGCGTATCTCGACTCGGGCAACGTTGCCTTCGGCCTCGATGCCCGGGATATTGAGGAGCGGCTTCGTGAGGGTCAAGCCGCGCTTTATCTCGATGGTCTCGATGAGATCTTCCACGCGCCCACCCGGGCCTCTGTTGTCGAGCAGATCGCCTCGTTTTCCGCCCGTTATCCCAGGGCATCGGTCGTCGTCACCTCGCGAATCATCGGCTATGAACCGGAGCGCCTTCGCGACTTCGATTTCACCCACGCCACGCTGGAGGATTTCGACGACGAGCAGGTACGCACGTTTCTTAGCAAATGGCATGCCGTCTCCGAAGACGATGCCAAGGAACGCACCCGTCTGCAAAACCGGCTGGAACAGGCGCTCAAAGACTCGCGCGCTATTCGCGAGCTGGCAGGCAATCCCCTGCTGCTGACGATGATGGCCATCCTCAACCGCAATCAGGAGCTGCCCCGCGACCGCGTTGAGCTCTATCGGGAAGTCAGCCGGGTCCTCCTGCACGAGTGGGATGCCAGCCGGTCGCTCCTCCCCACGGACACGTTTGCCCGCCAGGAAAAGGAAGCTCTGCTCAAGGAACTGGCGGGCGAGATGCAACAAACCGATGAGGGCCTCGCGGGGAACCTGATTGAACGCGAGGGCCTCGTCCAGGTTTTTCGGAAGTTTCTGGCAGGCCTCGGAATTCAAGACGCCTACAGCAAAGCCGAATCCCTCGTCCAACAGCTTACCGAGCGGAACTTCATCCTTTGCTTCGCCGGTGCGGACCGCTTCGCTTTCGTCCACCGCACCTTCCTCGAGTACTTCTGTGCCGCCTGGTTCGTCGAGCAATTCGAAAAGCGCCGCACCCTGTCTCTCGACCAGTTGAAGCTCGAGGTCTTCGGCCGCCACTGGCAGGACGAAAAATGGCATGAGGTCCTGCGGCTCATTGCCGGGATGGTGGGGGAAAAACAGGCTGGCGAGTTGATTCTCTTCCTGATGGGTCTCGACGGCCGCGATCACAAACTGGCGAACCTGATGCTCGCCGCCGGCTGCCTGAGCGAGGTCCGCAATCGCCGCGCGGTTCTTCAAATCGATCAGGCTCTTCGAGGGCGGCTCATTGCTGACGCGGTCACTTATGACCCGCCTTACTACTACGAGGCGTGGGAAGAGAATGAGGAAACCGGGCCAACGCGGGCGAAGGCGGTAGCGCTGATCGCGTCCATCTGGCGGTCAGCCGAGACCCGAGAGTGGTTGCTATCGACGGCGAAGCCCTCACAGGATTGGATTGTGCGGCAGGCTGCCGTCCAGGAGTTGGCGCGGGGCTGGAAGGACGATCCCGAGACCCTGCCGTTGCTGAAGGACTGTGCCCGCTCCGACGGAGACGGTGCCGTGCGGTTCGCGGCGGTCCAGGAGTTGGCGCGGGGCTGGAAGGACGACCCCGAGACCCTGCCGTTACTGAAGGATCGCGCCCGCTTCGACAAAGACAACAATGTACGGAGCGCGGCGGTCCAGGAGTTGGCGCGGGGCTGGAAGGACGATC
>Ga0187880_1003142_pt1 | contig 12687 bp, 8 predicted proteins | sample June2016WEW_19_4_FD_132998 | JGI IMG/M metagenome (GOLD analysis project Ga0187880, IMG submission 132998) | Peatland microbial communities from SPRUCE experiment site at the Marcell Experimental Forest, Minnesota, USA - June2016WEW_19_40 | ecosystem: Environmental > Terrestrial > Soil > Wetlands...
CATCACGGCCTTTTGGGCGTGAAGGCGGTTCTCGGCCTGGTCGTAGACGATCGACTTGGGGCCGTCGATCACCGCATCGGCGACTTCCACGTTGCGGTCGGCCGGCAGCGGGTGCATGAAGATGGCGTCGTCGTTGGTGAGTGCCATGCGCTTTTCGTCAGTGATCCAGGTGTCGTACTTGTCGATGAGCCGCTTGTCCTCTTCGGGGTCCTGGGTTGTCAAAAGGGCACCCCAGCTCTTGGCGTAGATGACATCGGTGCCTTTGAAGCCCTCGTCGAAATCGTCCATGATCTCGAAGCTCGCGTGAGCCTTGCGGGCGTTCTCGCGCCCCTGCTCGATGATCTCGGGCATGAGCTTGAACTCGGGCGGGTGCACAAGTCGCAGGTTCATACCGAAACGTGGAAGCAACAGCACGAGGCTCTGGGCGACGCTGACGGGCTTGGAGTAGCTCGCCGCGCGCGCCCAGCTGACCGTCGCCGTCTTGCCACGCGGGTCACCGAAATGCTCGATGATCGTCATGATGTCGGCAAGGGCCTGGTGCGGGTGGTACACGTCGCACTGCATGTTCAGGACGGGCACACGGCTCGCCTCGGCCACGTCGCGCATGTACTTGTTGCCCGTCCCCCAGTCGCACTGGCGGATGGCGATGCCATCGTTGTAACGACCCAGGATCTCGCCGATCTCCTTGGCTGTGTCGCCGTGAGCGATCTGGGTCGTCTTGGACTCGATGAACTGCGCGTGCCCGCCGAGCTGGGCCATGCCGGCCTCGAACGAGGTGCGGGTCCGCGTGCTCGAGAAGAAGAAGAGCATCGCGAGGACCTTGTCGCGCAGGTAGGCATGGGGTTCGCCGAGGGCGCGCGCCCGCTTCAGGGCGAAAGCGACGTCCAAGATGGTGTTGAGCTCGTCCTTGGTGAACTCCTGCAGGGTGATGCAGTCGCGGCCGCGAAGATGTGTCTGCATGGTCGCGCCTACTCGATCGCGCCGAGGATGAGCGAAAGCAGGGCCATGCGCATGACGACGCCGTTGAAGGCCTCGACCCAGTAGCGCGCGTGACGGGTGGCGTCGACGTCCGGGGGTAGCTCGTCCATGCGGGGCAGCGAGTGCAGGATGATGGCGTCGCTCTTGGCCTTGGCCTTGAGCAACTCGCGGGTGACGCGATAGGCCGCGGGCGTGAGCCCCTTGTCCTCGGTGGCCTCGTCGCGCGACACGGTGTAGTCCGCCTGCACGACGGGTTCCATGTAGATGACGTCCGCGTCCGCGATGCAGGCCTCGACGCTCTCCTTCTCCTGGTACTGGACGCTCAGCAGGTCGAGTTCGGCCTTGAACTCGTCGAGCAGCGACATCTCCGGTGGGCCGACCACGTAAGCCTTGACGTCGAACTGGGAGCACGCGTAGAGGATCGAGTGCATCGTCCGCATCCGCATGTCGCCTACGCAGAGGAACTTCAGGCCGTCGAGGCGCCCCCTCTGCTGCCAGATCGTGTACAGGTCGGTGAGCACCTGGGTCGGGTGCTCTCCCCATCCGTCACCACAGTTGATGACCGGGACCGAGGCCCACTTTGCCGCCTCGTGCGGCGCGCCCTGCTGGAAGTGGCGCATGGCAATGACGTCGCCGTAGTACTCGAGCATGTGGACGGTGTCCTTGATGGTCTCCTGGTAGAAGTCGCCGGCGCGCGTCATCTTCGCGTCCGAGAAGCCGAGCACATGGCCGCCGAGGCGGTGCATGGCAGCCTCGGTCGCAAGGCGCGTGCGGGTGCTCGGCTGGTAGAACGCTGTCAACAGCGTCTTGTGCTTCAGCAGGTCGCCGTTTCGCCGTTCGGAGGCGAACGGCTTCAGCCTGTCGGCTACCGAGAAGATCTGGAAGTACTCCTCTCGCTCCATGTCCTTCAAGGACAAGATGTCTCGACCGAGGAAGCTCCTCATGTCGTGTCTCCCCTTTCACTTTGCTGATAGACGGCCCCCGCACCCTTGTAGGGCGCGAAACACAGCCCGCACCGGCGTTCCGCCGGATGAAAGCTCTTTGACCTAGGTTCGTGTCGGCTCATCGTACCGGCGTTCCGCCGCCACGTCAGAACCGCAGTTGAAGGCGTTGTCGAACCCGAAGCCGCCCGGGTTAAGCGCGAGCGCCGCGTGTCGTGGACCGGGAGGCGGCCCCTCGGGGCGGATCCGCCCGGTCCGCCTGGCGATGAGACGAGATGTGCTACGGGCGGGGAGGCGTCGTTCAGGCCCACAGGCGCCGGGCGCGGCAGGCGAGCTCGCCATGAGCGGCGCTGAGGTCCACACCCACGAGGGCGCCGTCGCTGACGACCGCTTCGCCCCCCACAAGGAGGTGGCGCACCTGGCGGGACGGCCCGAGCACGAGCCCCGCGACTGCATCGGCGATGTCGGCGAGGTCGTCGGCCGGCCAGACAGCCAGATCGGCAGGGGCTCCCACTTCGAGGCGCCCGAGGTCGGGGCGTCCGAGGCAGCGGCCGCCACCGGAGGTGGCGAGGTCCAGCGCCTCGCGAGGCGTAAGGGCGTCCGGTTGGCCGGAGCGGAGACGGGCAAGGAACAGCGCCTGCTTCAACTCCGGCAGCAGGTCTCCCCCCTCGTTCGAGGCGACGCCGTCGACGCCGAGCCCGACCGGGACGCCGGCGTCGAGCAGGTCGCGAACGGGGCAGAACCCGGATGCCAGCCGGGCGTTCGAGCTCGGGCAGTGGGCTACCCCCGCTCCGGCTGCGCCGATCCTCGAGATCTCGGAGGCGTTGAAATGGACGCCGTGCGCGTACCACACGTCCCCATCCAGCCATCCGAGCTCGTCGACCACATCGAGCGGGCGGTGGCCGAATCGTGTCAGGCAGTCGCGTTCTTCGGCGATGGTCTCAGCAAGGTGAGTGTGCAACCGCAGACCCAGCCGGCGGGCGAGCACGGCCGACTCGCGCATGAGCTCCGTGGTGACCGAGAACGGGCTGCACGGCGCCACCACGACATTGACCCTGTCGCCGTCATGCAGCCTGGAAACCACGGACTCGGTCGAGGCGAGGATGGCGTCAGTGTGCTCGACCACGTCGTCTGGAGGCAGCCCCCCGGCGCTCTGGCCGAGGTCCATCGATCCGCGCGACAGATAGAGGCGGACACCAACGTTCCTCCCCGCCGCCGCGATGGCGTCGAAAACGGAGTCGTCGCCTCGGGGCACGAGGTAGTGGTGGTCGGCCACCGTCGTCGCGCCGCTCAACGCGAGCTCGGCCAAGCCGACCGTGGCGGCGACGCCGACATCCTCGACGGAGATGCGCGCCCAGACCGGATAGAGCTCCTGAAGCCAGGTGAACAGGTCGCAGCTAGTGGCACGACCTCGAGTGAGCCACTGGTAGAGGTGGTGGTGGGTGTTGATCAGCCCGGCCGTAACGATGCCACCGTCACAGGCGACCACCTCGTCACCCGACCTCGGGGCGACGACACCGACCTCGGTAATGACTCCGCCTTCGACTGCCACCTCACCGGGCCAGCGCGCCCCTCGCAGAACCTTCCGTGTAGTCACGCCCTTTGGTACCGTGCGCCGCGACAACCTGTCAACCGGCAAAGACCCACTCTGACTTGGTCGTATCACCGGTCGAGGACGTTAGGCGGGACGCAGGCCGTTTGCCGGGACCCCCCTGAGCGGAGAGAATCATGCGGTGAACATCTACGGACTCGATTCAGAAGTCGTCGACCCAGCCGCCGTCGAGCGAACCGCGCAACGCTTCCGGGAACAGCAGATCGTATTGCCGACCTTTGCTCAGCTCAAAGATCCCCGCACTGCCCCGGGTTCTCTCAGCGGACAGTTGGGCGCGGTCGACCGCAATGCCGCTTCGCCGACGAACCTCTGGCGGATCCACTGGTACAACAAGCTCGACGGGGGCATGACGGCTGTGCCCGAGCACGTCGTGCTGACCAAGGAGCTGACCGGCGTCGACGCACCGATCGTCGTCGCCTTCGGCGACCGCTTCCCCATGATCGGGGCCCACAAGGTGCTCGCCGCCTACGGCTGCCTGGTCCCGAGGCTGGCGACCGGCACTTTCGATCCCACCCGGCATCGGGCGATCTGGCCGTCGACGGGCAACTACTGCCGGGGCGGGGTGGCGGTCTCGCGCGTCATGGGCTGCCGGGGAGTGGCCGTGCTGCCCGAGGGAATGAGCCGTGAGCGTTTCGACTGGCTCGAGCGCTGGGTCGTCGACCAAGGCGACATCATCAAGACTCCGGGCACCGAGAGCAACGTCAAGGAGATCTACGACCGTTGCCACGAGCTCGCTTTGGACAAGGACAACGTCATCCTCAACCAGTTCTGCGAGTTCGGCAACCACATCGTCCACCGGCTCGCGACCGGTACGGCGCTCGAGCGCATCGTCGAGCACCTCTCGTCCTCGCGGCCCGAGCTCAAGGCCCGTGCCTTCGTTTCGGCGACAGGGTCAGCCGGCACGATCGGCGCCGGGGACCACCTGAAGGACAGGTTCGGGTCGCTCACCGTCGCCGTCGAGGCCCTGCAGTGCCCGACCCTTCTCTACAACGGTTTCGGTGAGCACAACATCCAGGGCATCGGTGATAAGCACGTGCCCCTCATCCACAACGTCATGGGCACCGACGTCGTGATCGCGATCTCCGACCGCGCGACGGACTCCATGAACCTGCTCGCCAACACCGACGCCGGCCGCCGCTTCCTGACCAGCCGGGGTGTGGCGCCCGAGATGGTCAGCGCGCTCTCGTCGTTCGGCCTCTCGAGCTGGTGCAACGTCCTGGCCGCCGTCAAGCTCGTAAAGAAGCTCCACCTCGGCGAGGACGACGTGGTCCTCACGGTCGCTACAGACGGCGCCGCCATGTACCCGAGCGAGCTCGCCGGAGCGCTGGAGCGTGACTTCGCCGACGGTTTCAGCGAGGTCTCCGCGGCCCAGGTCTATGGCGAGTACCTGCTCGGCGCCGCCGAGGACCACGTCCTCGAGTGCAGCGACACGGACCGGAACCGGATCTTCAACCTCGGTTATTACACATGGGTCGAGCAGCAGGGGACCTCCATAGAGGAGTTCGAGGCCCGCCGCGATCAGAGCTTCTGGCGCGGGCTGCTCGAGATCGTCCCCGTCTGGGACGATCTCATCACGGAGCTGAACGGCCGCTCGGGCGCTGTTCCGGCCGCCTGAGGTTCTCCGGGACCGCGTCGGCTCGCAGAGCGGCGCACCGCCCTGGCTCTGATGGGCCGTCCCGCGACTTGACGGGCGTCCCGGACAGGCACAATCGTCCCGAACAACGGGCATCCCCCCTTTCGCGCCCGGTCTCCGGTACCTTCGCAGGCGTGAAACAAGGTCTGAGCAGCTTCCAAGAGAGCGAGAAATGAGCGAACAACCCCCTCGGCACCGCCGGGGCAACGGATCAGGCAACGGAAAAGGCAACGGGCGCAGTGGTGGCCGAGGTGACGCAAGCTCAGGTGGCTTCGGGCGATGGCTCGCCGGCCTGGGGCGCAGAGGCCGAATCAGCCTCGTCGTCGGCGCGGTCATATTTGTCGTGCTCGTCGGAGTTGTGCTGGCGGCCGTGCTGTCGAGCGGAGGCACGAAAGGGGGCACGAAGTCCAACTCCTCGACCACCTCGAGCTCCCTCGGTACGCTCCCCTCGACGAGCCTGCCGCAGGTCGTGACCAACTCGAAGCTCTGCCCGCTCACGGGCCTGCCGGCACCCGCCGGCAACGCGCCCCAACGGCCTGCCCTGGCCGTCAAGATCGGCAATGACCCGTCTTCGCGACCGCAGAGTGGCCTCGACCAGGCGGACATCGTCTACGAGGAGATGGCAGAAGGCGGGATCACGCGCTACATGGCCGTCTACCAGTGCCAGAACGCACCCCTCATAGGCCCGGTCCGCTCGGTCCGTTGGGACGACTGGAACATCCTCGAGCCGTACCGCCAGGCGATACTCGCCTACAGCGGGGGAATCGACCCGTGGATGCAAGAAGCTGCGACTCTGCCGTGGATCTACAACGCCAACGGGAGCTTCGAACCCACCGCCAACGCTTACTACCGGTACAGCTCCTCGTCCCCACCTGCGAGCCTCGGCGCGCCGTACAACTACTACACCTCAACCAAGGCACTCTGGGGACTGTTCCCCGATGCCAAGACTCTGCCGCCCCGGCTCTTCAAGTTCTCCAAGACACCCCCGGCCGGTACAACGGTCGCCAGGACGGTTTCGATCCCGTTCTCGGGCGCCTCGCCCGTTGTCTGGGAGTGGAGCCGGACCGCGAACCAGTGGCTGCGCTTTTACGACACCAAGCCGGACGTCGACCCGGCCGGGACCCAGCTCCACACCACGAACATCGTGATCCAAGTCGTGAAGACCCGCTTCGGGCCCTACAACGAGAGCGGGCCGGACAGCCGTGACGTCGAGAGCCTCACGGTCGGGTCTGGCACGGTCTACGTGCTACGCAACGGTCGCGCCGAGACGGGGACTTGGGACCGGCCCGGGCCTAAGAACATCACGAAGTTCATCTTCCCCGACGGCAAGCCGATCACCCTCGCCCGCGGCACGACCTGGTGGGAGGTCGTCCCCGACTACGTCACGGTCACGATCAAGAAGTAACCCGCATGGCGGCCCAGCCGCCATGGCGTGCCCGAGGCAGTCCGGTCAGAGTGACCGGACTGCCTTCTCCAGCACCGAGAGCCCGTCGTTCAACAGGTCGTCCGAGATCACGAGCGGCGGCAGGATGCGCACAACGTTGTCGTAAGTGCCCGCCTTCAGCAAGATGACGCCTTCGGAGTGGCACGCGGCGAGAACCCTCGCGGTTGCGCCAGGATCGGCCTCCTTGGTCTCAGGATTCGTGACGAACTCGAGCGCGGCCATGGCCCCGATGATGCGGACGTCTCCGACTGCCGACACCTCCTCGGCGAGATTCCCGAGCCGGGTCTTGAAGATCTCGCCGATGTGAGCGGCGCGAGCCACCAGTCCTTGGGACTCGATCTCCGATAGCGCGCCGAGAGCAGCCGCGCACGAGACCGGATTGCCACCGAAAGTGGAGCCCAGACCTCCGGGATGAATGGCGTCCATGATGTCGGCCCTTCCCGTGACACCACCGATCGGGAGGCCGCCGCCAAGACCCTTTGCCGTCGCCAGCAGGTCCGGGACGATCCCGAAATGCTCGCAGGAGAACATCTTGCCCGTCCTGGCCATGCCGGCTTGCACCTCGTCGGCGATGAAGACGATCCCGTGCTCCTTGCAGTAATCCGCCAGACGGGGAAGGAAGCCTTCGGCCGGGATGATCACGCCGCCCTCACCCAGCACGGGCTCCACGAGCACGCACGCGATGCGGTTCCCGCCGATCTGCTTGTCCATCGAGGCGATCGCCAGCTCCGCACATGCTTCGCCGCATCGCTCCGGTGGCGCTCCGGCGGCACAACGGTAGGGGTAGCTGAAGGGCTCACGGTAGATCTCAGGTGCGAACGGCCCAAAGCCGGACTTGTACGGCATCGCCTTGGCGGTAAGCGACATGGTGAGCAGAGTCCGGCCGTGGAAAGCGTGGTCGAACACCACGACCGCCTGACGGCCAGTGAACGATCTGGCTATCTTCACGGCGTTCTCGATCGCCTCGGCACCGGAGTTCACAAAGAGGCTGCGCTTGTCGTGAGTGCCCGGAACCAGTGCGTTGAGGCGCTCCGCGAGCGCGATGTACCCCTCGAAGCCGGTCACCTGGAAACAGGTGTGAGTGAAGCGCTGCACCTGCTCGGTCACGGCCTCCACGACCAATGGGGCACTGGATCCGACGTTCAGCACAGCTATCCCGGCACCGAGGTCGATGAACGAGTTGCCGTCGACGTCGACCACGATGCCACCGTAGGCACGCTCGGCGAAGATCGGCATCGTCGCTCCCACGCCGGCAGGGACCGACGCCTTCCTGCGCTGAGCGAGCTCCAGCGACCGGGGCCCAGGGATGACCGTCCGGACCTCGCGCACTTGAGGGACCTCCACGGATTCCAACACGATCACCACCCGCAGCTAGGGCGAGCACGCCACCTTACGCGCAGCCTCGCTCGCGTTGACTCGATTGCCATGGAGCTTAGTAGCGGGGCAGGCGGCGTTTCCCCTTCGCGCCGAGCGAAAGAACGGCCAGTCGCTGCCTCGCGGCGCACCTCGACGCCTTCGCCGGCCGGCCTCGCGCGAGGTGATGACCGTGGTGACGCGGCGCCCCTCGATATGCTCCGGCGGTGCTGATCCCGAACGCCTACCACTTCGCGCACATCGTGGTCGTTTCCAAATCGGGCGGACTCGGCCACGCAGTGGCTCTACAGAGCAAGATCACCTTCTTCCAGGCGATCGTCCTGGGAGTGCTGCAGGGTGTGAGCGAGTTGTTCCCCGTCTCCAGCCTGGGCCATGCCGTCATCTTCCCGGCCCTGTTCGGCTGGCACAACCTCGTCGCGTCAGAGAGCAAACCCGAGTCGTTCTGGCTCGCATTCGTGGTCGCGCTTCATGTGGGAACGGCGTTCGCGCTCCTGGCGTACTTCTGGAAGGACTGGAAGGCGATCATCGTCGGTGTGGTGCGGTCGGCTCGCACCCGGACAATCTCGAACGCGACCGAGCGGCTCGGTTGGCTCCTCGTGGTCGCGACCATCCCCGCCGGCATCACCGGCCTCATCCTCGAGCACCCGTTCCGGGTGTTGTTCTCCAAACCGCTCGCAGCCTCGATCTTCCTCGTGATCAACGGGTTCATCCTCTTCGGAGGAGAAGTCTCGAGACGCCGGGCGGAGATCCGGGAGCGGCGAAAACACCTCGCACCTCGCAGGGCTCTCGACTTCAAGGAAGCCGGGGTGATCGGGGTGGCCCAGGTACTGGCATTGCTCGCGGGCATCAGCCGGTCTGGCATAACGATGGTGGCGGGGCTTTTCCGGGGGTTGGACTACGAGGACGCGGCCCGATTCTCGTTCCTGCTCGCGACGCCGATCATCTTGCTTGCCGGGATCTTCAAGATCCCCGACCTGCTCGGTACCCTTGGGGACGGTGTTCGCAACCAGGCCCTGATCGGCGCCTTGTGCGCTTTCGCGGGCGCCCTCATCTCGGTCGCGTTCTTGACCCGGTACTTCAAGACTCGAACCCTCTGGCCATTCGGGCTGTACTGCCTCGTGATGGGCACCTTCTGCATCGTCCGCTTCGCCTGACGGCGGCCTTAGCGTGGCTACGTGCCCTCCACGACACCTCCGTCCCGTCTTCGGGACGCGACCGGTAACCGGCCGGGCCGTGCAGCTACACCCCAAGAGCTGAAGGGGCATGACCGATGGTCGATGTGAGCGGTGACCTTGTCGTCACGCGGCTGCTCACGATCCCTTCTGGTGAGCTCCGGTGGCGGTTCTCCGGCAGCGGTGGACCCGGTGGGCAGCACGCCAACACCTCGAACACCAAGGTGATGCTGATCTGGAACGTCGCAGAGTCCGAGGTGCTCACCGACTACCAACGCAGGAGGCTCGTCTACGAGCTCGGCCCCGTCGTGCGGATCGTGGCCACGGACGAGCGCTCCCAGACGCGCAACAGGGATATCGCGCTCGAACGCCTGCGTGAACGGGTGCGGGCAGCTCTGGCCGTACGTGCCCGCCGGCGCCCGACAACGCCGACGAAGTCCTCCGTCGACCGAAGGCTCGCAGCAAAGCGCCTGCGATCCGAGCTCAAGTTCGAGCGCCGAGCAGATCAGGGCACCGACGACTAGGACTCCAGAGCGGGGCAACTGGCCTCGCCCGGACGGCGATTCCCGGGCCGTGAGAGGGCGCGGTGTCTGAGCAGCCAAGCGGGGGAACCTCGTAAGGATCCGCCCCCGAGGACCGGTAATCTGGTATCGCTCCTCGGGACATCCGAGAGCTTCGTCGTGCAGCGGATCCAACAGTCCTGAGCACGTCGATCACACTTGGTCCGACAGAGAGCGCTAGCGCAGCAAGGATCATGGCACTCGACACCGCCGATACTGTGACAGCGGGTACTTCCCCACGGGCCGACGCGCCGGGAGCCGACACCTCGGGCGCCGCCACACCGGCGGCCGAGGCTCCAGTTGGTGTCAGCGCTCTCAGGCGATTCGGGGCGACCGCCGGCATTGCGGCGATTCTTCTCGGGCTCTTTCTCATATGGATGGCATCCCATCCGGGTGACCATCGGTCCACAACTGACATTGACGTTGTCGTCAAGCTCGCCGTCGCCGCGCTCGCCGCCGCCAGCTGCTTCGTTTTCGGACGCCGCGCGTCGCCTCAGGTGCGCCTCGCTTGGATGTGGACGGGTGCCTTTGCCACGGTCTGGGCCGTCGGTGCAGCCGTCCTCACGTGGTACGACTTCGCGCGGAACCGAACGGTTCCCTTCCCCTCGGCTGCGGACGCGGGCTTTCTTGTAGCGTTGCCCCTGGCCGCCATCGGGGCCCTCCTGTTCTCCTCGGTCCCCGGTCTCGGCGTCTCTCGGGCACGCATGTTGCTCGACGGCATCATCGTGGCCGGATCGCTCCTGATCGTGAGCTGGGCCACTGCGCTCGGCACGGTGTACCACTCGGGCTCGGGCAGTGTGTTCTCCCAGGCGGTCGGCCTTGCCTACCCGATCAGCGACGTGATCGTCGCCACGGTGGCCATCAGCGTCCTCGCCCAGGGCCGCAGCCGTCAACGCGTCCCGCTCGTGCTCCTCGTCGTAGGCTTGCTCTGCCTGACCGTCGGAGACAGCAGCCTCGCCTACCTCAGTCATATCGCGTCGTTCCGATACGCCACGCTCGTCGACGCGAGTCGGGTGGGTGGATTCTTGCTCGTGGCCCTCGCCCCTGTCTGGCCGCCCGAAAGGATTACGACCGCGCGCGACGAGGTCGAGGGACCGTCGCCGTGGCAGGTGGCGCTCCCCTATCTCTTCGTCGCCCTGGCGATCTTCGCTGCAGTGCTCAAGGGCACTCAGTCCAGTCACGTCGACTTGTTCGACCTGATCGACGGGCTGTGTGTCATGGCCGCAGTGCTCACACGGCTCGTCCTCACCCTCGTCGAGAACCTGCGCCTCACAAGCCAGATGCGCCACGCGGTCACAACACTTCGCGCGAACCAGGTCGAGCTCGTGCATTATGCCCTTCACGACTCGCTCACCGGCTTGCCGAACCGTGTGCTTTTCGGCGATCGCATCGAGCACGCACTTGCGCGACGCTCCTCTCCCACCCGCCACGCCGCTGTGATGCTCTGTGACCTTGACAGTTTCAAGGACGTGAACGACACCCTCGGCCACCCGAGCGGGGACGAGGTGCTCATCGCGGCAGCAGATCGCCTGAGCTCGTGTGTCCGTCCCGCCGACACCGTCGCCCGCATCGGCGGCGACGAATTCGCCATCCTCATCGACGACGCCTCGGGAGTTGACGAGGTGGCGTCGGTCGCGGCCCGCGTGTGCTCGGCGATGCGGACACCTTTCACTGTTGCCGGCCGCGATTTCATCGTTCAGGTGAGCGTCGGCATCGCGATGGCAAACCAGTACGACACGCGCAGCGAGAAGCTCCTTCAGGACGCGGACGTCGCCTTGTACGCGACCAAGGATGCCGGGGGCGACGACTACACGTTCTTCGAACCACGCCTTGGCAAGGCCTACGTCGACCGGCTCGGGCTGCAAGCCGAGCTTTCGGCGGCCCTCGAGAAGGGCGAGCTGTTCATGGAGTACCAGCCGGTCGTCGAACTGGCTTCAGGACACACCGTCGGCGTCGAGGCCCTGTTGCGGTGGCGTCATCCCCGGCGGGGCGTGCTGAAGCCCGTGGACTTCCTCCCGGTTGCCGAGAATTCCGGCATCGCTGTCCAAATCGGTACCTGGGCGCTCGGCGAGGCGCTGCAACAGCTCCGGGGATGGAGACAGCGGACCCCGGCAGCCGCTCACCTGTGGACGGCGGTCAACGTCTCGGCACGACAGCTCGCGAGCGGCGATCTCGTGAGCGCAGTCTCCAAAGCCATCGACGCGAGCGGACTAGAGCCGGAGTCGTTGCACATCGAACTGACGGAAAGTGCGGTGATCGACCTCGTCGACTGGTCCCTGGTCGTGCTCAGGGACTTGAAGAAGCTCGGGGCGGCTCTCGAGATCGACGACTTCGGCACGGGCTACTCGTCACTCGCATACTTGAAGCAGCTTCCGATCGACGGCGTGAAGATAGACCGTGTCTTCGTGGACGGCCTGGGCACCGACGGTCGTGACGCGGTCATCATCGAGGCGGTTGTCTCACTCGCGCACGCCCTGCAACTGAAAGTCGCCACCGCTGGCGTCGAGACGAGCCGGCAGTTCGAGTGGCTCCGGACGCTCGGATGCGACTACGGACAGGGTTACCAGTGGAGCAGCCCCTTGTCAGCTGCCGACCTCGAGCGGTGGCTCACCCACAACTGAGAGTCAGCGCTGCGCCAACAGGGCCTCAGCTTGAGACACCCGGACTGCGGCAAAGTGCTAAAGACACGAACGCGACAAGTCGATCAATAGCACATGCCGCACTCTAACAACATTGATTCCCATGAAGAACCCCGAGTCGGAGACCGGCTCTTTCGTCGCAACGAGCACGGTCGGAGCAAGGCGCGCTGGTCGAGACGATCCAAGGTCGTCTCAGCCGTAATCGGCGCCTTGCTCGCAGGAAGCGGTGCCTACGCGGCGACGAACTGGACCGTAGGCCTCGCCGGCGGATCGAGCGGTGAGGCCCAGTCGGCGACGGTGTCCAACCTGACCATCACCGCCGTGGCGACCCCGG
>Ga0187880_1003146_pt1 | contig 12682 bp, 7 predicted proteins | sample June2016WEW_19_4_FD_132998 | JGI IMG/M metagenome (GOLD analysis project Ga0187880, IMG submission 132998) | Peatland microbial communities from SPRUCE experiment site at the Marcell Experimental Forest, Minnesota, USA - June2016WEW_19_40 | ecosystem: Environmental > Terrestrial > Soil > Wetlands...
GACGCCAATAGTGCCTAAAGTGCAAGCCAAGAAAGACTTCATGCAGATAATGGATGCCCACAACATTCCCTACCTTGCCACTGTTTCGTCCTCCTATCCGGGTGATGTTTACGATAAGTTCCTGAAGGCTGGAGACATCGTGGGAACCAGATTTTTTCACCTGTTAGCACCCTGTCCGACCGGATGGTGGTATCCTACCAAAGATACTGTGAAAATCGGCCGCATGATGGTCGAATCCTGCGCCTTCCCGCTCTATGAGATTGAAAATGGCCGTCTTAAACTCACCGGTAAGAGCCTGAGCATCGCCAAAAGCGGCAGAAAGAAGCCGGTTGACGAGTACATAGCGCTCCAGGGCCGTTTCAAAAAAATCACTCCGGAACAGGTGGCCGAGTTTCAAAGAAGAGTGGATGACAAGTGGCAGGCACTGCTGAAGAGAGCGGGGTTTTAGGCTTTCATGAGAAGATACCTCATTGTGTACCTTACAGCGGTTCTTTCGGTCCTCTTTGTCACGGGCGCGGCCCACGCGCAGGCGCCAAAGATCAAAGATGTGATTCTCGCCACCACCACCTCGACCGTTGATTCGGGACTTCTGGATTATCTTGTGCCGATATTCGAAAAGAAGACAGGCTACAGGGTAAAGACTATTGCGGTCGGTACCGGCCAGGCGCTGGCAATGGGCGAGAAGGGCGAAGCGGACGTCCTGTTGGTGCATGCCGAGAAGGCCGAAAAGAAGCTGGTTGATTCGGAGGTTGTTCGAGATTACCGGCTGGTAATGCATAATGATTTCATTATCGTTGGTCCGCCGGAAGATCCCGGGAAGATCAAAGGTAAGAGCACCGTCGAGGCCTTAAAGGCAATTTATGGAAGCGGGGCTTTTTTCATCTCAAGAGGCGACGATTCAGGGACTAATAAGATGGAACTTACGATCTGGAAAGAAACCGGGCTGAATCCAAAAGGGGCCAAATGGTACCTGGAATCAGGGCAGGGGATGGGCGCCACCCTTCTTATGGCATCGGAGAAAAAGGGCTATACCCTGAGCGACCGGGGAACATACCTCGCGCAAAAGCATAACATAAGGCTCGATATACTCTGCGAAGGAGATCCGTCGCTTCTCAACATTTATCACGTTATGGAAGTAAACCCGGAAAAATTCGGCAAAGTTAACGCTGAGGGCGCAAAATCGTTCGTTGATTTCATGACATCCAAGGAGACCCAGAAGTTTATAGGGGAATTCGGGATGGACAAATTTGGACAACCGCTTTTTTTCCCTGACGCAGGCAAGCAGATGTGATGGGGATCGCCTTACCGCCCGTTCGCAAAATGGCAGGACTGCCGCAATGAGTGATTGTATGTATCGCGATTGGCTTTTGATTAGCAGTTCGTTATATCTTGCTTGACATAACGACATTTTTGCCATATTCAGTCAACTATAAGTTTTATCCCCTTTCCATGACCGGGTCTTCCTTGTGGGGCCCGGTTCTTATTTTTCATCTCTTGATGCGGAAAAGAACAGGTCCCGGAAAAGCTCATCGGCGGAAGCCTTTGTGAGGTCATTGAGCTTTTCAAATCTTTCTATGATTTGTCTGGCCAAGGGGGTTAGTTTGGAGCCTCCTCCCCGGACCCCTCCGGTTTTTCTGTCAAGAAGGTCGTGTCCCAGTCTTTTCTCGGTGGCCCGGATTTTTCCCCAAACGGCGCGGTAGCTCATTTGAAGTTCCTGGGCAGCAGCGTGGATAGAGCCGTGTCTGGAAATCGCCTGCAAGATATAGAGGCGGCCCGTCCCGAAAACCACCTGGCCGTTTTCGTTTTCGATCCAGATCTTGGATTTTACGGAAAGATTCGAAGGATTTGGCATTTGTCGGCGTGAAACCTTTGCTGTGTGTATAAGCGTTCACCAAAGCTCAATCGTTATAAAGCTCTTGCATGGCATCCGAGTAATTTCCGTTTTCGCCGTAAATGTAAAAAGGCTGTTCGACCTTGAGTTCTTCCCCCCCGCCTTTGCGGCATTCAAGGTGAACAAGCCGGCTCGAACCGCGCGGATACGGGTAGACGATCGTCAGCCTTTTCGGGCTGAAACCGTGGTCGAGAGCAGAGCGCAGCAGGTTTGCAAGCCGGGTCACGGGATAGACAAGGGCAACTCGCCCCCCCACCCCGAGCAGATACCGCGCAGCATCGAACACGTCAGCTACGGTCGCAGTGAGTTCGTGGCGCGCAACGGCTTTTTGCCTGTCGGGGTTTATGCGGCCGGTACCGGGCTTTCTGTATGGGGGATTGCTGAGCGCCAGATCGAAGCTGCCGGCCTCAAACCCGGATGAAATCTCACGAAGATCCATCCGGTGAATCTCTATGCGGTCGCCAAAATCATTTTCATTGACGTTTTTTTTTGCAAGCTCGGCAAGCTCCGGCTGAATCTCCACTCCGGCAATTTTACGTTCTGTCCTTGCCCGATAAGCCAGTACGAGCGGTATCACGCCGCAGCCGGTCCCGAGTTCTATCACGCGGTCCTTTTTCCCTATACGGGTAAGGCCGGCCAGCAGCACCGCATCAAGCGAAAAACGGTAACCTTTTTGTTCCTGGCACACGATCAGCCTTCCGGCAAAAAGGGCGTCACCGGTTTGCGGCCGTTTCTCTTTCAGAGTCTTCGACGTCAAAGAATTTCCTCGTCGGGGGAAAGAGGGTTTATCACCAGTCCGGATATTACCTTCGGATAAAAGTAGGTGGACTTATGAGGCATTATGAGACCTGCGCTTGCAACTTCCCGAACCTGTTCGATTCGCGTGTGATTTATGAAAAAGCCCGCATCGAATCTACACGATTTTACCGCGTCGAGAGCTTCGGCAAAATCATGCATGAAGCTGATATTGCGTTCATTTGCGAGGAACTGGTCCGAAAGTCCGAGAAGGTCCCGGAGCACTACCTCGTCGAGCACGACGACATCAAGAGTTCTCAGAGGCACGGGCACCCCTTTCTGCGCGAGCAAAGATGAAACCACATCTCTCTTCGCCGTGAGCACATAGACGCACGCCGCACCCTTGCAATAGAAACCGATGGTCGTGTCCTTCCTCAAGCCTCCAGCCCTGATTGCCTCTTTCCATCTCAGTTCGCCGCCATTTTCGGACTCAAAACGCTCGACATGGAAGCAGCTTTTCGCTCTTTCGACAAGCCGCCCACAGTCCAACTCGCCGAGATTTCTCAAGAGCCGGTGAGTGGGCAAAATGGTGAGCCCGGGTTCGTTCATATCCGTAAGGTATACCATTATGAACTCGTAGGGGGCATGAGGGTTCCCTCTGCCGTAACGCTCCCTGAGGGCTTTTCTGTAGTTCAGCGCGGTTTCGTAGCGATGGTGGCCGTCGGCAATAAAAATCGGCTTGTCCAGCGTGAGCCTGCGGACTTCCTCCAGTACCGGCCGGTCCGTTACAGGCCAAAGCCTGTGAGTCATACCGGCGAAATCCGTAAACGAGACCACAGGGCCTCCTCGTCTCCCGGAAGCAAGAGCGGAGTAGGCCTCTTCGTTCGAATCCGGATAAACTGCGAATACTGGACTCAGGTTTGCATCGCAGGCCAGCATGAGTGCCAGGCGCTCATCTTTTATGGTCTGGAAAGTTTTCTCATGGGGGCGGACCCTGCCCGATGAAAAATCCTCGAGCCGCAGGGCGCAAATGAAGCCCTTGCGGGTTTTGACCGGTTCGGAACCGTTCTTATAGTCCAGTTCGTAACAGTAAATGGACGGCTTCGGGTTGCGCACGAGAATTCCCTGATGCTTCCATTGCCTCATCCATGCGGCCGCTCTGGTATGGGGATTATCCTCGCTGGAGTCTTCCGGCGTCGGCAATCCCAGTTCCAGGCGGATGAAATTGTATGGACTTCTTTGGTGAAAGGTCTGCTGTTCCTCAGGGGATATAACGTCGTAAGGAGGAATAACCACCTGAGCGAGGTCGGGAACCATTTCCTGGTTATAACGCAATCCCCTGAAGGGAGCGATTTCAGCCATGAGCTTTGAAGGTCCTTTCTGCCGGTATGCTTTCGAGCATCGAGCGTTGGTAATGAGGACATTTTTGCTAACACAGGTTGGGTCGTTTTACAAACTGAAATAGAATATCGGAGGGGTCGGAGGCGGAACTAGTAGCTCGGAAGCCGTTTACGGGGGTGTGATTTTTGATCACTTGTTAGCCATATTAAATTATTATAACTCAACTGAGCGATTATACCTTGAGAAGGCCCGCAGTCTTTTGAGTAACAGGCCTTGCTCTGCGCGAAGCGGAGGATTTCACCAAGGGCGGATACCAGGCCCTGATTTTTCCATTTGGAGGTAATCAGGATGAATTGGGAATTCCTGATCAACGAAAACACTATTGCCTGCCTGCTTCCCGATACATATGCCCATTACCAAAGACCTTTACAGGGCGCTCTCACCTTGTTCCTCGAAGGGCTCTCCGCCCAACGTCAGGAGGCTATTGCTATTGAACAGGCAAAGCTCCCCCCAACAGCGACTGCATTGCAACGCTTAGTCCTGTTGGCTCGGAGCTGCCCTGTCTTGCACAAACTTGGCCAAACCCTGGCTAGAGACCGGACTCTCTCCGCCGAGTTGAGAGGGTGGCTTCAGCAACTTGAGTCTCTCGCCCCCTCAATTACCTTCGAAGCCGTTGAGAGCGCTCTAACGCAAGAACTCGGCCCGCTCGATCGCCTTGGGGTGACGCTCCTGCCTCCTGCCCTGGCGGAAGCGAGTGTTGCCGTCGTGGTTCCTTTTCATTTTTCAGGGGGGGAAGTGCCTCTGAATGCAGTGTTCAAGGTACTAAAACCCGGGATAGAAGATCGTCTTGAAGAAGATCTCGACATGTTGGAGCGAGTGGGATCGTTTCTGGATCAGAGATGCGATGATTTGCGAATTCCGCATCTTGACTACCGTGAGTCATTCGAACTGGTGCGGGACAAGCTCCAGTACGAAGTCCGGCTTGACAATGAACAGCACAACGTCTCTTTGGCGCGCGAATTCCACAAAGGAGATCCCTTGGTTCAGGTTCCAATTGTGCTGTTCGATCTGTGCACACCCCGCATCACCGCTATGGAACAGGTGATCGGGCAAAAGGTAACCGAATGCTGCCGGGATTCATGGAGTGAGAAGCTGCGAATGGCCAAGCTCGTCATCGAAACGTTGATTGCTCGGCCGATCTTTTCAAGAGCTGCTCAAGCGCCGTTTCATGGAGATCCTCACGCTGGGAACCTCTTCTCAACGAAGGACCGTCGCTTAGCCATTCTGGACTGGAGTCTGGTAGGCTTTCTCTGTGAGCCCGAGCGCATCTCGATCATGCAAATCATGTTGGCAGCGATGGCTTTTCGCGCTGAAAGAATCGTCGCTGTTCTCAGCGGACTGTCGAAGAGGCAACCCATCGACCTGCCGGCCCTCAGGGCTATCGTTTACAAATGGATCGGGCGTATACGAGATGGACATCTGCCGGGATTCACATCGCTGACGAGCCTGCTTGATGAGGCGGTCCAGAACGCTGGTCTGCGCTTCGGAGCAGACCTCATGCTGTTTCGGAAGGCTCTCCTTATGGTTGAGGGTGTGGTCACCGACATGGCAGGCGGAAGTGGGCTGATCGATCAAGTGCTTCTGAACGAGTTCGTTTTCCATTTTTCTGCCGAATGGCCCTGGCGATTTTTGTCGTCACCGGATTCCCGCTCATTTGCCACTCGAATCTCTAACACGGATTTGGCCGAACTGATGCTGAACTTGCCATGGATGGCCATCCGATTTTAGCTGGTGTCCATCCGGAAACCCCCCGATGAGACACTGGCAGTTTTTGATTCGGAAAAGGAGTCTTTTAGGACAAAAATCCGGACGGAAACTGACGGGATCACAACCATGGTCGCTGAACCATGAAGCACCGCTTCGCTTTTGGGACCTGCCTGAATCTGCCCACCGCAACTTTCTACCAGAAGGGCCCGCTGTCTTCGAACAGGCGCTTGCCGGCCGAATCGGCAGAAACGATCCCGGAAAAATCGGCGGTAAATTGGGGCGCGCCTATATAGTCAATAATGCGGCAAGCGAGGTCCATCCAGCGGGTGGAAGAATCCATGATGGCCCTGTCGCTGCTTGCGGCGACGCACCTGTCGAAGGGAAATTCGCACTCCGGGACCGGTGTGGCCCTTGCTCCCCCTGAAATCCCTTCCCTGATGAGTCTGTTGCGATAGATGGCCGCAAGCTCACCGCTCCGGCTCATTGGTTCGTCGAAGAGGAAAAGAACCTGACCGGGCGGAAATTCCTCGAAAAACCTGAACACCATGTCCAGGGCCACATTGCTCGTCTCGGTCATGCGGTACCTGTAGGACAGGCCGGCAAGGTCCCTCAGCGCACCGTCGTTTGCCTTGAGCAGCGGCCTGTTTTCAATGTAGCTCTCGACAGTAATCTGTACGTTATGGCCGTCCACGACAAGCAATTCCCGCTGCCAGCCCGGCCCCATTTCGCGTTTTTTGCGCCTGGCGAGGGCTTCCTTTTGGCTGAACAGCCCTCGGCTGAGCAGCATGCGTTCGAGTGCATCCAAATTATACCTATTTCCCGTAAGATCGAGGGCGGCCCTTCTCGGATAGGACTTGTTCAAAAGAAAAAAGAAATCGGCGGCTGCCTGGTACAGGAGCCATTTTCGCATTGAGCTTACCATCTCTGCACTTTTTCACTCATTCGGCAGCAGGCGGCCCGACAGGCTCCTCCGTATTACGCAATTCCCGCCGTAGCACCTTGCCCACAATGGTCATGGGCAGCGAATCCCTGAACTCGACCTCTTTGGGGACCTTGTAAGGCGCCAGCTTTTCTCGACACCAGTCGAGGATTTCTTGCCGGGTGAGGGTTTCACCCTGCTTTGGAACGATGAAGACTTTGACCGCCTCGCCTTTTTGCGGATGGGGCACCCCGATAGCTGCAGCCTCCCGCACCTTGGGGTGCTCGTAGAGCACTTCCTCTATCTCGCGTGGATAGATATTGTACCCGCCTGATATCACCATGTCTTTTTTGCGGTCTACGATGAAGACATAACCGGAACTATCCATGGTAGCAAGATCACCGGTATAGAGCCATCCGTTCCGGAGGGAATCCAGGGTTTCCTTTTCATTTTTCCAGTAACCCTTCATCACCTGTGGCCCGCGAACGATCAGTTCGCCGATCTGGCCTGCCGGCATCTCCATGGTTCGGGTTTCCGGATCGACTATACGGCAATCGGTGTCGGGCAGTGCGATCCCGATCGAGCCGGGTTTGCGCGTCCCCTCTATTGGGTTTGCGTGCGTAACAGGACTGGCTTCCGAGAGGCCGTATCCTTCGACGATTTTGCTACCCGTTTTCTGTTCGAATCTGCGCATAACCTCGACCGGCATCGGGGCAGCCCCGGTGACGCAGACCCGGATCGAAGTAAGGTCGAAAGAATCTATTTTCGGATGAGCCATCAGCGCGATGTAGATTGCCGGGACCCCCGGAAACATAGTCGGCCGCTTCTTCCTTATAGTCTTTATGAGTTCGTCGGCATCGAAGCGCGGCATTATGATGATGGCGTAACCGGCGTAGATGGCGAGGTTGAGAGCCACTGTCATGCCGAACACGTGAAAAAAGGGCAGTACACCCAAAATACGCTCTTTGCCATACTCTAGATCAGGAAGCCACGACACGAGCTGCAAAACGTTTGACAAAATGTTTCTGTGAGTGAGCATCGCGCCCTTGGAGATCCCTGTTGTCCCGCCGGTGTACTGAAGCAGGGCCACACTGTCGGGATGCGCTGCACAGGGAATTGGATCGGGCCTGTTCTCATGGATCATCTTTTGTAGGCTGAAGACATGACTTCCGTCGTAGGGGACGGAGGTGAACAGCTTTTTGAAGCGGGCCTGAACCGGGTAGAGATACCGAAGAGGGAAGGGCAGGTAGTCCTTTATGCTGGTTGCTATGGTCGTGCGGATTCCCGTTTTGGGCAGGACCTTTTCAACTTTCGGGTAGAGATGGTCTAGAGTAAACACTATTTCCGCATCGGAGTCCGTCCACTGATGAACGAGCTCGCGTTCCACGTAGAGCGGATTCGTCATAATGACGATCGCTCCCAGCCAGAGTGCGGCGTAATACGCTATTATACACTGGGGAGTGTTTGGGAGCATTATGGCTACTTTGGTACCCTCGCCCACTCCCATCCGCTTAAGACCGTTCGCCAGCCGGAGCACATGGTCCCATAATTGGCGGTAGGTTAGCCTATGGCCGAAGAAGTCGGTTGCGATACTGTCGGCAAAGAGCCTGGCGTTTTGCTCCAGGATAAGGGGCAGGCACGTTTCAGGATACTCCCGTGACAACGGAACCTCCGGGTCATAACTCTTCTGCCAGATTCGGTCCATTCGTTTTCCCCCGGGCTGTCAAGTTTCATTTGAGTTCGTGGACAATGCCGGTTACCATCTGCCTTCTATTGGCATGCGGAAGGCCTATTCTACAACTTTTCTTAGCAGGACCCATTAAAATTAAATGTGCATTGCATTTATGCATGAGTCCGGGTTTGGCTTACTCCGGCTCAAACTCCGGAGAACCGTGGGCTAAGAGGAGCGCAGCCCACCAAGTCTTTCTCCGGAGGGTGAACAAGTGCCGGGCGCACACGACACGAAAAAACGCTCCTTAGCTGCATTGCTATTGAAGGGTTCTCCAACCCCTTTTCACATGGCCCCATCCAGGTCAAGTATCCAGAGAATTTTTTTGCACTCGGTTGCAGGCCGCCCTTTGTTAACACAGCTTCTCATGTTAAGATTTCGCGCTGTAAGTTCATGACAGACTAATTCATGCCGCTCAGATGCATACCCCTGATCCTCATGGAGCGTGGATAAATATGAAGAGCCCTCCCATAAAGGTTCTTCTCATCGATGATGATGAGGACGACTACATAGTCGTACGGGACCTACTCTCAGATATCTCTTCCATGGAATTGATCCTGAAGTGGGTTTCGGATTACGAGGCTGCACTGGATGCAATCCTTTCAAGCGAGTTCGATGTCTGCCTGCTGGACTACCGGCTTAAGGAGCGAAATGGGCTGGAACTCTTGCAAGAGGCCGTAAGCCGTAGCGCTATGACTCCGATCGTTTTTCTCACCGGCCAGGGAGGCTACGATCTGGATCTTGAGGCCATGAGTAAGGGAGCAGCCGACTGGCTTGATAAAGGCGAGCTAAGCTCCACCCTTCTTAAGCGCTCCATCCGCTATGCGATAGAACGGCAGCGCAAGCGGGGGGAGCTGATTAAAGCCAAAAGGGTGATCCAGGCGCTCAGTGAGTGTAATCATGCAGTGATCCACATCGAAGATGAGTTTGAGCTGCTGCACGCGATTTGTCGCATCGTGGTGGATGTGGGTGGTTACAGGATGGCATGGGTGGGATATGCCGAAGAGGAGCAGGATCAAACGGTCACACCTGTTGCTAAATACGGCTATGAGAAAGATTATCTTGAGACGATCAAGGCCACATGGAAAGATGCCGAGATGGGAAGGGGTCCTGCCGGTACCTGCATCCGCACTGGCTTTCCCAGCATCGTTCGTTCGGTTGGCAATCAAGGGGAGTTTGCACCCTGGCAAGTGGAGGCTTCAAAGCGAGGCTATGCTTCAATCATAGGTCTCCCCCTGCTTCTCGATGGACGAAGGCTGGGAGCACTGACCATCTATTCTTCGGAAACGGATGCTTTCGATTCGGAAGCAACAGAATTCCTCGTGAAATTATCGGGCAATCTTTCTTATGGTGTAGGGGTGCTAAGGCTGCGTAAAGCTCGAATGCAGGCTGAAGAATCGCTAAAGCAAGCCAATCTTGATCTGGAAAGGCGGGTGGATGAGCGTACTGCCGAACTGATTAAAGTCAATGCGGAACTTACGAGAGAAGTGGAGGAACGCAGGCAGGCCGAGGATGCGCTGCGGCTTAGCGAAAGGAGTCTTAATAGAGCGGAGTTGGTGGCCCGCTTCGGCAACTGGGCGCTTATTCCCGGGTGCGATAAGGTGGAGGCCTCAGAGGGTGCGAGAATCATTTACGGGTTGGAAGGCAGCGAGTGGTCCATACCCAAAATACAGAGGATCCCCCTCCCGGAGCATCGCGACATGCTCGACAAGGCCCTTAATGGACTGATCGAAGAGGGCAAACCGTATAATGTGGAATTTAAGATCCGCAGGCCGGCCGACGGAAAGATCATAGATATTCATTCCATAGCGGAATATTCTCCCGAAAAGCGAGTGGTGTTCGGCGTCATACAGGATATCACCGAACGTAAGCAGATGGAGAAAGCGCTCTTTGCAAGTGAAGAGCGGCTGCGCACTTTGATGAACTCGACTCCGGACATCGTGTGCTTCAAGGATGGCGAGGGGCGTTGGCTCGAGGCAAATGATGCTGAACTTGAGCTCTTTGATCTCAAGGGAGCCGACTACAGGGGAAAGAAGGCTGAGGAGCTTGCCGAGTTCAGCGAATTCTATCGAGAAGCTCTTCTCGCCTGTGAGACGACCGATGAACTGGCATTTCAGAAGCGTGCGTCAACGCGCGGTGAAGTGATCATTCCGCGTCCGAACGGAACGGCAATGGTCTATGATGTAATAAAGGTTCCACTGTTCCACCCCGATGGAAGGCCCAAATGGATTGTGGTCTTAGGCCGGGACATTACCGACCGCAAACATGCGGAGGTGGCTCTGCGGGAGAGCGAGGAGTTGTATCGCACGCTTGTCAGCCTATCCCCCGACGCTATCTCTGTGGTGGACCTGAATTGCTTGCTTATCGTCACTTCACCCAGGGCCTTGCAAACGTTTGGAGATTCGTCTGATGGCGAGGTTCTAGGACGCAATATATTAGCTTGGGTTGCCCCTGAAGAACAGAACAAGGCGGCTACGAATATACAGCGGCTCCTGGCAGAAGGAACACTCACAGATTCTGAATACACACTGATCAGAAAGGATGGGACCCGCTTTATCGGAGAGGTCAGTGCTGCGGTCATTCGTTCTCCCGACGGCACTCCAACGAGTATTATTATTATTACACGTGACGTCACCGAGCGGAAACGGGCCGAGGAGGTACTACGGGAAAGTGAGCAGCGCTTCCGCAGCATGGTCGAAAATTCCCCATTTGCCTACCAGGCCCTCGACATCGACGGGTGTTATATTGATATTAACCAGGAACTCTGCGACCTGCTCGGTTACCGCCCTGACGAACTCCTGGGCAGGAGCTTCGGCGAGTTCTGGCCGGAGAACACCCAAGCGATCTTCACCCAAGCTTTCGAAACCTTTAAACGCGATCGTCAGGTCAACAGCGAACTCCTCCTGATCGCCAAAGACGGACGGGAAATCAACGTCATCCTTGAGGGTCGCATTGAGCTAGACAATGAAGGCAACTTCCTTCGCACACATTGCATCTTGACGGATATCACAAGGCGCAAGCTGGCGGAAATTGCGTTGCGCCAGAGCGAGGAACGTTTCTCGAGGTTCTTTCGCGCCACTCCCGTCGGCACCAGTATCAGCCGCGTCAACGACGGTCAATTTGCCGACGTCAATGATGCATTCCTTAGCTTATTTGGCTACACACGCGAGGAGGTCATCGGTCAAAATCCATTGAAGCTGAAAATGTATGCCAATCCTGAAGACCGGGCGAAGATGGTCGAGATACTGCAAGAGCAAGGCAGGATACAGGACTTTGAAACCCGGTTAGTCAGGAAATCCGGTGAAATTAGGGATGCAAGTATCTCTGCGGAGATGATCGAGTTGGACGGGCAGCAATATGCACTGGGCCTTACGCACGACATCACCGAGCGCAATAGGGCGAAGACGGAAAAAGAGAAACTGGAGGCGCAGTTGTTTCAAGCCCAGAAGATGGAATCGGTGGGGCGGCTGGCCGGCGGCGTGGCGCACGATTTCAACAACATGCTGGGCGTAATCATCGGCCGGGCGGAAATGGCTCTAAATATGGACGCCTCCACTGACGGACTCCAGCACAACCTCCAGGAGATCCTAAATGCGGGCCTGCGTTCAGCGGACCTTACCCGTCAACTGCTGGCTTTTGCCCGCAAACAGACCGCCGTCCCGAAGATACTGGATTTGAACTACACGATCTCGGGAATGCTCAAGATGCTGCGGCGCCTGATCGGCGAGGATATCGCCCTGGTCTGGGCGCCGGCACTCGATCTCTGGAAAGTCAAAATTGATCCCTCCCAGGTTGACCAGATTCTGGCCAATCTTGTCGTCAATGCCCGCGATGCCATTTCCGGAGTAGGCACCATCACCATGAGGACCGAGAACGTTGTGATCGATGATTCCGACAGGGCAGAGACCCCTGAATTCATTCCTGGAGAATACGTCCTGCTGACAACGAGCGACACCGGCGAGGGCATGAGTAAGGATGTCTGCGAGAAGATCTTCGAGCCTTTTTTTACCACCAAGGAACTGGGAAAGGGAACCGGGCTGGGATTGTCCACAGTCTACGGCATCGTTAAACAAAACGAAGGTTTTATTTATGTCGCCAGCGAACCGGGAAAAGGAACCAATTTCAAGATCTACCTGCCGCGGTTCGACGCTGAAACCGCACAGGTAGCCTCTGAGGAGATGGCTGGCAAGCCCCCGACAGGCACCGAAACCATCCTGCTGGTCGAAGACGATGAAGCCATCCTGAACCTCAGCAAGATGATTCTCGAAAACTTGGGCTACACAGTGCTTGCGGCACTGGC
>Ga0187880_1003147_pt1 | contig 12679 bp, 10 predicted proteins | sample June2016WEW_19_4_FD_132998 | JGI IMG/M metagenome (GOLD analysis project Ga0187880, IMG submission 132998) | Peatland microbial communities from SPRUCE experiment site at the Marcell Experimental Forest, Minnesota, USA - June2016WEW_19_40 | ecosystem: Environmental > Terrestrial > Soil >...
ACTGGAACAGGGCAGTGGAATGGCTGTCGGCCCTGACCTCGGTCTGTGTTACTCGCCAGAGTTCATCGCCCTGGGCAGCGTCCTCGAGAACATGCGCCACCCAGACATGGTCCTGATGGGGTCGTCCCAGACATGGGCAGCCGAGAAGGCAGCGCATGTCATCAAGACAGTTGCCGACGAAGATGTTCCGGTGGCTTTCATGTCCATCGTCGAGGCCGAGATGACGAAGATCTCCGTGAACGGATTCATCACCACGAAGATCTCGTACGCCAACATGATTGCGGAGATATGTGAACGCCTTCCCGGCGCCGACGCGGCGGTAGTGACAGCAGCCGTCGGCCTCGATTCCCGGATCGGGCAGAAGTACTTGCGTCCGGGCGCTCCGTACGGCGGTCCATGCTTCCCGAGAGACAACGCGGCGTTCAGGGCTTTGGCCAATTCTCTCGGAGTAGAGGCAGAAATCGCGATCGCCGCTGATCGCATCAATCAGCGCCAGACGCGCTCGCTCGTCGAGAGAATCCTTGACCAAGCGGGCAAAGAAGCGAGGGTTGCCATCCTGGGACTCACTTACAAGGCGTTCACGCCTGTCACAGAAGAAGGCTTTGGAACCTTGCTGGCCCGGAAACTGCTGTCGGAGGGATTATCGGTATCGGCGTACGACCCGAGAGCGATCGTCGAACTGGATGGGGTGGACCGGACGGAGTCGGCCGTAGCCGCCATCGCAAAGTCCGACGTGGTGGTCGTGGCGACACCTTGGCCGGAGTTCGCCGAGATCGAGCATGTCGATTCGAAACTGCTGTTCGACTACTGGCATATCATCCCCGACTCCGTTCTGTCGCCGTCGACCCGGGTCGTCTATCCGGGTGTGGGCTCTTCGCCCGCTGACGGCGGGCTGCCTTATTGATGAGCGATGTCACCAGCTAGGAGTCGTTGACCCTTGGTCATTCGGGTACTGCACAGAGGACGGAGGTTGGTGTGCCAATCGAGCTGGACAAAGATGCGTGTGTCGCCGTTGCCGGTGCAGGCGGGTTCATAGGCGGTCACCTTGTGAGCCGCCTACTCGAGGACGGATACAGGAAGATCCGAGCCGTCGACAACAAGCCGATCGGCCAGTGGTACCAGCGACCAGCGGGAGTGGACTACGTGCAGGCTGATCTGCGGCTTCTCGACTCATGCCGCGAAGCGGTCAACGGTGCACGATACATCTTCGACTTCGCTGCTGACATGGGTGGTATGGGTTTCATCGAGTACCACAAGGCCGATTGCATGCTTTCCGTTCTGATTGCGACCCACCTGCTTGTTGCTTCGCGCGAAGGAGGCACTGTCGAACGTTTCTTCTTCTCGTCCTCGGCTTGCGTCTACAACGCCGACAAGCAACGCGACCCGAAGGTCACCGCCCTCAAGGAGGAGGACGCCTATCCCGCTCTTGCAGAGGACGGTTACGGTTGGGAGAAGCTGTTCACCGAGCGCATGTGTCGCCACTTTGACGAGGAGTTCGGGATCACAACTCGTATTGCCAGGTTCCACAATGTCTACGGTCCGAACGGTACTTGGAACGGAGTGAGGGCAAAGGCGCCCGCAGCGATCTGCCGCAAGATCGCCGAGGCGAAGATAGGTGGCACATCCGAAATTGAGATCTGGGGTGATGGCGAGCAGACGCGGAGCTTTATGTACATCGACGACTGCGTCGACGGAATCATGAGGATTACAGCGGGCGATTACGGCGATCCGCTCAATCTCGGCAGCACGGAGCTCGTCTCGGTCAACGAGCTTGTCGACATCGTCGAGGCCATCGCCGGCGTAAAGCTCCGTCGCAACTACAACTTGGCAGCGCCCCAAGGCGTGAGGGGGCGCAACAGCGACAACACTCGGCTCGTCCGCGAGATCGGCTGGGAACCACAAATCAGCCTCCAAGACGGCCTGGAGTGTACCTACCGCTGGATCTACGACGAGCTGTCGCACGGTCGCCGGGACGTGTCCGAGGCATCGTGAATCTCGCCGGTCGCCTCAGAGGTCGGTCGCTGGTAGCCCCGTTACCGGCTGCGGCCGACCTTGCGCGTCGCGCGATCTCGCAGGTCGCGCGGCAACGGCAGTCCGGGGCACAGAGTGCTTGCGCCTTGGCCGTAAGGCACAACCGCCGAGCTCGTCCTGTCGTCTGCTATCGGCAGATGAGTTTGGATTCGAGTTGTGCATGAACCCGCCAGAGCGCCCCGGTGTTCTGCGTCGACAAGAAGACCCAGATCCAGGCCTCAATCACACCCAGCCTTACCGGCTCACGAAGCCAGGGCGAGCAGGGACCATGAGCCGCGACTACAAGCGCCATGGCGCCATCGACCTGTTCCCTGGGATGAGCGTTGCCAACGGCGAGATCCTCTACGACACGAGCCGCTTGCAGAAGGCCACCGATGTGCTTGCCTTCTTGGAGCTGGTCGACCTCTACATGCCACGTGATCTCGAGGTTCACGTCGTGCTACACAGTTTCTCCGCCCACAAAGCCGAGCCGATCCTGAGGTGGCTCGCGCATCGAAGAAGCGCCCGGTGGCATTCGCACTTCACGCCGACCTCCCCTTCGTCGCTGAACCTCCTTGAGGGGCGGTTCTTTCCTCTCACCGAACCCCGGCTCCCACGTGCCTTCTTCAACACGGTGGACGACCTTCTCACCGCCCTCGAGACGCTGGCAGAACACCGGAACAATGATCTCAAGTCCTTCCGCTGCAAGAAGCCGGCCGACAAGATCCTCTCCACGGTGACGCAGCGATGCTCGACACCGACTCAAGTCACATCCACGACGCACCAGGAGCCGAGCCTCCCTATCTGGGAAGGTCCGCATGGCAACACCTTTTAGACTCCGCTCCTTTTCCGGTCGACACCGGAAAAGACCCGAAACACGAACGACGAGCAGTATTCCTGCAATACTCGCAGCGCTGAAAATGCTGGGCGTTCGGTCCCTTAATCGCCAGTTGGCCTGGCTTGCGACCTGTTCCTTCTTCTCCGGCCTAGCGCAAGCCAGTCTATTGGTGATCGTAAGCGAGTTTGCCGTGAACAGCGCCAAAGGAAAGAACCACCTAGAAGTCCACGGCTACTCCTTCTCTATATCTGACGCCATCTTCCTTTCCGCAACACTCTTGATTCTCTATTCAGTAGCCAGTATTACAGCTGCTCTGAGCGGCAGCTCTCTCTCAAGTACGGCCTTAGCATCGGCCCGAAACAAGATGATTGATGCCTTCTTTGGTGCGAGTTGGACTGTCCAGTCTCGGGAGCGGCTGGGTCATGTTCAACAGCTCCTTACGGTTAACTGTGAAACCGTAGGTTATATTGCGCTAGCAATCGCCGCGGGCCTCCAAGCGCTTCTCACGGTTCTTGCGCTCCTTGCCGCTGCCTTTCTAGTGAGTCCGATCGCCGCAACACTAGTTCTAGCATTTGGCATATTACTGCAGTCGGCGCTGCGTCCTTTCAATACGTGGGGTCGGAAAGCCTCAGTTCACCTGTCGGAAGACAGCCACACTATGGCGACGCTTGTCACCGAGTATACGAGACTGACGGGAGAGTTTCGCCTGTTTGGGGTTGAGCACGAGGCGACTGCGGAGCTTCATCGTAGTAATGAGATAGCTGCGAGGACGTTTCGGAGATTGCGCACCTTGTCGCAGCTCAGCGCGGTGACATATCAAGGGCTGGCGCTTGCGTTTGTCGTCTGCGCGTTCGCGGTCGTAGTTGGCCATACGGGAAGCAATTTGGGATCGATAGCAGCGGTGCTGCTGTTGATGTTACGGTCAATGACCTATGGTGCTACAGTCCAAACAACCGCTCAACAATTGCAGTCATATAGTGGCTTTCTGGACAATATCAAGTGCGAGTTGGATCGCTTTTCAGAGAACCGGTACGAGTCGGGAGCCGGCGAGCTCCCTACGAGCTTCGATATCAATGTCGAGGACGTATCGTTTGCTTACGACGACAGGGGACCCGTTCTCAGGCAGGTATCGTTTTATCTCCCCAGCGGTCAAATTCTGGGGATAGCCGGGCGGTCCGGAAGTGGCAAGACCACGCTTAGTCAGATTCTCCTCGGAATGCGGCAGCCGGCAGACGGCGCCGCGCTGGTCGGAGACGTGTCTGTGGCGAGAATCGCAAAGGGAGGCGGGGTGAGTCCAATAGCACTGGTCGCACAAGATCCCGTCCTGCTGCAGGGATCCATTGCGTTCAATATTTCCTTCTTTAGAGGCCTGCCTCCAGAAGAGATTGAGGCTGCATCGCGGGCGGCTCACCTTCATGAGGATGTTAAGGCGATGCCTGATTTGTACGAGACGTCGGTGGGCGAGGGTGGTGCTGCCTTGTCGGGGGGTCAGCGACAGCGATTGGCCATCGCCCGGGCTCTCGCTGGTGCTCCTCGCGTGCTCGTCTTGGATGAGCCTACAAGTGCCCTCGATGGTCGATCGGAGGGTCTGATTCGGCAGACCCTCAACGAGCTTCGCGGAAGAGTGACAATCGTCGTGATCTCGCATCGTCTGGGCCTCGTCGAAGACTGTGACCTCCTCCTCGTGCTCGACGAGGGTCGAGTAGCGGATTTTGGGCCTACTAGTGAGGTTCTGACACGCGATGCATTTCGACAAGTTGCTGAAGCGGCGACTGGCGATGTGATGCGCTAGCCGCTCCAACTCTCAAGAGGAGCAGATAAAGGGGCATTTGCCCGTCAGTGAGAGCGCCGGCAAAGCGATGCGGACGGGCCTTCGCCAAGAAGGGTCGTTATTCGCGAAAGGCGGCGGTTCCCTTCACTACTCGGAATCCGCGGTGGTTCAGGAACTCTGGCAACGCGGCGGGACAGTGGACGCTGATGTGGGCCTCGCTTAGGACCGACCCTCCACACCACCTCAGGAACAGGTGATGAGGGCTCGGGGTGGTGAGAATGACGCGACCACCCGGGACGCGACCCTTGCCGTAGACGAGATGAAGTCCTCGAGCGCTAGCTACTCGAGGTGCTCGATCAGCTCCCCCAATGACGAGCGCATCGAACTGGGCGTACCGGTACGCAGTGAAGGAATCGGTCTCAGAAGCCGCTTGCACCGCGTTGAGAGCCTCACATTCCTCAGTCACCGGTGTCTCCAGCGTGCATGTGCGAACCCGACCCACCTGCGCGACGGGCTGGCGACCGTCCAGACCACGGCCCGAGCCTCTTCGAAGCTCTCGACCTTCCACTGCACGCGGTAGAGGACGGTTACGTAGTCAAGCGCGACCCTGATCTGTGGTGACTAGAGGTCGAAGCGCAGCAGCGACACCATCTAGAGCAGCACCGTCCACGTCACGGCATCCAGCGTTGGCAACAGGACGGGCCGGCACCGCCGAAGCCCCCGGTACTTCGAACCATGCTGATCTACTTCCGCCTCATGCTTCCCCCGTGCGTGGGTATGTCGTCCTGCGGTGCCTGGGCAACACCGGCCCCACGCCAATCGGTTCGGAGCCGTCGCCGTTGGCGGTCGCCGCGGTGGGTGCGTACGTGCCGTACCCGTAGCCTTTGCCGTACCCGTAGCCGTACCCGGTCGACTTGGTGACCTCGTTCAGCACGACCCCGATGGTCTTGGCGTGCACGAGGGACAGCACCTCGGTCGCTCGGTGCAGGTCCCTGCCCCGAGTCTGCCCCGCGGCCACCACGAGCAACGTGGCGTCAACCGCCTGGGACAGGATCACCGCGTCGGTGACCGGCAGCACCGGTGGGCTGTCGATGAGCACCCGATCGAACATCTTGCTCAGCTGGACAAGCACGCAGGTCAACTGGTCGCTACCTAGCACACCAGTCGGGTCCGACGGCTGCTCTCCGGTCGGCAGGATCGTGAGCCCGTCGATCCCCGGCACTGGCTGGAGTGCCTCCTGCAGTGGGCAGCGGCCGATCAGCACAGTGGTCAGGCCCACCTGTTCCTCCAGCCCGAAAAACCGAGCGAGGCGGGGTCGGCGCAGGTCGCACGAGACGATGACCGCCCGCTCCCCGGCAGTAGCCAGAACCACGCCCAGGTTAGCCACAGTCGCACTCTTTCCCTCGCCCGCGCTGGCACTGGTCACCAGGATCACCCGGGCGAGGCCGTCCAGAGCGGCGAACTGCAGCGAAGTCCGCAGCGAGCGGTAGGCCTCCCCGGCCACCGAGTTCGGCGTCGTCGCAGTGATCACGAACGCCTGATCTTTGTTCTTCCACGTGTCCACTATCGGGACGAGGCCCAAGACCCGCGAGCCGGAGATGAGCCGCTCCACGTCTTCCTTCAGGTAGACGGTGTCGTCGAGGTGTTCCACCACGAAGGCCAACCCGATCCCGAGCAGCAGTCCGAGGAGGAGCCCGAGGATGGCGTCGAGTTTCGGCTTGGGTGAGCTCGGCGCACTCGGCGCTGTCGCCGGGCTGACCAGCTGGACGGCCTCGGTGGCCACTGCCCCGTTCACCTGGAGCTGAGCCAGCTGTTCCTTCAGCGCGCTCTCCGTGCCGAGCAGTGCGCCCACCTCGGCGGCGGCCGACGGGTTCGACTGGAGCGACTTGGCCTGGGCGGCGGTCGAGGCGATCTGCCGGCTGAGCTGCGTTTCGGCCGCAGCCAGGTTGCTGATCGTGACCGATCGCTGGTAGGTGACGAAGGCAGTCGCATAGGCGTTGGCGATCAACGCGGCCCCGGCCGGGCTGGCCGCGGTGGCGGTTACGGAGATGACGTTCGTCTGGCCCACCTCGGCCGCGGTGACGTTGGGAGCGCTGCCCAGCTGCCGGGTGACCGCCGCCTTGACCGGGGCGCTGGTCATCAGCTGCAGTTCGGTGAGTACGTCGGTCGAGGTTATCGGTTGCGGGCTTCCGACCGTGGTGACCCCGGCTTCTGCTTGGATCAGGAGCTGTGCGGAGGCCGAATACGCCTTGGGCTGGGTCAGCGAATACCCGAGCGAAGCCACCAGGCCGAGCACGGTAACCGCGATCACCCACCACTTCCGTCGCCGCAGGAGCGCGAGATAGGAGCCGAGGGTGGGCTCACGAGCTTCGTAGGAGTCAGTCATCCATGCAGGTTCTGTTCGGTTCTCGCCGTTCCACACACCGCAGGCGGCCACCCCTGCTCGTTGGGGAGCCGGCGGCCGTCCTGTCTCCGCGAGACAATACAACACCATGTTGACGCTGGTCAGCCCACTGGAAATGGATTGATCAGCGATCGTCCAGGTTGGGGCGACTCTCAGTGACCGCTGAGCCACCCGGCGCCGCACGCGAGGTGCGGGTGTAGACACGCCATCTGCCTGCCGTTGGCCGAATCTTGGGAGAGCCGCGACATGACGACCGGCGCATCGGGTTCGGGAGGTCGATCCGGAGCACGCTCCCGACCAGGACGCCTCTGGCTCCCGACGCGGCGCACCCGATGACCGCCGACCTGGCCGCCTTGGAGTTGGTGGTGGTGCTCGCCACCGCTGCGCGACTGGCACGGCTCGCCCGCCGGCTGCTGACCGGTCTCTCGCCGCTGGGTGCTCAGAGGTGCTCCACCTGGTCGCCGACCAGGCGTCCACGGGTGTCGAGCACGTAGCGGGCATGCGCGACAACTAGCGCGTCGTCGAACGCGTCGTGGTCGGTGAGCAGCATCACCGCGTCAGCCGCGGCGACCACCTCCTCGCACAACTCCACCAGCTGGATGCGCGGATCGAGCTGAACCTCCTTCACGTGGGGATCAGCCGCACGCACCTCGGCGCCGAGCGCGAGCAGTTCGTCGGCGAGCACGAGCGACGGTGATTCGAGCGCGTCGCTGGTGTTCGCCTTGTAGGCAAGTCCGAGGAGCAGCACACGAGAACCCCGGATCGCTCGTGACTTTCGGTTGAATGCGAGCACGAGCCGCTGCACCACATAATGCGGCATATTCTCGTTGACGTCGTTGGCTAGCTCGACGAAGCGGAAGGACAACCCGAGGCGCTGCTTCACCCGCCAGGAGAGGTAGCTCGGGTCGACGGGTAGGCAGCGGCCACCGATACCCGGGTCCAGGGCTGAAGCGCATGAAGCCGAATGGCTTGGTCGCAGCTGCCTCGAGCGCCTCCCAGATGTCGACGCTGAGGTCGCTGGCGAACATGGCCAGCTCGTTCACCAGGGCGATGTTCACGTGCCGGAAGGTGTTCTCGATCAGCTTCGCGAGCTCGGCTTCGCCGGTGCAGGACACCGCGGCGGTGCGCTCGACCAAGGTGCCGTAGAAGCTCTCTATAGCCTGAAGCGAGGACGCGCTCACACCTGAGACGATCTTCGGGGTGTTCTCGAGCCTCCAGGTCTTGTTGCCGAGGTCGATCCGCTCGGGGCTGTAGCCAAGAGGAAGTCCTCACCGGCTACTAGGCCGGACCGGTTCTCAAGGATCGGGGCGAGCAGTTCCTTGGTCGTGCCCGGGTAGGTCGTCGACTCCACGCAATTGCCGCGCCGCAGGTGGGCGCCCAGCATTTCACCCGCTGCCACCACGAATGAGAGGTCAGGGGTGCCCTCGCGAAGCGGTGTCGGCACCGTTATCAGCGCGACGTCGAACTCGGCGCAGACGGACCCGTCACTGGTCGGCTCGTAGCGTCCCGTGGCAAGCGCGTTGGCCAAGTTGGCCGACGTCACATCATCGACGTAGGAGTCGCCTGCTCGAAGGCGCTCAATCCGTTTCGCGTCGGTGTCGAACCCAACGACCCTGTGGCCGACTTCCACCGACCGCATGGCCAAGGAAAGCCCGACGTTTCCCTGTCCGACCACGAGTACGGTCAACAGCGAACTCAATTCCCTCTTTTCGGTCAACTCGACTGTCAGTCCGGAGCGACCCTGCGACGCCCCTCCCGGCGCATCGAGCAGAACATGCCCGTGGTACTGCGGAAGATCAGCACCAGCCCGCCCAGCACGACACCGGTCGCCTCAGCGGAGGTGAGCGTCGTCTCGTGACTCTCGCGTGGCGAAAACCCAGTCCGCGGCCGAAGAGGCGCTTCCGACTGCTTCCGGACCTGGAGACTCCAGGAGAATCGCGCCCGAGGCTGGCACGACACTTGAGACCGCGTGACGGAGTCCCCCAGCGGACGGGATCAAAGCTGCAGACAAGACGAGCCGCCACCGTCCGTCGGATCGGGAAAGACGACGCTCGCTCTGTGGGCGCTCAACAGGTGGTTGGGTGGATGTGCTCCCGCCTTGTTGGCCAGACGCGCAGGGCAACTCGGTACGAACCCTGATGAGCAACTACCGTTCGGCTAACCAGTCACCTTGACCGATGTCGACACCTGGTCGGGGAAGAGCAGCGGCTGGTTGTACATGCCGAGGTTATAGCGCTCTTTGGGATTCCAGCTTCCGACGAGGTGGAGCACGATCGCCGCAGTGGCGCCTGCCGGCACCACCACGAACGCCGAGTAGACGAAGCGGCCGAGCTCCTGCTGGTCGGTCATAACCAACGGCACCCCGTTCAGGCTCGAGCCATCCGCCTCCCATGGCGAGTAGACCGAGACGTACAGCTCACTCTCACCTGGGATCGTGGCTGCTACCCCCGGCTCTGCGTCGATGATGAGCGGCGGAAGGCCGGCGGTAGGGCTCGAGTTGTGCAGCTTCAGCGTGACCACCGCCGTGATCTCGTCAGTTGTCAGGTTGAGAACTGCGCGGTAGTTGATCGAGCGCCTGAGGTACCAGTCGATCTTGTTCCCCTCCGCGTTCTGCGTGACGACGCCGAGGAAGTCGCCACGGACCGGGGGCATGGAGCCGGCGACGTGGACTTCCTCGAAGAAGCGCTCTGCTTGTAGGGTCTCGCTGTACAACAAGAGATGGCCGCCGCGAAGTGCCGGCAGAAGGTCGTCTGCCAGAGTGGGGAGCGACGGGAGCTTCCGGGTGACGAGATCGTGCCAGAGCGACTTGATGAGCGCCTGCACGAACTCGATCCGGAGCGAGTTGTCGGCACTGAAGTGGACGAACTCTTCATTGGCGAGGATCGCAACGGCGTTGTCAGCGTCGACTTGGGTCGGCCATTGCGGCGCAGTGATCGACCCTGTAGCTGCGAGGAAATCCGCCATGGCAACCGGGTCCAAGCTGATAACCCCGTTCACCTTCGTGCCGCCGCACTCCGGGTAGAGATTGGCGGCCACCGCGCCCACCGACGGGAAGTCCGGCGACATAGGCACGTTCTCCCAATAGTCCTCCGGTTCGAACTGGCTGTAGCGAGCCAGGTAGTCCTCTGGGCCCATGAGGTGCTTGCCGGCTGGATTGCCACTCGAATCGAGCTCCCCGACGCCGCCGACCCTCACGAGGCTGAGCTTGCCGTCGACCGCGCTGACCTCGGCAAAGTCCCCGATGACTCCCCCGCTCGCGCGTGACTCGGCCGGGTTCTCGAACAAGACGAGGTAACGGCGAGGACCGTCTGCACCGAGCATGCCGGGGACTGCCCGCGTGGCGAGAAGGGCAGTGGTGGCGTCGTGCTCGGCTCGAACGAGCTTTCGCACCTCACTGTCGAGCTTGGCCTTGAGCGGGCTCACGAGCCATGGCGAGTGGAACGGCCCGGTCTGTCTCAGTGAGGACTGGAGTAAGACGACATCGCTCGCAAACACGGGCTCGAGGTTCTCGAGCGCCTTGACTGGGAAGGTGCCGTCGGTGACGCGCAAGGCGTCGACGTTGCCGTTCTCGGCGGTCACGAAGGCCGTACGGGCGAGGTCGACGCCGATGGCCGCCGCCACTCGCATCGCGCGCACCTGCTGGGCGGCCCCCGGTACGAGCTCGCCGCCCCGAGCCCACGCGAGATCGTGCGAAGCCGCAGCGAAGTCTTCACCTGCGGTGGCGAAATGCGCCCGCGCGACACCCTGATCACCGCGTTCGGCCGCGTGGAGGGCGGTCTCGGTCGCCTGCAGACCGGTCTCGATCGGGCTGCGCGCCCGGAGCACCGACACTCCGGCGACCGCCGTCAGGGCGACCGCCAAGAGGAGCACGGCGGCACACGCCGAGACCACCCACCGGCGGAACTGCCGGGGTGCGCCCACCACCCCCGGTACGAACACGAGCAACGCCGCGCCCGCTGCGAGGACGGATGGGACGAGGAACGCGTGCGGCCACCCGAACCGCAACGCCACCTGGGCTATCACCGCGCCGACCGCCGCCTTTGCCGGCAATATCACCGCTTGTGGCGCCGTGCGGGGACGAGACGGACCCGAGGCGGCCGGCTTCTGGTTGGTGAGGACCGAGAGCGAGCCTCCGAGCGAGACCACCAGAGCGGCGGCGGCCGGAATGACGGTCGGCTGTCCGAGCGAGCCTGGCAGGGCCACGATCGAAGCCGCCAGCAACCATGGCCATGCGGTTGATACTGCCGCCAGGGCCAGGCTCGCCGCGAACACTGACTTCAATGCCACGTCGAAAGGCGAGATCCCAGTTGGCGAACTGTGCGCGAGGCCACCGGCGATCGCGCTCGCCAGCGCGATGCCGAAGACGAGCAAGACCGCACGCTCCGGTCTGTGACCGCGCGGTGTGCCGGCGGCGGCCGAACCCGAGGTCCGCAAGTGCCTCGGTCGGTGTGTCTCGGTGATGCTCGCCGACCCGTCGGTTTGGTTCACTGGCTTCATGATGGCCGCTGTCGGCTCACGGTGGTACTCCTGCGCGTAGGCGACGCTTTGAGCCGATACCGAGACCTCGAGCCAAGACCGGCGCTTGAGGGCAGGGGCTTGACAAACTCTTCAGAGTATGCTGCGTGTGTACTACGCTGCGGTTTCGAACCAGCCTCGACGGAGGATGACATGGTCTCACTGCGACTTGTTGTCAGGGCGTCTGTCGTGTCCGTCTTGCTCGCAAGCTTGGCGGTCATGGGGTCGGGGGTGATGGCGAGCGGTACCGCATCGGCCTCTCCATTAACCTGCTACCCCCCGGGCTCCATGAGCTGCACGGGAAGGTTGACCGCGGTCCCAAGCATTGCCATTCGTGGAGGGACGGTGACGCTCACCGGCAAAGGGTTCTCCCCCGGCGTAGCGGTCAGGATCAACGTCTGCAACATCAAGAAGTTCACCACGACCTCTTTCAATATAGGACTCCTGGGACAGATCCAGACCTCGTTCAAGGTGCCCGACAACGCACCGCTCGGCCCCTGCAAGATCACTGCGACGGGCCTCGGGGCGAACAAACAAACTCTCACGCTCACCACGACGGTGACCGTCAAGAGCGCCACCGAAACCATCCTCAAGCTCTCGCCGGCCAGGGTGATCTACGGAAACGAGCAGGTCGAACTGATGTCGGTCACGGTGTTGCCCGAGTTCGCCGTCCCGGGACTCACCGGGAAGGTGACGATCAGCATCGGCAGGACCACCTTGTGCGTGCTCGCTCTCTTGAAGGGCAAGGGATCGTGCGGGCTGAGGCCAAAGGAGCTCCGCCCGGGCACCTATGACCTCGCCGCGACCTATGGCGGAAACTTGAAGTTCGCGGGCTCGTTTACCAGGAAGTTCCTCACCGTCGTCAAGTGACGAGCTGTTCACTTGTCGTTGTACCGGTCGTCGCCTGATCGGTGACAGGCGCTTGACCACAGGTCGCAACGAGGACCCGACCAGATAATACGCGGGTCCGAGAAGTCGAACGTCAGTCCCTCTGGCACCATGCACACCCCATGTGACACCGCTCAAAGCGGCGTTGCGCGGGGTGTTGGTGTCGACGCAGCCGTCCCAAAGGGGAAGACTCCATGATGCTCGACTGCTCACCGACATTGGAGGGTCATGTCAGACAACTCGCAGACCCGTG
>Ga0187880_1003152_pt1 | contig 12669 bp, 10 predicted proteins | sample June2016WEW_19_4_FD_132998 | JGI IMG/M metagenome (GOLD analysis project Ga0187880, IMG submission 132998) | Peatland microbial communities from SPRUCE experiment site at the Marcell Experimental Forest, Minnesota, USA - June2016WEW_19_40 | ecosystem: Environmental > Terrestrial > Soil >...
CAGACCAGTTCGGCATAAAAGACGTCGCCAGCCTCTTTGCTGAAATAGCCGTCCTTGACTCCCCAGTCGGCGATGGTGCGGCAGACCCGGTGGATCAGTTGGCGGACACTGTTCTCGCGTTCGCTTGCGCCCTGTTCGCCGTAAAAGTATTTGGAGACGACGACTTTCGTGGCCAGTGCCGACCAGAATTCCGGGACCAGCACGCCGGTTTGCCGGAAGATGACCTTGTTCTTCTCGTCGGTGATTTCCGCCGTGCGTTCCTCCCACTTGATTTGATCGAAGGGGTCGATGCCGGCCTTGCTGAAAACTCGAAGTGCTCCGGTGGATTCCATGGGTTGTCGTTCGTCCGCTTTCTGTTTGGCGCTCTATTTCTCAATGCTGCCCATTTGGGCTCACTCCATTATAGGTTCCGACTGGTAAGCCATTGGGTTTTTGGCCGGCGAAAAGATGTAGTCAGAAGAGTGGAATTGACGGGCGGCCCGCAGAAAAGTGAAGAACGGGCTAGGCAGGCGATGAGCAGACCCCGGCGAAAGCAATTCAGAGGCGTTGGTGCCGGTTAACCTCGGCGGGAGGCTTTCGCGAATCCTGAGAGGCAGGCAACCGTATGCCGCTCCAATCTCCCACCGCCGTTAGAAACTTCCTTTCAGCTTCGCGTTGCTTGTAGCCATTAGCGTTCTCCGCAGGAGCGAAAAGTAAAAAGATTGCCCGCAAACCGGAGACGCCGACAAGGCAAACCTATAATGATGTTGTGACGGATGAGCGACTATTGACGGTTGAGGAACTGGCCCAACGGCTGCGGTATAGCCCGGGCTGGATCCGCTCCCGCGTGAAGGCAGGCAAGCTGCCAGCCATCCGGTTCAACCGGCGGGCGTGGCGCTTTCACTGGCCAACCGTGCTTGCCGCTCTGCAACAGCAGTCGTGAGCTTCTTCCAGGCGTCGGACTTCAGATGCGCCCGCACCTTGGCGGGCGTTATCTTCCAGTGTTCCAGGGACACCGCCTCTGGCGTGTTCAACGCAGCGTAATGCTTCAGCAGGATACGCACAGAGTTTCCACAATCTTTCACAACATCATAATCATTCCGGTAGATCACCCGGAGGTGAGTTGCACAGCATTTCCTCAACCCATCGCGTATCCAATCTTCCAGGCCTATCCGCTCGCAGCAGGCATCAACGAGCCTCCGCGCGTTGACGGGCGGCAACGGGTTCTTCAACTCCTTTGCCAGCTTCAGCCATTCGACAGCAACGGGCTGCAACCTGATGACCCGCTGGTCGCCGGTTTTTGCAACGCTCGGCTCTACGGTGACACGTGCGTGCTTCAGGTCGACGAATTGCCAGCCGAACTTCTCATGCTCCGATTCTTCCGGGCGCATGCATCCCCACAGGCCGAGGACAAGCGGAGCGACGACCTGCTGGGTCAGCTTGTTTTCCAGCGCAGCGGCCATGAGGTTCAGCGTGGTTTCGTTGCTGTAGATTTCGACAATCGGCCCGGGCCTGGTGATTGGTTCCAGGCGGTCTACGATGTTGTACGATGCCCAGCCTTTCGCCTTGGCCACCTCCCATAATGAACTGAACAGGGACATGTTGGTCTTCTTCGAGCTGAGGCCCCAGGCCTTGTTGCCGTCGATCCAGGCATCAAGCTCAGAGGGCTGGAACTCATGGATGTTCTGGCGGGCCCGGCCTTCACCAAACTTCAGGAGCAAGGCTGTGGCTTCTTCGACGTAGCGCTCTGATTTCCCGGCTGCGAGCTTCCGCCGCTTCCATTCCGCAACTGCGCCTTCGTAGTGCATGTTGGTGATGGGCATCTGCTTGTCATCTTTGCTCAATCGCTGGTAGTCCTCCCATACCTTGGTGATCGTAAGGCCCCGCGCCTTAATGGCCTGGTATATCACAGCCACCGTCTTGCGTTCCAGGGATGGCAGCAGCGCCCAGAATTCCCCGTATGCTTTCAGCTCCCGCTTCCACGTGTCGACGGCAGCGCTGGCCACGTCCTCGTTGTGGAACGTTGGCCGGCGCCTGGTGCCGGTTTCATCAATTCCAAAGTCCACTTCCCATTTTCCTTCGTTGTTTCCGCTCTTCACTTGTCGTACTTTTGGTTCCATAATTTACTCCGTTTTCCTCCGTGTTTACCCTCCAGCTTCCTCCATGTCAACTCCCAAACAAGCCATGACAACTACGCACAACTCAGGATCTCGTGAAACGGCTTGGAAGCTAGGAAGTGGCCTATTTACCGATGGAAATACGCGATTTGTTGGCAAAAGGGATGGTGGAGCCGAGGGGGTTCGAACCCCTGACCTCCTGAATGCCATTCAGGCGCTCTACCAACTGAGCTACGACCCCATCCGGAGCAGTCGCAAATGTAAAACGCCGCCCGGATTTGTCAAAACCAATTTGAGCTTTTGCACTTTGAAGTTCTCGCCCCGGACTTTAGGCTGCGCGCGTGAACGAGAACGTGCCGAGCATTACGGTGCTGATTGCGGCCCGCCCCGCCCAGGCCGAGATCAAAGCCGTTGCGGCCAGCCGCGCCTTGGATTACCCAGCCGACAAGCTGGAGATCATCGTCGCGCGCGGCAATCAGCCGTCTGCCCAGCGCAATGCCGCGCTGAAGGCGGCCCGCGGGGATCTCATTTACTTTCTCGACGATGATTCAATCCCCGAACCTGGCAACCTGCGTCGCGCGGTGGCTCATTTCAGTGACCCGAAGGTGCAGATGGTGGGGGGGCCAAGTCTTTGTCCTCGCGAGGCGCCTCCGCTTGAACAGGTCTTCGCGCGGGTGCTGGCGAGTTGGCTGGCGTTCGGGCCCAGCCGAGCCCGCTATGCCGCCGTGGGACAGGTACGTGAGACGAGCGAGAAAGAACTCATCCTTTGCAACCAGTTCGCCCGCCGCCAGGCCATGCTCGACTTGGGCGGGTTCAACGAAGCGCTCTATCCCAACGAAGAGAACGCGCTCATGGACGAGCTCCAAATGCGCGGTGGAAAGCTCATATACGATCCGCAACTACTGGTGCACCGCCGCCCACGATCCAGCCTCAAGTCCTTCGCCAGAATGCTGATGACCTATGGGCGGGGCAGGGCGGAGCAGTTTCGGTTGCACCCCACCCTAGGCTCCGCGCTCAATTTTGCCCCCCCGCTCTTTTGCCTGTACTTGCTGGCGCTGATACCCCTGCTGATGCTGACATCCATCGGGAGACCCTGCCTGGTGCCGCTGGCGTTGTATGCCCTGGCGGTCCTGGCGCAAGGGTTGGTTCTCGCGTCCGGCGGGCAAGTGCTCCGCAGCCTCGCCGCTATTCCCCTGATTGTGCTCACCCATATTCTGTATGGCCTGGGCTTCTGGCGCGGACTCTTTACAACGCTAAGGAAGAAGGGGCAGCATCCGCCGCCAGAAGTGGTTTTGGAGACTATCCCCCTTTGACGGGGTGTTCCGGGCATGAAGAATCCAGTGTGGACCAATGCCATCAAGACCTGCTCGGATCAGCAGCGGGCCAAACACTTCCTCGATCTGCTCGCGGCCACGAGCGCCGGCACGGCTTTGCAGGCGGCTTCGTATGAGCAAGCCCGTGTTCTCGCGGCGCTCCTTAGCGGTTCCCAGGCGCTCAGCAATCTGCTCGTGGCGCGGCCGGATTGGCTCAGCGCGCTGGAGCCGGAAGTGGTAAAGTTTCCGCGGCGCAAACAGGGCCTGCGCAATGAGGTGAGCGGGTGGCTCAAGCCTCTCCTGGCCGCGGCAGATTTCGGCGCCGCGATGGCGTGTGTGCGGGAGTTCAAACAGCGCGAGATGCTCCGCATCGCCGGGCGCGACCTTGCCCGGCTGGGCAACCTTCCTGAGATCATCCAGGAGCTTTCTGACGTGGCCGATGTCTGCCTGGATGCGGTCTGGCAAGTCTGCTACCGGCAGCTCGCCGGGCGTTACGGCCAGCCCTGGCACGAGGATGCCGGCGGGAAGTGGCAACCCGCCGCCGGCTGCGTGCTCGGCCTGGGCAAACTCGGCGGACAGGAACTGAATTACAGCTCGGATGTGGACGTGATCTTTGCCTATAGCGAGGAGGGCAGCGTCTTCAAGGAGCCTCCGGCGAAGAGCAAAGCGTCGCCGCCGGTGCTGACGAACCACCAGTTCTTCAATCGCCTGGCGGAGGCCTTCATTGCGGAAGTGAGCCGCATGACACCGGAAGGTGCGCTTTACAGGATAGACCTGCGGCTGCGGCCCGAGGGGGATGCCGGTCCGCTGAGCCGCTCGCTCGCCGGTTATGAGAATTACTACGCGCAGTGGGGTCAGACCTGGGAGCGGATGATGTTGATCAAGGCGCGCGGTGTGGCGGGCGATGCGACGCTGGCCGCGGAATTCCTCGAGCTGATCCAGCCGTTCCGGTATCCGCGGTCCATCAACGAGAGCGTGCTGAGTGAGGTCGTGGCCATGAAAGGCCGCATCGAGCACGAGGTGGTCAAGGCCGACGAGCTGGAGCGCAACGTGAAGCTGGGGCGGGGGGGCATCCGGGAAATCGAATTCGTGGCGCAGGCGCTGCAACTGCTTCGCGCCGGCCGGCAACCATTTCTCCAGGGTGCGCAAACCCTTCCCTCGCTGGCCAAGCTGGTCCAATACGAACTGCTCTCGGCGGACGAGTCGAAGCTGCTCGCCGAGGCCTATTGCTTCCTGCGCGACGTCGAGCACCGCCTGCAAATGGAGGACAATCTGCAGACGCATACCATCCCGGCCAACCGGCCCGACCGGGAACGCCTGGCCCGTCTGATGGGCTTCGCGACGCTTGCCGAGTTTGAGACCGCGCGCCAGGCTCACACCCGCAACGTCCGCCGGATCTTCGATCGGCTGCTAAAGGCCGATGTAAGCGAAGGCATAGCTCCGGCACCGTTCCCGCGCCAGTTTGAGGGTGCCGAGATGGAGTGGAAGCGGTTGCTGGTTGAACATGCTTTCAAAGACGTGGATAAGGCCTTCCGCGTGCTGCGGGAGTTTGTCGAAGGGCCGGGATACGGTCATGTTTCGCCGCGGACAAGCCAACTGGCGCATCAACTGTTACCGAGGATCTTCGCGCTCTGCCCCCAGCCGGCGGTAGGGACGCGTTCAACCGCGTCCCTGAAATCTGTTCCTGGAAGTGGGACGCGGTGGGACGCGTCCTTACCAGCGGCGACCAACGTGCCGCTCTCGGACCCCGACCGCGTAGTGACCCGGCTCGACAGCTTCATCAGCGCCTATGGAGCGCGGGCGACGCTCTTTGAGCTGTGGAACCGCAACCCCACGATCTTCGAGTTGCTCGTGCTCCTGTTTGACCGATCGGAATTCCTGGCGGAACTGGCTATTCGCACGCCGGACCTCGTGGATGAGCTGGTCATCAGCGGTCGCCTCCGCCAGCGGAAATCAACCGAGGAGACCTTGCGGGATTTGCGCCACGGCCTGGCTGACAAAGACCAACGGTTGTGGTCGCGCCGTTATCACCAGGCCGAGCTCATGCGCATCGGCCTGCGCGACATCCTGGGCCTGGCGGACTTTGAGCAGTATCTCACTGAACTTTCCAGCCTGGCCGATGCCTGCCTGCAATACGCCCTCGAAGTCGTGCTGCGCAAACACAAACTCAAGACCCCGCCGCTGGTCATCATCGGCCTCGGCAAGCTGGGGGGCACGGAAATCGACTACGGGTCGGACCTTGATGTCGTCTTCGTCGCGGATTCCAGGGCGAAGAATCTGCCCGCGCTGGGCCGGCTCGCGCTCGAGGTGCTGAAACTGGTCTCGGCGCGGACTGAACAAGGCGTGGTCTTCCGCACCGACGCCCGGCTCCGGCCCGACGGCGAGAAGGGCCTCCTGGTCAACACACTGAGCGCTTACGAGGATTATTATCGGCAGCGTGCGCAACTTTGGGAGATTCAATCGCTCACGCGCACGCGCCCGGTGGCGGGCGACCCGAAACTGGGTGCCCAATTCCAAACCCTGGCCGCCGCGCTGACTGACTTCCGGCGACCGTCGTTGCCGCTAGCGGCTTATGCGCCGGATTGGAAGCAGAAGATTAACCAGATGCGGATGCGCATTGAAAAGGAGCGCACCCCGCCAGGAAAGGACGGCCTCGCCATCAAAACCGGCATGGGCGGCCTGATGGACGCGGAGTTCATCGCGCAAACGCTCTGCCTGGACAATGGCTGGCAGGAAGCCAACACCCTGCGCGCCCTCGAACGCGGACGCGCGGTCGGCGTATTGCCCGACGCGGACAAGCTCATCGAGAACTACCGCCAGCTTCGGCGCGTCGAAGGCATCCTGCGGCGTTGGAGCTACGAGGGCGAAACCGTGTTGCCCGATGATCCCGCGCCATACTATCGCGTCTCGGTCCGTTGCGGCTTCGCCACGCCCGAGGCTTTCCGTGAAGCCCTCGCTGATTGGCGCCGCGCGATTCGGGAAGTGTATTTGGGGGTGTTTCAGCCGAGCTAAGCAGCGCAGCTAGACTCTACCGCGCTGGCGATTGGCTTCGTAAAGGAAGACCGCGGCGGCGCTGCCGACGTTGAGCGAGTCCACCGTCTCCGGCATGGGGATGGCCGCGGCCTCGTCGCAGGCGGCGAGCACGGCTGGCGAAAGGCCGTAGCCTTCACTGCCGAATACGACACAGCAGTCGCCCGCGAAGCTGGCCTGCGACAGAGGCCGGCCGGTCGCGTGCGGGTGCGCGGCAATACAGCGGATGCCGCGTCCGCGCAGGTCGCGGAGGGCTTGGACGAGGCTGGTGGTCTCGATGATGGGCATTTGGAAGATGGTCCCCATCGAGCTCCGCACCGCGCGGCGCAGGAAGGGGCTGCTGCAGGTTTCCCCGACGATCAAGGCCTGGGCGCTGAAGGCCGCGCAATTGCGGACCAGCGCGCCGAGATTCTCAGCGCTGGAGAGGCCATCGGCTGCCGCCAGGAGTGGCGCCTGCGAGCTGCGTGTCACGATTTCCGCCAGCGACGGCATGGTCGGAACCTTCCCTACCGCCAGCAGACCCTGGTACATTGAGAAGCCGGTGAGCGTCTCCAGCAATGCCTTTTCGGCTACGAACACTTGAATCTGCTCCGGCCTCGCCTGCAAGAGCGGCCCCAATTCCAGCAGCCATTTCTCAGGTAGGAGCACGGAGACGACGCTGAGTTTGCTCTCCAGCAGGCGGCGCACGACCTTCTCGCCTTCCGCGACGAAGATGCCTTGCTCCCGGTGCTCGTGTTGCCGCCGCATCGTGCGGTAAGGCTGGAGCTCGGGCAAATCGAACGACTCGATTCTTTGCGGATGAACCATCACAGGCTCAACGTCTGGCAAGGATGGGCCTGGGAGGTGAGTTCCAAATGCACGTGGGTCGCTCCGATCTTTTGCAGGCGGTCGTTGACGACGCTATGGGCCAGTTCGGGGCGGTTGCACTCGCGGCTTAGATGGCCCAGATACAGATGCCGCAGGTCGGCGGACATGATTTGCTCGGCGGCATCCGCGGCGGCTTCGTTGGAGAGATGGCCGTGCCGGCCGAGGATGCGCTGCTTGAGGCTCCAGGGGCGGCGGGGACAATCCTGCAGCATCTTCACGTCATGGTTCGCCTCCAGCACCAGCGCATGGGCCGGGCGGATCCGTTCGAGCACCAACCGCGTGGCATGGCCAAGGTCGGTCAGGAAACCGATGTTCCCAGCGCTGGTGCGGAGCAGGAAGCCGACCGGGTCCTGGGCGTCATGCGGAATCATGAACGTCTCCACCGTGATGTCGCCCACCTCGAAACTCGCGCCGGTGGTGAACAGCCGACAGGTGAGCCGCGTCTTGAACTGATACTCGACGGCTTCCTGCGTCGGCCGGTTGCAATAGACCGGGATATGCAGCTTCTCGCACAGCATCGGCAGACTCTGCACATGATCCGAGTGCTCGTGCGTGATCAGGATCCCGGTCAGGTTCTCCGGCGCGCGGCCAATGGTGGCGAGGCGCTGCCGGATCTGCCGCAGGCTGAAGCCCGCGTCAATGAGCACACGGGTCTCGTCGGTCTCCAGGTAGGCGCAATTGCCGGCGGAGCCGCTGCCGAGGATGGTCAGGCGAACAGGCACGAGTTACCTTAGTTGCCGGGGAAGATGTGGGCAACGCTGTAATTGGTTGTGCCAGGGCGGGAGCGCTGAGAGAGCTGAAATCCGAAGGCCGAAAACCGAAAACCGAAGGAAGGCCGAGACCCGAATTCCGAACTTGGCATGAGCCGATGGGGTGCTGGTTCGCCGAGGCGGTTCCGGCTTCGGACCTCGGACTTCGGACTTCGGACTTCTTTCGGCCTTCGGGTTTCGGACTTGGGCTAAACGGGTGCGTCTTACAGCGCGGTCTTCGCTGCCACCGCCTTCATCCTGGCCAAGCCAGTCTTCGCCACCACCAAAGCATCCTCTGACCAATACTTCCGATTGAACAACTCCAGCGAGAGCACTTTCTGGCCGCCCGTCCGGCGCAGCGTCTGCAAAAGATCGGTCAGCGGCGCCACCCCGTCCCCGGGATACACCCGGAAGCTGTCATCAATCTTCTCACGCGGCGGGTCGTTTGGATAATCATTCATGTGCAACACCTGGATGGCGTCCGGGCCGAGCAGCCGGACGCCGCGAAAGTCCGAGTCGCCTTTGTATAGATGGAAAACATCAGCCAGCACACAGGCGTTTTGATGTCCCGTCTCCATGGCCACGGCGACACACTCGCTCAGCCGGCCCAGGTTCTTCGAGAAGCCCCACAGCTCGAGTTCTGGCACCACACCGATTTGCGTCCCGGCTTCCAGCAAGATGCGGTAGCGCTCCGCCGCCTGCGCCAGGCTCAACTTCGGCAAGTCCGTCGCGCCGGCCGGTGGCGCAGCGCACCGCCGCCCGCCGATCTGCGCCACCATGTCCATCTCGCGTTTGGCTTGTTCCAGGCCCTTGGCCCGCCGGGCCTCATCGTCCACCAGCCATTGCGGGAATCCAATAGCGCCCTCGACCGTTAGCCCGGAATCCTTGATCTGTTGACCTAAATCCTTAAGCGCACCACCTCCCTGGACATAAGCATGGAGTGTCTCGATCCATGGCTCAATGGCGTCATAGCCGGCCTTGGCGGCGATTTCGGCCTCTTTGACGATGCCCAACTTCTGCCCGCGCAGCGTCGCCGTGTTGAGGCAAAATCGGAATGAGGCAGCCGGAGGCTGGGCGGGTTGGCTAGCGGGCTTCGCTGCAAGTCCGGGCCTTTCGCCGAAGATAGCAGCGCCGGCCAGCAGCCCGGCACCGGCCAGGGCCTCACGGCGCGATAGCTTGTGTGCGTTCATCGTCCGCTTGAATAGTCTAAACCGCTCCTGCTGGCCAGATCGATTTGCGGGGCGCTCGATGTGAAGAGCGGGGGGCAAGCCTCAACGTAGGGCAGGCGTCTCGCCTGCTCTTCTTTCGGTTGACAATCCGCGGGCGGGGCAGGCGAGACGCCTGCCCTACTTTTTCGGTCGCGTGGCGTGGTCTTGCAGCCAGGCGACGTCGGGGTTGTTTGGGGAAGAATACTCGTATCCAGTTCTGGAACAGTGAGGTTACGGGTCAGTGTGGACGCCAGGTGGCCTGCCTTCCATCGAGTCGTTGCCATCCACAACCATCCACAACCAAAGCTTGCATCGGGTTCAACTTCAACTTAAACTTCAACATAATGAAGACCGTCACCATGTTGGACTTCCGAAATGACGCCGAAGGCATCCTCCGCCGCGTAGGGAAAGGCGAGCGGTTTGTGCTCTCCCATCGCGGGCGGCCCGCCGCGCGGCTGGAACCTGTCGAGGCCACTGTTGCCGTCGATCCGCTCCACGATCCCTTCTTCAGTATAGACCGCCGCGCCACGCGTAGTGCTAAAGGCAAGACCCCCCATCAGGACATTGATCGTATCCTCTATGGCCGCCGCTGACGTGTTCATGGACAGCGCCGGGTTTCTCGCCCTTTGGGATGCCGCGGATGAGCAGCACGCCGCCGCCGTGCAGATTCAGGCCGAATTGGGGCGGAAGCGCCGCCGATTCCTGACGACCGATTATGTGGCGGACGAAACCGTGACGCTATTGCTCGTGCGGCACAGCCACGCCGCGGCAGCGGACTTTCTCGACACTCTTGCCCGTAGCGAAGCCTTGCGCCTGGAATGGGTCGGGCCGGATCGCTTCCACGCCGCTGCTGGTTTCTTTCGCCGGCATGCTGACAAAGAGTGGTCCTTCACAGACTGCGTCAGTTTCACTCTCATGCATGAGTTGAACATCCGGGACTGCTTTACTACTGACCACCATTTTCAACAAGCCGGCTTCACGTCGTTGCTTGGCAACAGAGTTCGCCGGCAAGGACGATCGGGTTTCTCTTGATGAGCAAACCCGCGCTGGATAGCGGCCTTGCGCTTTTCGTCTTCACAACACCAGGGCGGCCAGGCTGAAGTAGAACAAGAGGGTGAAGAGGTCAGTGAAGGCGAGCGTTACCGGCCCGGCGGAAATCTTCGGGTCGAGTTTCAGGGCGTGCAGGAGCGCCGGAACGCTCAGGCCGAAGAAGCACGCGGCGCACAGCGCGAGCAGAATGCTCGCGCCAATGGTAAAGCCCGCCAGCCCGGCGCCGCGCCACAGCCAGACAATCATCCCCACCATGAGGCCGCAAGCCGCGCCGAGCAGCGCCGCCGTGCCCGCCTCCCGGCGAAACGCCCGGACATACCAGCGGAAGGTCGGCGGCGTCCCGCGCAAGGCCTGGATCGTCACCGTCATGGATTGAATGCCCACGCTCTCCGCCAACCCGAGCACCATCGTCAGGAAGAACGCCAGCACGATGCTCCTGGCTAGCGTGACTTCGTAAGCACTGGCCAGCAGTGCGCAGATTGTGCCGCTGCCGATGGTCGCCAGCAGCCAGGGAAAGCGGAAACGAAAAGCCCGCAGCGGCGACGCATCGCGCACCTGCGACAGGTGGAACCCAATCGACTCAAATAACCCCTCCGTCTGCTCCCGCTCCGCAATGTCGAAGGCCTCCTCCGTCAGCAAGCCAACATCCACCACGCCGACAATTCGCCGGTTCTCATCCACCACCGGGAATGCCAGGAACTTGTGCAGCACGAATGCCTCGCAGGCCTCGATCACTGTCGCGCTCGCCGGCACCGCAACCACGCGCCTAATCATCAGGTCGGCCAGCCGTTGCTCCAGCGGCGCGGTCAATAGCCGACGGGTCGGCAGGACGCCTACGAGCCGGTCCTCCGCATCCACGGCATAGAAATAGACGATCTTCTCCCCAATGCCGCGCTGCCGAATAATGTCCAGAGCCTGCTGGACAGTGAGATCCTGGCGCAGCGTTGCTACGTCTTTGCGCGCAACAGCCAGCACGGGCTGTTGCAGATGGTTTGGCTCAGGCATCATCAGCCGACCATGATAGCACAATCCAGGGGTAAGGTCAGGCGGGGAGGCGGTTGGACTTGGCCCTCTGCCCGGCACTTCTCAAACCCAAATGAAGTCGTTGGTCGCGTATAGGGTCAAATCCCTCGGCGAACGGTAGGAGTGCTCGCTTTTGTGGGAGCTATTGACGCCAATGTAAAAGACTTGAGGTAAATGTGCACGTCCCGCACGGAGTTCCATTTCTTCCTGGACTGATACCTAACAGCCACCCCAGCCGCCAAATCTCCTCGACAAGCAGCGCCGGGTCTAATGAGACTGCGGCGATGAAGATTTGGTCCTTCTTCCTGGCCTTGACCAGCGTGGCGGCGAATGCGGAGCAGTGGGTCCCATTTCATCTGCCCTGGGACGCACCGCCGGACGCGCTCGCTGACGCGCGGTTTCTTCTCGACCCGCCGGCGGGCAAGCACGGCTTCATCCAGGTGCGCGACGGCCACTTCTGGTTGCCAGGGATCGGACGACAGCGCTTCTGGGCCGTGAACCTGTCCGGCGAAGCCAACTTTCCGCCGGCGGAGGCCGCCCCGCGCATTGCAGATCGGCTGGCGAAATACGGCTTTAACCTCGTGCGGATGCACGGACTGGACGCATCGTGGGGCAAAACCTTCTTCCGCTGGAATGCGCCCGACACGCAGCACTTCGAGTCGGGCCAGTTCGAGAAATTCGACAATCTGGTCGCCGAACTGGAGCAGCGCGGCATTTACCTCAACCTCAATCTTCATGTCGGCCGAAAATTCACCACGGCCGACGGTGTGGCGCAGGCCGATTGGCTCGGATACAGCAAGTACTGCGTGATCTTCGACCCGCGCATGATCGAGTTGCAGGAGGGCTATGCCCGCCAACTGCTGACGCATCGCAACCTGCGCAGCGGCCGTACCTACGCCGAGGACCCGGCGGTCGTGATTATCGAGTTGACGAACGAAGATTCACTGTTCCTGGCGTGGACCTCCGGTTTCCTGCGCGGCCGGCAAACGACAACTCCCGCCTCCGACTGGTGCGATATTCCGCCGTACTATGGCGAGGAGCTGACGAGGTTTTACAACGAGTGGCTGGCCAAGCGTTATCCTTCGCGCGCGGCGCTCGTGCGCGCGTGGCAGGACGGCGCGCGCGCCGCGGGTCCGCAATTGTTGCGCGACGGCGCGCAGAATTGGGATTTCTGGGCGTCGGAAAAATCACCGGCGAAGTTGGAGACAACCAACGAGAGCACCAAAGTGACCATCGCCGCGGTGGACGGCACGGAGCCCGTCATCAATGGCACGAAATTGTCCGCCGCATAGCCGGTTTCCTCCAATAGTTCGCGTCGGGCCGCTTCGGCCTG
>Ga0187880_1003158_pt1 | contig 12659 bp, 17 predicted proteins | sample June2016WEW_19_4_FD_132998 | JGI IMG/M metagenome (GOLD analysis project Ga0187880, IMG submission 132998) | Peatland microbial communities from SPRUCE experiment site at the Marcell Experimental Forest, Minnesota, USA - June2016WEW_19_40 | ecosystem: Environmental > Terrestrial > Soil >...
GCCGAAATCGACCGCTGGGCTGAACAGGTGCTTAGCAAAGCCGTTGCGGACAATGCAGCCGTCATGGTGTACCAGACCATCGAAACGCAAGTAGGGCTCATTCCGAAGCCCAAGAAAGAGGCAAAACCGTGAAATACACATGGGCAGACCCCTACAACGGAGTACGGTCTCAAGACGATTCGCTCGAATCCGCCAAGCTCCGAGCCTGGACCGAACTTCAGGACCGGCCTGAAGGATCGCACATGCCGCTTGACGTGACGATCTACGAAACATGGCCCGTAGCGACCGCCACGCGCGGCGTGATGTCGTTTCCGCCAGACGCGCTGAAGGGATATGCGGCCAGCCCAAGTCTGTACTGCTGGTGCTCTCCGTCTGATAGAAAGTTGAGAATCGAACCAGGCCCGGCCCTGCCGACAAGTTCCGCAATCGGATGGCCCGACGACGATCTGTTCACCTCCGTCACCATCCACGGCTGCAAGGAGGCCGCAACCGTGCGCCATGACGACCTGAAGCCTCTAGGAGATCTTTTGGACGGCCCGGCCCTTGAAGCCCCCGCTTCGCTGCATATCCCCACCCTGGCAGAGCTTCGGCAGAGGGCATTAGAAGTGCAAGAATGCTTCAATACTGAAGGCTGCGACACGATGGCAAAGATTCAGATTCTTGCGCTGCTTTCGATAGCGGAGAGCCTGGGAAGCGTTGCGGAGAGCCTGAAGACGTTCACTGAGAACTGGTAACGATTTTGACGGGCCGAACCTTCTCTCCGTGCCCGTTGAACAGAGGTAGCGCGGTATGGTTGGAAAATCTCGGGGGAGAATGGTACAGCCTGCCGCGCTGCCTTTCTGTGCAAGCGTTCAGCGGGGCGCAATGGCCTCAAGCGCATCGCGTTCCAGCAACGAGGACCAGGAAAAGACTATGCCAATGAAACCGCCAAAACTCGGAACTGTAACCGTGGAATTCACGGTCCTGCGCCACGAACCCGGCGACGAAGATTACGCCGATGAAATCCACGTGGATCTGAGGCAGGCCCGCATCCTGAAAGGCAAAAAGTACAAGGGGGCCGGTACGCTGGTAGCTTTCACGATCGAAGGCGCTTACGGATACCCGGAAGTGGAAGTGCTGCGAGACCCGGTGTGCAAGGTGTCAGTGCGGCCGTTCAGGGCGTACATTCAGAAAGGCTGAGGGACCGCGCTCAATGCGTCAATCCGTAGACTCGCGCGATGCCCGTGGAAATGTTGCCGCTGCCGAAACTGAACCGGAACGCGTTGATGGGCGTCGTGGAGTCGAAGGACCCGAAGCCGATTGATTCGAATCCCTGCACGCTGTTCCCGTACGCGCCGTGGAACGTGAACCGCGAATACGAAACCGTATTCGGCACGAAAAACTTGATCGAATTCGAACACCCTCCCAACGCAACGGTGTTCTGGACGGTATCGCAAAGCTGAATCGCAAAAGTTGAAGCGGACCCGCCGTTTCCATTTGAGGATGGGGCCAGATAGTAATAAGCCCACTCATAACCGCTGGAAACGTATGTGCTTCCGCCATCGGTGGAAACCTGAAAATACAAACTTTGAGCGTTCGATGCCGGCGTCATGTACAGCACTTCGATCAGATATTCGTCGTAAGTCGCCGAACTCCAAGACGTGAAGTTTAGAAACTGCTGGTTAGACGCGGTGTGCTCCTCCAGCAAGACCAAAGCCCCACCTCCCCCACCGCCGCTGGCCGCCGTGTAGCAGGGGTTCGGACTGCCGCCCGTGGTGTACTGCAAAAACTGGCCGTTGGAAGGGCTAAACCCCGAGCACAGAGGTACCGCATTGATGCCCACGACCGTAGCGGCCTGCGATCCCGATCCCGGCCCCGCCGAAACATCTTGCGTCAGCGTGGTGATCCCGCTTCCAGATGCCCCGGCGGCGCTGTAGCAGGGGTTTGGCGTCCCTCCTGTGGTGTACTGGACAAACTGCCCGTTCGTTGGGGTGTAGCCCGTGCAGAAAGGAACGGTTTTCAACCCCACGACTGTAGCGGCCTGCGTGCCGCTTCCCGGTCCCGCGGTTACGTCCGTAGTCAACTGGGTGATGCCTGAAGCCACCGGCCCCGATGTAGGAATCAAGAGGTGCGGATCGGCAGTGCCCCCCACAAGTAGTTGAATATTTCCCGCCACGTTAAACGACGTTTGAACCGACTGCACCAGAAGCGCAACCCGCGAACTGGTGGAGGCAAAGGTGTACGTGTTGCCATCCGCGAAATCGAGGGTGTAATCGGTAGGCGTGATCGTCAGATTCGGAGTCAACTCCGTTGTGCCAATCGTGGCAATGAAGTGCCCGGTTGCATCCACCTCTTGAATAACGCCCTGGAGCTGAACCGTGCCGGTAAACGCATTCGTGCGGGCCGCGTGAACGTGGAATTGATAGAGGCCGGCCGGGATGAAAGTCAACCCCGGAACACCCGAGGGCGTTACCCAGGTTGCCACTGGCAAGGTGCCCGCCGTGTTGAGCGTGAGCGCGAAAAGCATTGTGCTAAACGGCGAGTAGGGCATCTGAAGCATTGGAAAGTCGGGCGTGAGATCGGAAGCCGGTACGTTGAGCGTGCTGGTGATTGTCGCGGTTCCCGATCCGGTACAGCCCCCGGCGCTTCCCACTGTTGCGGTAGTGGGCGCGCTGGTGTAGTTGGTTCCCGCGGCCGTTACCGTGATGGCTCCCGGCGTACCGGAACTCACGGCAATCGTCGCCGTGGCCCCTTGCCCGCCTCCGTTGAATGCCGTAAGCGTGCAGTTTCCCGAGCCCGAAAAAGAGCCGCCACTTGAATACGTCGCGGTTGTCAGGACAGAATTCTGCAGGTAGAAAATCAAGGCCGACTGCGAAGGGCAAGGCGCGAACAGAGGCGCATCGCCTCCGCTTCCGGTGCCAGTTTCCACAAGGCACTCCGGCAAAGTTCCGTTGTTAGCAGCCGTCATGCCAGTAGTTCCCGGTGCGCTCTGGTAAGGCACTGAACCAAGTACCCCACCTTTCAAGTTTCCCGACTCGTTGACCGTCAACGCTTGCGACCCCGAGCCCGGCCCGGCTGTACCATCCCCTGTCAATTGCGTTATTCCGGCACCAGACGGCCCCGCGGCAACAACTTGGCTTCCGAGAAACCCATTGATCCGCACCGTCATGGTTTGGGACGAGCCCGTAAAAACAGTTGGGTTGATGCGCAACCAAGGGTAGAAATCGCAGCAAGCGTAGATTTCGCCCCGCGCTGTGGCTGTGGCTGGGTTGGCGGAAAACGAAGTGGCGGTAAGCACGCTCCACGAGCCTGGGTGTCCCGCAACGTCGGGAGCTCCTTCAATTTGGACGGAAACGCCAGTCGCTCCATCGGTCCAGTAGTCTACAATCCATCCGTTACACGAGTTGCCCCCGGAAATGGTTGGCTTGTTCGCAAAAGCGACACCAGGGGCGGCGGCAGTGAAAACCTGGGTGCCAGGGGTGCAGTTTGGAGTCTGGGCGCACAGGAAAGCTGCAAACGCGAACAGAAGCGCAATGAGTTTCTTCATGAGGGAATTGTACTACCAGGAGGGGTACGGGGAAAAGGGCCGGATCATAGCGTACCCCGAAGGGCCTGCCCGAAGGCTGTTTAAGTCACTCCCCGGCCACGGTTTGAAATATACACCCGATTGCCGGCGAATGCAAGGCTACGGACGTACCAGTCTTGGATTCACCCAACTCTGAACGCCATCGGTGAACTGCATCGGGCCGTAGGGCGTTTCGTTGACCTGCAAGAGCCCGAAGTCTACCTGGCACTTCCAGCCATGCTCTGTAAGCAACGAGCGCAGCCCTGCCTCTATCTCCGCGCTGTGCGTGCCGATCTGGAGCCGCTTTACCTTCGCGTCGACCTGCTCGATTGCCGAGGTGATGCAGCGCAGTTCTTCGCCTTGCACGTCCAAGTCGATCAGATCCACCCGCGACAGCGGCTCGAGAAGGCCGCGCAAGGAAAGTTTGCGGACCTCAACGCCCTGGCCTTCCGGCGCGATGCACTGGCCGTACCATTCGGCGGGCCGCCCGGTGAGGAAGCCCACCCGCCCGGCTGAATCGCTTACCGCGGCCTGAATCAGTTCATAGCTGAGGCCAGCAAAGCCGTTATCGGAAAGATGCAGATGCAGCCATTCAAAGTGCGTAGGCTCCGCTTCGACTGCAATAACCCGAATGGGTGCCAAGCCCCGATAGCGGGCTGCCAGCGCGGCGCGCACGCTCCACCGTCCGAAACCGGCCCCCAGCTCCATCATCATGTACGACCCTTCGGCTTGGTCTACCGACTCCAGAACGTCGATCCATTCCCAGTATTCCGGATCGGTCCCTGGCATGCTGCCCACTGGCCCTACGCCGAACTCAGGCCGAATCGTTTCGCCCAGAAAGGCGCCGGAAGCCGCGGCGGGGAACTTTTGAAATATCGGATGCACAGGTGCATTGTAGCGCGAGCGGGCGTAGAATGACAGGCATGTGGTTAATGATTTGCGACGTTTGCCGGCGTTCGATGGCCGAAGACGGCACGCCGCAACCATGGCGCCCGGGCGGAATGTGGAAGGCGCTTCCAAAAACCGAGTTGATCGAATTCGCGGCACAGCACGGCTGGATCATGCACGAAGGCCAGGAATGCGAATGCGGCAATACCCACTTTCCCGATGAGCACCTCTGCCGCGATTGCAGCGAAGGGAAATGCCATGTACCACGTTGAGTACTACTGCCCGCGTGAAATGCCCGGAGTGTGGCAGGCGGACCCCCAGAACCCCTGGTTTATCTTCGGCAATGCCGTGCAGCGGGTGAACCGGCTGATTTTCCAGTACCACAGCGCGCGGGTAGTGGACGGGGCAGGGAACGTGCTGTACCAGGCTTAACGCGGGTAATACCCCGGTGCCGGTGCGCGGCCCGTAATCGGCGTGTTGAGCAACGGCATGAGCCCCAACCCGCTCAAGATCACGATCAGCGCCAACACGACTACGCAGCCGATGAGAATGTTCTTGAACAGCCCTGGCCCGATAAAGTGGTTGATGAGCCAGAAAGCCAGAGCAAACAGCGCCACGGCCAAAACGATCTGTAGAATGGTCATACCGAAGTCTCCTAACCCTTCCAGTGTAGCGCCTTTCCTGAAAACCGAAAGCGGGCAAGCCCCCGAGGACTTTCACCCCGGCTTGACCCGCCCGCTCACTTGCAATCGCTCTGATTCTTCAACAGACCACTGAAACTATTTTACACCCGCCCGTCAAGACGTCGACGGCGTGGGCGTAGGCTTGGCGGTGGTCGACGTCGTGGGGACTGGCGCGGGGTTGAAAATCTGTTCCGCGATGCTCTCGACTGTGGCAGAGATGGCGGCGACCAATGGAATCGGAACGGCTTCTCCCAGCGCGGCCGTCACTTCGATGATTTGGCCGAGCTTCTGAACGGTGGTTTCTTTGCTGTGGCCGATGGCCTGGAAGGCTTGAACAGCCTGCACGATGGTTGGAATCAGGTTCAGATGCGATTCGAGGTTGGAAAGAAAACTCATGCTGTGCGTCTCCTGTTTTGAAGTTTGTACCAGCGGGATACCGCCGAGCCCCGCGCGCTCAATGGCAAACGCGCGGAGCGCCGGCAGTACTCCCGTATGGGAGCTTGTTAAGCCGTCGTGGTGGGCGGCTTCGTTTGGGAAGGGGTGGAAGCACCTCCCACGGATGTGACGATAGGCGCCACGAGAGCAGCCTTCAGATCCGCAACAGCCCCCAGGATGGCAGTCTGGAAGGCCGCGAGGCTGTCTGCGATGGCTTGGTTTGCCGTTGCGATCCCGGCGCCCGCATCCGCTACCGCGCCCTTTGCCGTTTCGGAGGCGGCAGTGCCGGCCGGCGAAACAGTCTGTTGGTTTTCCGTGGCGGCGGTCGCCTGCGCAGCGACGAGTCCCGCGTCTACCATGTGGTCAATCGTGGCGGCGTTGTTGGCATGGCGTAACTTCAGAGCCGACCATGCGCGCGAGTCTTCTTGATTGTCTTCGGCCCCTTGAGCCATCAGGCCCACGAACCGATCGAGAAGCGTTTTGATATTTTGGAGGTTTATTTCAGCGGCTTGCTGACTGACCCCCGGTGAAGAGTCTGCCATACGGGAAATTCTCCTTTACGCTTCCCACTGTACCACCCGGCCCGGTGTTCTGGTGTTTTGGTTTGGAAAAAATGAAGGCGGGCGGGCAAGACGCCCAAGGCTTCAGTGCCCCAGGAGTCTGCAAACTTCTGCGGCCCGCCCGCCTTTTAAGTCTTTAAGTTCTTTAAGAAAGTTCTTTTATCTTAAGGAAGGGCCGCGCCGTGGGACATACACGTCTTGCATTAGGACGTATATGTCCTAGCACCCATCGACAGACGAGGGAAGAGGATTCTCCTCCTGTTCCCCACGAAAGCCGATGGATTGACGGGGTGGCGTACAGAGGCTTACAATGCAAAACGTGGCGTCATTAACAGTCGCGCTGTGCACGCTGTGCAACTGTCCCTCTTGCCTCTCGCTGTGGCGCAAGACGGCCCAAGCGCTTGCATTTGAGAAAGTTTCAGAGAAAAAGAAAGGGCGCGTTGCCGAAACGCGCCCAAGAGGATTAAACTCGCTGCCCTACACAAGCCGCGAATCCTGCTCTCAGTTTAGCAGGACTTCCACGCTTCGTCAAGGGCACGGAAGGAAAGAAGATGGGAGCACTACCAAACGCAATCCCAGCGGGTTCCCCCCGCAAGCAGCCTAGCCAGGCAACTAGGCCAGCCGAGCAAGCCAAAGGGTCCTGCAAACCGCGGGAATGGAAAGAGCTTGATCGGCTGGCCCGCGCTGGCACCGACTACGACCAACCGCGAACAGGCTTCGTTCCACTGTTCCACGCTTTCATCGCGGACCTCTGCCGGCTCGCTTCCGGCGCCTCGTGTTGGGCCGTCGTGACGCTGATCTTTCAGAACCTTGGCCGGAACAAGAACAAAGAGACCGGCGCGCTGCCACTGGAAAGCAGCATGCTCCTGGTTGCCGAGCTTGCCACACTGGCGCAGTGCGACGAGCGGCAAGTCAACCGCGTGCTCGAGTACCTGGCAGAACGCAAGATGGCCGTCATAGCGCGGTTTGCAGGGGGCAAGGTGGTTGTAAGGCTCCTGTACCGGGACTGGCCCAACATCAAGCAGTCCTATCGAGAATGGCTCGAAGCAAAGCAAGCCGAGATCCACGACGCGGCGATAGACGAGCCTGAAGCCGAAGCCCCGGTGCTTGAAACCAAGGCCGGCACGGTTCAGCTCACCAAATCTCCGCAGACCGTCAAGGCGGGCCACAGGTCCAGGGCTATCCCCGTAACGACTGGCGTTCGCTTCTATCGCGTAGAGTGGCAAGGCAAGGGCCTTGACATGGCATTCACCGCGGCAGTAGAATCGGGCGAACTGGTATGCAAAGCCTGGGAAGTTTCGGAGAAAGAGGAGTCAAATACTCCAGTCCAACGGAATCAACAGGATACAAGGGAGCGCGGACATATATGTCCTGACATCCCCTCAAATGGGGGTAGTCCGATACCCACAAATGTGGGTAGTACGATAACCGGAAAAGAAGCCGCAAGAAAAGTACCAGTTTTCCACCCGCGGGCCGCGGAACTCTGCAACCTGTTCGATGATTCCCTTTTGCGCTGGTGCCGCAAAACCCTCTCAGGCGATCCCCAGGCGCTCGCTGAAGCCTGCCAAGCGATTCAGGACGTACCCCACGATTGGCTGGTGAAGGCCGCCGTTACGCGATGCGGAAAGACCATAGGGTCTCCCCGATCCGTCCCGGCCATCTGCAAGGAAATTCACCACAACTGGAGCCGCGGGAAAGCACTCCCAGAAGCACATCGCATCGTGAGCGCAGCCGAGATTGACGCCATCGTCGCCAAAGAGCGCGCGGAACTTGCCGCGCAGCGGCGGCAATACGCGCTCGATACGCGAGAAAGAATGAGGCGTGAACGTGAACGCAATCGTTGATGAAGTTGCATTGACGTTGATGCGTTCGGAGCTATCCGGCTTCGATGGGTATCCCACCTCAGAACTCGGAGAGAAGCGCTTCGCCCGCGAATTTCAAAATGTCTGCGTTTCTGTTGACCACCTCCGCGCTTTGCTCGCATACTTCGATACGCACTTTCCCACAGTGCGCGAAATCCGCGACACAGCCGAAAATATCAAGGACCGTTTTCTGCCCAAGCAGGATTTACGCGCAGAGTGGGAAAAGCAGTATGGGCCAGCTCAGCGGTTCAGTTTAAAAACTGAAGGGATCTGCCTGCACTGCCACCGGCCATGGGCCGAAATTATCGCGGGCGCTCATGGCAAACGGCGCGAAACGTCCCCGGCGGGCTTAATCACCAACGCCGATATCGAAAAGGCCGTGCGCGAACTTCATTCGCAGGCTCACGAGGTATCACCCGATGCCGATTCGGATGCTGCCTGAAGTTCGCAGCGAATGGCCGATGCACCTTGCCCCTCCGGGCCGCAGAACTCCGTTGGGTAAACTGCTTTGGTATCGGGCTTACAACCGAAGGTGGCGGGCGCTTCATCCGGTACCGCCACCTTCGGAGCGACGGAAAGTTTATCTAGCCGAGAATGGACGGCTCGCCTAAAGGGGCAATAAGATCCCTGAAATTGTCTTGCGGCTTCCGGTTCGCCTTTACCTGTTCATCCCTGATAATTTCCCGCACGGCTTCCAACAGCGTTTCATCGTCTGCCGTCATGATGCGCTTCACCATCTTGCGCACTTCCCGCTCAACAGATTCCATCAGGCGTTCCATGTTCATTCCGCCGTTGCGGTGCCAGGCTTTCCGGTGATTGTCGCAGCAGAATCGCTGCAACTCCGCGTTGCGCCGGTTGTTCTTGGCACCGATCACCGGGACGAAAACCAACTTGCAGTAACGGCACTTGCGGGGCTTGAATTCGGGGGGCTTCTTACTGGGTGGCATACTATTCGTTCCTTTCGGGCTTGAGGTGTGGGACGCCTACATTATAGCCGCCCCACACCTAAGAGAAAAGACCACCCGGTACTGTTTTGAGGTTTAGGCCGGTGGGGCTTGATCGCTGGGTAGTTGCACGGCTCCCGTCAAGGCATCCCGAACACCGCGCATTGCGACCGTTAAGACCGGCTGAAGTTCGGCGCAGAGGGCTTCAATTTCAGATTCGGTGTGCTTCGCTGCCAGCGCCTTGCGCAGTGTGTTGCGAATAGTGGCCTCCACGCTCTCATCCGAGAATTGCAAAGCGGACAGTTGCCGTAAGTGCGCCTGCGTTTGGTCGCAAGCCGCGAGCAACGCCGCGTCCGAAGTCTCAAACAATCGCAGCGCCAGGAAACCCATGAACGTGGAGCCCATGGCCTGAATCGAGACGAAAATATCCGGGTGCTTTTTTTGGAGGTGCCCCATCAACGCCATGACGAGTTCAGCGACTTTCTTGCCGGCCGGCTGCCCAATGATCGGTATCGCGTCCATGGGAAAGTGCGTTACCGTATGGCCGCACGGCCCGGTTTCAGTCGGGACCCGGCATTTCGTTTGCAGCTTGACAAGCGTTCCATTCGTTGCCATCAGTTCACCCCTTGCGGCGCTTTCGCACCGGCTGTTAAATCGGTTTCGTCGCCGTCCGGTTCGTCTTCAAGTTCCGGCTGGAATTGAAGAATCTGGGAAAGGAATTCCTGCATCTTGGCTTCGTGGGCTGCGACCAGCTGCCACCAGGGCTGCTGTTTCATGAGCACCAGAACGTTGCCCGTGCCCAACAGTTGCAGATCCTTGAGCGGTTCTTCTCCGTGGGCATCGTGCAGCCAAATCGCAAAATCTTCGCCGTCGATCGGCACGCCTTCTTCTGTTTTTCCCTGCATGAACCCGGTGAAGACCTCCTGGAGTTTCTGCACCACCCGGGGCCGTTGGATCAAGCCCATGAGGCGCAGGGCCGCATCGTTCGCAGGGTTGGACGGCTGCGGCTGCTGTCCCGGCGCGGCGATCTGCGGCGCCACCTGCATTGCGGGGCGTGGAGGCGCAAGCAAGCGCGCGCCCACTTGCGGGATCAGCGGCGCGGCACCTTCGGCCAATTTCACGAGCGAATCTTCCCACCACTTCCGCGGCCGACCGTGAACCACGGAGGTAACGCCATCCGTTGTTGCGGTGAACAGGCCGCGGATCTTCGGAATGAGGTTGTCTGCTTCGTCGATGAAGCCCTTGACGACATCTAGCGCCGAGGTGGTTGGTTTTTCGTTCTTGCGATCCGTGATCAATTGAAAGACCTGGGCGCGCAACTGCTGGGCCTCCTGGTTGCTCGCGGCGATCTGCGACTGAAGCAAGGACACCACGGTTTCGAGCATCTTGTTATCGGTGGCAGGCGGCGGCGCGGGCATCAGCGTTTTGACCGCTCCCACTAAGCCCGTAAAGTCGGCAATCGTGCTAGTGGCGCTGGTTTTCTTTTCTGTTTCGGCCGGAACGAGTTCTTCGCGCACCTGGCCCCGGATATCGTTCGTGAGCCTCACGGCCTCCATGAACGTCTCAGCGGGGTTGCCAGCGGCAAGCGGTACCACCGGAGGATCGATGCTCGCTTTAGCCCACGCCCAGCGCGTATTGCGCGGATCGTCCAACCATTCGCCTTTGGGAACCTTCGGCGGATATTTCCCGTTCAGCAGATCGAAATCGAGCGAGGCCATTTCGGAGCTTTCTTTGCTCGCCGGCTTCAGGCAAACAAGAACAAGCCGATAGCGTCCGCTGCCATGCTCCACAAGAATGGTTTCCTCATCGACTGCCTTTTCGTAACGCATGACGTACTTCTTTTCGCCAGAGCGGAGGCGATCAATCAACGGCTCAAGGCGGTAGAGGTAGACGTAGAATCGCGCGCCCCAATCGTCCAACGGGATGACTTGGAGTTTCTCCCAAAACGTGGGACCGTCCGAACCGTGGCCGCGTCCTGGACCTGGTTTCCGCCGATGCTCAGGAGTTTCGGCCCGCGGGGCTGTTTGTTCGGAAATTGGTTCGCTTTCCTCCGGTTTGTCCATCTCCAAAACGGTTGCGCCGCTATTTTTGCCAGACTTTTTCTTGTCTTTTACTTGTGCCATATTGTCTTTACCTTATGTTTTTCTTGTCTTTCTCAGGCCCTTATGGACTCGGCAATAGTATAGCGTATACTACCCCTCCCCAACTTGTTGAATGTCAGGACATGGTGTACCCTTGACGTGTAATGCTCCAAGCCTGGGAGACGCCGATGTCCGACGCCCGCGCGGCGGCCTACCTGCGCCAGAACCCCGGCTTCGAGCAAGCGAGCACCACAGATCCCTTCGAAGCGACAGCGCAGACGGTTCGCTACATGTGCCGGCTAGTGTCGCACTCGCTGAGCGATCCAATTGTGATGGCGGCGTGCAGCGATGCGCTCAGCCGGTTTCAATCGCTTGCCGGCGCCACGCCGGAAAAGCTCTGGTGGTGGGCGAAGCTCAGCATCAAATTCGTTCACCACCAAAAGCTGCTCGAACGCTGGCTGCAGAAGTCCGACGAGCTGCAACTGCTCATTAGCCCCGAGGCGTTGCTCAAAATGCAGCAGCCGAAAGGCGACTGCGCTGTGTTCACCACACTGATCTGCGCGCTGTTGCAATGCGCCGGTATCGGTTGGGAAATCGTCACGGTTGCAGTCGATCCGCGCTCTCCGGGAATCTTCTCGCACGTGTACCCGCGGGCCGTGTTGCAGAATGGCACCCGGCTTCCGCTCGACGCATCCCACGGCAAGTATCCGGGCTGGGAAGTTCCGGCGCAGCGCGTGACAGCGAAACAAATCTGGGACTCGCAAGGAAACCCAATTCAAGATCAGGACCGCGGCACGTTCCGCGGCCTTCATGGAGTACCGAGTATGCGAAGAGGCTTTGGATGTTGCGGCGGGTACGAAGGGCTGGGCCAAGATGATACTGACTTTTCGGCGCTCGAAACGCCGGTAGTCGATCCCAACGCAAGTGCGGAGTTGAGTTGGGAAACCTCGCAACTGAACCCGTATGCGGGCCTCACGACTCCCACCGTGGTCAATCCGCCATCCACAGGTGGCGCGCCAACCAGTTCATCCGGCTCGAGCGCACTCGGCACGGAGATTTCAAGCCTGCTGAACGCCTGGACAAAGATCGGCGGCCAAGTGGTTGCGCCTACAACGACCGTCTGCAACTCGGCGGGCGTGTGCTCCCAGACTCCAGCGAGTTCAGGCACTTCGTTGCTCAGCACCAGTACGATCAGTTCCTATCTGCCGATCTTGTTATTGGCGGGCGGCCTGATATTCGCTATCAGCGCGATGAAGAAATAGCTTATGTACGTCACTGCTCCATGTCCGTATTGGCCCGGCCTGCCAACCTTTCCAGGGTTGGGGGACGATACCTCCGCCGCGTCCGATGCGCAACTTGCGCAAGTAATCGGCTCCGGTTCGAGCCTGGCCGCGACCACGGCGCTGGGCGTAACAGCAGCTTCAAGCGGCGGCCTGATTCTTGGAATGAGCGCCGCGACCGCCATCCCAATCATCGGCGCGGCCCTTGCCGGAATCACGATGCTCGCAGGCTACCTCATCAAGAACAGCGGCTGCGGGCAGACCTGCATCGAAACTTCCCAGTGGGCGAATCAGGCCGAGGCGCTTCTCAAAACGAATATCGCAGCCTACTTCGCACTGCCGGCCCCCAGGTCTCAAACGGCGCAATCGGCGGCACTGGCAA
>Ga0187880_1003162_pt1 | contig 12652 bp, 14 predicted proteins | sample June2016WEW_19_4_FD_132998 | JGI IMG/M metagenome (GOLD analysis project Ga0187880, IMG submission 132998) | Peatland microbial communities from SPRUCE experiment site at the Marcell Experimental Forest, Minnesota, USA - June2016WEW_19_40 | ecosystem: Environmental > Terrestrial > Soil >...
ACCACTTCCCATTGCCGATCGGTCAACTCCCAGCGGCCATGCATGCGGCAGAACGGAGCATTCCAGAGCACACCCAGAATGCCACGTCCGACCGACCGAAACGTTTATGAGACTGGTTCTAGGAGAATGCATGGATACTCGCACGATTCTCGCTGACCTGAAGTCAGAGCTAAACCGCCTCAACCAAGCCATTGCCGCTCTTGAATCACTGGATGGAACCGCAACAGCGACCACTCCCGCCGCCAAAGCCGCCCCGAAGCGTGGCGGTCGCCGCCGTATGAGTGCCGCTGGTCGTAGGCGCATTTCGGAAATGATGAAGGCCCGGTGGGCGGCGAGGCGCAAGCAGGCGGCAAAACCCGCCAAACAGAAGACCAGTGGTCGCCGTCACGTGAGCGCAGCCTCCAGAAAGAAGATGGCAGAGGCTCAGCGCAAACGGTGGGCAACCCAGAAAAATGCGGCTGCCAAGACCGCTTAGCTTCACGGCGCTTCCGTCGATGCGGCAGCCGTATAAGAATGCACTATTATGGAAAAGCCAAACGTCACGCCCAAGAATCTGTTGGCGGTCGCTCGGGAAGCCAAGGCGATTGTGGCTTTGGCGTTTCGAAATGGTCCGATTGAGGTTGTCCATGCCGGAAAAGCGTGTCCAACCTGTTTCGGGAACCCTGAGTACTCTCATATAACTCAGGAGGAGATGCGGTTAATTATGAAGACCGCAGTTGACCGCATGTACACCTATCTCGTTATGAAGGAGAGCGACAAAGCCGAGTACGATGCGCTTTTGTCCTTTGGCGAGAAATACACAAAGGCGTGGGATGAGCCTACCCTAACAAAAACCATCCGGGGAATCTCCAACTCGTCACCGAAATGACCTCTGGGTGCGAGTGCGGGGGTTGTTGGGAAAAGGTGAAACATGGAGCGTGAACGCTTCACCAAGGTGGTCGAAGAGATACTCGACTCGCTCCCTGAGGAGTTTCGCACCCGCATTCACAATATTGCCGTTCTGGACGGTGTCGTGGGGTTGAAATGTCGCATTCCCTCGTTCCGAATCGGTCTCGCAAACGACTAGCCGAAACTTAGCCCAATGTTTGAAAGAGTGGCGAACCACTAGCACTGCCTGCGTTACAACCGAATTGCGCCGATTAGGCGCTTGGTGCCATTTTCATGCGGTCCTTAAGCAGTTCTCCAATTTTGTTTATCTCTTCTTCGCTCCTAATGTACCCGGCGTATCCCTTTTCGCCAGTCCAAGGCTCCAAGGGTTCGGGGTTCGCCGGAAGGTAAGCCAAAAGATTGTCTTCGCTCATATGGAGGAAGTCCGACAGCCGTTTTGAGTACACAAAATAGCGTAGTCCTTTCTCTGCGCTGCTTTCGCTGGGCATGATCCTCCAAAAGGATTTTTGCTTTCCCTCCCAATTCCCATAAAAACTCAAGCTGTCCTTCATGGGGTAATCCTTGAAGTTGTATTGTCCAAGCGTCTGCCTAAATCGCTCGTATAAATTCCCAACTCCCGCGTCGGAAGCATCTTTCGCCAGCGCCTCTCGGGTCGCAGCAGTCCGCTTTCCGGGCCGCCTACTCACGTTGATCTCCGCTTGCTCTGGATCGACCGTGAACGTCCGCACTAACAGTTGGCGGTTGTCGGCCTTAAAAAACTGGAATTGGACGGCGTTGATGTCTATTGAATTTTCGGAAAGGTAACGAATGATGCGTTCGGTACTCTCATCGACCTCAGAAGCAACGATCCGCATGGCGTGGCGTTCGTTGATTACTTCCGGAAATTTCTGGTTCTTGAACTTGGCACTGAAAGCTGCCCTTAAAGTTATTCCCTTCAAGTGCTTCGCTGCAATATTCTCAATGTCCTCTGCCTCCAAGTCCTTGGCCCATGAGGCATACTCAATAGCCTGCGCCGTCACTTCTCGTGGAGTCTTGGCCCGCTTCAATTCCACAATCACCAAATCGCCATTGGAATTCATACACAGCAGGTCTATGAAGTTCTCAAACGCCGCGACCTGTTCTCCAATGACTAGCAATTTCGGATCAAGAATCGAAATGTCCTGCATTATCCATTGCTCAATTCGTTTTTCCGCGTCGAGTTCTGATCGTGGAATTTCCGTCAATTTGTCTCCAGCACCCACTTCCCACACACGAACTTCCTGTGCCATATCGATCCCTCCAAACGTTCGCCGAAGCTCCCTTAGAAGAATTCTCGTGTATTCGTGGGCCTGCGACTCTAGCGGCTCATCGAGAACTCATTCTATGGGCTTTCCTTTTTTGAGCACTGAGCAGCGGACATTGTATACTTCATCGTCGCGCTTGCAATGTCAACGGCAAAGTCGCAGATGAAGGACAAATAACTAACCCTGTTTCAGCGCCGCCATGCGCTCGCTACCCGGAAATCCCTCGGCGTCATCTTCCCGATACTGTCGTTCAACAGCTTCGCCAGTCTGAGCCCCGTCAGCGCCATCTGCCTGTCCACGACCTTGATTTCCCGCTGGTAATAGCCTTCGTCCAGATTCGCTCCGTCCTGAACCCACGCTGCCTGAGCAAGCCGCACTGATTCATTCGCCCATTGCTCCGGCGTTCCGGCATTTGGTCGCTTTCTTCAAAGACCAAAGGCCGGGTTGAACCTCGCTCACTAGAACGGAATCACCGGGCTTGACATCTTCTTTCGCGTAAAAATTAGCAATGTGACCACGATCCTGCAATCGGTTATCTGACATTACTTTTGTAGTGAATTGCTGCCCGTCCGGGAGTTTGATTTCAATGACCTGTCCTGCCGTCAACAAGCCCTTAGAGATGCCTTCCGATAGCTTGAGTAATCGTTGTTTCAGCGCCCCTTGTGAAATAGTAATTGTGAAACTCTTACTTTCGCTGTTCCCCACCGAGACGGGTTCTCCCGCCTCTCGACTAACCGTTTCAAACGAAAACTGGACTCGATATTTCTTCAGTTGGAGATTTGGAAGAACGCCCAGAGCCGATATGGCAGCCGACGCAAATTCTCCGGCTACGATGATGCCTCGGACTGGCGTTTTTGAATTCTGCTTTAAGTCGCCCATGTAGCCGAGAATCTGGCCGATTGTCTCACGGTCAGCTTTTCCAGTTTTCAGTTCTATGACCACGGTTTCCCCCGCATGGTCTTGGGCCGTGATGTCAATAAAACCTGAATTTACTTTCTGTTCCTTCCCACCGTCAGTTATCTTGAGTCCGTGTTCTAGTTGCTCAATGCTTTGCCGAAGAGTGCTTTGAAGGTCGTGCTCAAGACCGAAAGTGGTTTGGAGAGCATCTGCAACCTCTCCACTTTGTTGCGCACCCTCCCTTGCCAAAGCTGCCCTGTAGCCAGCAACCACCATTGTTCCTATACCGACCTTTTTTGCTATTTCCGGGGATGACAATCCCTCTTTCAAGAGGGCTAGTATTTGCGCTTTCTGATCTTCGGAGACCGACATCTCTTTTCTCCTTTCAGTCCCGATTTATCTATAAATTCCTTTTAAGCTCCGAATTTTACTGCTAGTTAGTGGTTTTGCAAGCGCAAAACCGCTGAGGGTTGTGGGGGTGGGAATGTCGCCTTCCTTCGTTCCGGATTCGGTTCACAAACGGCCACTCGACAGTTGCTTCACTGCTGCGTCCGGGACAGACAACAACCGCAACGACTGAATTGCGGGAAATTCCCCTTCGGCCGTGGCATACCTATAATATGGTCTACCATTTGAAGGGCTGCCCAGTGGCAATCCATATTGGGCTTTGGTGACGGGGCGAAACGGCGACCTGAGGCGGCGTCGTCCGGGGATGCCATAGTAAAGGCTTTTAAATGGTCAGACAGTCTTCCAGTTGTCGTCTCGTGACGTTATTAATAACCGCCCGGACTGTTTAGCGAGGAGCCAGAACGATGTGGATTTTTACTAAATACGGTTTTTTCTCTGCTGTTTGCGAGCACAATGCTAATGGCGACATTGATGCCAGCAAGATGCTGGTTCGCTCACGTGATCGCCGTCATCTGGAGAACTTAAGAACCAAATTCAATCTTGAATATGCGATTCGTGACAACGAAGGTACGGATTACGCTTATCGAATGACTTTGCCGAAGGCGACGTGGGTGCAGGTTGTGAGTGAATTGGCTGCCGAGCAGGAGTACACAAATTTCAAGGATGAGGCTGCTAAGAACATGCAGCAGACCAGCAAGAGGTACGTACGAGCCCTACACGACGTATGGAGCGTTATGGTCGAAACCCAGAATCGTGCCCGTGCTAAATAATACCCACACTGCTCATCGAGCACAGAGTATGGGCTGCGGAGGCTTGCGAAAGAAGCGCGATATCCGCGACTGACGGCCTCAGAACTCATCGGCATTCAGTTCGTACCAGAGCCGTGGATTCAATTGTTGTGCTGCAAACGCCCGAAGGTTTGTGAGCGAGCTTGCTAGGTATGCCTTGCCCTTCCACGTCAGCATTTTGGCAGGATCGGTATACGAAGGATCATTACCGTAGACGAACTCGATAAAGTCAATGATTTGATCCTTCTTAACCTTTGCCCTGATTATTAGCCCTTCATCGACGAAGTCGATTCCCCTCTTTTCGCACCACTGCTTCAACAATCCGGGCCAGCAACCCCCGGAAGGCGCAGGAAAGTGGGTAAGAGGCACTGACTCTCCGAATTGACCCTTCTTGATCTTCGCCTGTAAGGCTTTGTCGTTCTCGTAGGTGACCCAACAATTGTACTCGGTCATTAGGCTCCCCTCCGCTAGGACTGCTTCAGCGCCGCCACGCTCTCCCGCAGCACGCCGATCTGCTTTTCGAGATTCGCTGCCATTTTGCGAACTTCGTCCAGAATCTTGCCGCTGTTGGACTGGATCGTCTCTGTCCACGTCTTCATGCTCGTTAGGCGCTTTGCCTCTTGCTCCAGCACCAAAATAGCGGCATCCATATTGTCCCAGTTGCCGTCCTCGGCTTGGCGTTCCCTCTCCTGACGGACACAGAGAGCCTTTGCCAGAGAGAGCCCTGCCCGGAGGATCACATCCGATTCAATCCTGTCTGCTTCCCAAACGAGGAACACATCGTTTCCGTCACGGAAAAGAGCGTCCATCCCGTTCGGGGCGATCTTGGACGAGAACACGAATACTCCGACACGGGCATCCCGATTCTTCCTCGCCGTCTCGATCTCCGTACGGGCTTTCGCCAGCGTGTAACTGGTGTCCTCTTTCGCCTCGACCACGAACCGTTCTCCGGCTGCGGCGCAGTCGGCACCAAGTTCGACGACAATGTCACCGACCTTGCAGTTCTTGATTGATCCGGTCTTTGTGCCAGTCCGGTCGGGGATGTCGCCAGATTTTCGTGCTTCCTTCTCGATGAAATCAGCGGCTACATCTTCGAAGTCATTGCCATGCTGCGTTGAACGGGCAGCTTCCTCTCGTTGCGCCTTCATCGCCTCCAGCGCCATTTGCACACTGGTCTGGAACGATTCGACTTTCTCTTCATGCTTGTCGAGTATCGTCACAAGCTCCCGTTTCAGGCGGGACAAGGCGGACGACTCGCTGTCCAACGTCAAGTTTGCGTCGATAGCGTCTTTTGCCCCGGTGATTACTACCGAAAGACGTGACAGCGCCGACCCCTGCTCGTCGAGCGAAAACTCCTTGGTGATGGTCTCTTCCGCCGCCTCCACCCGCTTAACGAGCCTACTGAGGGCTGAATCTTCTTTGTCGAGCGAAAACTCCTGCACGACATTCTCTATCTCCTCTGCCAGCCCTTCCTTGAGTTTGCCGTTCTCCTGCGTCAGTTCCTTAATAAGGCGACTCAATGCTCCCTGACCGTTGTCGAGCGAGAACTCCTTCAGAATGCAGGTCTGCTCCTCGTTTACGACTTCGGAGATGGCCGAACGGATCGAGGACACCAGACCGCCAGATTCTTCGGGGTTGAGCAGCCTCATCAATGGGCTATTTTCGCCAATGTGAGCAGCGAGGGTCGTAGCCAGTTCGGAGCCGTTACCTCCAACCTGTCGCCGGAGCACTTGTTCGAGTTCGCCATCCTGCTTAACAAGGCGCTCCACACGTTCCTGAAATCTGCCGCTTTGGGGGTCGAAGTACTCCTTGAGCGAAGATGTGAGGTTGCCGTGAATTTCTTTGCGGGACTGCTCCAGAGCATGCTGCATGTCGAGTATCAGCTTTTCACCTTCCCGCCTGACCGCATCGGCGTCGATCTGCCCACGTGCATGCTTTAGCGCCAACAGTCCGATCCGCAATGCTGTCAAGGCATATACGTCTCGCTCCCGTCCTTCACCCTTCTGGAGCAATTCCGCCACGGAATCGTGATCCGATACTGTGAGCATCAAGACAAGCGACTGGACATCCGAGCCCTCTGATACAGGAGGCTTTCGGGGCGGCAGTGCGACTTCTGTCGGCGAGGCAGCCATTGGGTTGTCAACTCCTATGCGACGTTAACTTCAGGTTCTACTCTGGTAAGCAGGTCGTCAAGATGAATGTTCGTCACTGCCCATCCCGCACGTATTTCTTGGTCAACATCTCGTGTCCTCCTGAGAGAAATATACAAAGGGGAAAGTGATTTTGACTAGGAATCAGGCTCGATTCCCTCTGCGCCGTAGTCGAGGTTGTGGGCACCCTCACTCAGCACGCCCAAAGCAGAAACTTCCGGTTCGGTCAGTAATGGCCGTCCGCCCCTTCGGCATTGTGCATCCCCCCGGTAACCTCACGACAGGGTGTCGTGGGGTTGGAAATGTCGCCTTCCTTCATCCCGAATCGGTCTCGCAAACGGCGATCCCAGCAGTCTGGCGATCCCAGCAGTCTGGCGAGCGCCAACGTGTCTGGCACGCCGCAGTGACGCAGCGGGGCGCTCCGATCACGTAAGCTGGCGCTTTCAAGCACAGCAGCGAGCGGTTCAACCTCACGCAATTCTGCGTTAGGTTACCATCTGGCTACATGCCTGATATTACGCTCTGGTAAACCCTATCCAATGCCACTTCTTACGTTGACCAACCTGATTCGGTTCGGCATAATCTTGCTGCCTTAAATCAGGGATAGCTTATCGCCAAAATAACTACAAAAAAAGGAGCCCGTACATGGCGAACTCGATGAGCCTTGCAGGAAAGAAAGCAGCGGCCAAAAAACAATTCAATGAGTCGGTTCGTGCAACCGACCGTGAGTTAGCCGGGAAAAAAGCAGCAGCGAGGATGGCATTCGATAAGGCAGTACGAACCATCGTGCAGGAGGCGGCTGGAAAGAAGGCGGCAGCAAAGAAGAAGTTTGATAAGGATGTGCGAACGTTCGAGCAACAAGCAGCGGGGAAAAAAGCGGCGGCGAAGATGGCATTCGGCAGGAGCATCCAGAAGATCGAAAAGGAAGTGGATGGCAAACAGCCGGAGAAGGAGAGCGGAGCGAGTATGGCTGTATCAGCTTGCGAAGGCGGCAACAATTGAACCGATGCGTCAGCTAGTAATCAACGCCTTCAAGAATACAGTGTCGCAGTTTAAATCTGATATGGCGCTGATGCCAATCGAGCGCTGGAACGAGGCTGTATTCCGCTTCATGTTTTCTCGTACCGTCACCAAAGCTGCCAGAGAGCAAATGTTGAAGGTCGATCAGTTCTTTGAGTGCGACAGAGTAGATTTGGTGCTCCACAAGAACAGCGAGCGTGCCTTCATCGAGTTCAAGTTTTACATTCATTCTCCGAAGCACGATGCGTTGTCGGGCGAAAGCTGCGGATGGAAGGGCTTCCCGAGCGAAAAGAACCTCAGCGAATTTATGAACTGCATACAAACCCTCAGAGCACGTTCCGTACCCCCCAATACCCTGAAACTGGTCGCCCTCTTTTACGCCGACCCGGTCAATAACACAGGGAGAAGGTATGAGGACGATTACGGCGACCGCTCGTGCATTGATAACGAATTGAAGATTCGGCGGTTGGTAGCGATCGGCCCATTTTCGCCAAACGGCAGGGACAACTGTCATGCAAGGTTGTACGAGATCAGCAGCTAATACATAGTCCCACAGTCCGTAACCTTCGCGTGCCCCGGTTTGCAAGAAGTCTCTAGATGGAAACCGAATTGTCGATATTGACGCAGGAGGGAGCGGTGTCCGAGAAATCGACGCGGAACGCGCTTGATTACGCGGCCAAGTCCAGAATGGCGCGGCATCGAGCCGTTTTGCGTTGGCTGATGCAGTTTTGGCTTGCAAACCCACTCCCGAGTAATACAATTTCAGCCATTCAGAGCTAGTTAAAGGAGATTCCTGTTGAAATGCTGTTCGGCGTCCGCTGACGAACTGAATCGACGGGACGAACACCACAACTGCGATCAGCCCATCGCTAATTGATCTTAACGAGCAGAGTTGGAAGTGCGATGATTCCGACAAGCCTGCCCATTTGGAGATGCTTGTGTTCTGCGTGCAACGTAGATTTGAAAGCCATGATGTCGGCCGATCTTCGGACGCTTCCGTCCTGACGGGCTGTCACGAAGTTTTGCAGTCTTGGTTGTGGCGTCTTGCGTTGACTACGCATTGCCATCAATTGGCAGATCGCAGCTTTTCTTTTCGCGGTCGTCAGGTGCCTCTTTGTTCTCGTTGTTTCGGAATATTGGTAGGCGCGCTTCTCATTCCTTTTTATGTGCTTGATCTTCGCTTTGCTATAGCATTGATCGCTGTCATGGTTCTCGACGGGGTCACGCAGGAACTTAAACTCCGGACAAGCAGCAATTGGCTTAGATTCGCGACCGGGCTCGGCTTTGCCTTAGGTTGTGGGGGTTCGTTTTTGAGAGGGGTTAGTTACCTATGGAATATGTGACTCAGCGGTTTGAAAACACCCAACAGGGACTTCGCCAAAAGGATGCCTATAGCGCGCAAATGGCAGCGAAGGGATATCGAATTGTCAGCGAACAAGTGGAGGCTGGTCATGCCAAGGGTGGCGAGCAATGCTGCCTTCTTGCTGCATGCATACCTTGTGTTTTTTTAGCGGGAAGAACGCCCGGAACGATTGTTGTTACCTATGGCAAAGACTCTTTCTCGTGCCCTGCTTGCGGGGCGATGGTGTTGGCGGGAACCCAGTGCGGTAACTGCCTTCGCCTTGCCGGTGAAAAAGCCCAGCAAGCAAGCAGCAGAACTGCACAGGCACAGATGAACATCAATAAATTGGAAACGCTGCTGAAAGACGCTATAGCGAACGACTATCGGTTCAACTGGCAGTCCCTACAAAAGGACTTCCATGTCCCACCTCCACAGGTCGAACCAGAACCCTCACCGAGTCCAGTCCCGATTCTTGTACGTGTAGCCAAACTGCTTCCAATATTGGAGAATATCCTGCCGCCACTACTCCGGCTTCGTTTGAAATGGGACGAAGCGTGCGAAGCTGAGAAATTAAAGAGATCGGTTGCAGCAGACCGGTACACCCATGCTCTAGACGACTGGAAAAAATCAAAGGAATTGTTTCTAAAGGAACAAGCATCTGAAGTTGAGCGAAAGCAGCGTCTGTACCAAAGCAAGGATCGAGACGCGCTGGTTGACTATTGGACAAAGATACTTGAGCGACCAATTTATCTGGAAAAGCCTCCATGCGTCCGGCAGCTAGATTTCTTCGAGGCCAATGATAGGTTGATAGTGGAGTACGCATTGCCGCAGATCAACTTGTTGCCCAAGGTCGAGGAGGTCAGGTACTTAGAGAGAGAGAATGTGCTGATGGAAGTTCCTGTATCCGATGCACGATTGAATTCTCTTTACAGCGACCTGCTGATCAAAATGGCATTGATTGCGCTGTTTAAACTGTTCCAATCGGACGTCGCCAACTCCTTGAGATCGGTTGCGTTCAACGGTACGGTAAACATCATTGATCCCGCTACAGGGCGTGAGATCAATCCCTGTGTGATCGCTGTAGCGGCTGAGAACTCAGCTTTCATGGAAATGAATCTGTCACTGATAGACCCCGTTGCCTGCTTCAAGAGACTGAAAGGGCGGATTTCCGAGAATCTGGGAGAACTCAGCCCAATCGATCCGATAACTTAATGAGCACTTGCATCTGGGCAGCTTAAGTTTCCCCAGATCAAAAAACAACTGTTTGCCGCCCATCGGAACTCCACCCTAAGTTCTTTGCATTCGTGCCCGGTGGCGGCTGTGGCAGAGAGGGTTTTTAGCTCACCGTGGACATACTCCCTCAGGATAATCTCAGCCATCATCGTATACTTACCGCCAGCAGCCGCTGCCATCGCCACTCGTACTCACTTCCTTGACTATCCGAATATTCTGTCGGGTGAGGCTGACTGAGCGATGCCCTTCGTCTGGCTAGTGGAATGCAAAATATGTGTTCAGCGATTTGCGATAAAACTGCGCGATATCGAAAAGTCACGCCGCCTGAAGCAGGACTGCTGCGGTGAACGGAGAAGCTATTCTCCATTTAGGCAGGTGCGACCTTCACCGAACCTCACGACAGGGATCGAAGAACTTCCAGCATCCTGACCAGTGCCAGCGTGTCCTGCCCGCAGTAATCCAACAACGCTTTCCGTTTCTGTTGGCGCTCAGCATCGCTCAGTCCGCCGCAGATGAGCGACTGCCATGCCAGTCCGGCAGCCTGTCCCTCCGCCACTTCCATACCCTCATAGCTCATTTCGGGCACCAGCGCCGGTAGCACCGCTTTCAATGAGAAGGAGCCGCCAAACGCCGGGTGGTAGACGTGACTGCGGACAATTGGCAGCAAGTCCCAGAGACGGGGTTGGATGCTCTTGATCCGATCCGCAAATTCTGGCAGCCATACTGCAAGGTTCGATAGCCGCTGCGACTCGAATTGCTGGCTATACACGACTATGCTGCCCTTCTTACCCAATGCAACACACAAAGATGAAATGAACTCTGGACGGGGATCGCTGTTGTCCATTGCCAAGAATTCGTAGTGCTCAGGCTTTGCGCCGGGCTGCCGCTGTACGTGTACCGACCACTGGAATGGAAGTTGGTCATAGGGACGCATCCCGGCAAACCGTGGAATTGCAGGATTAACCGTCTCAAAATCCATGAAGTACAGCGGATACCGCAGCGACTCCAGTTCATTGCCCAGTTCGTCGCTAAACCACGGGCTGCCCGACTGGACGCACGCACACGCACGACGGAGCCGTTCCGTGAGGGAGAAATCGTCCGGGATGTCATGAATCGACTGAACGCCGATCCCAGCCAATATCTCCAGTGTCTTCGAACTGATTCTCGGGAGTCGCTGAATGTGATCGTCCGGAAGCGGCGGATTGCAGCGGTCGAAGAACTCGCAGGTAATCGGGTCAGTGCAGTGCGTCCCGGCTGGTACATCAGGGGGTTCGGGAAGTGACAGAGTACGGAATTGCGTACGAAGCTGGACGGCTATTTCTGGCTGTATTTTCTTCACTTGGCTGGTCAGGTTTTTGACCTTAAAGAATTGGCGCACGTCAATGGAGCCGCCTGCGTAAACGTAATCCCGGTTCACATGTGCCAATGAGGACGACCCCAAATCCAACCCCGATCCTGCCACCGTCCGGTGCTGGATCGCCACGTCATCGAGATGGTGGTCTTTTACCGCTGTTGTCGATTTGACCTCAACCAATCTCCATCGCTTATCACGTCTCCGCTGAAGCAAGTCAACTCGTACGAAAACATCCCCATGCTCAAATGCACCCTCAAAGATCGCTGGAATAGCGGGATTGTCGATTAGCTCCCGGGTCGTCTGTATCGCCTCTTCCCGATTTCTGGATTCAACGGTTACGCCGCCAAGAAACATCTGCTGTGCCAGCAGCCCAACTTCATGCCCTTGATCCATGATCGACTGAGCTGACTCGTCCGCGTCCGCCGCCAGTTCAGGCTGGTGAACCATCAGGTAAAGGCGTTTGAGGCACTGCACGCCAGCAACGAATTTGGACTTTGTAATGAGCATCAGTTTTTGGTCTACCTGCATTATGCGACTGATTACCGCAGATTGATGTACTCGTATTCCTGCCCTCTCGAAATCTCTCCTATGCCGTAGGCCGATTCGATACACCTGTTGCAGAGCCTGTCCGTTCCCCGATTCGGGTCGGTGCCCGAGTGCCGCACATCGTAGAGATCGTCATGTACGAGGCACACGAGCTGCCAGCAGCGGTCGCACTGCGCCCGATCTTTTTCTGAACAGGGCGTCAGGGGATATGTCGCACAATCTGGCGGGTTGGTCAGCATCGATCGTCACTCGTCATCCAAGCGAGTCTCACCTATACCTACTTGCAATATACAGACGCCTCTTCGAAATCGGATACTTTCAGAGAAAATATTTCTGAATTATGCCCGCATTTCTAGCAGGTTTCCTGAATCTGCTCTGTATATTGATGGTGCATGGATAGTGAAGAGACCAACCACAACGAGCCGATTGTCGAGAACCTGATCGATTTGCAGCGACGACTACTGCAATCCAAATCCCCCTTTGTCCGCCGCATCGGCATCCTGTTGGCAGCAGGGGCGCTGGACAATCATCTCTCGGAACTTAATGATCACCGAATTGGTCAATTGCTGCTCGACGAGGTCGGGAGCGATCTTGGCATTCTTCAGCCCGAAGCAGCCATCTGCCACCAAGCCACCCGGCGTCTGTTTCGTTCCGAGCATGGGAGTTTGGTAGAAGAGCCTCCACTTCGACCACCATGTCCGGTTTGCGGAAACGACATGCTTTTTCATTACGGAGTCGATGAG
>Ga0187880_1003167_pt1 | contig 12644 bp, 12 predicted proteins | sample June2016WEW_19_4_FD_132998 | JGI IMG/M metagenome (GOLD analysis project Ga0187880, IMG submission 132998) | Peatland microbial communities from SPRUCE experiment site at the Marcell Experimental Forest, Minnesota, USA - June2016WEW_19_40 | ecosystem: Environmental > Terrestrial > Soil >...
AAGTGCGCGGAATTCCCACTTTCCCACAGCGACCACGACGGCTATATGAGTAAACCCAAGAATCAAAACCGGACATTTCACTTGCTACAAAAAGCGGACATTTTGACTTGCTACGAACACCAGTCGCGGGAGTGTGGTGGTGTCTTACTAAGAAGTCGCCTGGCGACAGCGGAAGCGTTGATGCCCAGCTTTGTTTCTGCCGAACCGCTTGCATTCAGTTTGGCAATTGTGGCATGTCATTTCATCCTTGCTTTCTTCTGGCAAGCGGCTAAAATGACAGCGGGTGTAAACCCTGTCTTTGGCCGCAATCCAGAGGCAAGCCCAGCTCGCAGTTACCAGCTACGGGTTGGGCGTTTAGTAAGTGATGGAGCTGGAGGGATTCGAGCCCTCTGCCGTCCGGGTCCAGTGTCCGTTGGCAGCTCCAAGCCAGCCCCACACTTCAGAGAACGGCCAGCGGGTTCTCGCAAGATATTGAATTCGCTGGCCATTCGCTCCATGTCATGTATAAGTGATTTCCGGTGGTCAAGGGAATTCGCTTGCAAAATCATACAAAAGTGATACCATTCCCTTCGTCGGGCTGGAGCTTCTTCGACTACGCGGACGAGGTGGAGAAGTGGTATTGGGCATTATCGGAAGACGAAGGGCAGGAGACCTTTCAAAATCTACTCAAGATCAATTCCAAAGCATCAATTCCGTCCCAGTGGATTGGCTGCAAAATGCTCCAAGGCAAATGTAAGAAGGATGGGATATGGGAATGGCGCTTCCCTGCCGATGATTGTCAGCAGAGGATTTTGGGTATTTTTGGAGAAGGGCGCAGAACGGCGATATTTCTTATCGGCTGCTCCCACAAACAGAACGTTTATACACCTCCAAAGTGCCTAGATACGGCCATCAAACGAGCGAGAGAGGTACGCGATGGGAGAGCAAAACTCCGTAAGCGAGAGGTCAGGTCGGATTTCTAGACTGCTCAATAGTCAGAAATCTAGAACGGCTTACATCAAGGCAAAATTAGGCGTACTTGTACCCGCCCAGATTCGGGCGTTGCGTCTACAATCAACCAACCCTCCAATGCCGTATCAGAAAGATTTGGCGCGAGAATCAGAGATAAAACAGCAATCTAGGATTTCCATGCTCGAAACTCCTGGAGCCGCCAACATGACACTGGAAACGCTCGCTAAAGTAGCGGCAGGATTGAGAGTGGGCGTTATTGTAAAGTTTGTTCCTCATAGCGAGATGTTGCGTTGGGAGAATTCATTTTCTCCTGATGTTGACGTGACTAGGCTAGAGAATGATCGCGAATTTCTCAATCCTGCTGCCGTAGAGCAACGCGATCTAATTCTTTATGGCACATTCGGAGGGATACCACGAAAATTTGACCCGGGGAACACAATTGGAGAGTCAGCTAAGCCGTCCAATTCTGGGCTGTCTCAGCGCCCCGACCCAACGGATGCAGACGATACAACCCTTCCTATGCCAATTCCACCGCAGCCGGTTCCTAACCTCGGAAGCCAGCCCGGCGCTATGGTAGGCGGAGCATAAAATGAGTGAAGAAGAAAAAACAACCAAACCGACTCCTCAGACACCAACTCCCGAGACAGTGGATACCGAATGGGTGCCCTCCAAAGACTGCGTCGAGGCTTACTCCAACGTCATTCACATGAATTGGGCTGCATTTGAGGTTCGCATACGATTTGGTCAAACTGTGCCGGAACCTCGAAACATTCCTAGTCGGGCCACTAAATGGGCGGTAGAGGAGCGTGCAGTAATCACCATGTCATGGGGGCAGGTTAAGTATGCCCGCGACCTAATGACTCGCGTGATTGATGAGTACGAGAAACTTAACGGCGAGATCAAGGCCCCGACCATCCCGTCATTGAAATCCTAGCAACTCCCCGTTAGGACACCACCGGAGATCCATGGGGACAATGGTGCCCCTCGATTTGTTAGACTTCCAGCACGCCTCGGTGGCGTGGCGCGTGCGAGTAGAATTGTTCACGCCCCCTCAGTAGGCGAGTCATGCATCGGCTTACGGTCAAAACCCACAAGAAGCGCGAGATCGTGGACATCACCAAGCAGCTGGAGGCCGTGCTGTGGAAGCAGTATGGCGACAAGACCGGAGTGTGCCACTTGAGTTTGCTGCACACCACCGCGGCGTTGACTACGGCCGATCTTGATCCCGGGACGGATCTGGACATGCTCGATGCGTTCGAGCACCTGATTCCCAAGCTGGAGTATCGCCATCCCCACAACCCGGGGCACGTGCCCGATCACATCCTGTCTGCCCTGATCGGAACGTCGCTGACGCTGATGTTAGATCGCGGGTTGCTGTTGCTGGGAACCTGGCAGCGGGTGGTCCTGATCGAGCTCGACGGTCCGCGCGAGCGCGAACTGGTGCTGGCGTTTGTGGAAACAGCGTAGGCAGTAGTCAGTAGCCAGTTGTCAGTTGCCAGTAGTCAGCGAGGGACGGCAGAACAGCAGGTCCCTCCGCTCGGTCGGGATGACAATTTGAGATGAAATTCGGAGCATGGAGCGAATTCGGCTCGGCTGACAGCTGATGGCTGACAGCTAGTTGCTGCTACTGACTGCTGACTACTGACTACTGACTACTGGCTACTGCTCTCACAGCATCTGCGTGCCCCACAGATCGTGCAGGTGCAGCACACCCAGCAGGTGGCCGGCTGCGTCCACCACGGGAAGCGCAGTGATCTTCTTCTGCTCCATGATGTCGAGCGCGGCGATGGCGAACACGTCAGGGCCGACGGTGCGCGGCGAGCGCGTCATGCATTCCGCGGCGGCCAGGTCGAACACCTTCTTGCCGTGCCGTTCCAACAGACGGCGCAGGTCGCCATCGCTGATCAATCCCACCAGCTTCTTGCCAGCGACCACGGTCGTCATGCCCAGGCCTTTGCGCGACATTTCGTAGATCACGTCGCTCATGGCGGTCCCGGGTTTTACTTGCGGCAGCGCGTTCCCGGTGTGCATCAGGGCCGAGACGCGCAGGAACCGCTTGCCCAGTTTGCCTCCGGGATGCAGGCTGGCGAAGTCCTCTTCCTTGAAGCCACGCCGTTGCGAGAGCGCCACCGCCAGCGCATCGCCCAGCGCGAGCATGGTGGTGGTTGAAGCCGTGGGCGCAAGCCCCAGCGAGCAGGCTTCATGGGCGACCGAGCAGTCCAGCGTAATGTCGGCGGCTTGCGCCAGCGTGGACAGGCTGCGTGGCTCGCCGGAATCGGAACGCGAATGCAGCTCATCGCAGGTCATGGTGATGAGCGGCACGCCGAGCCGCTTCACGGCGGCCAGCAATTGCAGGACCTCCGAGGTCTCGCCGCTGGCCGAGAGCGCCACCACCACGTCGCCGCGGACCACCATTCCGAGGTCGCCGTGCAGGGCCTCGGCAGGATGCAGAAACAGCGCCGGGCTTCCGGTCGAGGTCAGAGTCGCGGCGATCTTGCGCGCGATCAGGCCGCTCTTGCCCATGCCGGAGACCACGACGCGGCCGGCGCATCGGTAGAGCAACTCAACCGCCCGTTCAAAATCGGCGGCCATCGGCCCGGCCAGACGGTCAGCCAGAGCGCGCAGCGCTTCGGCCTCAATGCGCACGACGTTTTCACCAAGGTTCTTGCTGGTGGGCCGGTCTGAGGGTGCGCCGCGAGAGCGCTTCATTGTGTGGCCGACCGGGGAGAGGCCGACGGTGGCAGCAGTCCACGCGAATTGAAAACCAGCACACGCTCCTCATTTTCGCCGCCGCTCAGAGGAACGTCCTTGCCATTGAATGAGACTGCCACCGCGCCGGCATTACCCGTCCAAAAGACCACCTGGTCGGTGGCGCGGATCGTCTTCACATCCGGCGGCTGGATGATGCCGCGAACTACAAACTTGCCGTCGGACTTGATGGAAACCCAGGCGCGATTCTTGGGGCGGACGGTCAATTCGAAGGGCGTACCCGCGGGATTGGCAACGTTGCTGGTCCCAGTTGCAAGACTGATGGGAGCCGTTGCTGGTAACTGCGTGCCGGCTTTCGTCTCGGCTGGCTTTGCGCTGATGGTAACGTCGGTTTCTGCATGAGTACTGGTGTCAGGGCCGGACTGAGGCGACGCCGATTTTTCCGCAGTGGACATGCTTGCTGCTGGAGAGCTGGGAGGGGACGCGCGCAGCGTCGTATCGCGCGCGACCGCGATCGCAGCTTGCTGTTTACGATCAAGTTGACGTTCCCGGTAAAGTCGCCAGCCGCCGGCCATCCCGGCCAGCAAAACGAGAGCGATCAGTATGGGAACCACGGGCAACGGAGACCGGAGTCCGGTACTGGCCAGTTCGCGGCTGGATCCGTCGAATCGGCTGGAAGCGTTTTGGTCGGCCATCGCATGGCCGCCCGGCGCCGCTTCCTGGGCGGCTTGCAAATAGCCGGCAATGGCCTTCTCCTCGTCAATTCCCACGTACTTGGCATAGGCGCGAACATAGCCCTTGTTGAAGATACCGCCGGGGAGGAGATCGAACTGTTCCTCTTCCAAGGCGCGCAGCAGGCGAGTGCCAATCTTGGTGGTGGCGGCGATTTCGTCGAGGGAGATACCCCGCAGCTCGCGCTCGCGCCGCAATCCTTCGCCGAATGCAACCATCTCAGGCTCAGTCTGCTCCAACGACTTATACACTTGAAATTGTCCAGCTCCCTGCCGATCATAGAAAGTGGCGCAGGCAGTGTCAAACCGGCGGGCAACCGCCAAGTGAGTCAGCTTGCCTTGCTGGAAATTAGGCCACCAGCCTGGGCTGTCCGGTAGAATACATGGCAGGCAGGCGTATTGGTTGAGCCTGGACCGGGGAACGAAAACTGCCAAGCCCTGGTTCGCTTTTCTCGGAACGAGCAGAGAAAATCTACGTCAGGTTCTCGCATGTCGCTTCCAACCACAGACCATGATCGGCAGTTTTACGAGCTGAAGATCTTTCACGACGTCGCCAAAGCCCTGACCTCTTCGCTTGATCTGGACACCATTCTGCAAACCATCATGCAGAAGATGGCCGCTTATTTTGAGTCGGCGACCTGGTCTCTGCTCATGCTGGACGAGGCCTCGGACGAACTCTATTACGCGGCGGCGGTCGGGCAGGGTTGCGAGAATCTCAACGCCTTGCAATTGACCTCGGGGGAGAGCCCGGCACGCTGGGTGCTCAACCATGGCGCGCCGCTGGTCATTGCAGACGTGGCCCTGGACGAGCGCGTCCAGCACATTAACGGTCACGATTTCTTCGCAGAAGGATGTTCCGCGGTCTGCATGCCGGTGCGCACCGGTGGCAAGGTCCTGGGCATCATCCAGATGGTGAATATTGATATGCGGGTGTATACCCGCAACGAAATGCTGTTGCAGACCCTGGCCGATTACGCCGCCATCGCCATCGAGAACGCGCGCGCTGTCCGGCGCATCCAGGAACTCAGCATTACCGACGACTGCACCGGTCTGTACAACGCTCGTCATTTGTTCACCACGCTCACCGACGAGGTGCATCGTTCGCAACGTTTCGGGTACGAGTTCAGCCTGCTGTTTCTTGACCTCGACTACTTTAAGCGGGTGAACGATGAGCATGGACACCTGGCCGGCAGTAAGCTTCTGGGTCAGGTGGGACAGGCCTTGCGCGAAAACCTTCGCTTGATCGACGCCGCCTTTCGTTATGGCGGAGACGAGTTCGCCATTCTTCTGCCGCAAACTTCAAAGGAGGGGGCCGTCTTAGTGGCGCGCCGGCTGCTGTCGGCTTTTCATGCCAGGCAATGGCTCGCGGCGGAGGGCGTGCCGCTCAGCCTGCGGGCCAGCATCGGGGTTGCAAGTTTTCCCGCGGACGCAGTTTCCCCGCAGGCCATTGTGCAGCGCGCCGATGAAATGATGTATCAGGTGAAGCAGGCGGGGCGTGACAACATTGCTTTAGCGGGTGTCGGAATCGTGGGACCTGAGGCAGAACCGCCGACCTCCTAATCCCGCGAGGCTGGGCCTGCCCCAGTCGCGGTTTCCTTATTTCGGCGATGCTTCCGCGCTCGGTTTGTCGGGTTGCAGGGTGTTCGGATTTGCCGGCGCCTTGGGATTGACGCCGAAGTCCCACACGTAAAGGTTCATCTCCTGCTGGTCCAGCATCTCAACCACCGCGTACTCGCCGGCGGCGAGGTCCTGTGCCGGAGTCAGCTTCACCCACTGTCCGGTGCCCAGCTTCTCCACCTGTGCGGGCACCGCGATGCTCTGCTCGCTGGCCTTGCCGGTGAAGGTAACTTTCAGGTTGGCGACGATACGGGCGTCTTTCTTGACCGCAACCCGCACCAAGCGGAAGCGGTCCGCGATCTCCGTGCCGCTCGGGGCCCCTTCGTCGATATCAATGTAGATGACCGGACGCGGCAGGTGAGATTGGACCTTCGCGTGTTCATCTTTCAGTTCAATGGACTGCTTGGAACTGGCGAGGGGATTGATGGTGGAACGCATAACGCTTTTACCACTGTTCTTGTTTAGCTCACCGCCGTTCTGCATGATCTCCGCCAATTCGGGTTTGCCCTGGTACTGATCGAACAGAAACACCCCGCCGCTCCCGGGCAGGTGCAGACCGGGCGCGATCTGCGGCGAATTGGCTTCCTCTTTCTCGCGCTCCTCTTTTTCCTCGGCGGTTTCCGCCCGCGGCGTGCGGAGCTTGCCGCTGCTTAAGTCAGCTTCGTACTTTTTGGTTGCATCCCAGTCGATCAGCGAACTCGGAATGTCTTCCCACTCATACCGCTCCGCGCTGAGATAGTGGACCCGGTCACCCTGGACCTCGTATTTCACCACTGACTGGTAGGAGCCATCTTTCAGGATGAGGCGCTGGGTGCGCTGCTGGGCTTGCAGAAGGACCGGATGCTGCACGAGGAGCGCGGCCACTCCCGTGAACAACGTCAGGGAGAGAAGCGCATTCAGGACAGAGCGTCGCATTGACACTAGTTTAGACCCCAAGAGCGCGAGAACGACTCGGCTTTAGTGCTGAACGGCAGGCGCGCTGTCATTCCGCGTCATAGCCGATGGGTGGAGCACGCCTTTCAGGCGTGCATGACTGCCGTCAGTCCCTGGATCGCGCTTTAGCGCCTGAGGTAATGTTTTCGTCACCTCAGCGGCTAAAGCCGGTTCATTTCCGAATCTTAAATGCACCGCTGAAGAGGCTGTTACGAAACTCTGTCGTCCCTACGGGACTCCGACGATTTTTTCCACCCTACCCAGCACTCCGCCTACGGCTCCGTGCTGGGCTAAGCTCTTCCGTGCCTTCGGCACTCGTTTTTCGTGTGGTTTGTTCCGGCGATTCCGTGGGCAACCGAGTTTCGTAACAGCCCGCTGAAGCGGTGCTCCACCCTGAACACCCGATGTGAGACTACAGTCTGCTCACTGCGTTTTGTGATTCCGAGTATTGCGCGTTGCGCCTCCGCTGCGGAACAATAGGAGGCACGTTGTTCCCGCCGCCGTTGCACGCGGCACAGGGCCGCGTAATCTCCGGGAGCAGCATTTCCCAGCGAGGATCCATGCATGGATAGCGCACTCTTGATCCACCGCCTGCACTTCGCCTTCACCGTGACCTATCACTACCTGTTTCCCCAGTTGACCATGGGACTGGCGCTGTTGATCGTGATCTTGAAGACCCTGGCGCTCAAGACCAAAGACGAGAGCTACGATCGGGCCGCCCGCTTCTGGGCCAAGATTTTCGGCATCAATTTCATCATCGGCGTGGTGACGGGAATTCCCATGGAATTCCAGTTCGGCACCAACTGGTCGCATTTTTCACGCTACGCCGGTGGCGTGATCGGGCAAACCCTGGCCATGGAAGGCGTCTTCGCCTTCTTCCTGGAGTCCACATTCCTCGGCCTATTTCTTTATGGTGAAAAGCGGCTCACCAAGACCCAGCATTGGTTCTCCGCGCTCATGGTCTTTGTCGGTTCGTGGCTATCGGGTTACTTCATTATTGCGACCGACGCCTGGATGCAGCATCCGGTCGGCTATCAGCGGGTGGCCGACGGCTCCGTGCAGCTGAGCAGCTTCTGGCAACTGGTGCTGAATCCCTGGGCGTTGTGGCAGTATGCGCACAACATGAGCGGCGCGGTCATCACCGGGGCATTCGTGATGTCGGCGGTCGGGGCCTTCTACTTGCTCAGCCAGAAACATGTGCAGCAGGGCCGCATCTTCGTGCGCGTCGGCGTGATTGCGGCGTTGATCGCCAGCGTCTTGCAAGTCTTCCCGACGGGCGACGCGCAGGGCCGCATGGTAGCGCGCAACCAGCCGGTGACGTTGGCCGCGATGGAAGCTTTATGGGAGACGCAACCGGGAGCGCCGCTGGTGATTATCGGCCAGCCCAATGTCCCGGAGCAGAAGATCGACAACCCGATCATCATTCCCAAGGCGCTGAGCTTTCTGACCTGGCGCCGGTGGAATGCGGAGGTAAAAGGTCTCAACGAGGTGCCAAAGCAGGATTGGCCCGACAGCATTCCGCTGCTCTATTTCTCCTACCATGTAATGGTTGGGCTGGGGACAATCTTCATCGCGGTGTCGGTCATCGCAGCCTTCCTGCTGTGGCGACAACAGTTGTACAGCGCGCGCTGGATGCTGTGGATTTTGCTGTTGCTGTTCCCATTGCCTTACATCGCCAACACCGCAGGCTGGATGACAGCCGAACTGGGCCGGCAGCCGTGGCTGGTCTATGGCTTGCTGCGCACCGTAGATGGCTACTCCAAGATGGTGTCGGCCGGGAACGCCTGGTTCAGCTTTCTCGGGTTCCTGGGGATGTACACCGTGCTTTCCATCTTGTTCCTCTTCCTGGTGCGCCGCGAAATCGAACATGGGCCTGATCCCGATCCTGGGCCTTTGGCGCAAAAATCCGGTGTAGTTGTGGCAGGTCCCGTGGAGGTGCGATAGCCATGTCAACCTTATGGTTCATGATCGTCGCGGTAATGGTTGCGGTTTACGTGCTGCTGGATGGCTTCGACATCGGAGCAGGTGCGGTCCACCTCTTCATCGCGAAAAATGACGCGGAGCGCCGCCTGGTGCTGCGCGCCATTGGGCCGGTGTGGGACGGCAACGAAGTGTGGCTGCTGGCCGCGGGCGGGACCCTCTACTTCGCTTTTCCGCTGTTGTACGCGTCCAGCTTCAGCGGGTTTTACCTGCCGCTGATGATGGTGCTGTGGCTGCTGATGCTGCGCGGCATCGGCATTGAGTTTCGCACCCATATTCAGGATGCGGTGTGGAAGAGCTTCTTCGACGTCATCTTCGGAATTTCAAGCATCCTGCTGGCCATCTTCTTCGGCGCCGCGTTGGGCAACGTGGTGCGCGGCGTTCCGCTGCAAGCCGACGGCTATTTCTTCGAGCCGCTGTGGACCAATTGGCGCGTGGGCGCGCAGAACGGCATCCTCGACTGGTACACAGTTATCTGCGGCCTGGTCGCGCTGGTGACGCTGGTGGTGCACGGCTCGCTTTACCTCGCCAACAAAACTGAAGGCGACCTGAATGCGCGCGCCCGCAAGGTTGCCAGCCGGTTCTGGCCGGTGCAAGTGCTGCTTACGATTGTCAGCCTGATCGCCACCGTGTACATCCTCCCGCACGTGCTGAACAATTACAGCCGCTGGCCCATTGGATACCTGGTTCCGGCGGTGGTGATCGGCAGCCTGATCTATCTGTACTATGCGCATTCCAAGCGGAATGACAAGGGCGCATTTCTGGCGTCGTGCGCCTACATCGTAGGCATGCTGGTGGGAGCGGCCTTCGCGCTGTATCCCAACGTGCTGCCCGCCAGCACCGATTCCAGCTTTAGCCTGACGATTTACAACACGGCTGCCGGCGCGCACGGGTTGGGCGTGGGCTTCGTGTGGTGGACGATCGGGATGATTCTGGCGCTGGGATATTTCATCTTTGTCTATCGCATGTTCCGGGGCAAAGTGAAGCTGGACGAGGGCGGGCACGGGTACTGAGCAGCTGTTTGGCTCTATGCGTCAGAACTCCTACGCGTCAGGGCACGACGTTAGTCACGGCTAATGCTTCACGACGGAGGCGGTGTATGCTAAAAGCGCCGCCTAAGCCGCGTTTTGTTCCAAAACCCGAGCGGCCTCCGGCAAGGAAGCGCATGACTATAGCGGCAGGCATTCTCTGCCCAGATGGAATCATTCTATGCGCCGACAGCGAAGAATCGCTCGGCACCTTCAAGCGCAACCGCCCGAAGCTCATAGAGCTGCAACTGGCTTCGTCGGATGTCAAATGTGTCGCTGTCGGCGCTGCGAGCGATGCGTCGTTCATGGATGCATTGCTTGACAAGGTTTCTGACGCGATCGAAAAAACCGACAGCTATTCGGCCCAGATTCAGCAGGCAATTGAAACAGCCGTGCTGAATTACTGCACCAAAATTTGGAAGCTATACCCAACAATTGAAGATCGACCAACGGCAGATATTCTAATCGGAATGCGGGTCACAGATGGGCTATCGCTGATTTGCATTCAGACGCCGATAGTCAGAAGCATTTCGACTTCGGAGTTTATTGGCTGGGGCTATGAACTGGCATCTTACAAATCAAAGCAGATGCTACTATCCGAGTTACCAACCGCAATAAGCGCGTCTCTCGCTGCTTACATTCTCGATGTCGTCAAGCGCAACAGCAAATATTGCGGCGGCCCTACAAAAATGGCTGTCATACATAAGGACGGCACCGTTGAGCGCAAAAGCCAAACTGAGATTGATAAGGCCGCCCGGGTCTTCACGTCTCTATCGATGTTGTTAGATGCATTTGTTCTTCCGATCTTGCCTTTGGTTACAGATGCGGAAGGGAGAGACCTGCTAAGTGCTCTGAGCGAAGCCGTAGTTGGGGAGCCAGAGATCGCGGACGATACTAGGCGCTCAATGGCGTCCGCAATATCAAAATTCTTAGAGAAGGGTACAGTGTCCGATGACGACGATACTGCTCACGCCAGGGCCTTATACGAGGCCAGTGTAGCAACGGCACATCTAGCCAATGTAGGAAGGCAGTTTTATAGACTCGGTCTAGTTGGCAAGGAAGAGTACAAGGCCTTTTGCGAGGCAGTAATACATCTTGCAAACCGGTCACGCGAGGCTGGGGAGCTCATTCAGCAAGACAGGGATGAAGAGGGGAAGCAAATACTGGTCAGGATGATTCCCCTGCTCACCGATGTAGTTAACAAGATGCAATTGAACGCTCAAAAGTCAAAGGGTCAGCAGTAACCATCTGCCGTAGAGTGTCGATGAATAAGTCGGGGTTCTTGCGGCGATTGAACCGAAACTCCATCTCTGCGAGATAGGCAGCGAGGTGCTTGGCGCTAATGCGATGCCACGTACCGATGGTGCCGCGCTTCAAGAGGCAGAATGCGTTTTCAACGGTGTTGGTATGAATGTCGCCTTCAACGTAGATGCCAGACCTGTGCTTAATGGCGAGCAGTCCCGACCAATACTCTTCTTTATACTTGCGAAGATTAAAGGCCCAGGGGCTAAAGCCCATTTCCGAACCTCTGCGTGACGGCACGGCTGAAGCCGTGCCCTGACGCGAAGGTGCGCTGCCGGCCATCGACACTCCGGATGTCAATCCAACTTCAGCGGCTTCCACTCGCCACTGCTGCTGATGGCAATCTGGATTGGCCGCGGCGGCCCCAGCGGCGGCACCGTGACCTCAGTCCACAGTTCCTGGTCCTTCTTCAACGGGAAGGGACTCTGCGCAGTATCGGGAATGAAGAAGTCCACCGCCGAAAGCCGTGCGTGATCACATGACGTGTCACCAGTTGACGGGTCGCCATTTAGCCAGATGGTTTGCGTGCCCGTGTGCGGAAGAACATCTCTGGCGTCTTCGACAACCAGCTTGCCATCGCGAGCATAGGTGCGCACCCGCCAATGCCAGCTACCGATCCTCTCGTGGCCATCTTTGTCAGTCCATCGATATGCCGATTCTTTATCGTGAGGCAGCGCGCAGGCGTCCACAACCGGCGAAAGCGCAAGGTAGCGTCCGCGCATCGGCAGATTGGGATCGTACTGTGCAACACGGACCCACACCCGTGGGCAGGTTGCTCGCTCATACAGATACTTGGCCGCAATCGAGGAAACCAGAAGGCACTGAATCACGACCAGGGCGATGGCTCGCGCGCGCGGCTTCATACCGCCTCCTGAATGTGGCGTACCAGCTTGCGCCGAGTTTTCTCCAGCGCCCAGCCACCGGCAAGGAAGAGTATTCCAAGCAGCATTAAGCTGAAAGATCGCTCGAGCTTGCCCATCACGCTGGAGAAATAGAACCACAGTACGGCAATCGCAAAGCACACCACACCGTAGTTGATGAGCGCGCGGCTGCGCTGTTGCACGCCCCACCAGGTGAGAAAGGCGGCGCCCAGCGCGACCAGGGCATGGGCCACCAGCGTCGGCGCCGGGTAGAGCCACTTCGGTGAATACTCGTTCGATGACATCCGGTAAAGATGCGGCAGAATTACTGCCACCATCAGCGACACCCCGACGGGAACAACCGATGAGCGGTTGAGTCGCCAGGCAACAAGCCCTGGCAAGACCGCAACACAGAGCCAGCCGAAGAGAAGGAGCGACGGCGGCATTTTCGCTGTGCTCGCCCAGTCATGCCACCCGTAATTGAACTCGGTTAGCATAGCTGTGCCGACGATGAGTGCAACACTGGCCGCCCC
>Ga0187880_1003168_pt1 | contig 12641 bp, 11 predicted proteins | sample June2016WEW_19_4_FD_132998 | JGI IMG/M metagenome (GOLD analysis project Ga0187880, IMG submission 132998) | Peatland microbial communities from SPRUCE experiment site at the Marcell Experimental Forest, Minnesota, USA - June2016WEW_19_40 | ecosystem: Environmental > Terrestrial > Soil >...
ACAAGCGTTACTCGTTGATGACCCGGCCCCGCAACTACTGGAAAGCCCACCTGCGCTCTCGCAAAACCACCAAAAATCAAAGCGCTTAACTACGCGCCATTCCAGGCTACTCTCAGGCTACCCTGACTACCCTCATCAAGGGAATGCAGAAGGTTGAATGATGAATGCAGAAGTTCGGGTCGAAGCCACCCCTACACAGGGAATGCAGAAGGTTGAATGATGAATGATGAATGGCTTCAAGCGATTGGGACGCCAAAGCCGCCCCAAAGCTTACCCAAGGCTCCCCTAAAGCCATCCCATAACGGGCTTGCAAATCCGCGCTGCGCGTCGCCGTTTTGGAAAGATCGCAGAAGTGAAGCGGGGGGCGTCTATTCTCGAGATCTCAATAGTTTCGAACGGGAAGGTGCGGGCTCATCTTGCCAGGAGTCTGTCAGACGTGTTCGGGAATGGCGTATTTGGCACGATATGGCTTGGTCACGAACCGGTTGGCTTCGTCGCTGTTCGTGAAACGCTCAGTCTTGGCATCAAAGAGCAACTGCTGGTTGCCCACGCGGAAGGAGATATTGCCCAGGTGCACCAGGCAGGCGCTTAAATGACCCTGAAGCGGGTCGCCGTTGGGCTTCTTGCGCGTGCGGACCGACTGGATGAAATCCTTTTGATGGGCGTCATCGGGGAAGTAGCCCTTGTGCTCGGCGATCAGCTTGTTATCCGGACCGAAGACCTGCCAGCCGCAGCCGTGGCGCCCCAGGTACATCATGGCGTCGGTGCCGTAGATCTCGGTGCGGCAGGAATACTGCGGCCAAAACGGCCAATCCTTGCCGTAACGCACGTTGGAGCCGGCTTTCTTCATGTAATTCGTGGCGTTGCCGCTGTCGAAGGTCAACACGAAGTCGCCATAGTCGTAAACGATCGATTGGAACTCGGGGGGCTCGCGCTCACCATTGAAGGCATAGTTGCCGCCAATGCAGCACACCGACTTGGGATGGCCGGGATCGCCCAAGGCCAGCCGGGCCAGGTCAATGACATGGCTGCCGTCATCGGAAAGGATGCCGCCGCTATAGGCCCAGAAGTCGCCCCAGCCGCCTCGGCCTTTCATGTCGTGAATGCCCCGGTTATAAGGAACGTAAGGCGCCGGCCCCAACCAGGCGTCCCAGTCCAAGCCTTTGGGAATGTCCGGAGAATCGGGGTAGCGACGCACCCGGCCGCCGCCAAGCATGTTGTAGGACTTCGCCATGACGACCTTGCCCAGCTTCCCGCTCTTGATGTAATCACGGGCCGACCAACCGTAATCGGCGCTGCGGTTCTGGGTGCCGATCTCCACGATCCGCTTGTACTTCTCGGCGGCCTCGACCAGCTTGCGTCCCTCCCAGATCGTCGTGGAGGGACATTTTTCGACGTAAACGTCCTTGCCGGCCTGGCAGGCCCAGACCGCGGCCACCGAGTGCCAGTGCTCGGGAGTGGAAATCTGGACCGCGTCCACGTCCTTGTCCTCGAAGATCTGGCGCATGTCTTTGATGCGCTTGGGGGCGTAATCTTGCAGCTTGGTGAGGCCGGCAATGGCCTCGCCGCCACGCTCGTCATTAATGTCGCAAACGTATTTGGCCTCGACGTTCTGGTTGTTCTTGAGCAGGCCCTGGATAACGCTGGTGCCGCGGCTGCCAGCGCCGATGAGCGCCAGCACAACCTTGTCGTTGGCCCCCTTCACACGATCCTGGGCCAGAGCGGACATTGCCCTCCCGGCTACCGCCGCTCCCACCATGCCTTTGCCGGAGCTGGCCAGAAACTCTCTGCGGGTAATGGTATTCATATTCTTTTCCACTCTTACCAAACTCCAATCATCGCTTCAGGACGAATCCTGCATTGGCCCAGTCGGCGAAATCCTCGCGTGAACCGTCGCCGGCATCCATCGCGACGAGGCTGATCATCTTCGCGCCTTCGGGAATCTCCACATCGAAGCGCCACGCCGGCGACTGGATGCGCATGACAGGGCTGGCGGCGGCTTGCTTGCCGTCTATGAACACCTTGAAGACGACGCTGGGATACTTGGCCAGGTTCGAGCCGTTGCTGATGCTGACCAGGTTTTCGTCTGCCCCGGCCAGCGCGACGAAGCGCCGGTACTCGGGCTGGATCGCGTACATCAGTTCGCAGGGTGCATGCACGCCCATCCCGTGCTGATAGACCATACGATTAATCTTCAAATCCTGGCCCAGGTTCGATCTGTCCTTCTGTGGCGGCTTCGTGTTCCCGGAATAGCGGACGGCCCCGCCGGAGCTGTGGCCAAACCCAACATTGCGTGTTGGCTGCAGGTCGCCGATGAAGACGTCGGGCAGCGGTGGCGTCGGCCCCATGCGCGCGAAGAACGCCTCCGACTCCAGGCAGACAGCACGGCGCTTGCGAAAGGCTGTGGCCCGCAGCCGGGTGGTGTCGGTGAAGACGAGCGGCTTGGTGTAGAGCGTCGAGGCCGCCGTCGGCGCGGAACCGTCCAGCGTGTAGCGAATCTCTGCGCCGGGTTGCAGTGGCGTGGCGAGGGTCACCGTGATGGGTTCTTCGAACAGGTGCGGACGCATGGGCGTGCCCCAGGGTGCGATGCGCACCGGATCGACCACCCAGCTCGTATCCCACTTTCCCAGTTTGGCCAGCTCTTGCTGAAAACTGATGGTGGGGGCCAGGTATTTCTCGAAATGCTCCACGACCTGCTCCGTGTTGAGGTCGGGCGTGAAATTCCGCGCGGGGTCGTATCCCGGGTGCGCATCCGTCATATCGCGCGCCAGCACGCAGCGGAGACCGGCAGACTTCATGGCCTTCAAACCCATCGGTTTGCCGAGGAGGCAGACCTGGGTGTGGAACCCGACGTAAATGAGGTGCGTGAGGCCGAACTTCCTGCAAATTGCATACACCTCCGCCTGCGTGTCCGGCATCAGATCCGCCTCGCCGATGTGCAGTGCCGGATGCATGCCGTCCCAACCGTAGTTCACAGCGCAGCGTTCCCGGCCGCAAGCGCAACCGCCGGCATCGGGCACGGGCGGGCAAGTGACGTTCAGCACCGAGGGCACCGGGAACTTCGGCAGGGCGAAGACCGCTTCGCGCTGCGGATAACCGACGTAGTTGTCCACCACATCACTTGGACAGAGCATCACGGTCATGCCAAGCGCGCGGGCGGCGTCGAGAGCTTTGTTCATGCGCGGCACGATGGCGTCCACGCGCATGGTAGCCGTCTTGCACCAGTGAAAGTTCCAGACATCGACGGCAATGACGCCCACATGCCTCGGGTCAACCTTTTCGGGCATGAGGATGACTTCGCCGGTGAGCGGATCACGGGTCTGAAGGGTCAGTTCGATCTCCGCGGCCCGGGCCTGAGCAATCGCCAGGAGCGAAAAGGACAGAACGAGGACAGCGCACGAGATGCGTGCGGTAAACAAGCGGAAGAGAACTTGCCGGTTCACGGTGGCGTCGTGAACAGGAACTGTCAGGAGTTCGCTGCTTGGTGCCGCCACCCATTTATGGACATTGCGCACGTGAGGGAGAATTAGTTGTTGGTCTCACTCATTCTGGTGTGCATGATGCCAAACGGGGATGGTGGTGTCCAGCGTTGGCAATTGGTGCGATTCATTCAACCTTCCCCCGCCCCCTCGACATCTCTCGGGCCTTTGCTAAGTTGGCCTTGTGAGTTTCGTAAAAGAATTTAACACGCTGCCGCTCGCCGCCTTGCTCCAGCGCTCGCTCAACGCCTCCACGGAGGCAGCGCGCTCCAGCCTGGGCAAGGCCGAGGTGTCGCTGAACGACTTTGCGCACCTGATTTCACCGGCCGGCGCGGAGCTGCTGGAGCCGCTGTGCCAGCGCTCACAGCAGATGATGCGGCAGCGCTTCGGCAAGGTCATTCGGCTCTTTGCGCCGCTCTATCTTTCGAACGAGTGCATCAACGCCTGCCAATACTGCGGCTTTTCGCGCGGCAACCCCATCCTGCGCGTGACGCTCACCCCGGAGGAGGTCCGGCGCGAGGCGCGGGCGCTGCTGGGGCAGGGCTTTCGCAATATCCTGCTCGTGTCGGGCGAGCATCCCAAGTTCGTCTCGGGGGACTATATGGTCCGTTGCGTGAGCCTCCTGCACGAGGAAGTGCCCAGCCTCTCGCTGGAAATCGGGCCAATGGAGACCGCGGAATATCATCCGCTGGTGCAGGCCGGGGCCGAAGGGCTAGTGGTCTATCAGGAAACCTACGACCGCGCTGTCTATACCGCCATGCACACGGCTGGCCCGAAACGGAATTTCGAGTGGCGCATGGAAACCCCGGAGCGGGCCTACGCCGCGGGCTTCCGACGCATCGGCATCGGCGCGCTCTACGGCCTGGGCGACTGGCGGCTGGAGGCGATCAGCGTCGCGGCCCACGCCGCCTACCTGCTCCGCAACTGCTGGAAGGCGCAACTGACGATCTCGCTGCCCCGGCTGCGCCCCTGCGCCGGGGAGTTTCAGCCGCTCACTCACCTGAGCGACCGCGAGCTTGTGCAACTGGTTTGCGCCTTCCGCCTAATGTTCCCTGATGTTGGCCTCGTGCTCTCCACGCGCGAACCTGCCAAGTTGCGCAATGGGCTGATCCCTCTCGGCATCACGCTCATCAGCGCCGGCAGCCACACCGAACCGGGCGGTTACACTGGCGCAGGTAAAGAAACGCTTCATCACACGGAGCACGGGCGGATTGTCGAACTGGGTGCCAGTGAGTGGGCCACTCCGGACAACCGTCCCGCCCACGCCACCAGCCAGTTCCAGATCGCCGATGAACGCTCCCCGCGGGAAGTGGCGGACTTGATCCGCCAGCTCGGCTATGAACCCGTGTGGAAGGACTGGGATGCGGCGTTGACTGCCTAGCAGTGAACCCTAATGAGCCCTGCACCCACCACTCCTGTGCTCCTGGTAACGCAAGCCGCGGCCATCGTCATCGCGAATGGACGGCCCATTGAAAGCCGGTTGCCCTGCTCCATCGAGGCCTTCCTGGTCGCGCAGAACCTCCTGCCGCGCAGCGTGGTAGTCGAGCACAACGGCGAAGCCGTGGCCCCATCCGAATTCCCCCATCGCCAGCTCCACGCGGGTGATCGGCTGGAGATTGTGAAGATCATCGCCGGCGGCTGAACGCCGCGCCGTCTGTAGTCCAGGAATATGAAAACAACAGCACCAGACTGTCTGGTATCGCAGCTCTATATCGAGACTGAAGGGAGCTTGCGAGAAGTGGCCGAGGAGACGGTCCGGCACGAGACCATTGGGAAATGGGACCGGCCGAGCAAACCTACGGAGCTGTTCCGCAAGAGCGGCGGCTATCTTCTGGATTACGAGGAGCATTCACCCGGCAAGGGCAAGGTCGCCTTGGCCTACCCGCTCCATAACCTGGACCTGAAGAATTCTGCCTTCTCCCACATTTGGGTCTCCATGATTACGGGCATGTCCGCCATGCCGAACCTCCAGCGCTACCGGGTTCTCGATTTCACGCTGCCCTATGAGGCGTATTCGTTCTTCCCCGGCCCCAGGTTCGGGCTCGAGGGCACTCGGGAGATCCTGCAAATCGGCCCGAGCGAGCCGATCATTGGGACGATCATTAAGCCAACCTGCGGGCTCACCCCCGACGAAGTGGCGGACATTTGCGAAGCCGGAGCGATGGCCGGCCTCAAGTTCATCAAGGATGACGAGCGGATGATGAACCCGGCCTACTGTCCCTTGCAGGAGAAGGTGCGGAAGGTCACGGAACGGTTACGCGAGGTGTATGAGAAGACCGGGAACAAGGTGCTTTACACTCCTTGCATCACCACCGGGCCGGACAAGATTCTCGCCCACGCCCGCATGGCCGTGGAGGCTGGCGCCAATGGTGTGATGTTCGTCTTCATGGGCTCAGGCTTCGAGAGCTTGCGCCTGGTCGCGGAGAGCGACGTAAACGTTCCCATTTATGCTCACTGCTGCGGCAAGGAACATTGGGCCCGGGTCCCGGACCAGGGCATTGACCAGCAGGTCGTGGCGAAGCTTGCCCGCCTCATGGGCGGGGATTACTTCAGAATCGGCGCCCTCGGCGGATACTTTGCCAAGAACGATGTCGGCGAGGCCGCGGTGTTGCGTCCGGCCCTGACCGCGCCGATGGGAAAGATCAAGGCCGCGGTGCCGGCCGTTTCGGGCGGTCTGGACCCGGGCAATCTTCCGGACAATATCCGTTACTTTGGGACTGGCGCGCTGTTCCTGGCGGGAACGGGAATCGCGAAGCATCCCGACGGCATCACTGGCGGGGTCAAAGCCATGCGCGAAGCGGCAAAAGCCGCAATGAAAGGAACAAAATGAGCAACCGGGTTCGAGGGCCCCTCTCAGCCATCGTCAAGCCCTGGGGCGGGGAGCAACTGCTGGCGCACACCGACCATTACGCTCTCAAGCGCATCAAGGTTAACCAGGGCGAGGGCTCCAGCCTCCAGTATCACAACCAAAAGGCGGAGTCGCTTTACCTCCTCTCCGGCCTGCTTCAGTTCGAGATCGGCCCGAACGAAACGCAACTGGAGACCGTGCGGCTCAAAGCGGGAGACTGCATTGATGTGCCCACCGGAACGGTGCATCGGACCCTGGCGCTGGAAGACTGCGACTTGATCGAGGTATCCACCCCGCACCTGGATGACGTGGTGCGGCTCAAGGACAAGTATGGCCGATAGCGGACGGATCGTCATCATCGGCGCCGGCGCCACTGGCCGGGGACAGCTCGGGCAGGTGGCTTATTCGGCGGGGTGGACAGTGGCTTACATCGAACGCGACCGAGGGCTGGTGGATGTCTTAAAGCAATCGGGCCGCTTCACGGTAGGGCTGGCAGGCGAGAGAGTGGTTGATCTGGAAGTTTCAAACTTCCAGGTCTTTCACACGTCGGATGAGGGAGGCAGCCAGGCAATTGCCGACGCGGACATTCTCGCCACGGCGGTGCTGCCAACCAACCTCCAATCAACCGTGCCGACCATTGCGGAAGGACTGAAGCTGAGGCGAGTCCTGTCGGTGGCGAAACCCCTCAACGTGATTGCGTGCGAGAACATGGAGCGCTCGTCCAGCACTCTCAAGCGGTATCTCCAAGCAGGGGCGCCCGACCTGGACTGGGCGTGGGTCGAGAAGCGCGTGGGATTCCCGGACGCGATGGTGGCCCGGGCCGTGCCGGTGCCCAAGGACGACCCGCTTTATCTGCTGGCGGAAGCGACCCAGGAGTGGTCAGTGGACCGGAAAGGTCTGGTGGAACCCATGCCACGACTGGAGGGCATGACGCTGTCCGAAAACCAAGGCGCCGCCCTCGAGCGAAAACTCTACATCAAGAACACCGGCCACTTCTCCATCGGGATTCTCGGCTTCCGGAAAGGGTATGCGCTGATGGACCAGGCAGCCCGCGACCCCGAGGTGTTCGCACTGGTGGACCAGGTCACCCGCGAATCCGCCTGGGCGGTGGCAACCAAACACCGCTTCGACCGGATCTGGCTCGAAGACTATCGGGCGACGTTCCTGGAGCAGATGAAGTCACCCTTCCTGCCCGACGAAGTCTCCCGTGTTATCCGCGAGCCGATGCGCAAACTGACGCGCGAGGAGCGGTTGGTTGGCCCCGCCATGCTGGCCTGCGAACTGGGGGGAAAGCACCAGGCTTTGGCGAAGATGATCGCGTTCGCGCTGGCGCTGGATAATCCAGTGGATGCCCAGTGTCGCGAGTTGAAGGCACGGCTGGCCGGTGAAGGCTCCAAGAAGACGATCGCGGCGGTTTGTGGCGTGCCCGAGGACCATCCGCTGAGCGCGGAAATAGGAAACCACCTTGAACTTGCTTGAGCGTGTGCTAGAAGGAAAAGGCCCCGTTATTTGTCCGACCACACCGCAAGCTGATTGCCAGCGGGATCAACATATTCAAAGCGCCGTCCTCCAGGAAAGGGGAAGATATCCTTCACAATGCTGCCGCCGGCCTTGATGACTCGCGCCTTAGTCGTCTCAAGGTCCGACGCGAACAGCACCACCAGCGGTGCCGGAGGGCGATGAGACGGATCGGAGTTGATGCCGGAGGCGATTCCGCTGCCTTGGGTGTCCACATAGTTGTCGCCCCAATCTTGGAACGGCCAGCCAAATACTTCACTATAGAACATCTTGCTCGCTCGCAGAGCCGCAGCCGAGGGGCCTGGGAACTCGACGTAATCAATTCTGTTTTCTTTTGGGTTGTTGGTCATAGATGGGATTGCGGCCATGCCGAACGCCAGTAAAGGGATCAGTTAATTAGATTTCATGTTCTCACCTAGTCCTCTTGTACCGCCGGCTTGAGCGGAAGGCAAGCGAGATGATCTGCAATGCTCTATATGACATTCTCATTAACTGACCCCTTTACGTTTGCGACAAGAACTCGATGAATGTCTCCACCTGCTTTTGCGCCAAGACGGGCAAAGTTTCATATTTGGCGATCAATGTGTCTCTGCTCATAACAAATCATGCTACGCGCAACCGGCAGGCGTCGCAATCCGGCATTTGGACGATTCTTCCGGGTTCAATTCTCCGCTGAGTCCAATCCGCCCGCCCATTTCCGACTTCAGCTTTCCCAATTTCGGCATCTCGGTATGGCCCTCCCGCCTTTAGCCATTCGGCTTCGCCCTCGGTTCGTTGCTGGAAAGTGTCAAAAGCGAGAACTGACACCGGCCCGGATACACCGTCGGCATTTCTGATCAACCGGTCAGCGAACAGGCGATCCGCGACGCCTTGGACGAATTCCCATGCTTGCGGACTTGGCGGCAAAGCACGGATTCAAGTTCGGCGCTCTCGACGGGCGAATTAAGCACCCCACGGCGGAGTTGATTGGCTAGATCCCTTTGTCGACTCTGCCGGGGAATTTGGGCCTGGAACGCCAGTTCGCGGTGTATCACGGACTCGGGAAAGGGTGGCGCCTGGCGTCTCCGCGGTTTCCGCCGCTCCCGGGTGGCAGGGCCGGCCCGCTTTTGGGGTTTCCCGTTGCCAAACGGGTGAAATCTGGCGCATCCAAAAGTGTCAATAGTGGGAACTGACACGTGCTCGTCGTTAACTGGTCTTCTGCCCTGCGGAGTTCTGGTGCGCCGGTCAAAAAAGACACATGCGTCGACTTGATGAACCCCGAAGCCAGCCCCACCGGTGCTTGTCGCCGGTGGAGTTTTCGTGATTGGCTTTTAGTTCTGCCGTTTTAGGAGGACGGTTAGGAACCGCCATATGCGGACCCGCTTGTCTGGTGGTGTGGGAGGGCAACATTCACGGCGAGACGATTGGGCGTCATGGCCGAGGAGTTAGGTGATCGGTAATCGCTGGTTGAGCATTCGTGCTCGCCTGTTGCTCGGCGGTGCCATGCAGCCTGCGGGTCTGTGGGCACGCCTCCGACGCTGGACCCGATTTCGTAAAATTCTTCTGGTCACAATCCCAAATTGTCACAGCCGCATCTTCGTCAAGCTGGAAGGCAGAGCCTGCTACCTGCTCGGGCATCCGTATAGATACGAGGGTTGTCATTCCTGTTGCGATCACACCCGATGAAGAGGTGGGCGGATAGGAACTCGCAGTCCACGCTATTGTGGCGGGGAACTGATAAGTTCCCACATTTGTGTAGTTAAAAAGTTTGTAAATAGTCTCCTCTCCGCCCCCCGGAATGGCCCAGCGAATCGTTCGAGGAGTAAACGACTCCCCCGTTTTGTCAATGCCAATACTCCACAGAGTCGGCTGCTTCACCAGTATGTGCCCCGGCATTGAGATGTGAAGCAGACCATCGGACTCTTGTCCTCTGGGCAGTATCAATCCATTTGTAAAATCAGGGGCTACAACATCTGAGAAGCGCAGCACACATGACGGACAGTAATCTGATACTCGTGACAAAAACATGAACGGAGCGACCAACGGGCCATATTGACATTCACCCCTGTCCCCACGTTGATAGCTATGGCTCTTCGTCATGTAGCGCTGGTCGGCGTCATAACAGACATAGGATGTGCCATCAAAGGCCGACTCGAAATGCTTTGCTAAGTTTGTTCTCGTCCCCGATAGCAGCTTACACGAAGCTCGATACTTCCGTCCGAACGCTAAATAGTAGTACTCAAAGGTGCGAGAAAATTCGACGCCGTCAGCAGGTTTGCCTTCCAGCAGAGAGTAGTCTTTTATCCAAAGGACGTCGACCATCCTGACCTCCACGTTCGAGATGGATCTTGCGTCCCTGAGGGACTTTTCAAGCCGTGCCTGAACGTCTTGGCCTCGGACGCAGGTTATGGCTAAGCCGCTCAACGCCACGAGGATTAGGAATGTGCTGCGCAGTCTCGTATCCGTTATCATGTCAGTTTCTCAATCGTGCGTGATGCGACTTGTCGCCCAACCATACCTTTGCGGCGGCTGGCCAGTGAATCCAAGCCGCCATTTCCACCGTCCTCTTATGCGTGAGCAGTTCATAACAGCCGCTCTTGGCCCGACGATACGGCGGCGGGTTAGTTCGTTGCAACTACGAAGATACTTGCTGGAGTACTGACTCGTCCTTGGGCACCAGCCGTCGTGCGGAATCCCGTTTTCAATAGCCCAATCGAGGGCGGCTCTGTCCGCTCCCGTCTGGCCCTCGCTCACGATTGTGGCAACTTCATTGCGGTATTAGCGTATCCGCCGTGCTCGGATGAGCAAGCATTCAAGCTCGGGCATGGCGTCAGTGCGGACCCGCTTGTCAGATGGTGCGGGAGGGCAATACTCCCGGCGAGCCGAATAAGCCTTGGAGCAGTCATTTGTACGATGTGGCGGCGGGCTGTGCGTTCGTGCTGGGCAACATGGCGGAGACGCTCGACGTGGCGGAGAAGCTCGATAGGTTATTCACCGTTTGGATATGCTGTGCCCGTGCTTTGGGGCGGGGCAGGCTGGGGGTTATCAAAGACAGCCCGAGGATTACGAGCAGTGCGAGAAGAATCCAGTTCCGTTTGTTCATACTTTATAGACACCGATGACGCCATTTTTGTACAATCTGGCTCGCAGATTAATACGCTTACTTCGACATTGCTGCCTCACCTGCCTCGTTTCTTCCAAGGCCAAAAACGGTTGTCTTTCCCGTGGAGCCTTCACTTGTTGCGAGCGTTCAATCATCTGGCCACTCCAAACGGCGTTTGAGGTGACATTCTCATTAACCCCTTTGCCGAATGTAGTTCACCCGAGTCAGCTTTCCGTCAATGAAACTAAGCTCTACCTGCATGTCCTGCGTCATGTTTGGTGTTCTTTCAAACGCCGCACGTAAAAGTTCTGGCGAGTCTATCAGGATGGTAGCATGAATCTGTTCCAACTGACGGACTATGGCATCTCGGCCAGCACCAAGTTGGAAACCGACGCTGAAAGCAGGTTTCCCCTTTGACTGACCCAACTGACTGGCATTGACAACTCGGACAGAACCATTCGGTGCGACCACGATTACAGGTTGTGATTTGTGTTCGTATTTCTGAATCGCTTTCATCGCAACGAGGCTTGCTCCTGCGGCAAGCAACACAACCACGCCGACCACGACTGCCGTTTGTGCTTTTGACCATGCCATGAGTTTCAATGCTCCATTTATGAGGGTTAATGTTGAACCGCTGACCGCCGCTCCTTTGGTTACCGCCACGGCAGTTACAGATTTTGCCAGCGTCACGGGCGCAGCTTGAACCGAATGGGCTGATACCGCCCCGGAAATCGCAGCCACTGAAAGCGTCACGCCCTTCTTGGTGAAGAACTTCCGCAGTTTTTCTAGTCCACGATTCACCCGCATCCGTGCTGCGTCTTCGCCTGTTCCCATTGCTGCACCGACCTCTTTCAATTCCTTGCTCTCAAAAAAGCGGAGCACGACAGCGTTATGCTCCTTTTCCCCCAAACAATTCAGTGCCTCATCCAAATGCGGTGCGACTTGCGCCCAAGCGTCAGACTCCGATTCGTCCAAGGTCGAGTGCATGTGTGACTCCTGTTCGTGGAATTGGCGACGGCGTTGAGTTTTCAGTGCGTCAGCGGAAGCATAGCGGGCCGTGCGGCAGAGCCAACCGGCGAGGACTGTATTCGGACTTAGTGACTTTGCTTTGCGTGCCAAGACGATGAAAACGGCTTGGGTAATTTCCTCAGCAAGATTGGGGTCGTGGACTTGGCGCAGGGCGACAGAATAGACCAGATTGATGTGCTGCGATACCAGCGTCGCAAACGCCTGTTCGGAATTGCTTTGGGCATATTCCCGCACCAACGTCATGTCATCGCTCATCATGTCATTGATATATGGACGCCGCCTTCAAAACCGAACAGATTATTTTGAGAATTCTTCGGGCTGGGTATTCGGAAGGCCAGCCCTTGATGCTTTCATCGGGCTTGCCGGGTGCATAATCTGCCTTACTGCCGGCGTCGCTGAAACTAAAAGGCCAGCTGGTTTGCTCAGGAAAACGGGGGTGCTGATTGTCTGCCGTCAAGGCTTTTGACGATCATCACGGAAGGGATGCAGGATTGTGCCTGGCTGTATTTCCTGAGTCAGCCGGCCCCTGCCTTCCCAGCCCTCTTGAACTGATAGGAATTTGACTGATGTCGAGGTAGGGACACCGGTTGCCCGGCGCCCCCCTCACAGATCCCGGCGTGCGATTTGCCCGCACCGGGCTCCTCAAGCTAACACGCTGTGTATCGCCCGCAGGAAGGTTTGCCAG
>Ga0187880_1003169_pt1 | contig 12638 bp, 16 predicted proteins | sample June2016WEW_19_4_FD_132998 | JGI IMG/M metagenome (GOLD analysis project Ga0187880, IMG submission 132998) | Peatland microbial communities from SPRUCE experiment site at the Marcell Experimental Forest, Minnesota, USA - June2016WEW_19_40 | ecosystem: Environmental > Terrestrial > Soil >...
GATGTTGGTCTTGATAGCGCGATAAGGCAATTCGACGCCGCTTTGCAGAACGCAGCTGGTGAATCTGGAAATTGCTTGTTGAGCGGAACTCGCGTGGACGGTCGAGAGAGTACCAGAGTGGCCGGTATTGAGGAGCTGAAGCAAATCGAACGCCTCACCTCCGCGAATCTCACCGAGAATGATTCGGTCGGGCCGATGTCGAAGTGATGCCTTCAATAAGTCGCGGATCGCGACAGCCGGAAGTGCCTCGCGCCGGAGCGATGTCCTCCGAATACTCAAGAGCGATGCCTTGCTCGGCAACAAACTTCGCAAGGCGCTCACGGTACTCGCGAGGCTCGCCGTTGACGCTGCCTATTGTCGGAAGTTCTTGGCCGTCCGTCTGGCTGATGTCAAAGACGTACGCCGCGCGAAATCCGACAGCCGTTGATGATTCATCGGTTTCGTCTTGTTTGGCGCTTTCATTCTTCCGGCGAACCATCGGGGCGAGAATCATGATGCCTTTCTCGCCTTTCTTTACGAAGCGCCCCAGCTTGTGCCAAGCGTGAAAGCCCGCTACATGCGATGCAGTCGGCTTCTGTGATGCTATGAGCATCACGTTTCCGAGACTGTAGCGATGGAATCGGCCAATCGCCGCAAGGTACTGCGTCAGCGTTTCGCTTCGGCCCTCGTTGAGCGCCGTAATGAGTTGCTCGATGGCTTGATTTGTAATTTTCTTGATGTTTTCTGAACTCGTTCCGCGCATCCTTCAGACAGGAGATGGAGAATGCCTAGATCACGAGTGCACGACGGTGTTGTCTTTCGGAGAAAGGAAAGCCGGGTCTGGTGGATTCGTTATCGCGACCGGAACGGCGTTCGTCGAAGAGAGTCAACACTCACCGAAGACTGGAATGAAGCTCAGAAGAGACTCAGAGACAGGCTTCAGGCCAGAGACAACAACGTACTGGATGTCGTAAAGAAAGGGGAATCCTTGAGTTTCGGACAATGGGCTGACTTCTTTTTGGAAACGTATTCGAAGCCACCCATGCGAGCTGAGAAAACTCACGAGATAAATCTACGTGCCGTGAAGCACCTCAAAGGTGCTTTTTCGTCGAACAGTTTGGTGGATCTTACTGCCGACCACATAGAACTCTACTTGAGAGATCGTCTCCGCCAGCGAGTCCGAATTAAGTCTTCCCTTGGCTTCAGAGAGAAAGGAGTTTTGCAGCCCGCGACGGTGCACCAGGAGTTTCGCGTCCTCAGGCGCGTGTTGAACGTTGCCGTGAGGAAGAGATTGCTGCCTGCTAACCCATGTTCGGGTGTCGAATTTCCCGTTCGTGTGAAGGGTCTGTTCCGACCGCACTACGTCAGTTGGTCAGAACAGAAACAAATTGAATTACACGCCCAACCACACTTGCGGAATATCGTTCGGATCATCACGGAGACGGGTCTTAGGGTCTACAAGGAATTGATGTCCATGAAGAAAGACCAACTAGACCTTCCAAACGCTGTTGTTTGGATACCGGACTCCAAAACTCCGAACGGAATCGCCGAGGTGCCGCTCACGCCTATTGCCATTACTGCATTCCGAGATCAACTGGCAATCGCGGGAGATGGACCGTTTCTATTCCCCAGCGATTTGAATTCGACCGGACACCAGGTAGCGTTGAGGACCGTTTGGCAAAAGACCCTCCGACGAGCAAAGGTTCCTTACTTTCGGATTTACGATTTGCGATCAACGTATGCCACTCGCCTCAGCGCGGGCGGCGTAGCCGACGAGTGGGTGACACAGTTGCTTCGCCAGGGGGACTCCCAGGTCTTCAAACGCTACTCGCAAATGAAACTGCAAATGAAGAGAGAAGCTCTGGAGAAAATCAACCGCCAGGCCAACGAAATGCCGTTGGATTCTGGCACAGCGATGGTTCAGTGAAATCTATTTGGCACAGTTTTGGCACAGTTGAAGGCGAAATTGGTCAGATGGAGCAACAGTTCTGTTGGGAAGTCCTTTATAATCTTTACGTACTTCATGTCGGGGCGTAGCGCAGCCTGGTAGCGCGCCTGCCTTGGGCGCAGGAGGTCTCCGGTTCAAATCCGGACGCCCCGACCACTAACTCCTGATTTTTCAATTCAGTCTTGCTGATGCCGGTTGCGCCGGAGCCTGAACTTGGGTCCATTTGGGTCCAAATAGAAGCCTCTCGACGCTCTCTACTGCGCGACGCTGCTCTTCCGGGATCGCGTGCAAATAAATCTCGCGCGTGATTTCCGGCGTGGAATGGCCCAGGAGCGATTGCATCGTCCCTATTGGCGTACCCACGGAATCGAGCATCGTCGCGTGGCTATGTCTCAGAAGATGCCACGTGACACCAGGAAGCCCTAGTTTCTTCGCTGCGGGTTTCAGGTGCTTGCGCAAGAGATTCCATCGTTCCAGCGGCAATCCCTCGCGCGTGGCAAATACCAAGGCTCTTGCATCAACAACGGCGGGACGGATGGCAGCAAAGATTTCTGCCGTCTCCGTTCCAATCGGAATGGTTCGCGCACTGCGTTTCGTCTTGGGTTGATCGAAATGCCCGTCATACACCGTTTCGCAAACACGGAGCATGCGAGCATTCAAATCGATACTTCCCCAGCGAAGCGCAAGCAACTCTCCAACGCGTAGGCCAGTCAGCACCAACAGCAACGTGACGGAGCGTGCGGGGTGATTTAAGGCGGTAACAAGGTTCCGTACCTGGACCGGAGTGAGGACAGTTCTCTCCGTTCCATGCTGCCGTCGTGGAAGTTTCGTTTTCTGAGCCGCGTTCTCGGCGATATAACCCCATTCCTCGGCTGCACCGAGAATCTTGCTCAGGCCGCACTTGAAGTGATGAACAGTTTCCCACGACAAACCACCCTTGAGCTTTCGGCTGAGAAAGCTTTGCAACTCTTCCCGCGTGAGTTCGCGAAGTTGCCTCTGGCCGAAGGACGGAATGAGATGCACGTCGAGCATGTACCGATAGTGCTTCTGGGTTGCGTACTTGAGTGTTGGCAAAACCACAGGTGTCCAATCGTCTTTGACAAAACTGCCAAATGTGCGGACAGACTGCGGTCGTGCCTTGCCGGTGTTGATTGTCCCTAGCCTCTGAGACAACGCTTGCATTGCAAGGCGGCGCGTCGGAAATTCGGCGACGGTCCCGATCACTTCCGACCGTCTCAGTCTGCCGAGCGTGCCGTCTGCTTGAATTACGTCCTCCCACCAACGCGCCACCCAAACTTTCCTCCGAGTGCCGCGTCGGAAAAGCGATCCTTGCTGGAAACCTCTTCGAGCCATCGTTCCTCCATGGATGGCCCGTCCAGCTTGTTCTGTGTCGTCTTTGAGTGTAGTCCGCATGTCAAGCAGCATGCGAGCCTCGCCGTTGGGATTCGACCCAAGCCAACACTTCTTCCTGACGGAAGCGCCAATACTTTCCAAGCCGGTAACTCGGTATCCGCTCCAAGGATCGTTTGCGTGTCCGTCCGTAGACCCAAGACACAGGGACTTGCAATAAGTCAGCTACTTCGTGAACCGTCAGAAGGTGCTTTCCGTGGCTTTCCTCTCCCTCTGTGGCCGCGATGGGCGCGGCATTGTTCGGAGAGCTAAGGGAGGATGTTTGAGAGAATGATGCCGGTATGGGCCGTGCCTCCTCCTGTGAGATGTCTGACGGCTTCGCGGATTGATTCGGGGTCGAGCGCATTGCAGAGCGCGGGGCATGCTGTCTTGAAGACGCTGTATTCTCGCGCATACCGGATTGGGTTGAACGAAGTTTCATGTCTGTTACGCGGTCTTCGTAAGAGCGTCTCCTCTACTTTGTTCTTGGTTGATGTTGGTCGGATGTTCGCTCAGCCAACGCTTGAACTCGTCGTCCCGCTTGAACAGCAGCTTGAGTGCTTCGCTGACGACGTAGGACGCATTTGCGCCGATGAACTCGGCGTATCTGTCCAGGTTGTGTCTGACTTCTTCCTCCAAGCGAACCTGAAGAGTTGTGGTTTTAGGTTGCTTCGACGGTGCTTTCAGCAGTGGCAACTGTTTTGCTCCTTTCCTCTTTCGCGGTGTAGTACGGCTTGCATTACAAGTTGTTTGCTCTGATCTCTGCACGCGGACAAAACACGGCCCCGAGCGGCTCGGGGCGGGCGGGAGCGACCCCACGACGTTTTGGGCGGCTGAAAGCCGCACAAAGTGGGGTCGCTCCCGCCCATCCTAGTGTTTCGTCCGCGTGCAGATGTCACCTGTTTCATTTACGCATCCGCCGTTCTTTCAGGAATCTGCGGTTGGACTCTGGGTGACTTTGGAACTGAAGCCGCACCTGAAGCACAGCGTATTTGCCAGCCGTCACCCCATCGTTTCCTGCTGTCGCCGAATACCGCTTCCTGGCCTGGCACGGTGACGGCTCGGAATAGGACTTTTTGCTGTTTCGTTGTGGTCGCCACCGATTCAGCCCGCAAATCATTCGGCAACTGGTTTCGCCTCCACAGATGGAAAAGAGTGTCGAATATCTCGCCGTTGAAACGCTTCGCAGCCTGGTGCCGGAAGATCATGTCATCCTCTGTGACAAGGCTGTATTTCCGGCTATCCCACTTGGTTTGGATATCGAAGTAGCGGGTCAAATCCGAGAGGCCCCTGCCCTCCACAAGGAATGAGAAAAGCTCGCCCGCTTCCTGCTGGAGGCCGGCTGCCGTCGAAATGTAGATGAATTGGAAGCTCGAAAGCTGCCGGAATAGAGGCCGATAGGTACGCAAATGTGCGATGTAGCGGTCGAGGTTTCGGTGCTCGGGATCAAGATAGGTAAAAGTCACCACAGGCATGTAATCAGGAGCGGGATAGGCTACGCACAGCGGAAATCCGTCGGAGAACGTAACGGCCTTGCCATGCTCGCTGGATCGAGAGAAGAAACTCTCGCTGAGTTTGAACCGTTCAATCAGATAGCGCCGCTTCTCTTCCGCCGTCTCGAAATAGCGGTCTTCCGGGTTGGCAAGGATGAAGTCAAGAGCCAGGAGCCGCGTCTTGATGTAATCGAGTTTGTGCTCCCTGCGATTGCGGAGATGGGCCTTGCCAATCGCTTCGTAAATCTGGCGAGAACGGAGGTGGTAAACGAGGCTCCGCCGCGTGTATCTCTGGGCCGAGGCATGGCCCAAGGCAAATAGTTTCTCGACAAAGCGGGCGTTCCGTTTCCCGCTCCTGGCATGGCAGAAGTCAAGGAACTGCCGCACAGTGAAATAGCCGGAATGCGCTGCCACAAGGTAGAGAAACCGCGCTTCGGCTTCGGTATAGCCGAAAGCGGAGAGGTTGGCGAGTTGGGATTCGTAAATGCTCATGGGTTATAGGCTGAAAATCGCCGCGCTCAATTCCCGGTCGTCTCGAATACGACGCAATCGATCCGTATCGCCGCGCCGGCCGTAGATCTGGAAGCCGGCGCGGGCCTTCTGCGCCAGCCCGCGCGGGCGGTAATGGTCCGTAGCGAGTTCCAGGTCGCGCCGCTGGATTTCGCCGTCGTTCTCGCGCACATACTCAACTCGCAAATCAGGAATTGGAATCTCCCCAGACACAACCTTGAGGTGATACCGTGCGGCGACTTCCTCCTTCACTTCTTCCGGGGCGTGGCCCTTATCGTCGGAAAGACGAGCGAGACGGGCGTAGAGCTCCCGCTTGATTTCGTAGTCGAGCTTGACGCGAAGCACCGTGCCGCGCTGACCTTCGATCTCATCAGCAACCTTGTGATAGAGCCGGTAGAGTTCCGCGTCGTGAATGGCTTCTTTGGGCTTCTTTAGCCCATGATAGATAACCTGGTCCGGGCGAAGAATCTTCCCGCGAGACAAGAACTCGTGGCCTTCTTTCGTGAGGGTCACTACTTGGATTGGGTTGTGCTCTGTGTCTGTAATGCTCGTCGTTTTCACGAGACCCTGACGTGCCAAGTTTTCGACATCGTTCTCCACGCGGGTGTGATCGCCGTTGTAAGCAAATTCGGCCAGGTCGTTCGCGGCTACGACGCGGAACTTGCCAACTTCAGAGAGAGCATGAATCTCAGAATCTCGCAGAGAATACTCTTTGTCCCGCTCCGTGTACCTTGTTCGTGTTCGCTGAGAAAGGATCGCTTCGACGCGTTCCTCGCGAGCGAGCGGCGGGCGTTCTCCGCGCGAACGCTGCCGTCCCTCACGGTCGAGTCGGTCGGCCCTATCTTCCTCGCGGTGGATGTTGTGTAGGTTGGTGCGGGCGTTCCAGTCGGAAGATGAACCCCGACCTACGTCCCGCCCGGAGTCGGAACCAGAATCGCGAAAGTCGTCGATTTCGAATCCGTCAAAGCCTCGTGACATGACAACCAGCTCCTAGCACCTAACGATTAACGAGAGCGCATTCAGAGGAAACAGATGAACGGGGAGGACGGGTGTCGGGCTGTTCGCGGCTTGAAGAAAGAACGTCGAAGATGTAAACCTTCTGCACATCGTGTTATCTCGCTAGATTTTGATATTCGCCGACGTTACCGGCCCGCTCTCCTGGTCGAGAAAGATTTCCTCGACGTGCTTACCGAAAAGCCGTGCAATCTTGATAGCCAAGGGGAGACTCGGATCGTACCTGCCCGTCTCGATGGCGTTGATTGTTTGGCGGGTGACGCCAACTCGGGTACCATAAGCAAATTGGAGGTGAAATATGGAAAACGAAAACCACCTCTGGGACTACTGCCAAGATCCCCGAAATCCCGTTAACGAAGATAACGGCGGTGCCATCGGCATCTGGAGAGACTTCCTTGCGACCTCCTAGACTGAAACCAAAGGCGGCGTTCCTTCATGTTATCAACGATCATCGGTGGTTAGTGGCGGGCGGATGCTCGTGGAATCTCCTCATGGCAAATAACGGCAAGAACGATGTGAGAACTACCGCTGACGCGTTGCTACCTGATGTCGTCGTGGCAGTGCGAGACTGTGTGCTGTTGCAGGCGCGCTCCCTGATCGACTTTTATACAAAATGCCACGCACGGGAAACTGACATATTGCTCTGTGACTTTAATGGTCTATCGATCGAACCTGCCCTCAAGGACGCGTTGGAAGGATACAAACAGTCGATAGAGGTTCATTTGCTTCACCTCACGGCTTGGAGAGACTTGGACTACCGGACGAAACATGCCACGGGTCAGTATGCCAACGCAACGCGTCGAAACTCGAATGAGGAGGTCGCTCCGCTCGCGGCCTCGATCCTGGCTGCCCTGAAGTGTGCCGCAGAAAAGAGCTCTCGATGGAACAAGCCGTTCACAGATTTGTACGAAGCTTCCCTTTCGCGATACCAAAACAAATCATTTGATTGGCCACCATATCTGGGAGAGAAACTTGCTGTGGTTCAGTACCTCGATAAGTGCGGGCTATAGCCCGGAGCGGGTGCACGACAACGGAAAATTCGAGATTGTCGGTTAGTGTTAAACTCATGTAATATAACCGCTAGCATTGCCTTCGTCACGGTAACTCAGAATTGAAGCTAACGACTCGTCATATATCGCACCCTTTCTAGTCGGCGCGGTTGGGAAAAGGTTCTTGTCCTCTTGGTTCGCGCAGCGAGTTGCTGGTGATACACAGGCGGCGGAGCTTCCGGTCCCCCGGAAAGTTTGAGGATTTCAGAATAGTGCCGACAGGTTCAAGCCTTCTTTCTCGAGCAATTCCTTCAAGGCATTCAGATATTCTTCCCCGACTTTTAGACCTTGCGTGTCTCCGGAGCTTTTCAACATCGAGTTCGCCTGTCTAGTGAACTGAATTTCACGAGCGGCGTAAAAACGGCGCTGGGCAGGGGAAAGGCTTTTATCAAGTATCGGTTCAAGGAACTTCTCAAATGTTGGATGCATGTCCGGGAAGCACCTCCGGCGTGGCGGATTCTACCACGCCCGGCCCCGCCAGCCCCAAGCCTTGGCCCGATGCCCCAACCCCGGCGTGCCACAACCCTGTCCGACCAAATCTCGCCCTTGCCGTGTTTCATCGAGCGAGGACAATAGGAAGGATGGCAAGCTCGGGCGTGCGCTAACAGCTTTCGCGCCTGCCTACCGTCTGCCTAGTTGTGAAAAAAAAGTTGGGTCCAACTTGGGTCCAAATGCTGCCAACTTAGGTCCAAAACCGTGTACCGTGACGCAGAACAAAGCCGGACGGACCAACAAGATAGATTTTCTGCAACTGCCTTGGGCGCAGGAGGTCTGGAGTTCAAATCTCCACGCCCCGACCAATCCCTTCAATGAGTTAGCGGCGCACACCTCGCTTGCATTTTGCCGGCACGTCGGTCTGCATGGAGCGAAAGGGACAAACTTGTGTGTAACGTAGATCTGCGCTTGTAAGTTTATCGCGTGCCGATTTCTGGCGGAGGACAACAGTCGGCTTTCAGGACGTCGGATTGTTGCCCAGCCCTGTGACAGGGTATACGCGCGGCGCGTTTGTCGGTACTGATCGATCGACCGCATCCGTGTAGTTGTTGGAGCCGATGAGGGCGTGGTTGCCGGCTACGTTCCCCGACTGATTCAGGAACGACCACTCCTCACCGACATGGGCATACTCCCATCCAAAAATCTTGGTCGGAGGAAGCATCGGTATCATATCGGCCAGATTGACGACGCGAAAACTTTCAGGGACGAGTTCGTTGTAGCCGTCGGCGAACGCCGTGTTGCCCACGCGAGGTCCGGCAAAGTTGTACATTTGAATCACTTGGTTGCCGGTGACAAGCTTTAGCACCGGCGACGCAAGCACGGCCAGGGCGGCACCGAGGCTGTGGCCGGTTACAAGACACAGCGAGGAGGTGTTGAACTGTTTGGCAGCATCGAAAATCTGCTCCGCCAGCAGGATAAAAAAAACGAGAAAACCCAAGTGAACGCGGGCCTGCTGAAATTTCCCGTGGCTGTACCAAACCAGCGGCACCGGAACCTGCGGAATCGCAGAGTCGAGTGCCCACTCAAAGTCGGACTGTGTCCCGCGCAACGCGATGATGTTCTGCGACGGCGACGTAAGCGCAAACCCGAAGTAGACGTCTGCGATTCCGGCAAAGCGCGCGCGAAGCTCCGCGCTTCCGCGTATGTCCCCCCAGGCTATGTCACTTAACTGATTAAGCTTCGACGAGGGCGTTACCTCGGGAGCAACAAAGGAAGCGATCTGCGTGTATCCGGTAGGAACGTCGATCTTCCCGTTGTTGCCCGGCGGAGGGCCGTTCCGATACTGAACGTAGGTTTGCTCGCTCAGTGACGCGAGCAGGATAGAAAGCTGTGGATCGTATTGAGTGCTCACAGATCGAGGTCCGTCCTGGGGGGATTAAACTTAATCTGGTAGTTGTAGTGCATCGTCGCAGTTCCTTTCTCGCCCAACCTCAGCGTTCACGCTGACCCCAAGAGGAAGCAAGCGAGGGCCCCATGGAAACCGAAAGTTTTCTTATATCTCACTGGTATATAGAGTCAAGTTAATTCCTGGCCACGAAGTCTCGATTCCCGTTGGCTTGCACCCCAGGTCTTTGGAAGAAACGCTGGAACGCCACAGGAAAAAGTCTGTTTCAGTATTAGGGTGTGCGGACAGCGGCAAGGTGTCGAAACACCATGCAGGAAGTGCTACTTAAGTCGCGGGAGAGAATATCCAATTGAAGGGCAGGATTCGACGGAGTTTCGTTTTGGATGCTTTGCCGTGCCAGCCGCAATTGGGATTAGTGCAGGAAATCTCCTCGTCCCCGAACATCTCCATCGCTTGGATTTCTGAAAGCGAGGTGTTTGTGCATTTTCGCTGCAAGTTGATGTCGTGGGGGCCTTTCGGGCATTCGAAGACCATTCGGTAGGCTAGGCTCATGGTCTATAGTAACACTAGCGGGTTTTGTTGAGACCGCATTCTTGGGGTAAGTCTCCTAACTATCAGGGGTTCGCAGTATCAAGTATCACTCCGAGCAGAGATGTGTTATAGTTTGGTCGCGCTTAATACTTTCGGTTGTGTTGTGCGGTCCCTCTGGTGCAAGACCTGATCTGAGAATATCCGCCATCAGTTTCCTCCGTACGTTTTCAGCGTAATCCAAAATAAGACTGGCTCAGAGCCGGTCGTGCCCGCTCGGAATTCCGTGTCGGCCGCCTAAACTCTTTCGCCAGCAAGAAAGCAAAATGCAAAATTTTTCAGAATTACCGATCTCCCCTTCTATGAAGGAGAGACTGGCAGCAGCACACTTCTGCGTTCCGACGCCGGTGCAGGCAGCGACGATCCCGCCAGCAATCGAAGGCAAGGACGTGCTTGCGACCGCTCAAACTGGAACCGGCAAGACCCTCGCGTTTTTGATCCCGGTAATGGAAAGACTCATCCGGAGAGACGCGGCGGGAATCGCAGCACTCGTGCTCGTTCCCACGCGCGAGTTGGCCATGCAAGTGGTCGAGCAATACAACGCCTTGCGAGGAAGGCAGCTTGCGCCAGCGGCCCTCGTTGTGGGCGGTTTGGCCGAAGGGCCACAACTGAGTGCAATCCGCAAAGGAGCTCGCATTGTCGTCGCGACTCCGGGCCGATTGGAGGATTTCCTCGATCGGCGGCTTGTCCAATTCGGAGCATTGCAGACGCTCGTGCTCGACGAGGCAGACCGCATGTTGGACATGGGATTTCTCCCTGCGATTCGCAGGATTGTCGCGATTCTGCCGAAAGACCGGCAGACCATGTGTTTCTCCGCGACGCTCGAGGGGTCTGTGGCGCATCTTGTGAAGGATTACATGAGAAACCCGCTGCGCCTCGCATTCGGGTCTACACTCAAGCCTTCCGAGAACGTGCGCCTACAGGCGTTCGAGGTGTCTACAGACGGAAAACACGAAATGCTGTGCCATTTGCTCGCTCGGGAAAGCGGCCGGTGTCTCGTATTTTCGCGCACGAAGCGCGGAACCGAGCGGATTACCAAGGCCCTGACTCGGCAAGGCATCAACGCGGCCATGATCCATGGCGACCGCTCGCAATCCCAGAGGACGGCTGCTCTCGCGGGATTTCAGCAAGGGCACTACCGCGTACTGGTGGCGACGGATGTAGCTTCGCGCGGGATTCACGTTCAAGATATCGCTCACGTCATCAATTACGACTTGCCTGAGATGGCGGAGAACTTCATCCATCGGGTGGGACGCACGGGAAGGGCAGGCGAGCGCGGTGTTGCTTCCACTCTCTTTCTGAGGGAGCAGCGGACGGAGTTATTCCAGTTGGAGCGGACCCTCGGCATCCGGATCGAGAGGATGCCAGTCGGTATGAGTTCTCTCGAAAAGCAGGAGAACGACGGTCAAGGCCGCGTGAATCACTCGCCGGCGGCTCTCAAAAGCCGCTTGGTTCGGCTCCCGGGGGAATTCCTGCAGGCGCAGATGGAAACTTAGAGCCGACGCGGATTTTGGCACGGAATTTCCTCTCGTGGTGGTATGGTCTTGAGGGCACGACGGCCGACTCCGGCCGTCACCTCAGAGGGAGAGACCTTTGTCTCTAGCGATTCGCGAGAAAGACGACCGAGTTCGAAGCCTCGTCAACATGGACAAAGAACTGGGTTATACACCCCATGACGAAGTGAGTGATGCTTTGCCGAGCGAGGCGCATCTATCGGAGGAGATCGGCACCGCATCCTCTTCGTTCGAGCCCGACGGAGCCCACATTACCGAAGACCCTTCCGTGGCGGCCGCCGAATTTGAGGTGCAGGAACGGCGCGCGGGTGTTGAAGATGGCCGCGGTGAAGAGGTCGAGCTCGACGAGGCTGCTCATCTCCTGGACAGGACGAACGATCCGGTCCGGCTGTATCTGCGCGAGATGGGAAACGTGCCGTTGTTAAAGCGCGAAGGTGAAGTGGCGCTTGCCAAACGTATGGAGCGCGGCCACGGGTTGGTGCTCAAGACGATCTCCCGCTCTCCGCTTGTTCTCAAGGATCTCATCGCAGTTGGCAGAGAGTTGCGTAAGGGTACGCGTTCGATTAAAGAGATCGTCCAGTTGAGCGAAGACGAGCTAACCGCAGAAGAAATCGAGGATAAGAGCCGCCGCACGTTGCGGATCATCGATCGGATCGAGAACCTTTACAACGTAGGGCTTAAGCAGGCGAGTCGATTGGACGAGATGCCGAGGTCCAATAAGCGCAGGTACGTGCGAGCCAGCCGCCAATTGTCGCGGACACGGATTGAGATGTCGCAGTTGGTGCGGTCGATCAATTTTCATCCGGAGGAGAGGAAACGCCTAATCGACAAACTGCGGTATACAGTCGAGCAGGTTCATTCGCTCGAGCGCGAATGCAGCCGGCTGGAGCGCCGGGTCGGCAGCAGTCGCGGAAGCGCAGCAGCTGAAGCACGCCGCGAGCTACGGGTGCGCCGCGGACGACTGAAAGAGATCGAGGAGTCCAGCGTCGTGGGGCTGGCGGCCCTTAGGCGTTCCCTCGCCCCTGTCCTGCGTGGCGAAGCGGAAGCGGAACGAGCGAAGAAGGAACTTACAGAAGCGAACCTCCGGCTTGTCGTGTCCATCGCCAAGAAGTACACGAACAGAGGCCTGGAATTTCTTGATTTGATCCAGGAAGGGAATATCGGCCTGATGAGAGGAGTTGACAAGTTCGAGTGGCGCCGCGGATACAAGTTCTCTACTTACGCCACCTGGTGGATTCGCCAGGCAGTGTCGCGTGCGATCGCCGATAAGGCACGAACGATTCGAGTGCCCGTACACATGTTCGAGGCGATCAA
>Ga0187880_1003181_pt1 | contig 12612 bp, 17 predicted proteins | sample June2016WEW_19_4_FD_132998 | JGI IMG/M metagenome (GOLD analysis project Ga0187880, IMG submission 132998) | Peatland microbial communities from SPRUCE experiment site at the Marcell Experimental Forest, Minnesota, USA - June2016WEW_19_40 | ecosystem: Environmental > Terrestrial > Soil >...
CCAACTGCATCATCTGGCGGATTCCAGATTGGGTGGCGAGGTCGCACCACTCGTGGAGGAAGGCGTTCATCTTAGCGTAAGAGGGCTGCTCCCAAGCAATCCCAGTGCTTCCTTGAGCAGATATGTCCGACGGTTATGAAGCGTTGGAGGCCGTTAACGATTAAGATGCTTAGTCCTGTACCGGATGTGGAGGAGAAACCGGCCTGGGAACCGTTGATCCGGGAAAGACGTAATCGCACCAAGGAACGGGATGTCGATCGTTCACCTAACTTCCTTCACCATTGAGCGAAAAGCCCCGTAAACCGACGGTTTTGACTTTTTGTCGGGCTACAAGACCGACGCTGGCAGCGTCGCAAAGAGTTTCAGCAGGCCGAGCTTTTCCAGCAAATCATTAAGTTCTTTGGGGATGTGGGTCATCAAGTTCCCCGCGGGTTTGTCCGCCACCTGCAGTCGTCCGATCCGGATGGTCTGTAAGCGGCGCAGGATCCGCGGCACTTCGCCCGGTTCCTTGGCCAAGCGCCACTCCCCTCCGAGCCGCGCACTCATCCAGTACGCCAGAAAACAGAGCCGCACATGATTGCGTACCCGATCCGCCCGCCAATGAAACACCGGGCGCACCTCCAGAAAACTCTTCAATTCGCAAAAGGCTTCTTCCACGTCCAGCAAGCCCTTGTAGTGGGCCAGCACCTGTTCTTTGGCACAGGCTGGGGCTGGACAATTGGTGTGGAGCAAATACCAGCCATCCCGTTGGGTTTCCCGGTCAATCACCCCCTGCTTCTTCTCCCATTGCAGTTGGCCCTTGGGGTCCACGCGGTAGGTGAAGTACTTGTGCGCCTTCAACCGTTCCAAGAGCCGTCCGGCTTGGCTGGCCAGTATCTGCTCGTTGACCTTCCGGCGTTTGACCTGCGCCAGTTTGCGCAGCGCCCGCTCGGCCTTGGCCATCCGCGCCGCGCGGCGTTGTTGATCTCGCTCTTGTCGCCAGGGCCCGCCAGCAATCACGTAGCGTTTGCCCTCCCGCACCAGTTCCACTACTTGGCTCCGATCGCCCAACTCCAATTGCGCTTCCTGCGGCAGTTCCGCCAACAAGGCCTCCATCGTGGCGTTGGACAATCGGGTCACAAACTGCATGGGGGCCTCGGTTAATGCTGCCAGGTTGACTGCGCTGCTCATCCCGCCGTCAAAAACAAAGGTGGCCTCGGCTATGCCAAAACGACGGCGGAGCGTGGTCAGCAATCCCACCAGGGTCTTGTTGCCCGTCCGGTTGCCGCGCAAGACCTCCAGATGCAGGGGCATCCCCTGGTAGTCAGTGGCCACGGCCAACAAGACTTGCGGGCGATCCGAACGATGGTCGCTGCTGTGCCCGTAGCGGCTTAACTTGGCGGGCCCTTGGCCTTCGAAATACACGCTGCTCAGATCATAGAGCAGCAGGCGGATCCCCTCAGGAAAAGCACTCTGATAAAGACGCTTTTCCAAAGCCACCCACTGTCCGTTGAGCAAATCCATCGCTTCATAAAGATCATCTTCGTCGAAGGATTCCTCGGCGGACAAACCGCAGGTTTGGGCCAGCGCGGTTTCCTCGGCTTGTTCGCTCAAGGCTAGCTTGGCGCAGGGAAAAAGCAGACGGCTCAAGACCAGAGCTTTGAGCAAACCTTGTTGACGCTTATTTCCCAACCCGGCCAGCAGAGGATCCAGGCCATAGCGCTGCCAGGCATCCGTCAAGACGGCCAGGCCGCCATAGTCCAAGGCGCAATGCAACTCCAGGTCTTGGGCGGGCAAGAAACTTTGGCCCCGCAAGCTGGCGGCGATGACTTCGCGCACGGCGGCGGGCAGACTCGTGATATTGCAGAGGGTGCGAGAACGGGGCCCCTGGGCGGTGCGAAAGGACTCGCGCACCAAGTAGGTTGAGGTAGGTCTTGCCGGCGCGCGTTGATTTGGTGGCTTGTACGAACACGGGCTACAACATACTGTTCTGTGCCCCTATAGGTCAATAAATATTGTGCTATTATACAACATATTACTTGCTACATCTTGGGGCCAAAACCGCGCCTTTATTGGGTTTTCCAAAAAAGGGGGAGGAAGTTAGGTTCAAGGGGCATTTGTGGCGGTGTTTCGGATCTAGTGCCAGTTGTTGTAACAATCGAGCCCGGCAATTGTATAAATGGAGCCCTGCCTGCCTGTCATCGTAATTTGCGGCTCCCTAACCACAAGAGGCTATCCACAATCAACCGGTTCTGCGTTTCGTTATCCAAGGTAAACGACAACTCCTGGTTTGTGTGGGCGTTATCATCAAGGTCGTTGTGGCCCATGTTCAGGTAGACCATTTTGTATTTATGATTAGTCCATACCACCGGATAATCGCCGCTGTGCCAGATTTCATTGGGCTTGGGGCCGGTCCCCAGTGGGAAGCTGGCGGGATCAATGGACAGGAGCACTTTGATGTCCGGGTTGGCGCGCAAATCATTCTTCCAGCGATACCACTCGTTGGGTGCCGACGTGAAAGTAGCCGGCAGATTCCTAGTGGCCGGATGATGGGTGTCCTCGACCCGCAACACCGCCGAGGTTGGGCGCCAAGTGTTGCTCAAATACTCGCCCGATCCCAGAAACTTCTGGTGATACCAATCACAATTCTGCGGAAAGTCCGAGGGCGTCAAGGCAAACCCGGCAAAGTGAAACCCCATCCAGGCCCCGCCATGCTCCATGAAGTCCTCAAACGCCTTGCGCTGGGCTGAAGCTTCGGGCCGGGTATCCAGGAAAAGCACCACCTGATATTGCGAAAGAAACGACGGATTCAATTGGTTCCAGTTCGTGGTCGCTTCATAGGCGAAATCGTATTTGGCCGCCATTTGTGGAAACCAGCGGTTGGCTTCGTGCACAAAACTGATATGGGCCGGTTCGATCTTGGCGGTGTAGAAGGCGAGCACCTTAAATTGAGGCGCTGGACTTTGTGCCTTAAGAGTAGCGGCATACAAGACGACTGCCATGAGCGCGAAGAGGAGCCACTGAACTCCCATTTGTTTCATGACTGGAATCGTGGCGTCTTTCGCGGTGGCGTCAAGGCTGGAACCGACAAAGGCCACCGCCCAGCAAAGCTGAACTGCAAACACACGATCTTGCCTGACGGCTTCGAGTGTCGTTCAACGGCATCCAGACATCGCTAGCAAGATCCTTCGCTCACTCGTTCATCCGCCGTTCACCTTCAGACCCAGGATCTTGCCCGGTTCGCACTCGGCAGACACCTCCAACGACCGGCAGCACAACATGCAATCCGTTGTAAACCGCCGGGCTTGGATGCTGAAGGATTATTGTATATTTGGCCGGAAGGTTGAGAACGTAGAGAGGCCCAAGATCGTGACCAGCGAAGCCCAGACCCAACCTGACGTGATCTCGCTCGCCTTTCGATGAACCGTTATGCAGGACCATCAAAGAGGGCGTAACCAGAGATTGCGGAATCGAATGGGACAGCCGTGTCCACCAAAACCCACCGGCCCTTTGCTGATCTTCTGTTTGTATTTCGGCAGGATGCGGTGGCCGGTTTCGCCATGGATTTCTTCGTTGAGCTGGGCGAGCACCCCGTTGTGGATTACCGTCACACGCGCCGGGGCCAATAGTTTTTCACCGTCGAATCTGGGCGCGATGAAAATGATATTGTAGGTTTGCCACTCACCGGGTGGACGGCTGGAATTGACGAGCGGCAGTGTTTGACCGTAGATCGCCGCACATTGACCATCGGGATAGATCTTCTCGTTGAAGGAATCGAAGATCTGAATTTCGTATAAGTCCATCAGCATCACCCCATTATTGCCTCGGTTATGCCAGGGCCCCTCGAAACCGGCCGGCTCCATCCATTCGACATGAAGCTGGATGTCGCCAAAGCTCTCCTTGGTGGCCAGGTCAGTGTCGCCAGAAATCAGGTACCCGTCCGCCACTTTCCAATCCTTCAACGGTTGCCAGTGTGAAACATTCTTGCCATCGAATAGCACGATCGCATCCGAAGGAACCGGTGCAGGGGGGCCGGCCTTGCCGGGATCGACTCGTTTAGCGGCTGGTCGGTCCGGGTCATGCACCAACCACTGGCACCAGGGCAGCTTGGGGGTGTCTCGGTAGCCGTAAACACCTGAACCATCCTTCGCATAAACCAGGTCCGCAGCGAGCGTTGTGTCTTGATGCGAAGCGACCGCAGCGAGGCAACCCAATAATACCAAGGGGCTGAGCTTACAATTCCTGTTCATAAAGAAAGGATCGACTGGGGTTGTTCAAATCCACGCAGAGCAGGGTGGTCGAGGTGTTGATGACGCACAACATGAAGCGAGCCGAAGCCAGTTGATCAAGATGCGATGGCATAATTGGCCTTTCCCAATATCGCCGCTTTCATATCAGGAACTGGTTTTCTGTTCAAGAATAAACGGGTCCTGCAATCCAGATGCGGGGGTAACGTGTGCGGTATCCGGTATCAAGTATCAGGTGTCCAGGCTTCCCCCTCCACACGCAGGACTCCATACCCGATACCGCATACAACATTCGCCACCCTCATCAAGCAGCGTCTCAGGTCTTCAGGCGCTGTGTGAAAGGCAAAGGTGGGCATTGTTAGTACCCACCTCTGCCACTTGGAATTTGTAGGGCTCGTTTACTGAATCTCGACCGTGACTTTCAGTTGTGTGGCATCTCCGACGAACCATTTCTGGACGTAGAGGCTGCCGATGATGGGAGCTTCGCCTTGGGTCTGAACCTCGGCGAACTTCACGGTGTTCTTGGTGTCTTTCTCTTTCTCGAATTGAACTGTTTTAGTTTTCTTGTCCATGATTTGATTTGGGTTGATCTGTTGCCGTTGAATACCTGCCGCACTCACGACAGGATGGTATTCCGTTGAAGGAAGTGGTTGGGTCAAGGGTTTTGGCCTGGTTAAACCCACGAGGTGATCTCGCGGCCGGCAGAATCCCAGAGGGACACGTTGCCATGCTCGTTTACGTGGTAGCAGTTAGGCCAGAACTTCTGGCGCTGGCATTCCAGACGAACCGCTTCGAGGGCATGGGCCACACGACGGAACAGGCCAGTCGGGGCAGCCTGGAACGGCTGGGCCTTCCGCTGATATTCCTCTTCATTGATGATGCCCAGTTGTTTGCCACAAATTCCTCAGGCACGGTCCATATTTCCAACTCCTGGACAGTCTATACGGAACGATAATTGAGTCCCTGGCCGGACACATTCAATTGGATCCGGCCGTCGTGGTTGTGGGGCAACCTGGGATCACTTCTGTCAAGGTCCTCCGTTCGTACCTCCCGATGTGTTCGCTGCGTAGGAACAGGGTCAACTCCCGGCCATCCCAATTCCAATCATCAAAGGGTTCGGTTGTGCTGCGAGGTCAGCGGTTAATTAGATGAACTTCGCGCACCAATAGGTTTTCGGCGGTCATGTTGGTGTCGTGAAATGGAAGGAGCCGGACTCTTGAAGGAACCCGGCTCTCGTGGTGGGTACCCGGGAAGAGGTCCGCGCACACGACGGCCTGGTTGGGGGTGCCTTTCCTGGCCAAGCCCGTCAACACGGCGGAGGTGGTGAAGTGCCTGGAAAACTACTTGCGCTGACGTCGCTCGAATCCAGTGCTGTCCTATCAGGCAGCATCCGACCATGAATCTCTGCGTTTGGCGCAGGTTTCAGCTCTTTATCCCGCAACCCTCTGCTGGCTGACCCTGGTGCTGTGCCGGTGATGCCATGATTTCCTGTTTCTCTGTCGGGCTGTTATTGCTGAATTCCAACTCGATAGAAATCCAGACACCGGGATTTGGCAGGGCATTCCATTTTGCCAAAGAACATTTATTGTCACCACAGGAGCAAGAACTGTAAGAACCGAAGGGTAATTATTTCTCGACAGACGCATCGGTTTGTGCTGGGATGCCAAAGAAGAACAAAGAGTCGAAATCAGCATTCGACTGTCAGAGTTTGCTGGTTTCGTGCCGTTGTTTAGATGAAATGGGTTTTGGAATTGGCAGTGACAGTTTTGAGATTGGGTTTATATGCGCGAGCTTGAGCTGTTCAGCATTCTACAGTTTAAGCTAGCGTTGGACGTTTGACTTTCATGTCGATCAAGCCCACGGATCTTTTCTTCAATTCACAAAGCAACAGATCATTGACCAGAGAGACAATCAATCACGATTGTTTAAATGTCTCCTCAGCGAGAGCATTTCCAACGATAAACGTTATGAAAACAACGAGGATGCTGACATACGGCAGCGGACTATTGGCGCTGGTCGTAATGCTACTAGCTGCCTCATTTGCAAACGCGGACACTTTTTCCGACAGTTTTAGCGAAGGCACCCTTAATTCCTTCTGGTGGACTGTGGACACTAGCGGTGGCAATTGTACTGTGGCTATTACCCATGGAAGTCTCGTAATGACGCAGGGATCAAGTGGCCAAGCTAACCTTGACTTTAACTTTTCGATCCCAGGCGATCTGTTCGCAACTGTGGACTATTCATTGCTTAACTGGCCTTACAACAACGGGGAACGAATCGGATTGCGCACTTCGATTGGCGCGGTGGAGCGTATCAGCGATAATAGATTTGGCGGTGAAATGTATACGACCGATGTACATTCCGTTATCAACACGGTTGCCACAAGCGATTCCAGTGGCACTTTAAAGATTCAAAGAATCGGCACTGTCACGACGGGTTATTATTTGCATAATGGTTCCTGGACCCAGATCGGATCGACTGATTTTGGCATCGCGGCGGATGCGAGCATTGCGCTTTCCATCTGGCCGGCAGGTATTACTCCAGGGGTGGAGGTTGCGTTTAGGAATTTCTCGGTCACCGCTTCCTCGTGGATGGCTTTGCCTCAGTTCGCAATTAATCGCTCTTGAGCAAATGTGATTGTGACTTGGCCGACCAATGTCACCGGGTTCACTTTACAATCTACTACCAATGTTTTGTCAACACCGTCCTGGAGCGCTGTTTCACCAGCGCCGACCGTTGTTGGCGGGAACAACACCGTGACCAATGCCATCTCCGGCTCAGAGCAGTTTTACCGATTAAGCCGGTAACCAAACGAATCAAAGCAAGTTTCTGCCACGAGTGAACAACGGAAGCCCAGGCACCTTTATGAACCGGGCTCCAATTTGATTCATCCCCCGAGTTTCTGTTGATTCGTCCTGGTACTACGCTGGTGATATTCGGGCTTCTTGACCTTCTTCCCCACAACGCCCAACGCCTCTTCCAGGAATCCGGTGGCCTTCTCGCCGTCCACCCCTTTGAACCCAACTGCGTCAATTTGGATTTCGCCAGCGGTTTCGATGGTAATTTCAATGGTTCTCTTCATGCTACCCCCATGAGCACGAGTTTGATTGCTCCATTTTGCTGTTGCCTTCGTAAAACGGACAACCCCTTCTTTCTGGCTTCGATGGTGGCTTTATCGACCCCGTTCAAAAGCAGCGAAAGCCGGGCATTGCCAGCACCCGCCTTTGCTTGCTTGGTTTGTTGATAGTTGATGGTGGTCTTTGTTCACTCGCCCTTCTCCTCCACTCGCTCACCCGCCGCAAAATCCCAAGATGCTCTAGTCTCCACTCCACTGATAATCGTATCCAGGAGGTGGGTTTATAAAACCAGCACCCAATTTCACGCGTTTCTCAACTGGCGGCGCGCACCGCTGTCGCTCCACAACGCCACCGATGTCAATGTGATTGGCAATTACTTCGGTCCGCCGATCACCGACGACGATTTGGTGCCGCTGGCCAACGATGTGATCGCCGACCTCTGGGTCTCGGATTATCCAAACCTGCGTTTTGCGGACAACGTGAACGCCACGACCCTGCCGAACGACGCAACCATCAACGAGGATGGAAGGCGGGCTTCCGTGCCCGTGAACGCATTTCAGCCGCCCGCGGCTCCACAATTAGCGGCAAATCTTTCCGGCAGCAACCTTGTCGTCAGTTGGGTCAGCCTGTACATGGCGAATTGTAATTCGGGCATGTTTGCAGCCTCAAAACCGCACTTTAAGTGTCCGGAAACTTGCGTGTCGGGCTACGCGTCCCCACCTTCCGCGGCCAGCCGACTCTGCGACCATGGCTTGCGCCAACTTGGCGCTCGGTCCAAGGCCCGCTAAAGCTGAGCGGGCCAAGTTGGCTCATTAACCCCGCGTTGGGATTCCCTTTCGAATCTCACCCTTGCGTGGCTGGTTGGTCCGAACGAATTGTGCCGCGAAGGCGGTGGCGGTGCGCTAGTGGGTGGCAAGTTCAGAGCCTACAGCGCAGCTAAAGCCGCCGGGTACGCGTTTCGACCGTTCATTTTACGAATTCGCCACCATGCACAGGTGCTGCCGATCCCGGAGCAATTCGAGCGGTTTGTCGCGGAAGTCGAGAAGGGCGCGAGCCGGTTCAGTCGGTCCTGTGCGGACCTGGTGCGGTTCCTGGCCTTCGGCGGATTCCGCAAGGGTGAAGCGGCCAACATCACTTGGGCGGACGTGGACCGGGAGAAGGGCGAAATCGTGGTGCGCGGCGATGTGGTGACGGGCACGAAGAACTGGAGCGTGCGCCGGGTGCCGATGATCCCCGACATGAAGCGGCTCCTGCAACGGCTGAGCGGCGTGCGCCCCGACGCGCAAACGGGCGACCCGGTGATGCTGTATGGGCACTTGCGCGACCATCATTCCGTGGAAATGGCTCAAGAGGTGACCTTTGCAGCAGGGGAAAAGACGACGTGATTCCGTTGCCCAGGGAACAGTTGGAGAAGTCAATCGGGAGGGTTTGGTGGACGGGTTCACCCCGGCACTGCCGCCGATCGTCCTCGCGGGCGCGGCTATGCTGGCAAATGGTACATTTCAATTCCCCTTCACCAACACTCCGGGCGCAACGTTCACAATGCTGGCTGCCACAAATGCAGCGCTGCCGCTCGCCAACTGGGATGTTTGACGGCGTCACCGAAACCTCGCCGGGCCGGTATCAGTTCACCGACCTGCACGCGACGAACAGCCCTCGCCGGTTCTACCGCATCATTTTCCCGTAATTGGTGTCCGTTGCGGACCCCTGCTTCCTAAACCGTTGCTGTAAAGCCAGTTCGGTTTGGAAGCGAACTGAGATCGGAATCGAACTTGACAGCGCCGCGTGTACCTGGCGAATTCCTAGTCACGGAATCAGGGCGGTACTTGCCAGGAAATTGCTGGCTGGCAAGGTGCTGGCGCACGAGAGCCATCCTGATTTTGCTGGTACATCTGCTGAGCCGAGCGGTTACGCTCTTGGGAACGGGCGGCGCCAGAGCGGTGCTGGCCGAAAACCTACTCCTCAGGCACCAACTGCTGGTCCTGAGGCGAAACCGTCAGCGAGCTCCGCGTCTCTCGCTTGCTGACCGTCTGCTCTTGGGCTTCGGCGCATCGTTCCTCAATCCCCGCCGACTCCTGCGCACGGCTATCATTCTGCGCCCCGCCACGCTGCTCCGTTTTCATCGTCGGTTGAGGGATTTCAAATACCAGCTCCTTTACTCCTCACAGCCAAAACGTAAGCCCGAAAGGACCTGATGCGAAGCTGATCAAGCTCATCTGTGAATTCAAACAGCGTAATCCCCGCTTTGGTTGTCCCCGGATCGCGCAGCACCTGGCCAAAACCTTCGGGCTGCAGATCAACAAAGATGTGGTCCGGCGGGTTCTGGCGGCACACTATCGGCCCCAACGCCGAGAAGCCGGACCTTCTTGGCTGACCTTCCTCGGTCATAGCAAAGAAAGCCTCTGGAGCGTGGACCTCTTTCGGACAGAATCCATTCTGCTCCAGAGTCACTCGGTGTTAATCGTGATGGACCAGTTCAGCCGCCGGCTCATCGGCTTTGCAGTGCCGCCCATCACCGTGGATGGCCCAGCCTTGTGTCGCATGTTTAGCCAGGCCATAGCTGGGCAAGGCCAGTGCCTCCGACTCACCTTCGACCATGACCCGCTGTTCCAGTTCCAGCGTTGGGAAGCCAACCTGCGGGTGCTAGGAATTGAAGCAATCCCCACGGTGCCGGGCGTTCCCGTCTCCCATCCCTTTGTCGAATGGCTCATCCGTATGATACGGCAGGAGTATCTGGACCAATTGCTTTTTTGGAATGCCACTGATTTGGCACGAAAGCTGGAGCACTTTCAGGGCTATTACAATGGTTGGCGGCGGCACCAGGGCTTGGCGGGCGACACCCCCGACGGAAAAGCGGGGGCGCCATCAGCGCCGATAGCTAACCTCGCCAACTACCGTTGGCAGGAGCACTGCCAGGGTTTGGTTGAGCTCCCCATCGCGGCATGAACTGCAATTCGCCATGTTCACGTTCAATCGGGTAAAAAAACTGACTTCAAGAACTAACCCAGGTAGCAGATGCACCACGTTTTCTGCCTATGGATTCACCGACGGTGGCCGCTCGGCGCCGACCCGAAAAGGATTCGGTAAAGCTGCCAACACTTCATCAGTACCCACTCCCGCCTCAACAGCGCCAACAGGCAGCGTCAGCGGTGCCGAGCCCGGGGCGACCACTTCGCGCCGGAGGAACAGCATTCGCGGGTAAACCGGGTATCGGCCCCTGGGGTAGGGCAGTCGATTTCGAAGGTCGCCGGTAGATCGCCGGCCGCGAAAGCCCTCTGAGCGTAGGTCACCGTATCCGACCAGCTTGCGTCATGCTGCCGGGCGATTTCTTTGCCCTCCGCGCACAACTGCGCCGGGGACTTCGCGCAGGAGCCAAGCTGATAGGCATACGTTACGACTAACTACTTGTCACCGAGGGCCTGGGGATTGGCGACGGAGACGGAGACGAGGTTCTTTCCAGGAGAAAGGTATGGCAGGGCGCCAGGGTTGTTCTGAACGATGGCCTCACACCACAGAGCCTTGAGAGTGCCCCTAAATGACACCTTAACAAAAGCCGTTAGGAGACCCTGGACGGCGGCCGAGAAATCCTGGAAGGAGACGGTATTGAAAGTCGTGCCGTCGTCCACCGAGACTTCCACAGCGTCTGCTCCCGTAGCCTCGCCGCTGGCTTTGACCAAGACGTAAGGCGAGGTCAGACTGAAAACGACCGTGGCGGGGTGACCGGCCTGGACGGGAACCAGAGTCTTATCGGCGTACCTGACGTTCTCCATGCTGACGAAGGACTTCAAGAGTGTGTCGTGGGCGAAATCCGGAGCGAAGGTCAGGATGCCGTTGCCGTAACTGCGGGCCGGCTTGCTATTGATGTAGGGCTGTAGGATCAGGCCGATGCCTGGATCGTTGCGTGTATCTTTGTGACCAGCACAAGTGTGGGCTGGACCCACCTTCTGCCCTGGCCAATACCAGGCATCCAGTATTGGGTCCCAAGTGTTCTCCAGGCTGAAGCCTGCTGCCAGGTTGACCTCAGCAGAGTAGGTGCCATCGGCATGGTTAATGCCCGCCCAGCCCTCAGAATGATCCCGGCCACGATGCGTCTTGAGGCCGTTGATGACCTCTGGAAGCGTGTCGCCGCACGTCAGGAAAACTGGCGCGCGCCAATTGGCCTTGGCGCCATCCAGGGTGGGTGGGTTATCCTTCCGATAGACGCAGCCACGACGCTCGTCCAGAATGAAGGCATCCCGAATCAGCGACTGAGCATTGTCATTCAAGTCATCTTCGCCCACGATCGTCTGACCGCCTCGACCGTCGGGCATCCAGGCGTAAAACTTGAGGAACACATCCAAGTAATGCCAGCGGCCATCGTAGTTGGCCTCGACGGTCGTATGCCCATCCCACCCCACAAAGCGCCAATCCCAGCCCAACTGGCGCCAAAGGGCGGATTGTTCCGCGTGCAGGCCGCCGCATAAGCTCCAGCCGTAGCAGTGGATTTCCTTGAGCACGGGCAAACCACCCGCCTCGCTGGGATACTGCCGATGATAGTGTGTCAGTTGCATGAAATTATAAATCGCGATGGCCTTCTCGTCGTTGTTCCGGCAACCCCGCGTGACCGATTCGGCAATGGATTTGAGCGAGGTGCAATCCGGCGCTTGATCGGAGAGGACCTTGATCTGCCGGACAATCCCCGGCGGCAGAGGTGGCGCTGGGGCGGCACCGGGGCTTTGCCCGCTTGCGGCTCCGGCCAAGCAAGCAACGACAACAACCGAAGCGACGGCCGCGATTTGATTTCTCACCGTTACAAACTCCTCCGACACACTCTCCGCATTGACGAGTCGCGGATCAAACTCTCGCGGCAAGGAAGCACAATTGTCTGCTCGTCGAGATTCACGTTAAGAGTGTGTGCCAACCGTGCAGTGAAGGGCAAGGTAAGACGTAGTCTTATTGGGCTCGGCAGTGGATCGGATCGAGAGTCCTGCCGAGGAGAGAAGAGAAAGCGCATGCGCCACTCAACTGCCATTGAGCAGGCTAGCGAAGTCTCTCCGCAGTTGCCCGCGTTGGTTGAATGAGGGTGATTTCCCACCCACCACACCAATATTGCCTGTGATTATACGAATTGTCGGTTCATCCGAGAAGTTCCTGTCTGGAGTGATGAAGGCTATAGAGTTTGAGAACGAAGTAACGCTCGTCACGCGGCCCATAGGTTTGTCGCAGGAGCGTCTTGATCTTGTTATTGATGCCTTCCATTCGGCCATTGCTGATCCGCTGCTTCCACCAAGACAGAATACCGCTTTTGTGACTGAGGAGAGTCTTGGCCA
>Ga0187880_1003183_pt1 | contig 12607 bp, 8 predicted proteins | sample June2016WEW_19_4_FD_132998 | JGI IMG/M metagenome (GOLD analysis project Ga0187880, IMG submission 132998) | Peatland microbial communities from SPRUCE experiment site at the Marcell Experimental Forest, Minnesota, USA - June2016WEW_19_40 | ecosystem: Environmental > Terrestrial > Soil > Wetlands...
CAGAGTGTTCCCCACAGGCGTGGGGATGAACCGGTGGGCGACGGGGACTGGCTGAAGGGCAACAAGTGTTCCCCACAGGCGTGGGGATGAACCGTTCCCTATCTTTCGATTCCGTGTATGAATCTGGTGTTCCCCACAGGCGTGGGGATGAACCGCCCTATCACTACGAATACGAGTCCGGTGGTTAGTGTTCCCCACAGGCGTGGGGATGAACCGTCGACATTGGAAAAACCCTTTCTTACCGCAGAGTGTTCCCCACAGGCGTGGGGATGAACCGACGTGGACGACATCATCAGCGCGATCGAAGTGGTGTTCCCCACAGGCGTGGGGATGAACCGGCTAAATAATGGCATCGATCATATCCAGCATCGTGTTCCCCACAGGCGTGGGGATGAACCGTCATATCCACGCACAACGGTGAAGACAATCCTGTGTTCCCCACAGGCGTGGGGATGAACCGCAAGAAGAAAAGACGAAAAGCGCGGGAGCCTGGTGTTCCCCACAGGCGTGGGGATGAACCGGTATTTGGCAAATCCTTCGAGATCAAAAACTTGTGTTCCCCACAGGCGTGGGGATGAACCGAAAAGAGACAGGATCACAAAGACTGAAGCGGTGTGTTCCCCACAGGCGTGGGGATGAACCGGCGGCGCGGGTCGGAGGTTCGGGGATTGCGGCGTGTTCCCCACAGGCGTGGGGATGAACCGTTTGCCCTGGACGAGGAACTAATAAAAAACTTGTGTTCCCCACAGGCGTGGGGATGAACCGATCACGCCTTCAGCACAATTCAACCTGGCGCTGTGTTCCCCACAGGCGTGGGGATGAACCGATGGGTGTATGCCTCCGGGTGTACGCGCATGTGTGTTCCCCACAGGCGTGGGGATGAACCGTCTGCCCACGATCCGGCAACAGTGAAGCTCATGTGTTCCCCACAGGCGTGGGGATGAACCGTTGCGCCTCCAACTCCTTAATCTTTGCCAGCAGTGTTCCCCACAGGCGTGGGGATGAACCGGTTACAGGCGGCGTTTCTGCCTTCTTTGCTATGTGTTCCCCACAGGCGTGGGGATGAACCGGACTGTATCCAGATCGGGGGCCAACGAGATCGGTGTTCCCCACAGGCGTGGGGATGAACCGGAGAAGAAAACAACGTTTCAATGCTTGCCCAAGTGTTCCCCACAGGCGTGGGGATGAACCGGTGAGATCGTGGCTTCTAGGGCCATTGTAGACGTGTTCCCCACAGGCGTGGGGATGAACCGTGATTTTCTTTGCCATGATTTTCCCCTTTTCTGTGTTCCCCACAGGCGTGGGGATGAACCGTCCTCGGAATCATTGGACAATCTTTGCACTAGGTGTTCCCCACAGGCGTGGGGATGAACCGTTTACCCTCCATCTAGGTTGGCATTGTGCCAAGTGTTCCCCACAGGCGTGGGGATGAACCGTCTTTGTAGCTCATACGGGTTACTTGTGCCGCGTGTTCCCCACAGGCGTGGGGATGAACCGTTTACCATAGCGAAAAGAGGCCGAAACCAAAAGTGTTCCCCACAGGCGTGGGGATGAACCGCACGTCGTCAAAAAGCGCGTCAAAAAGCAGTCGTGTTCCCCACAGGCGTGGGGATGAACCGCTTTATAAACCTTCCCGGCACAAACTCATCGCGTGTTCCCCACAGGCGTGGGGATGAACCGGCAGCGTTCGCCATCATGCTACCCATCTGAGGGTGTTCCCCACAGGCGTGGGGATGAACCGTTCTCTTCGCCTTCGCCGGTTTTAACCTTGCCGTGTTCCCCACAGGCGTGGGGATGAACCGACCAGAAAAACCTTACCACGTCCCTTAGCACCGTGTTCCCCACAGGCGTGGGGATGAACCGAGGGCAATGGTAAAAGCAAGGAGAAAATAGTGGTGTTCCCCACAGGCGTGGGGATGAACCGTGATTGAAAGGCTTCGTATTGGTGATGAACTCGTGTTCCCCACAGGCGTGGGGATGAACCGGCAGTTGTGGTTATTTTCGGCCTTAGCAACAGGTGTTCCCCACAGGCGTGGGGATGAACCGCGAGGGGCGACGTGCAGGCTCGGATTCGAGACGTGTTCCCCACAGGCGTGGGGATGAACCGCTCATCGTTTGGCGTCCACCGCGTTCGCCTAGGTGTTCCCCACAGGCGTGGGGATGAACCGCGCCAGGAAGTCCTCGGTCAGCCGTGAGGGCGGTGTTCCCCACAGGCGTGGGGATGAACCGGGGTCACGAGAATGTATCCGAATATGAGGGCAGTGTTCCCCACAGGCGTGGGGATGAACCGGAGCCTCATGTCGGGATAGTTCGCGCGCAGGCGTGTTCCCCACAGGCGTGGGGATGAACCGTCGGCAACGGTTATGCTTTCTTCATCGATAGGGTGTTCCCCACAGGCGTGGGGATGAACCGGCCGCGCACCCCGGCCAACAATCTGCACAAAAGTGTTCCCCACAGGCGTGGGGATGAACCGGCTTGGTTTGAGTGTTGGCCGCTCTAAGTTCCGTGTTCCCCACAGGCGTGGGGATGAACCGATTCTGGCGGGCCGAAAAACCGAACTCAACAAGTGTTCCCCACAGGCGTGGGGATGAACCGCAACCTTGCCTTCCTCGCCGGATCGATGTCGGGTGTTCCCCACAGGCGTGGGGATGAACCGCCCTCCGCCTGTATGCCTTTCAGCCCTTCGGCGTGTTCCCCACAGGCGTGGGGATGAACCGTACCTTGTAGGCGTTTTCTACTGTATTACGCGGTGTTCCCCACAGGCGTGGGGATGAACCGGCAAAAGCTATCAGAGAAATCGTATTGAGTGCGTGTTCCCCACAGGCGTGGGGATGAACCGTGGCCGGAATCCGATGCAATCCTGCATCATAGGTGTTCCCCACAGGCGTGGGGATGAACCGGGGAATAACTATGGCAAATCCGCTGAAATCACGTGTTCCCCACAGGCGTGGGGATGAACCGCTGGATAAATGCCGAGTGCTTCTGCTCCTTCAGTGTTCCCCACAGGCGTGGGGATGAACCGAGGAAGCAACGGAAGCTCTCTCGAAAAGAAAAGTGTTCCCCACAGGCGTGGGGATGAACCGTAGACCCAATAACTCTCTAATCCGAGTTCTGAGTGTTCCCCACAGGCGTGGGGATGAACCGACCGAGGCAAGGTTATTGTTTGACCATGGCGGGTGTTCCCCACAGGCGTGGGGATGAACCGGGCGCTAGCGCCCTTGAGAAAATGGGGGTGAAGTGTTCCCCACAGGCGTGGGGATGAACCGGTGCCGATCAAACACATCAGCACACCAAACGGGTGTTCCCCACAGGCGTGGGGATGAACCGTATCCCGTTGTGGCCCCGATAAACTGAGGACCGTGTTCCCCACAGGCGTGGGGATGAACCGCATCTTTAACGGCCAACACAACCTTTTGAGCAGTGTTCCCCACAGGCGTGGGGATGAACCGCCCTCAAGGTCATCGGCGTTTGCTTCACTGCCGTGTTCCCCACAGGCGTGGGGATGAACCGAAATGATGCGGGAGATTGGGAAGGGTAAGAAGGTGTTCCCCACAGGCGTGGGGATGAACCGTCAAACCCGTGCCTGATGGACTCAAAACCGAAGTGTTCCCCACAGGCGTGGGGATGAACCGGCATACCCCCTGGCGGCTTTCTCACTGCTGTTGTGTTCCCCACAGGCGTGGGGATGAACCGATGAGCGCGTATGTGGTGGATGATGTAACGATGTGTTCCCCACAGGCGTGGGGATGAACCGCTCCGGCATCGTTTTCCATTTCGAGCCGGTCTGTGTTCCCCACAGGCGTGGGGATGAACCGCGAGTCTTCGCAGCCTGGAAGATGCTGCCTGAGTGTTCCCCACAGGCGTGGGGATGAACCGCCGTCTTTTTACGCGGGGACCGTGAAGCTCTGGTGTTCCCCACAGGCGTGGGGATGAACCGGTGAAATGATGGACGCACCATTATTGAAAGAGGTGTTCCCCACAGGCGTGGGGATGAACCGTGGCATATACATTTGTCACATCTACCGGCATGGTGTTCCCCACAGGCGTGGGGATGAACCCGTACCGCCTGGCGGTCTCGGTCTCGTCTTCTCGTGTTCCCCACAGGCGTGGGGATGAACCGCACTCTCGGCAACTCACAGAACAAGCCCAGGTGTGTTCCCCACAGGCGTGGGGATGAACCGTCGCCAGCGCAAGCCGTTGAGCTTACCGGCAAGTGTTCCCCACAGGCGTGGGGATGAACCGGGCTATCTCGGACTTAGGGCCATACTCGGAGGGTGTTCCCCACAGGCGTGGGGATGAACCGGGAAGATATGACTGTAAATAACGCTAACAACTGTGTTCCCCACAGGCGTGGGGATGAACCGGTGGATGGCCTATATAAACCGGCAGGGTAAAAGTGTTCCCCACAGGCGTGGGGATGAACCGGTGTGTGCCAACGTAAGACAAACTGAGTACAGGTGTTCCCCACAGGCGTGGGGATGAACCGGTGTGCTGCGTTCTTCACATCGTAGCCATAACGTGTTCCCCACAGGCGTGGGGATGAACCGGCGCAGGAACTAACGGTGAGGTTAAGGGCGATGTGTTCCCCACAGGCGTGGGGATGAACCGGCGTAGGTGGATTTTCCGTCTTTTTCGTAGGGGTGTTCCCCACAGGCGTGGGGATGAACCGACCTTCGATGTCTTCCTTTTTCACATCCTTCAGTGTTCCCCACAGGCGTGGGGATGAACCGGCCATAGGGCGGATCACAAACGCAGCACTGCAGTGTTCCCCACAGGCGTGGGGATGAACCGTCATTCTTGACGCTCAGATAAGCACAGATGGCGTGTTCCCCACAGGCGTGGGGATGAACCGCACATGCCGGAGACAGAAATACTAACTGGTTTGTGTTCCCCACAGGCGTGGGGATGAACCGACTTAAACTTTGGTTGGGGAAAGTAAAGGTCCGTGTTCCCCACAGGCGTGGGGATGAACCGAATACCTGGTGCTCGATGGGGTGAAATACAGGGTGTTCCCCACAGGCGTGGGGATGAACCGGGCGAGGGGCTGGAGAAATGGGTTTCCCAGCTGTGTTCCCCACAGGCGTGGGGATGAACCGCAATGCCGTGTCCGATCCAACTGCCTTCCCGAGTGTTCCCCACAGGCGTGGGGATGAACCGGATCGGAATTATGTCGACAGACCGCAGAAAATGTGTTCCCCACAGGCGTGGGGATGAACCGGCTCGATATGATTTTACCGGCCCATGATACGAGTGTTCCCCACAGGCGTGGGGATGAACCGAGGGGCGCTGTTGTGTTCGCTGAATCTCTTCGGTGTTCCCCACAGGCGTGGGGATGAACCGCATTGGCGAAGTATGGCCTGACTCCCGATGTGGTGTTCCCCACAGGCGTGGGGATGAACCGGTATAGGGACCGGCATAGAATTGATAGAATTTGTGTTCCCCACAGGCGTGGGGATGAACCGTCGGAGTGGTTGGCGAAAGGCTCACCAGAGAGGTGTTCCCCACAGGCGTGGGGATGAACCGTCGGAGTGGTTGGCGAAAGGCTCACCAGAGAGGTGTTCCCCACAGGCGTGGGGATGAACCGAGGCTATTTGTTCGGGAGTGTAGCCTTCTTCCGTGTTCCCCACAGGCGTGGGGATGAACCGATGCTTTTCCGGTCTTACGCCCAGATCCTTGCGTGTTCCCCACAGGCGTGGGGATGAACCGGTTTTCAATGCCGATAGAAAATGCCGTCTTCGGTGTTCCCCACAGGCGTGGGGATGAACCGGCCATTTCCGGGCTGCGGCAAGGCGATGCGACGTGTTCCCCACAGGCATGGGGATGAACCGGCTACTATTAGAAAATTCGCGCCCAGGCAATTGTGTTCCCCACAGGCGTGGGGATGAACCGTTGCACATATCGCAGATCAGCCGTCGCCTGGCGTGTTCCCCACAGGCGTGGGGATGAACCGCCTGCTGCGTGGATATGCCGAGCCTTACGGAGGTGTTCCCCACAGGCGTGGGGATGAACCGGTTATTGAACTTGCTATAGCACGTGCCCATCGGTGTTCCCCACAGGCGTGGGGATGAACCGGGACCAGCAGCACGAGTCCTGCCTGCAAGCTAGTGTTCCCCTCAGGCGTGGGGATGATCCGACGGCAGGCGTGCTGAAAACGACGGCGAACCTGTGTTCCCCACAGGCGTGGGGATGAACCGTCGCGGAGCCACCGGCGTCAGGTGGATTCTTCGTGTTCCCCACAGGCGCGGGGATGAACCCGGTTAATGCTTCTTCACATTTTATCAGCTATGCTGAATTGCCCCGACCTCATCGAAGCATCTTGGCGGTGGAGGCAGCAAGTTGATTTATTCTGGATTTCCGGGGTTGAATTGCACCGGGGTCATTGAAACTTTCATTCGCGTGCATCGCGGTGTTCATCCGTGGTTCGGGACTTTGAAAAGTGAATTGCTCCGACCTCTTTTAAACTTTTAGGTGAGGATTCTATGAAAAAACTTTTTTTGGAAAATTTTCGGAGTTGAACTGCACCGCGTTCATGGGAACTTTTATGCGTGTGCATTCGTGTTCATCCGTGGTTCGAGATTCTGAAAAGTGAATTGCTCCGACCTATTTTAAACTTTTAGGTGAGGATTCTACAAAAAACTTGTTTTGAAAAATTAGCGGAGAAGAATTGCTCCGTGCTCGTTGAAAATTTTATTCGCGTACATCCGTGTTCATCCGTGGTTCGGGATTTCCGGAGCTGAATTGACCCGGCCTCATTGAAGCAAGAGAATTGAACCACGGATTAACACGAATTAACACGGATCTCCGAAGTTGAATCGCTGAGACCTCAGTGAAGCTTCGTGTGTGATGTTTTTTTATTCAGCCCAAGGTCTGAAAACATCACGTGAGAATCGGAAGGAGGGGAGGGCTCTTTTCGGCAGGGCACATCCTCGGAAATATCTCAGAGCTGCCGAAAGGCGTTAAGCACAAAGTAGGCTGAAGGTAGATAGGCTGAAGGCTGAAGCTGAGAGGGGATCTTTGATGTCGAAGGGCTTTGAACACGAAAGCAGAACCGCGGATGAACGCAGATGAACACGGATCTGAGTTGATCTTTGATGCTGACCACCTTTTATCCGTGTATATCCACCCCGCTGCGCTCTTCAACCAGTTCTGTAGTTAAGTTTTTGGGGCTTCGATAGATCGGGGAGGCGCCTGCATTTTCAATTGATGCTTGCTATATGCGCTCTCAGGCCCGGCTGTGGCAGGCTTGGTGGTCAACAATTTTCTTTCTCTGTCGGCTATCCTCCGCTCGGCTTTGTCAATATCAAGCTCTTTGCCAACATAGATCGAATGGACCCTGCCTGCGATTTTCCGGTACAGCCGGTAGTAGCCGTCTTTTGAGAGTTGCGCATTCCACCGGCCGATCTTGTTTGGAGAAGTACTTAGCTGAGGGTTTTGTATAACCCTTTGTGCAACCTCTTGTCCCGCGCGTTGTCGAACCCATTGTATAACCGCTTGGGAAAACCCGTCTTCGGTCTCGGGGGCCTTGACTGCAGCAATCTGCCGGGTTTGCGCAGGGCCTGAGGAAATCTTATCGAGCTTTTTCCGGAGCTTTTCGATCTGGTGTTCCAGAGAGGTTTCCTTTTCTTTTAAAACAACGCTCTCTCCCTTTAGACGTGCATTTTCGACTTTGTGGCCGTCCAATTCATGTATAACCCGTCTCAACCGTTCGTTCGCCGCGTCCAATTCACTTTGAAGCGCCTCCATATTTTTCTTGAGGCTGGCTGCCTGAGCCGCCAAATCTGCTTTTTGATCCCGCAGCATAATAGAGCTTTGTTCAAGATGCTTGAGATTCCATAAGGCCCGGTCTCTTTCCTCGAAGGCATTTTGAAGCTTTTGTATAACCGTGTCTAACTGGCCGCCCGAATGTTCCCCGAAGTGGGCGCCGCCCCACTTTGTCTGCCCATCGACCTCTATGGGGCCACCTGCTTTTTCGGTGTTATTCCATTCCGAAAGAAAAAGGCTGAATAGCAGGATCTCTTCAAAAATGGAGAATTCCAGCTTTTTCTCGACCCCAGGCATCGCGTCCCTGAAGGCCCTCCATACCCTCCTGACCGTTTTGTGCTCCTCGTAGAGCGCAGATATGAGCTGTCTGTAGGCCTTTACCCACTGCACATATGGGGCTAGAACCGGGATGCAATAGTCATCATCTTTGTTTTGTATCGGCATGACCGTTTCCACCATCGGCGAGATTTCGGAAGAGGATCGAGAAAATTCCCGATTCAGGATGGAATGCCACCACATAAGGCTTAGCTGAATGAAAAACTGTCGGCAAGGTTCACAGGGCGGATTCTTTCCGCAAATATGGACGTTTTTCTTTAAAAAGTGAGGGACTTGGATTTTTGCTACGTCCCTGATTGTCTTGATAGCGGGGCTTGGATTTGAACCAAGGACCTTCGGGTTATGAGCCCGACGAGCTACCTGACTGCTCCACCCCGCGGCAAAATATTGAAATCCACTATACTCCGGGCAATACTGCATGTCAACCGTAGTAATCCCGCAGCTATTCCTCGCTCACCGCTCTCTGCTCACCGTTCACTGTTCACTGAAGCCGTATGGCGGATGCGGCCGTAAATAATTATTTTAATAGCATTCCGGAAACGGGCAGAATCAAGGTTGTTCTCTTGAGCGTTTTAATCCTCGCTTTGCGGGAGGCTGTTTATTTGAAATATCGTGAACGGAGTGTTCATAGAAGGGGGAGTTCCTGTGAAGTTCAAAGTCTATTCAGAATTACGGCGGCTGCTATTGCTGATCCCACTCGTAATTTCAATGGCTGGGGCCTTTCCCGCAATCGCTGGCCCTTATGATGTAAACCTGGTGACCGCCATCCAGGATGTGGCGAAAAAGGCGATCCCATCTGTCGTTCATATCGAGGTGACCGAAAAGCAGTCGGTTGTCAATCCAATGCTGCCGTTTCAGAACGATCCTTTTTTTCAGTATTTTTTTGGAAATTCAGGCAAGATGCCGAAAACATTCGAAAGGGAAATACAAGGTCTTGGGAGCGGAATCATTATTGACGCCCAGGGACATATTCTGACCAACAGTCATGTGGTGAACGGCGCCACAAAGATTACAGTCGTTCTCTCAGACGGCCGGAGATACACCGGCAAATCCGTCAAAGTCATCGGCGTAGACGCCAAGACCGATTTGGGAGTGATACAGATTGTGGATAAGGGGAGTTTTCCTTTCGCCACATTCGGCGATTCCGACAAAATTGACGTAGGGCAATGGGTGGTGGCGATCGGACATCCGCAGGGGCTTGACCAGACGGTCACGCACGGGATTATAAGCGCGAAGCACAGGCGAGGCATTGCCGAGCCGAGCAGCTACCAGGATTTTCTTCAAACGGACGCAGCCATAAATCCCGGCAACAGCGGGGGGCCTCTTCTCAACCTGGCAGGTGAGGTGATAGGAGTGAACGCAGCCATTATGTCCGAATCAGGGGGGTTTGAGGGAATCGGATTTGCCATACCCGGCAATATGGCGCTCCGCGTAGCCAGGCAGTTGATTTCGAGCGGAAAAGTCCAACGCGGATACCTCGGCTTGACGATTCAGAATCTTACGCCTGAACTGGCGCGTTCGTTTGGGGCGAGCGAAACAAACGGAGTCCTGGTGGCAAACGTTTTGAAAGATGGACCCGCCGAGAAGGTCGGGATCAAACGGGGAGACATTATTTCGGCTTACCAGGGTAAGTCCGTCGACAACCCGGATGCGTTCCGAAACGAAATGGCCGTCGCCCCCATAGGACAAACCGTTACGGTTACCATATTTCGGGAGGGCAGGTTCCGGGACGTCAACATCAGGGTATCTAGCGATCGGGAACTTGGGAAAGCGCTCCTGTCCTCTGTGACTGAGCGCTTCGGCATCGAAGTGAAGCCCATCGGAAAAACGGATGCGAAAAAGTATGGTCTTAATGAGAGCAATGGAGTCATGGTGGGCCGCGTTGAGGCAAAGGGGCCTTTCGGCATGGCCGGGATAGAGGCAGGTGATATAATCTTGCAAATAAACAGGAAAACCGTTTCGGAACCGGATGAATTCGGCGAAGTTTTAAGCACGACGCCTCCCGGAAAGAATATAATTCTCACCGTTTTCGACCACAGGAGCCTAAATGCAAGCATAGTCCAGGTTTCAGCGCCATGAGACGATGCCGGACAGGCCTTGCCCATGCTGGAATCCGGTATGCTTAAACGACTCGAATAATTCCCAAATTGAGCGATTTTTTGGTACGATCTCGCCCTGATGGACGCCTTAAGCGCGTGGGGATAAACCCCGTCTATGTTACCCTTGGATTTTTATGAATAGCCGATTCGATGTTGCAATCATAGGGGCCGGAATAATCGGTCTGGCCACAGGAATGAGACTGCTGGAAGAGTTCCCTGGACTAAGGGCGGCGATTTTAGAGAAGGAGAACATGATTGCCGCTCACCAGACCGGGCATAACAGCGGCGTCATTCATTCCGGACTCTACTACCGGCCCGGCTCCTTTAAGGCTTGTCTGTGTACGTCAGGCCGCGATGAACTCATCGGCTTCTGCCGGGACCACAACGTCAAGCATGAGATTTGCGGTAAGGTGGTAATAGCTACGCGCGATGAGCAACTCACGGCCCTTGCCGAACTCTTTCGAAGAGGCAGTGAAAACGGTGTTGCCGGCCTGCAGATGCTCAGTCCTGAGGAGGTAAAAGAGTTCGAGCCATATGCGAAGTGCATCCGGGGAATGCTGGTCCCCGGCGCCGGAATTGTGGATTTCAGGCAAGTCGCCAAAGCTTATGCAGAGGTATTTGGGAAAAAGGGTGGAGAGCTTTTCCTAGGAACCGGCGTCAGGAAAGTAAATGACCTCGATTCGAAAACACTGAGGATAGAAACCGGTCGCGGTGAATTTCAAAGCCGGGTTCTCATAAATTGCGCCGGACTCTATTCAGATCGTGTCGCTCGATCCTGCGGCATTCATCCCCCCTGCCGGATCGTTCCTTTCCGGGGCGAATACTACCGGATAAAGCCAAAGCGCGAATATCTTGTCAGAAATCTCATTTATCCGGTGCCGGACCCCGGATTCCCTTTTCTTGGGGTTCATTTTACACGAATGATCGACGGGAAAGTCGAGGCCGGACCGAACGCCGTGCTCGCCTTTGCCCGCGAGGGATACACCAAAATGCGGTTTTCTCCCACGGAACTGTGGGATACCCTTAGTTACCATGGTTTTTGGCGCCTCGCTTCGAAACACTGGAGAACCGGAATGGGCGAAATGATGCGCTCATTTTCAAAATCCCTCTTTGCCGGGGCGCTCCAGGAATTAGTGCCCGCCGTTTCCAGGGACGATCTTGAGCCGGGCGGAGCGGGGGTGCGGGCGCAGGCGCTGGGTAATGACGGAAAACTTCTTGACGATTTTGTCATTGAGCAGACAGACAAAGTTATTCACTTGCTGAACGCACCCTCTCCGGCCGCCACTTCCTCTCTGGCTATAGCAAGGTACATTGTCGCCGTGGCAGGAAGAATTCTTGGCGCTTAGCTGTTTTTTTGCCGAATATGAAGGCATTCCGCGAAACGTCCCGTCTCGTGCGCTTAACACCTGGCTTGCCTTCAAAAGCACCACGTTTAATGTCTGTACGTTCGGTCGTCGCTTTTGCTCAGTCCTCAGTCCTCAGTCGTGTTTCTTTGCATGGCTGCGAGCAAGGTCGCCGCTCTTATCATGTCAGGCGCATTTTTTTTTCGAGCGAGGTATTATATAAGTCTATCATACGAGGATCAGAGAAAAGGGATTTCTATGAAAGACAATATACGAATAGCGATCATTCAGCCCAAGCCGTACCCGTCCTTCGAGGACCCACGCAATATCGGACACGCCCTGCAACTACTGGAAAAATGCCGGGGGGAAGAGCTGGACGTAATCTGTTTTCCGGAATGTTTCCCTTTCATGGGAGAACGTGAGATGGGTTCGGCAGCCCGCAAATTTAAGTGTTATCTGATAGCGGGCATAGTCGAAGAAGAGGGCGGCAAGCTCTACAATACCGCTACTCTTTTCAACCGCGCTGGACGGGTTGCGGGCAGACAGCGCAAGTTCAATGTCGGAGCAATGGAGTGTGACAGGCTTGGAATCTGTTCTGGAGACGGAGTGTTCAAAGTCTTTGCAACCGATTTTGGGAAGCTCGGCATGCCGGTTTGCATCGATTTCTGGGGACAGCCGGAAGCAGGGCGCCAGATGTCCGAGCAGGGGGTCGATATCGTTTTCAATCCGGGCCTCTTTCCGGTCCTGCGCGGCCACTGGAAAACGGCGGCCATGGTCCGGGCATTCGATAACTTCGTTCCGGTCGTTGGGATCAACACTGCCGATTACAACGCCGTGTTCGGTGACAAGCGCGTTCACCAGTATGGGGGGGGCAGTTTCATACTCCAGCCTCCCAAAATGCTGGCCAAAGACGATTTCAATCACTGGGTAAGGGGATTGGACAACATTGAGAACTGGGTTCAGGCAGAACTCGACGAACTCGAACAGGTTTATATCGCCGAAGTGAACCTGAGCGCCGCCAGGCGCTTTCGACTCGATTTTTTCAAGCGCTTTGGTTTCAGAGGGCCC
>Ga0187880_1003185_pt1 | contig 12603 bp, 11 predicted proteins | sample June2016WEW_19_4_FD_132998 | JGI IMG/M metagenome (GOLD analysis project Ga0187880, IMG submission 132998) | Peatland microbial communities from SPRUCE experiment site at the Marcell Experimental Forest, Minnesota, USA - June2016WEW_19_40 | ecosystem: Environmental > Terrestrial > Soil >...
AGGGGGTCTCCCTCTCTCGAAGCTTTCGACAGCCACGAGAATGGCGAGGCCCCTTGCCGCGCCGGTGGATACCTATCCGAGCGCGGTCAGTTGTTCACGCGCCCCAGTTCGTTGAGAAGAGCCACATATCTCAGGCAGAGTCCGCCGTCTCGTTTTGCACCCTGCGGCGCACGTGATCGACACAGCGGTTCGCCGCCGCCACGACATGAAACGGGTCGGCCACCTGGCGGGCGTGGTCGAGGTGGGGATGAAGCCCGGACCGGTAGCCCTCGTGCAGGTCGCAGGCGACCGTCGAGATGCCAGCGAGGAAGGCCTCGTCCTTGCTCGAGAGCCAACGCGAGACGTCGATCGCCCGGTTTCCCTCGATCATCTCGATGAGCACTCTTCGTTCCAGATCGACCAGGCCGGTGACATACATGGTCGGGTGCTCGGCGTTCGCCCTCAAGAACGCGGTCTCGTCGATCCCGAGCGAGCTCACCTCTGCGACCCGGCCCGGATCGTCGACAAGCGGTGTCCCGTAGTCGCGCACAACCGCCATCACCGTCGCCCAGGAGACACCGAGCCAGCGTGCGAGCGAGGCGACAGATCGCGCCTCTTGGCCGACGACACGTGTGCACTCACGTCCCGCGCGCGCGGACAGCACGCGGCGATCGGGGAGCTCCTTCGAATGTTCGGTCCATGTCTGAACCGGGCAGTCCGGATCCGGGCAGGAAAAGCGGCGCTTGGACCAGACAAGTCGCACGCGACGGTCAAACGCCGGCAGGTCCCTCACGACCACCCGGAGCCGGTCCTTTGTCCTCGCGATCACACCACAGGAAGGACACCCGGCCGCCTGGCGGATCGTCTCGATGCCGACGAGCAGCTCATCGCCGTCTTCGGTCACCGCCACCACTCGGAATCCCGACAGTCCCAACGGCGCGTCGTCGAATTCGGTACCGTCACCCATGCCGGGGGTCTCCCTCTCTCGAAGCTTTGGACAGCCACGAGAATGGCGAGGCCCCTTGCCGCGCCGGTGGATACCTATCGGACCCGACTTCGGCGGCTCAAACATGAAGGTCCTGGTCACGAAGTCGCCTAGAGGCAGTTTTTGCCCTACATCGCGTGATCGTCGGTGATCAGGCGACGCGTGAGCGCCAGATGGAGGTGTCGACGCCGAGAGCTGCGAGGATCTCGGCCTGGAAGGGACTGGGCCGGGTCACGACCTGACGTTGGTTGCCGTCAGCGTCACTGAAGCGGACCATCCGGACCCGCTCGAGCTCGCGAAGGGCGCGGCGTGCGGTGAGGTGCTGGCCTTCGAGGTCCGGGTCGGTGAGCTTTCGGGCTCTCAAGTCGATGCTCATCACGGCTTCCAAGACAGCGGCGAGGACGCAGATCGCGACGTGTCCCCGCACGCGCTTTTCGGTGTAGTGGAAGACCGGGCGCAACGCCAAGAAGTCCTTCAGCACCCGAAAGCGCCGTTCCACTGACTGCAGGGCCTTGTAGTGGCCGACGACCTGTGGGGTCGAGGCGGTCTTCTGGTCGAGCGAGGTCGTGATCACATAGCGGCCGGAGAGAAGCCTCTCCTCGTAGTCCATGGCCTCCTCGTCGTAGTCCCAGGTGAACATCCCATGGGTGATCTTGGTCACAAAACAACGCGAGACCCCGGAGTCTCGAAGGATCCGGTCTGCGGCGGCACCGATCTTGGCGGGGTCGACAAGACGGCCCTGACGCACGCGCTCCGCCAGTGCGATGAGTCGGTCCTCGGTGCGAGCGAGGAGCTCGGACCGGCGCTCGTCGTCGCGCACGTGGCGGTGCGGTGAGTCGACCACGACATAACGGCGTGATTCGTAAGTGACCTCGGCCGCCCTGGTCCCGTCATCAGAGACCGGCGCGAAGACGGCGCCTTTGTCGGCGGCTTTCTCCAAGACAGCGGCAACCGGCGGGTCGCGGTGCAGGCGGGTCGCGAGTACGTGGTCGAAGCCGTTCGCTTTGACAAGGGCGAGGTTCTCCTCTGAGATCAGACCTCTGTCTGCCACAAGGGCGATGCACCCGACCCCGAAGCGTGTCTGCAGGTCGGCCATCACCTCGGCCAGCGTGGAGCGGTCCGCCGTGTTGCCCGCAGAGACGTGATGGGCGATCGGGATGCCATCGGAGGTGATGAGGAGTCCGATCACGATCTGCGGCCGGTCGCCCCGGTGATCGCGGCTGTAGCCGAAGGCCTTGGAAGGAAAGCGGGCCGAGGTCTTCTCCTCGCCCTCGAAGTAGGTGGAGGTGAGGTCGTAACAGACAAGGCGGAGATCCAGGTTCGCCAGATTGCACAGCTGTGTGTAGCAGTGGGCTTCGATCTCGTCCTTACAGTCCGCCACCGCGTCCAAGGCCCGATAGAGCCGGTCGAGCGACGGGACGTTGCGACCTTTGGGAAGCGCCGCGTCGGCACCGAGCCAGTCGGTGACACAGCGCCTCTTGGACGAGGGATCCGACAACCGGTTCGCCACCATCGTGAAGACCGCGTCCGACAGGCCGGCCGAGCGCCGGCGGGCACCCAGGGTGTCGAACAATTCATCGAGCAAAAGACGCGAGAAGTAGGCGTCACAAGCGGCCATCGCCCCATAGGAGGGAGCGGACTCGGCGGTGAGCTCGAGGGAAGCTCCGCGTCCCAACTGGGCCGAGAGGGCATCGACGATGCGCCCGAGCTCGCCCGAGGTGGTCATCTCCGACACCTCGCCCAGACGGGCGACGATCCGGCTCCGGCCGGACTGGTGAGCGCTCCTGTCTTCGGTCAGCATTCACAAAGTTCTCGGCACCCACAGGCTCTGGCAATTTCACTTCGCCCTGGTGCCGATCCTAACTTATACGGCCCGCTGGCGCCTTACCTAGGATGATCATTGACAGCAGTTCATCCTGCGTCGTCTCGAGAGTATTGCAAGTTCCAACCTCTTTGCCGTTGTGGAGTACCATCACCCGGTCAGTCATCTCAAACACCTCCTCCATATCATGACTGATTAACATTATTCCCACGCCGGCAGCCTTTAGCCTCGATATCGCCCCCTTAAGAGTTCTAGATTCCTCCGGCCCAAGTGCAGCCGTCGGTTCGTCCATGATCAGAACCTTTGCATGGAAATACAGTACGCGTGCCATAGCAATCAGTTGACGCTGCCCGCCAGATAGATTTCGCACCGCCTCCGTTACGTCAGTTATCGTTGTGCTCAGCTGCTTAAGTACCCTTAGAGCTTCGTCCTTCATGGCTCTGTCATTCCGCCCAAACCAGCGCCTCATTTCACGGCCGAGAAAAATATTAGCTGCTGCGCCGAGATTCTCCGCCAGGGCGAGGTTCTGATACATCACCTCAATACCCAGCCCAAGGGCATCGCTGGGACGCCCGATATTGACCTTAATCCCGTCTACAAAGATCTCGCCCGCGTCAGGCTTGATGGCTCCCGAAATACACCCCACAAAAGTCGACTTTCCCGCGCCGTTGTGGCCTACCAGACCAAGCACTTCTCCGGCGCGGATCACTACCGACAGGTCATTCGCGGCCAACAGTCCCCCATAAGCCTTCGTTACATGTCGTGCCTCAAGCAGTGGAACTTCTTCCATCTAACGCTTCCTTCCAACCTCAGCGGGATGTCGGCTACGAGGTGTGTACCACAACATCGACCAGGCCTTCGGCCTGTTGACCAAAACGAACTCCACCGGCAGTCATATTGACAGCGATGCGCGCGCGACGCACCGACGACGGCCCTGGCTGGATAGTGAACTCAAGCTTTACCATCTCGTTTGGCTCGGTGTCTCGCCTTCTTTCAGTCGGAGTACACTGCCAACCGCCAGGGACCACCATTACGCCGCGCAGCTCAGCGCGACGCCCAAACGGATTTACCATTGTAACCATCACGCTACACCTGCTTCCGGCTTCGACTAGCGAGCGGTATGGCTCAATTCGAGCGCCAACCCCGCGAGCGCCAAAGTTAACGTCATCGAGCGGGAGCAGCTCGCGGTGCAGTCGCGCTACGTTCTGTCCTGCGTCAAGCAACGCATCGAGATAGTCGCCCGTGACGGCTCGTGGTGCCCAGTGGCCGCTGATCATCAAGTCGGGGGATATCTCGCGGTAAAGTTCCGCGCTCTTCACGAAGTCGTCTATCCGGAACCCGTTCATGTACTGGTAGTTCAGTAACTCACTCTGCTCGCCACATCTCCACCCTCCGTCCTGTTGATCGCCAGTAGCGACCACGCGCTGGCCATCGACATCGAACGCGATCGCAACGGCATAGAGAGTGTGACCAGAGAGCTCGTGCAGCGTCAACTCATACTCATGCCAGCGGATCTCCTCTCCTAACGGCAGCACTCGGTCGACCCTGATCGGATCGAACCAGAGACATGGCAGGTCGAAGCGCCTCGGGTCGCTAATGACCGGGGCGATGTTCTCGCCCGCCCATACTTCTGTTACCTGGCTCTCTCTCAGCAGGTTGAAACCTGCGACGTGGTCGTCGTGGTAGTGGGTAGGGATAACAGCCTCGATGCGGCTGACCCCATAATCGCGTCGCAACGCCTCAAGAGAGGCAAGCCACGGTCGACGCGCATAACGAGCAGTCGTCGTGGCCCGACCGGGGCACATGTCGTACCCATAATCGAACATAAGCGCGGCCCCGTCCTTCGAGAGCAGCACGTACGAGATTGCTTGGCTCGTGCGATTTGTCAGGAGGTGCTCCGTGACCCGCTCGTAGGGATGCTCGGTCCACTCCGCAAGCTCCGGGGCCTCAAGGTGGTACAACCGTGAACTCGGCCGGTGCATGAGCAACTCCTGAAGACGCTCACTCACTTGCTCAATTGCCTCTAACGGTTCCTGTATGGGCAAGCCGTGTGATGGCAGTAACACATCGGGCGCGAACTCCCGGAGACCCCTCAGGGATGCAATCGTCGCAGCAGCTCCTTCTAGACCGCCGTACGTCCATTGCATACTGGCTAGTGACCATACTTTGCCGACGCCATAGATTAGGTCGCCAACAAATGCAAGACGTCTGCCGTCAAGCTCAGCTAGGTAGCTCACCGACCCGACCGTGTGCCCGGGTGTCGGAAGTGTGAATAACTCCCAACCACCGTACTTACGTCTTGCGTACTCCTGAGCGGTGCCTGTCACGGGTACTGACTCAAGGAGGCTGAACTTGTCCTCGAGCAGATCATAATTATTGTCCAGAGTTCTGCTTTGCCAATGTTCGTTGACGGACTCGAACAGCTCACGCTCAACAGGCGGTACCCAGATCCGGATGCCGAGCTCGAAGGCACGACCCAGCCCCTGCGCTTGATCGCGATGATGATGCGTCATCAGGATATCTGTAACGCTACGCACCTCGAGAGCATCGAGGAGATCGAGCACAGAACCGGACCCGAAGTCTATGGCGACCGCCTGGAAACCGTCTCGAAGAAGGTAAACATTACAACTGTCGTCCAACATAAACACATTAGGAACTACTTCCGAAAACTCCGGCATCGGCGTCTCCTGTATTAATTGCCTTTAGAACCAAGTCTGCGAGTTGACAGACGGCCTCCGGGATTGGGCGTAGCTAAGAAAAGCCGGTATGTCTTGTTAGTCGCTCCATCCCGCGAACGTCGGCTTCGTGCCCTCCGGCGGGTCCCCAGACGCAGATTTTCCAGGACCCCCTGATGACACAGGTGCGATTTACGCGGAAGTGCCCCCTTACCTGCGACAATGCAGGTCGCCCCACCAAACTCGCTCGCAAAACGCGGAGCGCCTGTCCGCTGAATGCTACCGCGCCCTATTCGAGATCGACGACGAAAGTGATCCCCCGCCCGAGACGCCGGATCCCAGTGATGCAGATCGATCGGTTCGTACTCTAGTGCGCCGGCCAGATCGTCATTCATGCGTAAGGTGCACCTCCCTACAAGACAGACATTCTCGACGCCGCGCGCCGACTGCGCGGCCGTGCACCGCCTGGACGCGGAGCTTCGGTGACGTCATCACCCTCGCGAATAGTCGTATGAAGGCCTAGCACGGAAGGGACGCAGAAAATGTGGGAGAGACCACACGCCGCTTGCAAGGCGCTGACGCACCACATCAATAGTCACTGCGATAAGGACGACCACCCCCGTACTCAAGATCTCGAGATAGGCTGACAGGTTTAGTAACACGAATGCACTATCGATTTCCGCTAGCAAGATAGCACCCAACACGGAGCCATAAATAGAACCCTTTCCTCCCGTTAGGGCCGTCCCGCCGATAATGACTGCAGCAATGACATTCAAATTGAACGTGGGATCGGGTGTTGGCGTCGCTGTAGAGAACTGCGTGGCCTGGACTAACCCAGCAAAAGTCGAGAGGAACCCGACCATTATAAGGCAGAGAATCTTAACCCGATGTACCGGTATTCCAGCTAACCTCGCCGCCTCTGGGCTGCCTCCAACTGCCAGAACATACCTGCCGAACACTGTCCGTGTCAACAGCCACTGTCCCGCTCCGGCGAGAACAGCAAAGATGATTACTTGCCCATAAATAGGGCCGATAACCCGCCCTTGGCCCAATTTAGCGAGCTGGTTTAGCCCAAACACCGGCAGGCCGGCCGTGATCAAATAGGCCAGGCCACTTGCTACAGAAAGCAGGGCCAAAGTTACGATAAAGCTGTTAATACCCAACTTCGTCGTAAGGATGCCTACGAGGAAGCCGCTTACCAAGCCGGACGCCACCCCCAGGAAGGCAGCAAGCTCCCAGGGAATACTTGTCGCTAACACGAATGCACTACAGGAACCAAATGCGACCATTGCTCCAACCGCTAGATCGATCTCACCGCTGATTATGACGAACGCTTCGCCAATGGCAACGATTCCAATAATTGAAGCTGTTTGAAGCGTGTCGAAGATATTCGCCGAAGTCAAGAACCTCCTATTACCTAACGCAATAAGAAATCCGACGACGATGATGGCGATTACAAGAAAGCCGTCGGTATGAAGGCCTATCCTCCTCGTGCCCGAGGGCCATCCAAGGCGACCGCGGGTCCTGGTTGCGACCGGCGAGCTACTGGGCTGCAGCATACGTTGACTCGCGTGCTCGTCCACTCCTAATCCGTCCTGACTCGGCATACTTGAACCGTCCTGGCTTGGCATGCTTGAACCGTCCTGGCTTGGCATACTTGAACGCATACCTGACCCGATGTCGCTGCTAACGCTAGTACCGCATGGCAAGGCTCGAGGGCGTCAGGCTACCCTGACGCCCTCGAGGCACTTCGTTATGCGGCTACTACGACTCGTCTTGGATCGTCCAACCCTTATCCTTGCGTCGCCAAGATGGCCTTTTCGTTACTCGTCGTCATTACCTGTGACACCGTGTATTGATTGTACGGCTTGGGCACCACGTGGGCGACCAGGTAGTTGAAGAGATCGATAATGGTGTTGTACCCCTCACCGTAGGGGTCTTGTCCGATGAGGTCCTGAACGGCACCCTCGTTAAGAAGGTCAACATTCGCGGGGACAAAGTCATGGCCAACAAATTTTACTATGCCATCCTTTCCAGCCGACTTTATGGCCGCAGCTGCTCCGTTGTCCCCAGCGCTAGACTCATAAATTCCTGTCAGCCCCGGAAACCCTGTGATCCAGCCCGACGTTATACTGTACGCGCTGGCAGCGGTGTCGTCGTTGATGGTCGGCCCCAAAAGCTTGATCCCCGGGCACAGCTTCTTGATTTCCCCGAGGAAGCCCACCGTCCGCAGACCGACCGAGCTGTTCGCCGGAGGATCGTCGATAACGCCGATCGGACCTTTGCAGTTGGTGCTCTTAGCCAACAGGTGCGCAGCTGTCTGGCCGGACGCCACGGAGTTTTGCGCCACGTAGAAGAGTGACCCTGCAGCCTGTGCACATGCCGGCTGCGAAACCGCACCGGAGACAATAACACCTGCTTTTACAACCGCCTTGATTTCCGGGCAAGCACCGTTCAGCAGATCCGCGCCCATGGCTGTCACACCATTTATCACTGCATCCTGCATCGCGGTGACGAGGTAGGTAAGTGTCAGGGATGGCCCGGCAACTACATAACGAACTGTTACGCCTCGGTCCTTCAGCGCCGCCGCTGCAGCCTTCACGCCCGCCTCCATCGGGTCAAAGAAGGGGGTGCTAGACCAGCTGACGAAGTCAATCGTCGCATTGTGCAGGCTGCCTTTCACGGGCTTCGGACGGTAGAGTACGGTACATGCCGCATTGGCGCAGCCCGGGGGTATTGCCAATGCGCTTAACGCTGCACCCGTTTTCAGGGTACTCGCATTACTCGCACTCACTGCACCGATTGCACCCACGGCTGCCGCCAGGGTGGCCGTAACCCCCACAACGACGCAACGCCTTCCGTAGCCCCTAAAATGGGTTAAAGGTCTCATGCACACATCCTTCCTTTTATTGAGAGAGCATTAGGAACTTCATAGAATGTACCAGCCAACTACTTAGTGCGACCCTATCTAACCTGGGTCATGAGCGGTTCAGAACGTCAAGGAATTAGCTTCCCGAGCATTCGAGGCTAAGTTCTGCGTGGCCTCCCACGGTTTTTCCCATTCTTGTACTGGCATCACCACCTCCCGAGAACTAGACAGCGAGAACGATACGTTGCTCCCTTTACCCTTGGATTACGGTCATCTGACCCAGCCGTCCTGCTGCCGGCTTGGCGGGCATAGGCGAATTACGACTTTCTAAGGCCCGTCCGGAATGTACACATATATTTCGCGGATGGCGCGAGGAGTGGGCCCACGAAGGTTCACCGCCCGCACCCCAGGACCCAACTAGACAACAACGCGGCCGGGAACCTAGGTGTGCCGGGCGATCGGGGAGGGCGTCGGAGAGAAACTCTCCATCCACGATGTGCAGGTCTTTCCCGCAGATCCCGCGCGCCCTGCTGCTACTACGGCCTCGCCTGCCGCCGGCGCCCAATCGGGCAGCTTGCTCACTTCGAGCGCTCACACTGCCTCACATCCCGGGTAGTACGACAGGCTTCACCGCTAGCGGATCTCGCCGGCCCGCCAACAGCGCCTCGGCCACTTGAGCGAGGCTGTAGTGTCCGGTCACCAGATCGTCGAGGCGAACCGCCCCCGAAGAGGCAAGGGCGATGGCGGCCGGGTAAGTGTTCGCGTAGCGGAAGGTCCCGATAAGTTCGATCTCCTGGCGTTGCACCAGGGAAAACGGGACCGGTACGCGACCCTCAGGCGACATCCCCACCACCACGGCCCGTGCTCCTGGGCCCAGTCCACGTAGCCCGGCCTCGAGGGCGTCGGCCGAACCTGAACACTCGACCAGCACATCGGCTCGGTCCACCACTTCTGCAAGGTCGCCGCTCCCGGCTAGTACCACGCTGGTGGCACCCATGCGGCTGGCTAGTTCGAGGCGGGCTTCCTGCACGTCGCTCACGATGACTTCGCACGCTCCGGCGGCCCGGGTGACGGCGGCCGCGAGCAGGCCGATCGGCCCCGCGCCGGTGACCAGCACGCGGTCTCCCACCGCTACTCGCGCTTTCCATGCAGCCCATACACCCACCGAGAGCGGTTCCAGAAGAGCCCCAGCATCGTCAGACAAGTGGTCGGGCAGGGGGTAGCAGAAGTCCTCATCGTGTACCACGTAACGCGCAAAGGCCCCGTCGACAGGGGGGGTCGCGAAGAAATGGACATCGGGACAGAGGTTGTAGCGCCCGGTGCGGCATGCGCGGCAGCTCCGACAAGGGATTCCCGGCTCCATCGCTACCCTCTGGGCAACCTCCAAGCGGTGCACACCCGGCCCTAGCGCCCTCACCACGCCAGCGGCTTCGTGGCCGAGCACGAGTGGGGCTTCCACGACGAAATCGCCTATCCGACCCTCGGTGAAGTAGTGGATGTCCGAACCGCATACACCGACCGCACTGATTTCGACGAGTGCCTGGCCCGGCCCTGGCTTAGGTATGAGCCGCTCTTCTAGTTCGATCTGCCCCGGTCGGACCATGACCGCCACCTCTGCACTTGTCATCTCGCCCACCGTTGCGTCGCGGCGAGCCGCCACCGCTCGCAGGCCCTACGTTCCCTAGCTTTGGTCACCTACTGAACCTCCTCCGGCCAGGTCCCAAACATAAACAACGAGGTCATCCTCATCCCGCTCAACTGAGCATCTCAATTGAAACCTTCTTGCCCTTATGAGCACGTTCTCGCTTGAGATCATGAATCACTTCAGTCGCACGCTCGTAGGACCTTTCGGCTCTGCGCTCCGGTCGCACCCGGACCAACGGGCCGGTGGACCGATGTGCTGTACAGTTTCTCACGACAAGGCCCCGTGCGCAAGTGTGCCACTAGCGGTCAGTAAACGTGCGCTGTAAGCTGCACAAGTGTGCGAACGCTTCACCCCGAGGGAACGACGCCCGCTCCAGGCAGTGAGGCGACGATCAAGACCGTCGGAGAACCCGTGACGAGCTCTGCTCCTTCGGAGCTCTCGGCGATGCGCGACGCCGCACTGCTGCTGACGGCGGCGCATTTGTACTACGTCGAGGATCTCTCTCAAGAGGAGGTAGCGCGCCAGATCGGGGTCAGCCGGTCGACGATCAGCCGCATGCTAGCCGAGGCCCGCAAGAGGGGCATCGTACGCATCGACATCGTCGCCCCTCCCGTCGATGACGCGCTGGAACGCCAGGTCGCCGAACAGCTCGGGATACGGCGCGTCTATGCCGCCCCCGGCGTCGCCGACGAGGAGGACCCCGGTTCCATCGTTTCGCCCGCCGTCAGCCAGGCCCTGCGCGAGACGAAGCTGAGCCCGGGTGATGCCTTGCTCGTTTCCTGGGGCCGTGCGACCTGGAGCGTTTCCCGCTCGGCTCTCGCTGCCGCTCCCGGCATCGTCGTCCTACCGGCCATGGGCGGGCTCGACGACGATGAGCCTTGGTTCCAGGCGAACGAGATCGTCCGCAACCTCGCGACCGCCATCCGCGGCCAACCACTCATGCTCCACGCCCCCTCCCTGCCTTCCAGAGAGCTGCGGCGCTCGCTGCTCGCCGATCCCGCGATCCGCTCGATCCTGTCACGCTGGGACGACGCGGCAGCGATCCTGGTCGGCATTGGAGCATGGCCCAAGACACGGCCCCACGAGGCGCCGACCTCGCTCTTCGTCGACGACATAGCGCGCAACCGCGCTGTCGGCGATGTCGTCGGGAGGTTGTTCGACAGAGACGGCAACCCCGTCCATTTCAAGGCAGAGGCTCAGCTGCTGGCGATCACTCGCGAGCAGCTGGCGCGCATTCCGGTACGGATCGGGGTGGCTACCGGGATCCGCAAGACGAGCGCAATCATCGCCGCGGCGCGCGCCAACCTCATCAACATCCTCGTTACCGACCTCGTGACGGCCAGCGCTCTCAGTGTCGCCGCGAGCAACCCGACGCCCTCACCAGTGCCTGCGAACCCGGTACCCCCGGCGGCCAAGGCAGCTCAGAGCCGCCCCCAGAACGGGGTCAGGGCGTCGTCGAGCTCCCGGAAGACCTGATACGTTCGGTTGAATGCCGTGGCCCGGACAGGATCCGGAGCGTAGCACCGGGTGACGCGCACGATGGCGGCGATGGCGCTTTCAAGGTCGGGCCAGAAGCCCAGGCCGAGCCCGGCGAACCCGGTCGAAGCCGTTCTCGACGGCATGCTGGACATCTGTTCCGCACCAGTACACGACGACATCAGTCGCCAGGGAGTCTCGTATCCTCTGGAGAACGTTCAAGGCGAAGTCGCCGAACAGGCCCCCACCTTCCATTGCGTGGACTGTCGTTGCACCTCGCCGCGCGGCTGCAAGGCTGGCCGCCCGGAGTGCTCTCTCGACGAACTCCTCTCCCTGTGCTTCCATGAGCCGCTGCCTGGCGATTCCGCAGACGGAGCCGCTTCATTGCCCTTGTGTTGCATAGGGCAAAGTGGCAGCTTCGATGCTCCAGGAAAACCGATCGTCGTGGGAACGCGTGGTCCAGTTCCGTTAGCGTTGGTAGTCGAGCACCGGGGTGCTCATCACCCAAATGCCCAGCGATCAGCCACTCCGACCGACTGTCGTCCCCTCTGGCCTCTAACAGCTCTATTACTTCGTGAACGGACTTCGCGGCCGCCAGGTCGATCGTCAGAAGCTGGGTCCCTGTCGCCAACATATGAAAATGTACATCGATCAGACCTGGAACCACGGTGAAGCCGTTGAGATCCAACACCTTCGAAGCGTGAGGCCATCGGCTGTCAGCTCGATACGGTGCAACGGATGCGATTTTGCCGTCTGCTGAGGTCACAAGATCCGAAAGCCCCAAAACCCCTCGATAGGGTGAGATGGCATTCCCTTGGCGCAAAACGACTCTTGCCATGTCACGCGTCTTCATCTGGACCTCCCGACCAGAAGCGAAAGGACCGATGGTTGCGGACCCAAATTTCACGAATAGAACAGTATTCCTGAAAGCGATCGGCATATACGGGGGCAACAGATGATTCCGGCTCGTATTCGCGCTTCATGTGTACCATGGCCGCCGCAGCCGAAGAACTGCCCGAACCGCCGTCAGCACCCGCTGCGAGGATGGCGGCCCCAAGACAACTACTGTCTACGACTTCTGGTAGCAGAATTGACTTACCCAGGACAGTTGCCTTTAGGCGCATCCAAAGATCGGAGCGGCATCCCCCACCG
>Ga0187880_1003187_pt1 | contig 12599 bp, 10 predicted proteins | sample June2016WEW_19_4_FD_132998 | JGI IMG/M metagenome (GOLD analysis project Ga0187880, IMG submission 132998) | Peatland microbial communities from SPRUCE experiment site at the Marcell Experimental Forest, Minnesota, USA - June2016WEW_19_40 | ecosystem: Environmental > Terrestrial > Soil >...
AGCTGCTTTCCTTGCAAGTATATGAAAACTAGCTGGTTCTCGAAGCTGAGAAAAATTTAACGGGACAGGTGTGGGGCAGACCATCGTTTCTTGTGGTCTGCCATACCCGCGGGTACTCAATCGGGGTGCTTAGCCGATCCGGGGATTTCGCAATTCGGGCGCGTCAACCGCTCCCTGACGGTCGCGGCTCGGTAAATGACAAACATGCGGCATCCATAACCGAGCCGCGACCGTCAGGGAGCGGCTGTCGGGAATGGATTTCGCCAGATGGTTAAGTACGGCCGGCAGGCCACAAAACGATGGTCTGCCCTGCACAAGGGAGAGCCAAGATGCTTGCTAGTTCAAACGCCGTAAATGCAACAACGGATCTTTCCGCTCTCAGGGGCGGTGACATTATCGCCTTCGGGGGAACCGGGTTCGTGTCGGACGCGATCGAGTGGCTGACCCGATCGAAGCTATCGCACGTGGCGATGGTGGTGGATCCGCGGCTCAACGTGGATGGCCGGCCGCAGACGCAATTACAAATCGTCGAGAGCACCATTCTCAACGGTCGAAACGGGGCGCAGATCAATCCGCTCGAAGCGCGGCTCGCCATGTGCGGCCCGGGCGAGCGGGTATGGGCGCTATGCCTGTCGGACGCCATTCGCGGGTTCCTGAATTGGGACCGGCTGTGGGCGTTCGCCATGGTGCGCGTCAACCGCGACCGTTACAACGTGCTGGAGCTGGGCGCTTACATCGCCCGCATGATTCCGGTGGTGCAGGACCTGCCGGTCTGGTACCAGCCCAATTCGCGCGAGGAAGTGTGCTCGGAGCTGGTGGCGGAGCTGCTGGCGGCGGGCGGACTGCCAGGGCTGCGGCCCTACCAAACTCCGCCGCAAGGGATCGCCGAGCTTAAGCTCTACGGGGATTGCCGGCAGCTCATGGGCAAGCCGGCGGCCATCCGTAAATTCAACAGCCAATAAAAAGGCAAAACAACTTTCAAAAGAGGTAAAGGAAAAACATCGTGTCTACCAACAACCTAAGCGCCGCACCGGCGGCGACCATTTACGACCAGATTTACGCCTGGGTCATGCAGGCGGTGGGATTAGCCGAAACCCAGTACGGGATCACGCTCATCCCCGTGGTCAACCAGTTAAACCTCCAAGGCATCGTCGATCCGAATACCGGATTGGGCTACGTGGACGAGATCACGGTCTTGTCGCCGCAGTATCCCACCGCGCCATTCTACGTGGCGAACTGTCTGTTCGGAACCTTTGCCTGGACATCGCAGCAACTGCTCAGCTCGATCCTGCAGTATTTCTGTCAGATGACGGGGCAGGCCTACCCGAAACCGCTTCCCAATTCGACTTCGATCACGCCGCCGACGCCGGTTGTCTCCAATCCAGTGGGCGCCGCAGTGGGCGACGGATACTATAACAATGCCGCGCCGACGGTTTATACCACGGCCGGCGAGACCTATACCGCGAGCAATGGGGCCGTGTATGTGCTGGTCTCGATGAACTCCATTTTTGGGCCGAATAACTATTGGACCGTCAAAACTCCGGCCCCAGCGGTTTCCTGACATGCACAAGTGGATCCTCCTGGGTGTGGCGCTGGCCGCTGGCGTCCACGCCCAGACGGTTACCTTCTCCCCACAGGTGAGCCTGGGAAAGTCGCTCACCCTGTGGGAGGTGGATGTCAGCGGGGCCAGGCAGGATGTGCCTGCGGCGCAGATCTGGGCGGTGGCTGTCGCCCACGGGCTGGGGCACATCGAGAACTCGACCGCCGCACAGTTGGTGAGCACAGCCACGGGCAAGAGCGTGGCTTCGAAGGTCCTGCGTGTCTGCACGGACGCCGCGGTGGGCGCGGCTATCGGGGCCTATATCAAAGGACAGGGGAATTTTTCCACCAACCAGGTGGCCACCGGCATTTCCTTGGGCGCCACGACGGTGGCCGGGGTCTGCGGTTTGCTGTTACCCACCCTACAAAAAGATGCGGCCTCGGCGGCGCCGAATCCCAGCCTGATGGGGACGGCAATCGCGATCGGCAGCAGCGGTTCCGGCGCCGGCTTGTTCTGGGCCCGCGCATCGGCTGTGGCGGCATTTACGGATAAGTTGCCATAAGCTTCCATAAAAGTGGGGCGGACGCGGAATTCGTTGGTTGGAGCGTCAATCCTGTCCGGCTGGATCGACAGTCCTGTCCGCAGTCCCGCGTCCAACTTCTCAGAGCCGGCCGCGCCGGCTGGTGCACATCCACGGGTCGGGCGTGATACGGCCAAGTGCATTGTGTCCCTTCGGCGAGCGCGCGTGACTCGACCTCGCGGTAGCTGGTAACGTCGGCCTTTCGCCCGGGCAAGGGAAAGGAGGGTCCGCTATGGCCAGGAGTGCCTGAACCGGCGCCAACCCCGCGCCATGGATGCCCCGGGAACTACCGCGAGAAGCTCGCCGGCGCCAGCGTGGATTCTGGGTTCTGACGCTTCGTCTCCGCCCATGATCAGCCAAGCCCCCCCTGTAGTCTTGCGCTACGGTTGATTACGACCTTGATCTAGAGAACACCTTCATATAGGATGACTCTATATGGAGCTGCTGCAAGGCACTCTGGACATGTTGACCCTGAGAACGTTGCTTTTCGGACCCCTTCACGGATATGGCATCGCGAAGGCGATTCGCAGCACATCCAACGAGACGCTGGAGATTGAATTCGGCTCGCTGTATCCGGCGCTCAAGCGGTTGGAGGCAAAGGGCTGGATCGCTTCGAAGTGGGAAACCTCCGAGCACAATCGGCGCGCAAAATACTACCGGCTTACCCGCACGGGGCGGAAGCAGCTCACGCGGGAACATTCCAAGTGGGCGGAGTTTGTGGACGCGATAACCCGGGTGATGGGGACCGCTCCCGGCGAGGTGGAACGATGATTTGGAGAAGGCTGAAGCATCTTTTTCTGTCGCGCAGGCGCGCAGAAGAGCGTGATATGCAGGAGGAGCTGGACGCGCTGGTGCAGATCGCGGACGAGCGAGAACTCGGCAACCTGACGCTGGCCGCGGAGAACGCGCGGGAGACATGGCAGTGGACATCGTTGGATGCCGTTGTTGCAGACGTGCACTACGCGTTTCGCGGGCTCCGGAAGAACCCGGGCTTCGCGGCTGTGGCGATCGCGACGCTAGCAGTAGGGATCGGGGCGAACACAGCCATTTTCAGCGTGGTGAACTCCTTGTTCCTTCGGCCACTACCGGTCCAAGACGCATATCGGTTGGTTGTCTTGGCCCCACGAGAAAGAGGCTCTTCGGAGTTCCACGATCTCTCATACCCGGATTATCGGGACTATCGCGCTCACGCCAGAGCATTCTCGGACATGCTGGGCTTCGCCGTTGGGATGGATGGGATAGCCGTGGATCAGGGGCCCCACCAAGTGCTTACCAGTTATGTCACGGGAAACTATTTCTCGATGTTGGGCGTGCGGCCGGCACTCGGGCGGCTTATCGAGCCGGCGGAAGCGGAGACCCCCGGCGCTGCACCGGTACTGGTGCTCGGGTACACCTGCTGGCAGCGGCAATTCAACAGCGACCCTGGAGTCATCGGCAAGAGTGCGCGGCTGAATGGGCACGCCGTCACGATCGTGGGCGTAGCGCCGGAACAGTTCCACGGTACCTTCTCATTGGCGGAGACGGATGCTTACCTGCCGGCAGGCATGCTTGCGATCGAGGACAGCAGTTTCTGGACGGCAAGGGGCAAGGGAGAACTCCGAGCCATTGCCCGGCTCAAGCCTGGGATGAGCCTGAAGCAGGGACGCGCCTCACTTCAAGTAATAGCGCGAAGCCTCGCCGAGCAGTATCCCGAAACGAACAAGTACACTTCGATGGAAGCCTATCCGGAGTGGCGGGCACGGCCTCAACCCGATTCGGCCGGCTCCTGGCCTGCCATGGTGGGCATCTTCCTCACTCTGGCGTTCATCGTTCTGCTGGTGGCTTGCGTGAATCTCGCCAGCATTCTGCGTGCGCGAGGGAACGCCCGTGAAAGCGAGATGGCCGTCCGGAGCGCCCTGGGCGCGGCGCGCGGCCGGCTGGTGCGGCAGTTGCTTACTGAGAACGTGCTGCTGGCGATTGTGGGAGGCGCGGCCGGAATCTTGCTAAGCACGTGGATTTCCATGGTGCTCAGCTCGATTTGCACGCCGATCGATCTCCCGATGGTCCAGTTAGATTTTCGCCCGGATTGGCGGGTCTTTGCTTACGCGTTCGGGGTCGCGTTGCTGGCCGGTCTCATGGTTGGCCTTGGCCCCATGCGAAGTGCCTGGCGCTCCAATTTGAGCATCGTGTTGCATGAGGGCGGACGCGCGCTATCCGGTAGCCGGAGGAGAAATCGCGCCCGCAATGTGCTGGTCGTTACCCAGGTTGCCGCATCAATGGTGCTGCTGATTGCGGCGGGCCTGTTAGTCCGCAGCCTGGAAGAAGCGCAGCGGATGAACCTGGGTTTCGATCCCCATCACGTGCTCAACCTCCGCATGGATGTCCACCAAATCGGCTATGACGAAGCACGAGGGAGAAATTTTTACGGGGAACTGCTGGCGCGGGCTCGGGCGCTGCCCGGCGTGGAATCGGCCGCTTTCGTCTTCTCGGTCCCGTTCTTTCATGATCGGTTCCTGAGCACGGTTCACATCGAAGGCCGGCCGCTCTCGCAAGGTGAGGCGCCTTCGGAAGTGTCTTACAACGTTATCGACCCTGCCCTCCTCCAGACTCTGAGGATTCCCATCCTGCGCGGTCGCGGGTTTAACGAGGCCGACAACGAGACGGCACCACGTGTGGCGATTGTCAGCCAAGCCATGGCGGAGCGTTTATGGCCGGGACAGGACCCGGTGGGGAAGCGATTTAGGATCACGAAGCCGGCCAATCCCTTGCTGGAGGTGGTCGGCGTGGCGCGAAATACCAAATTCGTGAGGCCAACACCCGAAGCAGAGCCCTACTTTTATGTGCCTCTATCGCAGAACTACACAGCCCCGATGACGCTTCAGGTTCGCAGCTCACGCCCCGCGAAGGCCCTTGAGCGCGAAGTACTGCACGAGATCCGTGCGCTTGCACCAGACCTGCCCTTGTACGATGTGCGCACGATGGAAGAATCCCTCGGAGGAACTATGGGCTTCTTTCTCTTCCGCGTAGGAGCAGACCTGGCGGCGGGACTCGGAATACTCGCTTTGTTCCTGACCACCGTCGGCGTTTACGGCGTAATCTCCTATGCGGCGAGCCAGCGCACTCATGAGATCGGCCTTCGCATGGCCTTGGGCGCAACCGGCCAGGACATCCTCCGGATGGTACTTGGCCAGGGGTTGAGGTTAATAGGAACCGGGGTACTGATCGGTCTGGGGATAGCGCTGGCCGTGTCACGGGCGGTTTCCAGCTTGCTCGTAGGAGTCAGCGCGTCTGATCCGATGACTTATACCTCGGTCGCCGTGCTCTTGGGCGGTTTCGCGTTGGTGGCCGGATATATGCCGGCGCGCCGTGCGACGCGGGTGGACGTAATGGTTGCCTTGCGCCATGAGTGAGGAGATCGCGGCCAAATACGTGGACAGAATCCAGGACGAGGTCTCACCTCACTGTTCCTTTACTAAGAACTGAACCCTCCGGGCGAGGATTCGAGAATCCATTTGGACGATTGTCGCCGATACGCCCTTCTGCCACGCGGAGCCGGCAGAGGCACTCGGCTTACAATAACCCTGCATCAAGCTTCACGATCTGCCCGGGCTATATAAAATCAGCGGCAGTGGCGACCCGCGCTGCTATTCGCCCCAGGGGCGGCTAGCGATTTGAGGAGAGAACGACGAGAGCCAGGTTGCGGCTCGTAAAGTTCTGCCGATACGGGACATTCTGGCCGCAAGCGAGCAGCAGATCGACCCCGCTTGCTCCGCTGCGTCCAGCAAAACTCCGTTCTCCAATCCCTGCCGGCCCAATTCATCCGTCTGCAACGGAGTAGGCCTTTGGCCAGCGCTCACGCTGACCCACGGCCAATCCTTGATGAACGGGGCCAAATCGGCATGCGGTCCATGGAATCCTCCGGCCGGAGTGCACGCCAAAGGCCTACTCCACTTTTTCCCGGCCGCGAAGGTGACATTTCCCTGCCAATCCATGCATAATTAGGTAACACCCCCCCCGAGAAGAAAGAGCCTGGAACTGCGTGTGGAACAAAACTAAGCACGAACGGCCGTCTTCCGCCGCAGCCGCCGCGCCCGCTTTGAAAGAGCCCCCTCTCAGTGCGGCGGCGGAGGCCAGCGTCCGGCAACTGATCGCCAACGGCAAAGATAAGGTCGCCGTCGAAACCGCCAAGGAGATTCACAAGGCGCAGGGCACGGCCGCCTCCGAAGCATTGCTGGTGGACGCGTATGCGGCGCGGATTCAGGCGCTTTTCGATCGGAATCTGGGGTTGGAGGCGAAGGCGCTGCTGGAGCTGGTGCGCGAGCGGTATCCGTCCGCGCGGCAGCGGCTGAATGGGTGCGGCGCTTCCGCAAAAGTGCAAGCTGGCCGGCTCGAAGACCTGGTTCGGCCCTTGAACGATCCCGAGCTGAGCGCGGAGCGCCGCGCCGCCATCGAATCCACCATCGCGCGCGAGCCTGACCTCGGGGCGCTGGCGGAGTGTGCCGCGTTGCCCCCGGAACATCCTCTGCGCCAGGCGGCTTCCGGGTTGCAGCGCGCGTTGCTAACCGTGACGGAAGGGCCCGTTGGCGAGGAAGCGGTGGAACTGGCGGAGGTCTCGCACCGCAGCCCCCTGGCGCCCTGGAAGCTGCTGGTGCGCGCCATCGCTTGCTTCTATCGGGGCGAAGACGAAGCCTGCCGGCGATACCTCGAGACCATTAAGCCGGAATCCGCGCCGGCGCGGCTGGTTCCGGCGATGCAGGCGATGCTCGGCGGCAAGCCGGCAGGGCTGACGGCCGCGGCGGCCGCGCTGGTATCGTCCATCACTTCCGATCCCGGGGTGCTGCGGAAGGCTCTCGAGGGATTGGACAAGGCGTTCGACTCGGACAAACACGGCGCCATTCTCAACGCCATCCGCGACGCCGTCAAGGCTTGCCGCGAAACTGCGCCCGATCAAATGGAAAGGTTGAAACAGCACATTGCGGTGCGCTGCTCCTTGGCCGATCTGAACGTGGACAGGGTCCAGGCGGCCCTTGGCGGGAATTCCCGGCACGACGCCTATTTTTGGAGGTTATTCGCGCGCGGGATGGAGCAGTTAGGAGAGCCCCAAAATATCGTGCAGGCCTGCAGGATGTGGGAGGAGTTCCGCCAGCAAGCAGTGCGCGAAGGATGGTTTACGGCCAACGGCCCGGAAGCGGCCACGCTCTATCTCCACATGGCGGGCGTGCTGCAAACGCTGCCCCACGATTTGCTGGGAGAGTTGCAAAAGATGGCATTGCGCCAATCCAGCAAGACCGCCGAAGAGCCGTATTACCTGTACCCCGAAAAACTGTATGCGCGGGCCTGCGCGCTCGATCCGCATACCGAATCGTTCTCGCAATGGATGGAATGGGCGAAGCGCGGCCGGAAGGGGACGGCCGAAGATGTGGCCGAAGCGTGGCACAAAGCCCGCCCGATGGACATCGAGCCCATTCTCTTCCTGATGGAAGAGAAGGAGAAGCGAAACGCGTTCCATACGTCGCTCCAATATCTGGCGAAGGCGGAGCGCATCGACGGTGTGAATCCCGCCGTGCGGAGAGCGAGGCTGCGTCTGCTGGCGTCGAGCGCCCTGCGGCACATCCAGCAGAAAAAACCCCATCTGGCGGAGGAGAGGCTGGCGCAAATGGCGGCGCTGCCGCAGGCGCAACAGGGCGACCGGCCGGCATACCTGGCGGCCTTGCGCTACATGGTTTCGCGTGTTCGCTACGCTGACGACGAAGCTGCCGCGCATCGCCGCGAAGTGGAGCGCGTGCTCGGAAGCAAAGAGGCCGCGGCGCTGGTGATCTTCGGCGTGGCCAATGCCGCGAAGCAGGCCGCGCTCGATGCGCCGCCTCCCGTCTCACAGCTCGGCAAAAGCGAACGCGCCGCCCTGCCCGAGGCCGTGATTCGGGTTTGCGAGCTGGCCAAGGACATGCGCCTGATCCAACCGATTCCCGCCGATTGGATGGCGGAAACGGAGAAACAATTTTCGCGCAGCAGCCAATCGCTCCAGTCGGGCCAGCTCCAGACCCTGGCGATGGCGTGCCTGTCCTTGCGTCAGTTGGGACTGGCGTATGCCGCTTCCGCGGCCGGGCTGGAGCGCGGCGGCACGGACGAAGTCAGGTTTCTGCTGCTGCGGGCGCGGTCCTTGCCGGAGCATCTCCAAGAGCGGCGGGCCATGTGCGCCTTGGCGGCGGCGCAGCTTGCGCGCCACGCGCGCCAGATGGACATAGTGGAAGCGGCCGTGGGATTGGTTTCCGATACGCCTTTTCGCGAGCTCTCCTTCACCCCGGAACAGGCAGCTACGGTGCTCAAAAAAGAGAAAGCCGAACGGGCGTTCCCCACCCCGTCCCGTCCCGGCCCCGACTATCGCGAATTCTTAGGGCGTCCGTGCCAGTGCCCCAACTGCCGCCGCGCGCGCGGTGAGGCGGTCGCTCCATTCGAAGATTTCGAATTCGATGAGGGCGAAGACGATTTCGACGAAGACGAAGATTTCGACGAATCGGACATGGACGCGGCGTTCGCCGGAATGCCACTCCCGCCGGACATGCCGCCGGAGATCGCCAAAATGATGTTTGCGGAAGCCGCCAAGGCCCTCGACCGCGGCGAGTCCTTGGATTCCCTGCTCAACCGGTTGTTCGGGCCGGGGACACTGCCCGCCGGGAAACGCAAGAAAGGAAGACGGAGATGATAGGTCCCGGAGAAGTACTGGGTGTCGGCCCGGATGCCGGCGAAGAAGAGATCCGCGCCGCTTACGTGCGCAAGGTGAAGGAGCACCCGCCCGACCGTTCGCCGGAGGAGTTCGAGCGCATCCGCGATGCCTACGATAGCCTGCGCGATCCCCGCCGCCGCATGCGGGACAGGCTGGTCTCCGTGGATGCCTTCGCGCCGTTTGTTTCCGTTATCGACGTGAAGACGCGGCAGCGCCGGTTCGCCGGGCCGCGGCCGTGGCTGGAGGTACTGAAAGGAAAGTGACCGGGGGAATCAGCCGGGAGATGATCCTGCGCCGCTTTGAGGAATGGCTGGACGGCGCGCTTGCCGGCGAGGAGCCGCCGCGCGGGATCGAGTCGGAAATTCTGGCGGCCATGGCCGGCGGCAACGGCGGCCAGGCGTCCAGCGCCGCTTACTCTCTGTGGGCGGCCATGACGGCGCTCACCCAGGAAGTCAAACTGCAAGGCCGGTCCTTCAAGGAATTGAACGACACGCTTGGCTCGCAGGCGAACCGGATGGCCGAACGCGAGCGCGACTTGCTGCGCGAGACCGAACGCCGCGAGACGGAACGTCGCACCCGCAAGGAAGTCCTTGGCGTCCTGATCGATCTGCGCGACCGGCTGGGGCGCGGCCTGGAATCGGTGCGGGCAAGCGAAGCGGAGATCTTGAAATCGGCCCGGCGGGGCTGGCGCCAACGCATTTTCTCGCGGCCGGCCGACGATGCCACCGGCCGCACGCTCGCGGCTTTGAAGAAAGGGTACGAGTTGGGGCTCGAGCGCCTGGATCAAACGCTCGAAGAATTCAATGCCCGCGAAATTCCCTGTGAGGGGCAGACGTTCGATCCGCGGCGCATGAACGCCATCGATCGCGAGGCGTCGAGCGATGTTCCCGAAGGCACGGTGATCGAGGTTTATCGCAGCGGTTACGAGTGGAATGGAGAAGTGTTTCGAACGGCGCAGGTCAAGGTTTCTTGTGCGCCGGCGGGAAAAGAAAATGAGTGAACTAATTGCCGGTATCGATCTGGGGACGACCAATTCGGAAATCGCCGCTTTCACCGGCGGCCAGGTGCGCGTGCTCGGGCCGGGAGATACGCGCATGCTGCCTTCCTGCGTGGGATTCTCCGCGTCCGGAGAACTGCTGGTGGGAGAGGCGGCCCGCAACCAGCAGGCGCTCTATCCCGAACGCACCGTGCGCAGCATCAAGCGCAAGATGGGCAGCGAGGAAAAGGTGCGGCTGGGCAACAAAGATTTTCTGCCGGAAGAGATCTCCGCCTTGATTCTGCGCGAGCTCGCCGAATGGGCGAACCGCGCGCTAGGCGAGCGCCCGCAAAAAGCTGTGATCACCGTTCCGGCCTACTTTTCGGATGCGCAGCGCAACGCCACGCGCGAGGCCGGCGCGCTGGCCGGGCTGGAAGTGGTGCGCATTCTCAACGAGCCCACGGCGGCCAGCCTGGCCTATGGCTACGGCGACGGATCGCGGCACACCGTGCTCATTTACGACCTCGGCGGCGGCACCTTCGACGTCTCGGTCGTGACCGTAGAGGGAGAGATCACCGAGGTGCTGGCGAGTCACGGCAACAACCACCTCGGCGGCGACGATTTCGACGATCTGCTGGCCGAGCGCCTGGCGGCGGAATTCGAAAAGCAGCACGGCATCGACCTCCGCCAGGGAAACCCGGCGGCCAAGGCGCGGCTTTGGTGGGCGGCGGAAGAAGCCAAGAAAAAACTGAGCTTCGAACCGTATGTCAAGATCCGCGAGGAGGCCCTGGTCACCCGCTTGTTCAGGCCCTTGCATCTCGAAATGGAAATTTCGCGCGATGAATACGAGGCCATGATTCGCCCGCTGGTGGAGTCCACGCTCGACAGCGTGTCCAAAGCGCTGCAGGATTCCGGCAAGAAGCCGGGCGATATGGACGCGATTCTTCTGGTCGGCGGCTCGACGCGTACCCCTCTGGTCTCGAACTTGCTCATCGAAAAAACCGGTCTGGAACCGCGGCAGGACGTGCATCCGGATCTGGCCGTGGCGCTGGGCGCCGGGGTGATGGCATCGCGCCTGGCCGGGCGCGCCGTGGACCGCGTCCTGGTGGATGTTTCACCGTACTCCTTCGGCGTCTCCTACCTTGGCGACCGCGGCGGATATCCTTATCCCCACTGTTACAAGCCCATTATCCGGCGCAATACGCCGCTGCCTTTGACCCGCACCGAACAATACGTGACCAGCTACCCCTATCAGACCGAGGTGGATATCCACGTATATCAGGGCGACGACGACGACGCGCTGAAAAACATCCTGGTGGGAGATTTTAGCGTTGAAGGAATGACCCGAACCGAGGATGCAAACGAGATTCTCTGCCGCATGCGCCTCGACCTGGACGGCATTCTGGAAGTCGCGGCGGTGGAGAAGCGGACCGGCAAATCGAAGCAGATCCGCATTGAAAATGCGTTGCGCGCCAAGAGCGCCGAGGAGATCGCGGCGGGACGGAAACGGATTCAGGAGCTATACGAATCGCGCGGCGAGATGCTGGACGGCGAGTGGGAGACCAGCGAAGACCTCGAAGACGACGTGGTGGATGCGGGCGCCCGGGTGATCGAGATGCCGGCCCCCGAGCGTGCGGGCGGCGACGCGGAAATCGAGAGCCTGATCGAGCGTTCGCAAACTCTGCTCGCCAAAATGCATGCCGAGGATCGCGAGGAGGCCATCGACCTGCACGAGAAAATCGATACCGCCATCGCATCGGGCGACCAAGCTGCGCTGAAGGAGGCCTCCGCCGCGCTGAAGGAGTTGCTGTTCTTCGTCGAGGGCCAGAATTGACCCCATCCATTCGGGCGCAAGCGCTCCTGCGCGCCGCGTCGGCATTCCTGTCGACCCTGCTGCGGCGCTTTCCGGAGGCCGTTTCCAGTACCGTCCAACCCGCTCCACGGGCGGTTCTTTCCTCGGGGCCGCGCAGCGCGGGCGTCGAAAACCGATGCCCGGTCTGCCAGGCGCGTTTTCGCGGCGCGCGTATCTGCTCGCGTTGTGGCGCGGATCTGGAGCCGCTGATGCGGCTGTCGGTGAAGGCCTGGCAATTGCGTCAGGCCGCTAGACAGGCGCTCCACGCCGGAGACGTGGGCGGGGCGCTCCAATTCGCCACCGCGGCGCAAGGCATTCAGAGCACCGAGAGTGGAGAAGCGTTGCGCTTGCTGGCCGCGTGGTGGAACGCCGGCCGCGCTACGCCCCGGCTTTTTTCTGCGCGGGTTTCACTTCAATTCCCGCCATATCCTCGATGAAGTTCACGATGGCGGAGTGATCCAGGTCGCCTTTGCCGTCGTTGATCAGCGCCATCAACATCTGCTGCACGCTGCTGGTAAGGGGAAGCGCCACCTTCATCGATTCGGCGGCCAGCAAGGCGTTGCGCAGATCTTTCTGGTGCAGGCGAATCCGAAAACCGGGCTTGAAATTCCGGCCAATCACCATGGGCGCCTTGGCATTCAGTACCGTGCTGCCCGCGAGGCCGCCCTTGACGGCGTTGAAAACCACTTCGGGATCGAGACCCGCGCGGGTCGCCAGCACCAGCGCCTCGCCCATGGCCGCGATGTTGCACGCCACCATAATCTGGTTGGCCAACTTAGTGACGTTGCCGGCGCCCACCGCCCCGGTCAGGGTCACGCTCGACCCCATGGTTTTGAGGATCGGCTCCATCTTCTGAAACACCGCTTCGTCGCCGCCCACCATGATGGCCAGAGTGCCATCGATGGCTTTGGGTTCCCCACCGCTCACCGGAGCGTCCAGGAACTGGAC
>Ga0187880_1003189_pt1 | contig 12595 bp, 8 predicted proteins | sample June2016WEW_19_4_FD_132998 | JGI IMG/M metagenome (GOLD analysis project Ga0187880, IMG submission 132998) | Peatland microbial communities from SPRUCE experiment site at the Marcell Experimental Forest, Minnesota, USA - June2016WEW_19_40 | ecosystem: Environmental > Terrestrial > Soil > Wetlands...
CGATGGCTCCGGCTCGTATGATCCAGTGAACTCGACCGATTCGTATCGATGGAAACAAATCAGCGGAACGCCGGTTACTCTTTCCGATCCTACGGCAATGACCCCGATTTTTACCGCCCCAGCGGGTTCGGACTCTCAAAATGCCGACCTCGTATTCATGCTCACCGTTACGGACGTTACTGACCAGTTGAGCGATACAGCCAAATGTACTGTAACCGTTACGCCTAACTAAGGCAGGGTTGCCGGGCGACCTGGAGAGCAATTTTAGATAAATTACACACATAATAAAGGGAAGGCTTCTGTGCTCCATAAGCTCTAACTTAAGCCGCGTCATTCCAGCGAAAGTCGGAACCCAGCAGAGCGATGAAAAAGGATTGGAATTCCGACATCCGGGCGAAAACCCTATAGACCTTATCCCGTCGAAGGCCCATGCTCGTCAACTTAAGAGTGGGCAGGCAGAATCTTTGTCTGCGGCGGGAACATGTCTGGCCTGCCGAAGGAATCATGAAGAACCTGGAGCGGCATAGCCGCAACGTTTAAAGCGACAGTGCTTGAATTTGAATAGAAGTGCTCCTGTGAATCATTTTATCCGTGATCATCCACCCCGTTGCGTTCCAAATCCGTGCTTAAATCTTTAAAAGACACTGCGGGAAACTACGGATTTCACGGATATCACGGGGTTTGAGCATAACAGCAACATTTAAAGCGGCTGCCTAACCGGGGTTTTTGCAGGGTAGGCAAACACAGTCATAAAAAGGCCGCAATTCTAGTGACTTACACAGGGGGGTCGAATTTGTCGTGTGCCTACGTTTCCGAGGGTGCTGATTGGATATCCAGGACGGCCTTAGGCATTGGAATCTCTAGGGATTTTAGCGTTCTGACAAGCTCGGATGATGGCTCGTTGCGCTGAAAGAATTGATTTTTTCGGGTGTGAAACTCGGTCGCCTGGAGCGTGGAAAGTGTCCTGCGGATGTTCGGCCATGGCTGCTTGCATTTGAGTTCGGCAACTCTTTCGATGAGAAGCGAGAAGACACAAAGCTTCACGTGGGCTTCGATGCGTTTGGGGAGCCAGTGATACATCGGCTCCATCTTGATCCGCGTGCTCTTAAGTGTCCTGAAGGCCCGCTCGATCACGAGAAGCCCCTTATAACCGGCGGCTGCATCTTCAACAGTGAGGGTATCATCGTTGGTCTGGAGCACCCATTTGCCGTCATACTTTGACGCTTGCTGGATCGCCTCACGGTTCATGCGGATTCGGTTCTGCTTATCAACTGTAAGGTAGCGTTTGTATCTGCCGGAGGCGAGAAGATCGATGGCCCATCTGGCAGTCGCCCGATGATCCGGATGATCTTTTAGTTCTTCTTCAAGCTCTTTGACAACTTGCTCCCTATGCTTTCGCTCCCTTTCAGCCTCGCGGGGATTGTAGCAAAGGACATAGCGGCGCCGGAGTTCCCCATCGCCTACGACTATTTCCTTCGCCTGGAGGTTTTCGGTAATCGTTCTAAAGCGGCCGGGCTTGGTGAGTACCTCTTCCTTGATCTCGGAAACGCTGGCCATGCGCGTAGCCAGAAGGTACTTCCCACAGGCCCTGGCGAGTTCATCCCGGTTAGTGGAGGAATTCATTCCGGAGTCGGCAACGAAGAGCGCCCGCCCAAGCTTCCATCCCCGAAGGTCTTCCCGGACCTTTTTTACCGTATCCACATCGGAAGTATTGCCGGGAAAAACCCAACTCCTAACGGGCAGCCCTTCGCGCGTTACGGCAAGAGCTACCACGATCTGCGGAGTCCATGTTCCATCTTTTGAATGGCCGTATTTTCGAAAGCCCGCTCCCGTCTCCGTGTCCTGGTCAGCTTCGTCAATTGAGAAGGAGGCGGTGGTCGTGTCGTAGAAGATGACATCTACAACCAGATTGAAAAGATTTGCGATGTGGAAAAAGACAGCATTTTCGACTTCATCCACATTCCAATGCAGAAGGTCCATTGCCTCATACATCTGGTAGAGCTTTAGGGTGCTGCACGAAGGCATGTAGACTTTTTGAAGCCAACGGTCCCAGACACCGAGCTTGGAGTCGGGCTCGCAGAGCCGGTTTGCAACCATGGCAAGAAGGGCTCTTTCGTGTAAAGGGGTGCCTCCGGATTCTTCCATAACTTTGCGCAATGTGGGGCCGAGCTTCAGGCGCTCCCAGAGCGCCTCGACCACAAAGGGAACGCCCAACTCAAGCGTCTTGATGAGCCGTACCTCTTCAGGCAAGGCCGCGGGGTGCTCGCCAACGGGAATCGGAGCCCCATCCGAAGAATCCAGTGGATCACGGATCTCCACGCCGCAGACCCTGGCAATCGAGCGGCAGAGCCTGACCAGATCATCCCGGTCGAGTTCATCTGCCCGCCCGAAATTGTGGATAATCTCGGCGACCGGATTACCCGTCTCGCAATGCCGGACGTTGTGGGCAAGCTGGTAGTACTCGACCACCGATCCATCTCTATTTTTGCGTTTTGTTGTTCGTAAGTACATGCCTACCTAATTAGCATATACTACAAAGGTGTGTCAATTTAAAAAAGATATGTCGTGTGCCTACGCGTTTTGAACTTTTGGAAAGCTTGGGGGGCTGCAAACCCGCATGGAATCTAGGGGGTACTAGTAAAATTAGTGCCATATGTGCCTATTTGGCAAAAACGTGAGCCTAACCACAAAGGGCACGAGGGGAGAGGATGCAGGGTGGGACTAACCTGCGCCGCATTAAAGCGATGAGGGACAGCCCTCGTTCATCTCGATTAAGTTGTGGTCAACAGGCGACGACCGAGATGGCCCTGGAATGCCTTCGAAGCACTTCGAGGAGATAATCGCGATGTATATGACAAAGCCCGATGTGTTCCATTTTCGCCGACATAATTTGTGAAAAGGGAAAGCCAGGCCCCATACACTGTATAAAAGAAATCACCTGATAGAGGCGCCTATTTATAAAGGACTCGTGGATAAACCGGTGAAGGCGGCCGCTCAGAGTTCACCCGAAAGGTGCGTGATGTTCAGAGGCTTGGGCATCTCTAGACTACTTTCCGAAGATTGTGCAACTCTTCTATCCTCATTTTAATTCTGTCAAGCCGGGTTTCCTGGAGCAGGCAATTCAGTGCATCACGCTGGTTTTCGTAGAAATGATAATTGCCGGTTTTCAAGTTCCTCCGGATAACGCCAACAATGGAGGAACCATTCTTAACCACGATCTTCATAAAAGGCAATTCCGGATCGTGTTCATAAACCATTTTCCCGTCCTTTCGGTTAATGGTAAGGATAGCAACTCGGTGTATTGAACTCCAAGGGAAAGACGAGGACCACCCTTGCATTCTGAGACTCTAAGTCGGCACTTCGAGATTAACAAGGGGGATTTTATGTGGTATGAATTGAGTAAACTGCGTACCTAATATCACCAATGAGATAATATTTTCAATTACTTGATACGATCAGCACATCATCTGAGGGCAAATCGTATTTTTCATCCCCTGTGCAAATACATACTGACTATTCTATCTGATGTATGCATTGAACTGCAGTAGTGTAGTTAAATAACTACGCAAAAGTTAAATCTGGCATCCCCGATGTTATGTCAGAATGTCAAAATCGATTCAGTCTCATCCTGGTCAAGTCAATCCAGGACCGTTTGCAGGCCTGCATCAGTCATCTGTTTTTCCTTAACATTCGTCTATTGGCATACTATTTGCCTTCCACTAGGAGCACGAAAATCGGCTGACCAACCAAAGAACCCAGCGGTTGGGTAAAATATATTTACACCTCGACCCTAAAAGATTATTGTCTTGGCCCAAGATTGAGTGACCTTTGGATCCTTGGTGGGAATCCGGAGGAGATGCACTCCGGAAGAAGGAGAAATCCCGATGGCATCAGTCTTTCACATTGGGGCGTGTGAAAGGTCCGAAAGATATTGTTTTAAACTCAGGGTTGCTATTGTTCTGGCCCTGATCTCGGTGTTTTTCCTCAGCGCAACCGCATACTCCGCTCAGCTAACGATAGCATGGAGCCGGTCGACTGATCCTGCAGTCATAGGTTACAAGGTGTACTACGGCAACCAGAGCAGGAATTACCCCTGGGTTATCAATGCCGGCGCCAACCTCAGCTACACGATTACCGGGCTTTCTGCCTCAAAGGCCTACTATGTCGCCCTCACAGCATACACCGCAAATGCTGAAAGTGGTTTTTCACCGGAGTTGATCTGTTATTTTATTACGGCCGCAACACCTGCCAATGGACAGATTACGCCAGCCGGCGCCAGTGCTTCGGCCAGCGGGAGTTCACAGACATTTTCGATAGTCCCCAACGCAGGGTATCAGATTTCCGAAGTTTTGATCGACGGTGTATCTGTTGGTGCGGCCTCACAGTATACATTTTCTAATGTGAATGCCTGCCACACCATTTCGGCCAATTTCGCTTATCAGACGGCAAATTATACTATTTCCGCCAGTACCCAGGGCAGCGGATCGATTTCCCCATCAGGGACGGTGAGCGTACCTGCAAGGTCAAACCAAGCGTTCACTATCACCCCTGCCGCCAATTACCGAATTTCCGATGTCCAAGTCGATAACGTATCGGTGGGAGCGGTTTCAAGCTACACATTCACAAATGTAAAAGCTAATCATACCATTGCGGCAACGTTTGCCTTAGATACGTTCACCATCACGCCTGCAGCCGGGGGCGATGGGAAGATCTCCCCTTCCACTCCCGTTACGGTCGGGTACGGGGCAAGCCAAACCTTTACCATTACTCCTGCCGCCGGCTACAGGGTGGCCAATGTGGAAGTTGATGGAGTCTCGATTGGCGCGGTCGAAAGCCACACGTTTTTAGATGTCACCGCCAATCATACCATCTCGGCAAGCTTTTTTTCTTCAAACACTTTCACCATCACACCTACTGCAGGGGCCGATGGGAAGATCTCCCCTTCCACTGCTGTTACAGTCGAGTACGGGGCAAGCCAAACCTTTACCATTACTCCTGCTGCCGGCTACAGGGTAGCCAATGTGGAAGTTGATGGAGTCCCGGTTGGCCCGGTCATCAGCCGGACGTTTTTAAATGTCACCGCCAATCATACTATCTCGGCAAGCTTTTCTCCTTTAAACACTTTCACCATCATACCTGATGCCTGGGCCAATGGGACGATTTCACCTTCCACTGCTGTTAGGGTCGAGAAGGGGGCAAGCCAAACCTTTGCTATCACTCCGGTTGCTGGCTGCAAAATAGCCGGTGTGCAGGTAGACGGAGTCCCGGTAGGCGCGCTCACCACCTATACCTTTGCAAGTGTCACGGCCAACCACACCATCTCGGCGAGCTTTGGGAGCGTCAACCCACTGCCCGTCGCCGACGCCGGGCCTAATCAAATTGTCGCCGGGGGGACTAACGTGACGCTCAGCGGCTCAAATTCCACCGATACAGGGGGTCCCGGAATAGCATCATATTTGTGGACCCAGATTAGCGGAACGCCGGTAGTTCTCTCCAATCCTGCTGCGGTGCAGTCGTCTTTTACAGCTCCATCGGTCGGGCCGGGAGGCTGTGCAGCCCTAACCTTTATGCTGACCGTAACCGATACGACCGGCCTGCAGGCGACCGCCACCTGCATCGTCAATGTGGTGTCGATTAATATGCCACCCAGGGCTAAGGCCGGCTCCGATCAAACAGTTGATGCGTTGACGACCGTCACACTGAACGGGTCGAAATCTGCAGATCCAGGTGATGGTATTTCTTCCTACCTTTGGGAACAGATTGCTGGGTCCGCCGTAACGCTTTCTGATCCGACATCGCCTCGACCAACTTTTGTGGCGCCTCAAGTTGGATCAGGCGGCACATCCCTGGCCTTCAGGCTTACGGTAACAGATGAGCAGGGCCTGAAATCTACCGATACCTGCTTTGTTAATGTTACCTGGGCCGCTCCTCATGCCATTGCGGGACCAAACAGGACGGAGAAGGCCGGCAGCGTCGTAACGCTTGACGGATCAAGTTCAACAGACCAGGGTAGCGGCATCGCCTCATTTCGGTGGCGCCAGACAGGGGGTGCGCCGGTAAGTCTGTCCGATCCGACATCGGCAAAACCCACCTTTACTCCACCGGGCGTGGCGGCCGATGGAAATCCGCTGTCGTTCAGTTTGACCGTAGAAGGAAATGATGGTCAGAGATCCAGAGTGACTCAAGTTGTAACGGTGAAATATAACGGTCCCGATCTCACCGGAACGTGGTCCGATTCAAGTTCTATGAGTTATTATGATGGAACATTTCCACAGGCATTATCGGTCCACAATGCCGGGAATCAAAATACGACCAAGACTTTCGGGATAAACTTTTACCTCTCAAATGACGGGGTACACTTGGCCAGTCTTCTCGGAAGCCGGACAGCAGGGCCTCTAGCAGCCGGTCAAAGTCAGAGCGTATATTTTACTGCAAGGTCGCCTTCCCTCCATTATGGAATGTATGTGGTGGCTGTAATTGATCCTGATGGAGGCATCGCGGAGACAAACAAAACAAACAATGTCGTAAAGGCATTAATACCATGATTCAGGCACAGGAGGGATGTGGAGTAACTGAACCAGAATAGTCAAAAGGGATCGCTTATTATAGATGGATACAAATCAGCGCAGTGCCAGTTACTCTCTGCGACCCCGCGTCGAACCCCCGGTTTTTACAGCATCATCCGTTTCGGACGGCCGCGCGCCTCAGGAACTCGTGAGCTTTTTACCTTTCATTTATGCGTCGGAAATCTTTACACATGCTAGAATGACAACCAGTGCGGTTTTGCGACATTATCCTTAATTATCACTGTCGGAATTGTTTACACTCAGGCTTAGCGACCTAGCTGGTCGGATTATTAATATCGTAAAATAATCCGCTACTTACCCCCATATCTATGAACATGCACGCAAATTGCAAGGTGAAGCATCGACGTCCGATTTTTTCGGTGCCGCGGCTTTGCTCTTGATTGGGGGATCTCCTTGTGTGCTCAGACCACAGAAAGCATAAACGACTCAAAGCTGAAAGCGAGATTTTTGCGGCGTTTGTAATGCCAAACGAGCCGATTATAGTGGGCAAAATCTTGGATTTAAGTCCGGGTGGAGCTGGTATTAAGTATTTAGCGACCAGGAAACTTAGAACAGGGAAGGCCAGTATCAATATATTCGGCATGAGTTCACAACACATGGAGCGAATACAGTCCACGGTGATCTATGATATGGAAGTAGCTGAGGAATCATGGAGCATTCCCTCGGTGAGGCGTTGCGGGATCAAGTTCGGCCGATTTGGCTTAAAAGGTAAAACCAAACTGCAAGAATTGATGGAGACGCGTTCAGGAGGCAAACATACCGGGGTTAATCGCAGGGTACTGGCGCCGGTCAGTGAGAAGTCGAAAAGACCAGTTAGAAAATGCCCACTTCAGCCTTTTGACGCGGGAAATACGCCGTCGTCTTTTGAATAAAGACAAGCTGGGTTTTGAGTGTGGCGGCGATGCATGTTAGACCCACGTATCGGTAATTTGCTATGGTTTAAACAGAAGCGGTCGTCAATCGGCCTCGGTATTTCGGAAGAAACTCAAACCGATCCGAGACCACACAAAAAGCTGTCAAAAAAGGTTTGCCAGAATATAGGGTCCGAGCACTCGGTCATCTCGAGGTAGACTCTGCGGAATGGCCGGAGAGATTTTACCGACCCTGATTTCCGGATAATGAAGGTGAGCAACGGCAGCTCTTCTTCTTGGCGCCCGAAGGATAGGTATGCCCAAAGTTATTCAGTCTCTGGATCGAAAGAGTAACATCTTAAATCCGTTGATTTTTCCCCTCGTATGGGTACGTCTGCTACCTACTTTGTCCCCCCCTAAATCCCGCTTTACAACCTTTGTCCAAATGTTTTAATTATTGCTTCACTTTCTCGGCCAATTCTCCGATAAGGTATAGGAGTGCTCATTTATACGATTCTTTGGGGAAGAGCATGTAATCGAGTTGGCGGAGCTGTATGCTGTCCTGACTGCTGATGGAGTTCAAAAAGGAATTCACGCACTGGGCACCTCACTATGTCCCAAAAAATAAGAAGTATATGTGCTTTCGTTCTGGTTTTTGCTTTCATCTTCCTTTTTCATTCGCATTGTCGAGCGTGGCAGGGGAAAGTAGTCGGCATGCTGGATGCTGACCTATTCCTCATTTCCCATGAAAGTCAAACAGATAAAGTTAAGTTATACGGGATTGAATGCCCTAAGAAAGGCCAGCCCTATTGGCAAGAGTCGCGCAAGCTCGCATCACATTTGGTGCTGCAAAAGATTGTGGAAGTAACCCCTTTATACAGGGGGCCTAACGGATTAGAAAACGCTCTGGTCAGGGTTGACGGTTTAAAAGACTATCTGAATCTCCAGCTTATTTATTATGGGTTTGCATGGGTTAAGCCAAATGAGTGCAGCGCTAATATATGTGCCGAATGGAGGGCGCTGGAAAATCTTGCGCACGAAAAAGCAATTGGGCTTTGGATGGACTCCAATCCGATTCCTCCCTGGCAGTGGGAAAAAGAAAATAGACAGAGAATTCGTGAGCGGCGCTAATACCAGGAAAAGACCTCGGAATAATCTCTCTTTTTTGCTGAACTTTTTCCGAGCGCAATTAAAACAGGCATGTTTGAGAAATTTTACTCTTTTGTTTTTATGATCCAAGCCTCGGCAGAATAAACAACAGACCGCAAACAGGTGCGCCATTTGAAACGGCGTAACTTGTCATTAGGCCCAATGTGAGTTGTTCGGCAGAGATGCCATTTCGCGGTTACTTGTAGGACCACCTACATGTATCAGAGGCCGGAGAAAAATGAAACCTACTATATCAATAATGCCAATGCGAAAGAACTCCAAACCCCCTCGTGAACAAGTCTTAAGGTTGAACCCTGCGTCATTTCTCGGGGAAAGCCATTTCCACCAGGCGCTGGCACTTGAAAGAAAGCGAGCCGAGCGCTCGGGGAATACATTTTTGCTGCTCAAGGTTGATATTCACGATCTTGCTGGGATTGAAAAGGGTACAATTTCGGGCTCGATCGATTTTCTTCTTGGATCGATCATCCGTGAAACGGATATTAAAGGTTGGTATAAACATGGTTCCATTATTGGAGTGATTTTTGCCGAACTGGGTGACTCAGAGTTGGTTGAAGCAGAGGGCAAGATTCTGAAAAAAGTTCGGGAAGGATTAAGAGAAATTCTCAATGAGCAACAGTTCGGGGCTACCGGAATCAGTATTGAGTCTTTCTCCTCCGCGATTCCGTGGCACAGAAATGGACATGGACACTTAAGAGTAGAACCCGTTACGGAGGAACCCGATAATGTTTCTAATCTTAATGCATTTACATTGATGCAGTTTGCCCTCAGGCAAACCGGGTTCTTATTTTTTGGCGATCTCCTGTTTATATCGATAGCTCATCTTCTGGGCGTCTGGGCAATTCTTTGGACGGGGACGGGTTTTCTTATTTCGTATTTACCTGCCGTTGTTTTTTCAACTGTGCAATTTGTTCTGACACTTTATATTTTTGATCTGTATAATGTGGAAAGGCTTTTTAAGCCACGACAAACGGCATTTCGCTTGTTAGCATCCTCGTTCTGCGTTTTTGCCCTTTGCACGATTCTCTTCTTTTTTGTTCCTGAATGGCAGTACAGCCGCAAGGTCCTTGCTCTGCAAATGATGCTGGTGCCTGTCTTCCTGCTCTTATGGAGAACCGTATATTTCCGATTATTCCATCTGGCAAGAGCAAAATCACCCACGTTAGTAATCGGCTCGGACGAAACCGCCAGAACAGCCTGGAGACTACTGAGTTTACCGACATCACCATTTGAATTCAAAGGGTTCGTGAGTGATGAGCCTACCCTGGACGCAAAGGCTGACCGCACACCCGAGATACTGGGCACCACAAGGAAATTGACTGAAATAATCGCTAAACTTGGGATTAGGACTATCGTGCTTGGAATTCCGAGGTCTCGCTCAACGCGCATAACGCGTAAGATACTCGAAGCGCGTCTTCTCGGCATAGAGATTTTGGATATGCCGGAACTCTATCAGCGACTTACGACCAAGGTGCCCGTTCAATACATCGAGGACCAGTGGCTGTTATTCTCCGAGGGATTTGATCTACTCTCCCGAGGATACGTTCAAAGAATGAAACGTATTCTTGATTTCATTTTTTCGGGGTTAATGCTTTTCTTTGCATCTCCGCTAATGGTGATTACGGCCATTGCCATTCGCCTCGATTCTCCGGGTCCAATTTTTTATAAGCAACAAAGGGTTGGGAAAAGATGCAAGATCTTTTACGTTTATAAATTCAGGTCCATGACCTATAATGCCGAAGAGAACGGAGCCATATGGGCTCAAAAGAAAGATCCGAGGGTGACGAGAGTAGGGCGTTTTATTCGCATCTCTCGCATTGATGAAATCCCTCAACTATGGAATGTATTTACGGGGGATATGAGTCTGGTTGGCCCACGGCCGGAACGGCCCGAATTTGTGGATGTATTGGATTCTCAGATTCCTTACTATAGTGTCCGACATACCGTGACCCCTGGAATCACTGGGTGGGCTCAAATCAATTATCCTTATGGCGCTTCGATAGATGATGCTTTGAGGAAACTGGAATATGATCTTTATTACATAAAGAATATGTCCATATTATTGGATCTCAAGATTTTACTAAAGACCGTCGGCGTAGTGCTCCTAGGTCAGGGGGCGCGGTGACCGATTGCTTGAAAACTGAGTAGAAGCACCTGTTGCCTTCGCCGGATTCACCGTTTTGAGAACTCTTGGGAATTGCCAAAATTGATAGTCACAGTTGATTCCTCGCGATATTTCATGCTTACAATCGACGTTGAAGACTGGTTTCAGGTCGAAAATTTCAAAGGCAGTATTCCTTTGTCTTCCTGGTCATCATGTGAGTCAAGAGTGGAGAAGAATACACACTTGTTTTTGGATTTTCTGGACATTGCCGGAAGTGAGACAGGTAATGGCAAAAGGCCGGGCGGACCTCTGAGGGCTACTTTCTTTGTGCTCGGCTGGGTGGCCGAAAGGTTTCCCGGGCTGGTCAGGGAGATTCAGGCGCGAGGCCATGAGGTGGCATCCCACGGCTTCCATCATAATTTGAGCAATCGATGCTCAGCGGAGGAATTAAAAAAAGACCTTTGGCAAAGCAAGAAAATCCTTGAAGATATTGTGGGATGTGCTGTCGAGGGATACCGCGCGCCCAGTTTTTCGATAAACGAGGAAGTGCTGGGAATACTTGAGGAGTGTGGATACTCATACGATTCGAGCTTCAATTCCTTCGCCGGCAACAAACGGTACGGAAATATCCGGATATCCCCGAATGGAAAAGGCATTGTGTGTAAAACAATCCGAAACATATACGAGCTTCCCATAAGCAATTTTCAAATAGGCAGATACATTGTGCCGACGGGCGGCGGAGCCTATTTCAGGCTTATACCCGTGCGAGTTTTTGAAAAGATCGTCCAATCGGTTCTCAAGCTCAAGAATGCCTACCTTTTTTACCTCCATCCGTGGGAAGCCGACCCTGGCCAGCCGAAAGTAAAAGGGGTTCCTGCCTTTTTGCGGTTTCGGCACTATACGAATATCTCAATGACGTTATCCAAACTGTCCTTCCTGATTGACAGGCTGAAGGATGTATCGTTTATCTCCTGTGGCGGCTATATTCGGCAGATGCAATTAGATTACAGTAACTAGTATATTCTATGGATACAATGCAAAATACAGAAACACAAAATTCTATTCACCCTTCTGCAAACCGCTTACCTTTGGTAGGTGTGGTAATTTGCTCTATTCTTCTGGTGATTTTGTATTACCCGGTATTAGTATTGCTCGTTCAAGACTGGATAAAGCTTCCGGATTTCTCGCATGGTTTTCTGGTCCCCCTTGTGAGCCTCTATCTCGTCTGGGGAAAAAGAGAAGATTTGGCAACCCCTCCCCGTCCCGCTAACTGGGGATTGCTCCTTCTGGTCTTCGGATTGGCTCTTCTTTTTTTCGGAAGGCTTGCAGCAGAATACTTCACCCAGCGTCTCTCGATTCTGGTCGTAATCGCGGGAATCGTCCTCTTCCTTTTGGGACGTGATCACCTGAGAACGGTTGCTTTTCCGCTCGCGTTTCTTGTCCTGATGATTCCCCTTCCATCCATTCTGCTTCAAAAGCTTACCGGTCCGATGCAGTTCCTTGCCTCCGTCTGTGCTGCCAATTCTCTGGAAATGCTGGGAATCCCGGTGCTACGCGAAGGCAATATCATCCATCTTTCAAACACTTCACTGGAAGTGGCCGAGGCATGCAGTGGGATTCGCTCCATGATTTCCCTTTTTACGTTGGGAGTTTTATTTGCCTACTTCACTAAAAAGATTCTTTGGCAAAGAATCCTGCTGGTCTTGGCCTGTTTGCCCATAACCATTCTGGTGAACGCTTTTCGCGTTTCATTAACCGGCGTTCTTGCGCACTATTACGGGGCGGCGGCGGCAGAAGGATTTTTCCATGAGTTCTCCGGCTATGTCCTTTTCATGCTTGCTGTAGTCCTGTTCTATGGGGTCAGTTTGCTGCTTTCCAAACTGGCG
>Ga0187880_1003191_pt1 | contig 12586 bp, 10 predicted proteins | sample June2016WEW_19_4_FD_132998 | JGI IMG/M metagenome (GOLD analysis project Ga0187880, IMG submission 132998) | Peatland microbial communities from SPRUCE experiment site at the Marcell Experimental Forest, Minnesota, USA - June2016WEW_19_40 | ecosystem: Environmental > Terrestrial > Soil >...
CGAATAGTTCCGGAAGAGCACAATCACGCCGCTGCCGCTGTGGGCCAGACGTGCGAAACCTTCTAGTACCGCGCCCGCGTGGTTGCGTAATGCAGTTTCCGGCGGGCATGTTTGCGTGTGAAGTTCCAGTCGATGGTGGTGCGGTCGCGGTTGATACGGCGGTCCCAGGCATGGACTTCGCCGCGCAGTGCAGCCAGGTCCGGGATTCTGCGTTGGCCCAGACATTGACGGCTGAGCAGGCTCACTTCGATCTCGGCCTGGTTGAGCCAACTGCCGTGTTTGGGCGTGTAATGGATCGTAAACCGGCTCCACAGCATGCCACCCAGCTTCTCACCATACCGCTTCACCAGAGATTTGCGACCGTGCGTGTTGAGGTTATCAAGGACCAAGTGGATGGTCCGCGCCTCAGGATAGCGAGCGATGAGCTCCACCAGGTAATCGGCAAACTCTGCCGCCGAGCGCGTGGCTGTGGGTTTGGGGAAATGCTGTCCCGCTTTCGGTTCCACGCCACAGAAGACGTTGGCCGTGCCGCAGCGCTTGTACTCGTAATCGCGCCGTGCTGTCTGGCTAGGCCGGGCGGCCAGAGGAGCGCGAATGTCCTGGTGCAGCACCACCGGCTTTTCGTCGATACAGACCACCGGTTCCGCCTCCGAGAGCGGCTTCTCATACAGGGCCAGCACGTCTTCCATGCGCCGGAGGTACTCCGGGTCCAGTTCCGCCACACACCACATTTTTTTCCCGCCACGGCTTCAGGTCGTGACTCTGGAGCAGGATGCGGATGGTTTCCCGGCCCACGCGCCGCGCCAACTTCCGCTTCACGGCTTCCTGGGCGATGAGCCGCACACTCCACCGCGCCCGGCCTTCCGGCGGCGGGCCGCACACCAGGGCGATGATCCGCTGACTCTGGCCCCCGTCCAACACCCGCCGCTGGCCCGGACGCGGCTTCTCATACAACGCCGACTCCAGCCCTTCCTCCTCGTAGCGCCGGGCGATGGCCCGCACCGTCTTGGAGGCTACCCCCACATGGCTGGCTACCTGCCCCGCCGTCTGTCCCTGGCCGAGCTCCCGCAGGATCAAAGCCCGCCGCAGCACCCGCGCCGATTCCCACCCCTTGTTCAACATCCCGGCGATCTGCTTACGATCCTTCTTGGTTAGCTGGACATGCACCCGATGGTAGGCTCGCATGCCTGCACTATGCCGCCCTTTGGCTCATTCCACCAGTACCTGTAGATATGCATCTCCATACGGTCATAGACCTAGCTGCACGAGGAATACGCATAACCGCTCAGCGACGATTGCTTGTCGGCATTATTCAAGACTCGCCTCGGCACCTCGATGTCGCCACGCTGTTAGAGATTGCCAGGAAACAGGATGGGGATATCGATCGAGCCACCGTCTATCGAACGATTGCTTTGCTTAAGGAACATGGGTTGATCGATGAGCTGGATTTGATGCACATCGAGGGTGAAAAGCACTATTACGAAGCGAAAACCAGTCGCGATCATTGCCACATGGCATGCTTCCGATGCGGCGCCATCATGGAGTACGCGAGCTCGTCTTTCGAGAGACTGAAAAAGGATATGGTCCAGCAGAGCGGTTTCCAGATCCGCGTTGTGCGACTGGAAGTGGGCGGAATTTGCAAACGGTGTCAAAAGACCGGGAGTTAGTGTTTATTTTTTGCCCGTATACTTGCGACTTGGTCGCATCTCAAAGGATTTGCCGGCAGCCGGTAAGTGTCATAAGGAGAATGGCGGCATGGCTGGTAGGGGCAGGGTCTGGATTTGATTTTTCTTCTTAATCTCTTGAAGCGTCTTACCTTATTTCTTTCCTTTGCGATCGTTATGCTCGCCGCTGTCAATTCGCGCGCCGGGACGGGTGGAAGTGTCTCCGGCACCGTGAAGGATGCGAGCGGTGCTGTCGTTCCTGATGCAACCGTAAGCGCAAACAACGTCGATACCGGAGTGCAGGTCCGGGGCGCGACCAACGGCCGTGGGTTTTACTCCTTTCCCGAACTCCCCGTGGGACGTTACACCATCGCGATCGAGAAGACGGGCTTCAGGCTTTACGAGCGAACCGCGATCGCCATCGACACGAACCGTGCGTTGACCGTCGACGCGGTCCTCGATGTGGGCGCGGAAGGGAATGCGGTTACGGTAATCGACACCGCCGTCCACGCGGAAACGTCCGAGACGCAGATGGGTGAAGTGATTAGCGGCAAGAAGATGGCCGCCGTGCCCTTGAATGGGCGCAGTTACACGGATCTTCTGGCACTCCAGCCGGGCGTGGTTCCTGCGACATCACTTACCTCGAACACACAGCAGGACGTGGGTGTGAGCGCGCTTTCGCCCTCAGGTGGGCTGAACCCTGGCACGATTTCGATCAATGGACAACGCGAGTTCTCGAATGCGTTCACGGTGAACGGAAGCGACGCCGAGGAAGACGTGAATTCTGGAACGGCAATCGTTCCGAACCTCGACTCCATTGCGGAGTTCCGCATCCTTACCAGCAACTTCGACGCGGAATACGGAGAGCACAGCGGAGGGCAGATCAACGTCGTTACGAAATCCGGCACCAACAACTTTCATGGCGACGCGTTCGAGTTCCTGCGGAATACCGCACTCGATGCCAAAAACTATTTTTCTCCCACGCGAGGCGAATTTGACCAGAACCAGTTTGGCGGGACGATCGGCGGGCCGATTAAAAGAAATAAACTGTTTTTCTTCGCCGATTATCAAGGGACTCGATTGACGCAGGGAATAGACACAGGCCAGATTCCGGTTCCTTCCTTGCTGGACCGCGGGATTGGGCAGCCGAACGGACAAGCTAATTTCAGCGATAAGCCGGACGCATTTACGACAACCGAGACGCTGATTGACCCGCAGACTGGCAAGCCGGTACAGGCAGTCGTGCCCACCACGCCGGCGAGCACCCTGTACTTATTGAATAACGTCCTGGGGCTCGGAGTGTCGCCGACTTTGCCTTACTATTTTTACAAAGGCGAGATTCAGGTGGGCGCGACCGATACGTCTCAGACGTACGGGTCGAACTGCACGTCTTCGGCGCAGTGCGTCTTTCCGAATGCCATCATTCCACCAAGCGACTGGTCGGCCCCCGCGATCAACCTCTTGAAATACATTCCGTCGCCCAACAATGCGAATAGCGCCTTTTCTACCTCGGCCTCCAACGAAACGTTGCGGGACGACAAGGGAGCCTACCGGCTCGATTACAACAGCCATTGGGGCCTGCTCTCCGCCTACTACTTCCTGGACGACTACACCCTCAACAATCCTTATCCCGTGGCGCAGAGTGGGGCCAGTGTGCCGGGTTTCAACGCGCTTTATCTGGGCCGGGCGCAATTGCTCAGCCTGGGCGACTCGAAGACCCTGGGGACAAGCGCGGTCAACGAGTTCCACTTCAGCTACTTGCGCGATCACAGCGACCTTGGGAAGCCCGTGGGCGGACTCGGCGTCAGCCTCGCGTCGCAGGGATTTGTGACCGGCGCGGGCACGCCCGGCATTGTGCCGCTCAACCCGCGAGGCGAAGGCATTGAGAACATCGTCTTCAATGCTTTTTCCATCGGGACAAACGCCAACCAGCTGAAGCAGGTCAACAATACTTTCCAATGGATCGATAATTTCTCGAAGGTGATGGGCCGCCACACGATGAAACTCGGAGTGGAATTTCACTACGACCAGATCAACGCCAACCCGATCGCTCAATTCAATGGCAACTTCTTGTTCACGGGGAGCGAGACTGGGTCCGACTTCGCCGATTTCCTGCTTGGTGTTCCGAGTCAATACAATCAGAGTCAGTTGCAACCCTTCTACGCGAGGAATAAATATGCAGGCATCTTCGCGCAGGATAGTTGGCGCGTGCGTCCCAACCTGACGCTGAATTACGGCCTGCGCTGGGACCGCATCGAGCCTTGGTATGAAAAAGACAACGGGATCTCCACATTTGAACCGGGCAAGCGATCGGTTGTCTTTCCGGGCGCGCCTCCGGGCATACTATTTCCTACCGATCCTGGCGTACCCCGGACGCTGGCGCTTCCCGGAAACCTCGACTTTGCCCCGCGCATCGGCTTGGCCTACTCGCCGAGCGCCAGGGAAGGCACTTTTCTCGGCAAGATTTTGGGAGGTTCCGGCAAGACAAGCATCCGGGCTGGTTTCGGAACGTATTACACCGCCATCGAAGGATTGACCATCGGAATCCTGGCGGGGAACGCGCCCTTCGGAATCACATATTCGAGCCCGGCCCCGCCGCTGTTCGCCACGCCGTTCATCACTGCCTCGACCGGTCAGAACCAGGGCCAGCCCTTTCCTGTGGCACTCGCCACTGGGAGGGCATCCAGCAGCAACCCAGACCCGAACGTCAATTGGTCGCAGTTCGAACCGGTCAGCGGTATTCCCGGATATGCTGCGACGAACCGGATCCCGTACGTCGAAGAATACATGCTGTCGCTGGAGCGGCAACTCGGAGCGAATACGGTATTAAGCGTCAGCTACGTGGGGACGCAGTCGCACCGGCTTCTCGTGATGGAGGAAGCCAATGCCGGCGATCCTGCACTTTGCCTGAGCCTGAATCAGACGAGCGACGTGTCGCCGGGTTCTCCAACGTGTGGTCCTTTTGGGGAGAGCAATGCATTCACAGCATCCTCGGGCCAGGTGATCGACGGAACCCGGGGGCCACTGGGGTCTAATTTCGGAAGCGACACGCAGCAGACAACGATCGGGAAATCAAATTACAACGCTCTTCAACTCAGCTTACGCCACACCAGCGGACGACTGGAACTGTCGGCCGGGTACACCTACGGCAAGTCGCTGGATGAGTCTTCCAATTTAGGCGAAGAGGTCAATCCGATTAATCCTGCCCTCAGCTATGCGTTGTCTTCCTTTGACGTCAGGCACAACTTTGTCGTTAGTTACAACTACAGGATTCCATTCGAGAAGCTTTTTCGATTCTCAAACCGCTGGACGCAGGGATGGGAAGTCTCCGGGATCACACATTTAAGCTCTGGTCTACCCGTGACGCTCGTCAACTACGGCGACAATTCTCTGCTCGGGGCCGAACCGAACGGCATCAACAACTATGGCATTGATGAGCCGGACTACTCGGGAGGCGCTCTCGACTTGAATCACAATCCGCGTAATGGACGGCCTTATTTCAATACCTCTCAATTCAGCCAGAATGCCTTGGGCACGCCGGGCACCGCCAAGCGGCGCTTTTTCTACGGACCGGGGTTGGAGAACTATGATATGGCTCTTCTCAAGAATGTACGGTTGACCGAATCGAAATCGCTCCAGTTTCGGCTGGAGGGTTTCAACGTTTTCAACCACGCACAATTCTTCGGGCCCCAATCCGTCGACGGCAATATCGGCAGTTCCACTTTTGGACAAGTCGTGAGTGCCAATCCGCCGCGCCTCGTTCAGTTGGGCGCAAAATTCTTTTTCTAGCGCCCGTGATTCACACCAACAGCCTTTAGGTTATTCGCTGCCCTACAACTGCTGTGATAAGTAGTTGGCAATGCCCATTTCCTTGACGGAATGAAGCTGAGCTTCTAAGTAGTCCACGTGCCGCTCTTCGTCCTTAATCATGCGCTCGAATAGAGCCCTGGAGCCGTCGTCCTTTGCCTCGACGCAGACCTTCACGGCTGCGTTGTACTGGCGCACCGCATCCTGCTCGTCTTTAAGGTTGATCTCCATTTGCTGCTGCACGTTGCTGCCGAGTTGAGGCTTCAAGCCGACATCGACGCTGGGCGTGGCGTCAAGAAATATTATGCGCTCAATGAGTCCTTCCGCGTGCCGCATCTCTTCGATGGCTCGGGCCTTCGTGCGCTCGCCAAGCCGCTTGTAGCCCCAGTTCTGGCACATCTCCGACTGCGTCATGTACTGCACAATAGCCGTAAGTTCCGAGCTTAGAGCCGCGTTCAACTGCTGAATGACCTTCTCGTCCCCGTGCATCGTTTTTGCCCTCCGTCCTCCCAATTTTGCGATCTTGGACAACAGTAAGGCTGTGACCCTGAACACAGGGACGTGGCAGGCGCGCTTTGTGGCGACAGCTTCCTGCCCGCGACCTGCTGTCGGGCGCCGGACTCGATCGACGCTGTTATTTCAATCAATTACCTCTGAAACATCCGCTGTCACCGCCTAGGGGTCGAGTGGCGGCGCAGCGATGTGCTTCTTGGCGCAAACTGTTGGAACGGTAACCCGAGCAAATCCGGAAGTCGCCTTCCAATGTGGGTTTCCGGCGCACAGAAGCGCTGCTCGGACTTGAGTCACGATCCAGGAAACGAGGCGCAACGCTGTTTTCGCACACCCCTCGGTGACGGAGATCACGTCCGTGACAAAAGTCACAGACCATCGCCTTTGTGTCTACTGATAATTTCAGGATCGAGGAGATGTCATGAACCTGCGACTGCTGTCACTTATCGGAGTCATTCTTTTCCTTACCGTCATCCCAGTAGCCGCTCAAGGACCAGCGGCAAGTTCTCGTTGTGTGGATTGTCACAGCAAGGTGACGCCCAACATCGTTTCCGACTGGAAGTTGAGCAAACATAGTCAGGTAGAGGTGAGTTGCGTTACGTGTCACGGCGATCAGCACCAGACAGCCGACGATGTTTCAAAGGTCAAAATCCCGACGCCCGATACATGCGCAACTTGCCATCAAACACAGGTCGAGCAGTTCAAGAAAGGCAAGCACTCTATGGCTTGGGCGGCGATGAAGGCCATGCCTACCATCCATTGGCAGCCGATGGCCATGATCGAAGGAGAAAAAGGTTGCGGGGGTTGCCACAAAATCGGCCTGAAGACACCCGCCGAGATTGCTGACCTGCGCCAGCATGGGTCGGAGTTCGGGGCGGCTGCGTGCGACTCGTGTCATACGCGCCACACTTTCTCAGCGGAAGAGGCTCGGCAACCTCAAGCCTGCGAAAGCTGCCACATGGGCTTCGATCATCCTCAGTGGGAGATGTATTCCGGCTCCAAGCACGGCGTGCGAAACGATCTTAAGCAACTCAAGGTTCTACCCGCGGATGCCGCAGCCCCTACCTGTCAAACTTGCCACATGCAGGACGGCAACCATGAAGTGCGCACGGCATGGGGATTCCTAGCCGTTCGTCTGCCGATGCCGGAAGACAAACAGTGGGCAGCGGATCGCGCCACCATTCTTCAAGCGCTTGGCGTGCTTGATCCGGCCGGCAAGCCAACGGCTTTGCTGGAAACTGTCAAAGCTGCTGACCTGGCCCGTTTGACACAAGAGGACTGGCAGCGTGAGCGCGACAAGATGACTAAGACCTGCAATCAATGCCACTCCGTGAACTTCGCGAAGGAGCAACTCGGGAGGGGCGACGACATGATTCGCGAAGCGGACCACCTGATGGCTGAAGCCATCCGTGTAGTTGCTGGCCTCTACAGGGATGGAGTGCTTCCGAAGCCGCAGAATTACGCCTATCCGTTCCCCAACCTGCTCACGTTTCATGACGCTCCGACTGTCATTGAACAGAAGCTTTTTGTGATGTACCTGGAGCACCGCATGCGTGCTTTCCAGGGAACGTTTCACGCCAGCCCGGACTATGCCATGTGGTACGGCTGGAGCGAAATGCAGCGCGATTTGACGGAAATCAAAGAATTAGCCAAGTGCATGCGAAATCAAGCGGTGCAATCTAAGCCTCAGTGACCGCTGGCTGGTCCCTTTGGTGCAGCATCCGGGGTTGAGTGGCTTAGACCGGCGTGACTTAAGTCATAGCTGCCCGTTTGCGATCCCTTTACTCTTGCAGTTGGAAGGACGCAACCGTGCCAGTGGTGCAGGGAAACATTCCCGGATCAGCAGTCTTCGTGCCGAATGAGATTGAGGGGGCGGAGGACGCCGTCGAGTCCGTCTACCCCTTTCTCGTAGATACCAAGAACAATTCCAAGCCCGCGCGCAAGAAGCTCATCCGGCGCGACGATCGCGAGTACTCGCAGCCTCTGCGCTTCGCCGTGCAGCTTTTTTTCGTGGCGCTGAATCTGTGGATCGGGGTGCAGTTCTATCTCTGGGTGCGCTGGGCGGAAAGTGGCGGACGCGCGTTGGAGGTCTCGCGGCCGGCCGGGGTCGAAGGCTGGCTGCCCATCGAAGGCCTGATGCAGTCGAAATATTTCTTGTTTACGGGGCAAGTGCCTCGCGTTCATGCCGCCGGGTTTGTTCTGTTCGTGTCCTTCCTTATTATTTCCTTCGTCTTTCGCAAATCGTTTTGCAGCTGGCTGTGTCCGGTGGGGACCGTCTCCGAATATCTATGGAAGTTCGGTCGCTACACCTTCCGCCGAAATTTCCAGTTGCCGCGTTGGGCAGACATCGCGCTGCGCTCGCTGAAGTACGTCGTGCTGAGCTTCTTCGCCTACGCGGTGATCGGCATGTCGGCAGCGGCCATCGCCGAATTTCTCAACAGCCCGTATGCTCTCATTGTCGACGTGCGGATGCTGAATTTCTTCCGTTACGTCGGCGGCACGACAGCATTCGTTGTCCTTGGACTAGTGATTACATCGATCTTCGTGCAAAACTTCTGGTGTCGTTATCTGTGCCCGTACGGAGGCTTCCTGGGACTGGTCTCGCTGCTCAGCCCGGCACGAATCACCCGTAACCTGAGCACGTGCATCGATTGCGCCAAGTGCGCCAAGGCGTGTCCCTCGGCACTGCCGGTCGATGAACTGGTGCAAATCCGCTCGGCCGAGTGCACCGGATGCCTGGAGTGTGTAGCCGTCTGTCCTGCGAAAGATACGTTGACCCTGAGTGTGCCTGCGGGTTTGCGAAAGCGCCGGGCAATTCCGGCTTGGAGCATGGCTGCGGGAATTGCGATTCTCTTCTTTGGCATGGTTGGCTATGCCAAGGTCACTGGTCAATGGAACACTGAGCTTCCGCAGCAGGTCTATTTGTACCTCGTGCCAAACGCGAACGAGCAACACCACCCTACGGTAACAGGCGATTAACCAGGCCGACGATGCGTCGTGCTAGCCATCTGTCGACTCGTTCGCCAGGTCTCGCAGGAGGTACGCATTCACGATGACACCACACTCCTCCTGGCACCGATGACAGTACCGTGCGCCACAGGGAAGCTTGCCCTTTCGTGAATCGTCCCGAATGTCGACGCCGCTTTGGCTATCTGTAGTGCTGATCTTCGGCTCTCTGTTATGCATCCGTAACGCTTTCTGGGGACACTGTAATTCGGCTCGTTGTCACAATCTCCCGCCTGAAGTTCGCAACGGACTCAAGGCGTTGTGCCGCTACGGAGAGACAATCCGAATGAGGGTCCGTCTTCAGACGTGATTTCGGCTGCCACGTGCAGCACGGCTCCTCGGCGAATAAGTCCCCGGTGACAGCATGAGCGCGCGCCCGAGAACCACCGCACACTTCACGGAATTCGCAGACTCCACACTTGCCTTTCAGATTCGCACTGTCGCGTAGAGACACGAAGAGCGGGGAATGCCGGTAGATCTCCGCCAGCGACTGTTTGCGCACATTTCCCGCGGAGACGGGCAGGAATCCGCTGGGAAAGACCTCTCCCAAGTGGGAGATGAACACAAAGCCCTTACCATCGTTGATACCGCGCGGAGCTCGCCCGATGCCGTCGGGTGTGCTCACGCCAATCATTGCCGGCTCCAGTCGGCCATTGCCTTTACGTTTTTCCTCGGTTCTGCGCTGAAGCAGAAAGCGGCGATAATGCTGGGCTTCGGTGCTCTTAATGTCGAACTTCACGCGCTGTGAGGTTTCGTAGAGCTTCTCAAAGACCTGTTCGAACTCCTCACCCGAGATTAAATCGATGGCAGAACCACGGCCGGTTGGCACCAGAAAGAAGACGCTCCACAGAACGATGTCCAGCTGCTCCAAAAGCGCGATCATCGAATCGAGGTATTGGAGGTTGTGCCGGGTGATGGTGGTATTGATCTGAACGGGAAGCCCGATCTCACGCGCCCAACGGATCGCGCGCAATGTCCAGTCATAGGAACCGGGAACTCGACGGAATGCGTCATGAATTTCAGCGCCGGGCCCATCCAAGCTGATGGCCAGCCGCGCCAGACCACACTGCTTCAGCTTGTGAACAGCTTCCTGCGTCAGGAGCGGCGTGGCACTTGGGGTGAGGGAAATTCGTACTCCGTGAGTTGAAGCGTATTGGACCAACTCGAAGATGTCAGGACGCTTCAGCGGATCGCCACCCGTGAGCACAAAGACGGGGACCCTGAGCGCCGCCACCTCGTCGATCAGCCGCCTGGCGTCATCGGTGCTCAGTTCGAGACTGCTGCGGAGGGGCTGGGCGCATGCGCGGCAGTGCACGCAGGCTAGATCGCATGCCTGGGTTGTCTCCCAGATCACAATGAATGGGCGTTCATTAAAGTCAAAACGCGGTTCCACGCTGCCCTCCTGCCTGCCTCTTGTCTTGTAGTCAAGCCTGCCAGACTTGTCACAAGGTGCATATGACTGATGTCACAGCAGGAATCCGCTCGGATACAATAGCCACCGTGCCAGAAACGAAGATCAATCATGGTCAAACGCTGGCGCAGGTCCCGCTCTTTTCCGGGCTGACAGAGGGCGAACTCGCTTTTCTCACGCAGCGCGCCGTGCCACGCCATTACGCAGCGGGCAAGATTATTTTCGGCGAAGGTGAACCCTGTTTGGGCCTGTACGTTGTCGAATCCGGGCACATCCGTATCTTTAAGAGTTCTTCCAGTGGGCGCGAGCATGTGCTCAGCGTTGACGGACCGGGAAGCTCGGTGGCAGAGTTGCCGGTCTTTGACGGGGGAAACTACCCGGCGTCGGCGTCGGCAGTCGATGACGCCACTCTGCTCTTTGTGAGCAAACAAGATTTCCACGCATTGTGTCTTGCTCATCCCCAGGTTGCCCTCAAGGTACTGCGGGTCGTAGGTGCGCGCTTACGACGGCTGGTTGGGATTATCGAAGAGCTCTCGTTTACGACCGTGCGTCACAGGCTCGCGTCGTTCCTGCTGCGACTAGCGCAAAGGGAGGGCAAGCATACCCGCGACGGTATCGAGGTCACTCTACCAGGCAGCAACCAGGAACTGGCCTCACAGATCGGAACCGTCCGCGAACTCGTCTCACGCAATCTCAGCCGGCTGCAGGCCGAAGGAGTGGTCCGGATCGATGGCCGGACCGCATTCATCCGCGATCTGAAGAGCCTCGAAGCAGAGACTCAAGCTCCGGAGTAGTTGCCCGTCATGCAGTTCACACGTCTGTGAGGGCTGGGTGCGTCTCAAATGGTAAATCTTCGGTCCTGAGATCACTTCGACCAGTGCAATGCGGTTGTCACACCGGTGACACCCATCCACCTAAATGCACAGAGGTGGTCAACGGAACCTCCGCGTGCATGGTCGTCCGCGGTCTTCAGAGTGCACCGCGCGCAGATCGGATGCACGGCAGGCTGGGTCTTAGCAGATGACCCTGCAATGACTGTCGCAGCGAACGGTTTTGGGCCTCCGTGACAAAAGTCATCGTAATGGGTTCCCGGCAGCGCTACCTTCGGATGTAGAAACGCGGCCTTAGGGTTTCTGCCAGGGCTGCGGGGAGAAATCCATGAGCCTGACTACTGCAAAGACTGTGCGGGAACTTGCGCTGGAGTTCCCGAATGCGACCCGAGTGTTTGAAAAGCTGGGCATCGACTACTGCTGTGGAGGAAACAGATCGTTGGAAGAGGCCTGCGCCGCCGCCAATTTGCCGGTCGACGAGATATTGGATTCGCTGGAAATGGCCGAACCGGCGTCCCAAGCAGGCCAGAAGGAGGGTAATTGGCAGGTGGAACCTTTGGCCGACGTGATCGCCCACATCAACAGCACGCACCACAAGTACACGCGTGAGGAAATCGCCCGGCTGGGCCCGCTGTTTGACAAGGTCTGCTCCGTGCATGGGAAAAACCATCCCGAACTGCCGCAGGTTCGGACCAGTTTTCAGGGTCTGGCGCAGGAACTGACCCTGCACATGATGAAAGAAGAGAGGATCCTGTTCCCCTACATAGTAAGGATGGAAGAGTCGGTCATCCAGAAAGAGCCGGTCCTGCCACCGCCTTTCGGCAGCGTGCAAAACCCAGTTTCGATGATGATGCATGAGCACGACTCTGCCGGCGAAGCTTTGCGCGCCATGCGTCAGGCCAGCGCGGGTTATACGCCCCCTGGCGATGCCTGCATCAGCTACCAGACTTTGTACAAAGCCCTGGCCGACTTTGAAGCCGACCTTCATCAGCACATTCACCTGGAGAACAACATCCTGTTCCCGCGCGCGATCGAGATGGAACGAGGGCACTGAGTGGAACGGAGACAGGATGGCTGCACTGGCAACCCACATCGAGACCCAGGCTGGTCGGACGCTCACACCAGGGGAGATCTTCGAGATCACGCGGGCAAGGGAGACGAGCCTGTCCCGCTTGCTCATGCTTTACATCACGACCGGCCTGGTGTTCATGCTTCTCCCGGGAACGTTTCTGGGCGTCTGGAACCTGCTGGCGATCAGCAGCCGCCACGCCGCGAATTCGGTCTCTGCCGGATGGATCCAGGCCCATGGGCACGCGCAGATCTTCGGCTGGATCGGCACGTTCATCTTAGGCATCGGC
>Ga0187880_1003194_pt1 | contig 12579 bp, 15 predicted proteins | sample June2016WEW_19_4_FD_132998 | JGI IMG/M metagenome (GOLD analysis project Ga0187880, IMG submission 132998) | Peatland microbial communities from SPRUCE experiment site at the Marcell Experimental Forest, Minnesota, USA - June2016WEW_19_40 | ecosystem: Environmental > Terrestrial > Soil >...
AATTTCTTGGTCACGTTCTCGCCTCCTTCGGTGTTTCTACATCTCCCTTCGCTGGGCTAAGAAAATACTCAACACGAATGCGACGATAAAGTACACCGCCATCACGATGAGGCTCAGTCGTACGTCAGGATAGTATTGCGCAAGCGAATACGTTTGCACGCCAACGCCAGAGGCTCCGGGGGCGGCAGTCGTGAAGATCTTATCAGTCGGGTACGGGTTTTGGAATATGTACTGCGAAATTCCGTTTGCGAAGGTAATGGAGAACCACGGCTTGAACTTCGCGACTGAACCCACGGCATCGATAATCGGCAGTATGAGAAAGAAGGTGAAGAACGTAAGGACGAGCGAGTACACCGAACTGCGCATTATGGCGCTGAAGAGATAAGCGATCGCAAGGATAGCGAACAGGTACACGAGCGAGTACGCAAATGACAACCCGGTGTTCGCCGGGATGCTGCCATCGATGACGCGCACCGACACAACCGCTATAACGTAATAGAGCGCGATAGCGCCTACAGAAACGAGCGCGCTTGCAATGAACTTACCGACAAATATCGCCGTCTTCCGGATCGGGTTTGGAAACAGGAAGTACCCGGTTTTGGATTCGTACTCGGAAACGATCGCGTCAGCGCCAAAAAAGGTTGCGCTCAGTATAGAGAGGATACCCAGAAACGAGAGGACGTTCAGCGTAAACTGTGTCGGGTCTTTGGGGTATTGGGAGCCGATCGCCGGCGGAACGATCAGAAAAATGGCGCTGACGATAATCGTTAGCAGAACAATCGCAAGCAGTCGTCGTCCGCGAAGGTACTTCAAGAGTTCGTATTTCGCTACGGTCGCAATTTGTCGGACGCTGTTGGGGGCCATGGCTACGCCTCTCCTTCAGGCACGAGATGCAGATAGACGTCTTCTATCGCCGCGCGCTGCGGCGTGTAGGAAACGACTTTGACGCCCGTGTTTAGAATCCCCCGCAGCACTCTGAACTGTGCTTCCGGACCCCCGCTGAAGCTCACTTTGAGCGCGAGCGTTTCGGAGCGTTTCACGGACGTGATATCGTGTAGCGCTTTGATAGCTCTAAACTCGGGTGGCGTGATCGGCTCGAGTGTGTTGATGGTCACGGTGATGTCGTGCCCCGAAGAGAGGTTCGCGACTGAATCGTAGGTCAGGAGGCTTCCGCGGTCGATGATCGCCACTTTGTCACATACCTCCTGCACCTCGTACAGTAGGTGTGAGCTCATCAGTATGGTGATATCGGTCTTTATCAGTCCCTTGATAATCTCCCGCACTTCGACCATGCCGCGCGGGTCGAGGCCTGCCGTAGGCTCGTCAAGGATCAGTATGGATGGTTCGTGCAGGAGCGCTTGGGCAATTGCCAATCGCTGTTTCATTCCTTTTGAAAATTGCCCCGTTCGCTTATCAGCCACTTCGAGGAGCTTGACTTGCTCTAGAACAGCGTGCGAACGCTCGGCAATCGCTTCGCCGCTCATGCCGCGGATCGTTCCGACGTATGACAAGCATTCGGCAGGTGTCAGTTGTGGGTAGAACTCGGGCGTTTCCACGACAGCGCCCACTCCGTCGAGTGCGGCTTTGGGATGGTGGATGACGTCAACGCCGTTGAGATAGGCCTTGCCGCTCGAGGCCCTAAGCAAGTTTGTCATCACCTTTATGGTGGTCGTTTTGCCCGCTCCGTTAGGACCGAGATATCCCACACAAACGCCCCGTTCGACGGTCAAACTGAGGTCGTTTACCGCAACGAACTGTCCGTACTTTTTCGACAAATGCTCGATTACTATCGGTTCCATCGTTGATCAACCTTCTCTGAGTGCCGCCTTTTGCATTCGCGTTTAAGAGCTAATTTGCTGCTGTCTATAAAGCGCATTAACCGTTTTATACATTTTGGTTGCGTGTTTATGCGAACGTAGGTGAATGTGCCCGTAGGCTCAAGGTCGCTTAAGCAAAGACTCCACTACCGCTGGTACCGCCTATTGAGTAGCATCTGCATCGTCACGTACAGACAGACGTAAGCCGTGGGTTGGCGTCTGCTGCCTTTGCTATAGTGTAAGAAAATCAGCTATTTTGGCTTGACAATAGGTTTATTAGAGATAGATCAGATAGCAATGCGCTAGGGCTCGTGGTCTAGCTGGTTATGACGTCGCCTTGACATGGCGGAGGTCGCCGGTTCGAATCCGGCCGAGCCCATAGTTCTTTTTGATTCGGAGGCCGTCAAGGTGTCTGATGATGAGCACCACGAGGAAGATGACTTTTCAAATAACTTTTCAAAGAATTCTTCTGACGAAGAACCAGAAGACTCCCTCGCCTACGTAAATCGAAAACTTAAAGCCGGTCGTTTGGGGGTCGGCGAGACACTGGTTCTCCAACAAAAAAAATGGCAATTAGAAGGGCGGGACTTAGGAAGAAGAAAGGTGGAAGCTTTGGAAGCGTTACGGGAACCAGAAAGGGGGAGGTCGTCGCTGACCAAGACAAACTTTCCTTTGAGAGAGCAGACCTCGAACGCTTCGTCGAGCACCGCAAGGTTACCTGAAGCAGGCCGACGACATCGTCAGCAAGCTACGAGAGATCGGATGCACGATGCACGAAGTGGGAGAGGGGAACGTCAGGCCGATGCATCTGACTGATCGAGAGGTAGAACGCCTTGGCGAGATGGAACACGCGCGGTGGATGATCGAAAGGCTGCGCGACGGCTGGCACTGGGGGCCGGAGAGGAACGTGGAAGATAAGATCACGCCCTACCTCGTGCCCTGGCATATGCTGTCTGAAGAGGTCAAGGAATGGGACCGTAACACCGTGCGCGAGATACCGCAGTACCTCGCTAAGATGGGGATTGAGGTGCTGCGAGGTAAACGACCATAGTAGTAGGGGGTAAGGGGGGCATATGTGCCCTCTGCGCGCAAAATGAGACCTAGCCCGTGCGTCGGCGTGGAGACATTCCCAGATGACATGCACGATTTTTCAGAAGATCCGAGCACATGGGGGCGTCTTGCTGATGTGCTCCTCATCTGTCAGCGGGATATCGAAGGGGTGTATGCTGACGCGGATAGGGAGGCGAATCACTGCCAAGGGCAGCACAAGAACTTGACCATCGTCGCCGTTGCCGCAGGAACCTTTGCCGTCATCGTAGCAATTTTGCAACTCACGGAGCTGCGCCGTAGCTTTGCGCCTATGCCGATCCTCGAAGGGGTTACGGCGCTTATCGCTATCGGTGCCGTAGTAGCCGGCATTTGGTTGAAGCGACAACCTGGGTGGTTCCTCGCCCGTCATAAGGCAGAGCGTTGTCGATTCCTTAAGTTTCGCTTCCTTATCGATCCCGCGTTATGGATAGGGACCCATCCGCAGCGCGCAGAGCGCATCGACAAGCTCCCGTTGGAAGTCGACGAAATCCAACAGCTGGACCTTCCAGGACTCCGAAAATGGGCAGAAGAGGGTATGGTCCCCCAAGCGCCTAAGCGCGGTGCATCGTGTCTCGCCGCCCCTGTTGACCTTCGTGAACTGATTGACTACTACATCAAAAAACGCTTGTGCAACCAGATGAACTGGTTCAACAAGCGGGCGCAGCAGCTCTCCCACAGAGACCGGTTGCTCAAACGCTTGCCACCCTTGCTGTTCTTTGGCAGCGTCTTTGCCGCATTGGTTCATTTCACGTATAATGAGCTTGTGAACCTCGCAGGGGCGCCCGCGCAGGTCTCCCCCCTCGGCGCAAGCATCGAGGTGAGCATCGCATTAATCCTCGTTGCGGCGATTCTGCCGGTGTTAGGGGGTGGGTTTCACACGCTGCGATCGGCGTACCAGTTCGCCCGCAACAGGAGCCGCTACACGGCAGCGCTCGAAGGCCTGAAGCCGTCGTACGACGCGTTGAAAGCGGAGTCACAAAACCTTGCGACAACCGGAGAAGGGTTCGCGCAGACGAGTGCTTCAATGATTTTTTATCATATGTGGCGGAGTGAGCAGATCATGGAGGCCGAGCACCGTGAGTGGCTGCGCCTAATGATGCAAGCAGAGTGGTTTGGATGATCCGCTCTAGCTTCTCCTCCTCAAGCGATACTTAAGGCCGTAAATGTCTACGATTAGTGCATGCTCGTCAGATATCGAACGAACGCGCAAGTTAACTATTTGGCCTCGTGACCTTAGCCGATAACTTTTGCAGTCGACTGTGCTATTAATTTGCGAAGCGTACCCAACGTCAAATAATAAATTTAGAAACTGCCGGAGAGTTTAGGAATAGCTTTATCCGTCTACTTGTAAACCATTCTCTCTCTCGTGCCTGGTAATGTGCCGCGCTGATACTAAGCGTTGGCGCTGACTGTTTTAACCAAGAGGGGATCACAACAGAAAGCGAGATACCCAGCGATGCATCCATTATTCGGTTGATGCCATCGTTGTATACCTAGCGGCGACCACCGTATGCGGTGGTCGCCGCGGAGCCAGCCGCTTAAGCAGTGCCTCCTTCTTCTTGGCAGGTTTTTCTCCGCTCGAGGTCTGGAATGCATGCTTAGAAGAGGAAGCCGAATCATAATGATTAAGAGTGCAACACCGCTATGCACGTACTATGCTAGCCGCTAATCATTACCTCGGTCTTCATCTTGATGTTGCGACGCCAAACCACCAACTCTTCGAGATTCACCGCAGTAGGATCTCACTGCACCGTGCAAAAGCCGACTACAGCTACCCAACGATACGGCTGCCCCACACGTTCTCAAAGCTTGCGGGACTGCCGACGCGTATATATCAAACGGTGCACGATGGGGCGCTTGCATTTCTCGTTGTTGTCTCGTCGACGTCAAAAAAGAGCAGTCAAGATAAACACGAAAACCCTAGTCTAAGCGCGAAATCTCCCGCCTTGACATGGCGGAGGTCGCCGGTTCGAATCCGGCCGAGCCCATTGGTTTTTTGGGTGCTTTAACGTAATAACGGGCTCTGAGGAGCTTTTTGGCTCTGAATTGATGTGGCCGTTGCTCTCGACAAATTTGTCTAATATACCCTCAGTTATACCCTCAAACACACCATCAGCAACACTATCATCAAGACCAATACCTACTACAATATTTGCCGGCTACGAACCAAGTATGGCCATACAAGGTCAACCATTTTATGGTGGCCTTCAAATTAGGGCCAATGGTAACCCAATTATCGTTAATGGACTCGTTGTGAATATCTACGTCGATGGCAACTACGAAGGTCAAGCAGCGCAAGGCATTGTTACTGCTCAAGGGCAATTTCTACCAACTACCGATACTATAGGTATGACCTATACCCTTCCAGGCCTATCCGTCGGAACACACGCAGTAACCTTCGTCTTTCTTGGTAACGCACAGTACGCATCATCAAGCGAAACTTTGACCTTCATCATAGAAGCAGCACCAACCCCGACGCCGACCCCAACGCCAACCGCAACCCCAACGGCGACCCCCACGCGGGTAGTCATAGTCAGATAAGCGAGTCGCGCGTCGCTGGTGTTAGGATGGTTCGGTTTGGTGCGCTTGCAACGCTCGGCGCGTGCGTGCAGATCAGTTCATATTCGGTAGAGTGGATCACCTGCTCAGTGTCAATCATTGAATGACAAATCGCTGCTGTGGCACATAAGTAAATGATGTAACGCAGCTTTATAAACTCGAAGGTCTTCTTTTTGGCAATGGCTGAAAGTATCATTCTAGAAACTGTTAAGGACGCCTTAGCTGCAGGTTCAAATATCATAGACTCTGCAAAGAATGAGATCATTTGGCTTCTCCCGCCTGCTTTTTTGGTCTTGGCCGATCAATATGGTGTTAGCGAGAAGTACAAAATGCTGATAGAAAAAGGCGGGCGTGGACGAGGGCTCACTCAGATTTCAGGAATTAACCGCGATGCGGCACGCAAATTCTTGGACATCGGCGAAGAAGTGCGCCACATCGATCAGTTTCAGGGAGCATTGATGCTCGTCGCAGACAAGAGAGAAAGCATCAGTTCGATGAATGTTAACGTTGCGGATCTCTCGCTTGATGATCCAATAGTAGCGTTCTGGACTGATGACCAAGCCTATGCCGATTTTCTCATTGCCGAGTTTGAGGCCGAATGGAATAAAGCAGTCGATGCAGAAGAGCGACTACGAGAACTGTAGATGACTGTAGATGACTGTGGATAACAGGGCAACCTTCTTACTCGCCTCATTGCCTTCGGGCTGAGCGAAAAAGAGGCATGCTGGACGCAGTGCTCTTGACCTCCCCCCCTCTTTTTTAAGCAATCTATATCTATCACTTAGCTCACTTATTTTCGGGGGCAGTGATGCCAACTGACGATGAGTTTACCCGCCGCTTAATGGGATTCGGCCTCAGCGAAAAAGAGGCGCAACTCTATCTGCATTTACTTAAGTACGGGCCAAAAACGCCATCTCCCATCGCCAAAACGCTGAAGACGTACCGTGAAGATGTGCACCGTACGCTTACCAGTCTCATCGAAAAAGGCATGGTTCGTCCCTCACTCGATTCGCCAACAACCTACGCTGCGGTGGATCTTGATGCGGCCCTTGCCTCTGCTGTGAAAAAGCAGGAGAGCGAACTGCGAGAGATGGAGGCGCGAAGGCAGGAACTTCAAGAACTCGCAAAGCAACGGCGGTTTCGCCCTTCCGATGAGGTCTCTACGTTCAAGATCCTTAAAAGCATTAAGGAACTCGTCGGCATCGCTGATGCTCTCACAACTTCATGCGAGAATGAAGTGATCTTGATAACTCCTGAAGAGATGATGGCTGTCGCTTCGCTGTTCGGCCTATTAGACGAAATCAAGAAGCTTATAGAGCGCGGAGCGAGCTTCAGAACGCTGACCGATGTATCATACTCCGCAATTGCTTTAGTTAAAGAAGCACTAGACATTGGCGAGGAAGTACGCCATTTGGATGGTTATCGAGGCGTGTATTTCGCTGTACTAGACAAAAAAATCTGTTTGCACGGCATTAACTTGGATATGAAGCATCTCTCACTGAATCAACCCATTGCGATGCTCTATACCGATGACCCCACCTACGCTCAATACCTTACAGAGACCTTTGAAAGGCTGTGGGAGTACGCGGTTCCGGCAGAAAAACGAATACAAGAGCTGCAGAAACAAGGCCCTCCGAAAGCATAGAAGGCATTGGGCGAGGCGGGACTCTTTTGAATCCGAATTGTTTTATGGATTATCGGTCAGCCAAGCGAGCAAAAATCTGACAACTGGGACTCAAGTCTTAAAAGAAACGCCTGTCCAGTATTTCAAATAAACACCATAAACCGAATCGGGAAGCGGGTGCTTATAGTGCGTCCAATCCACTCCAGAAACGCCGTGGGTGAGGATGTACGCTCTATTCGACGGATCCCACCCGATCACGTCTCCGTGCTGCTCCGTGAACTTTCCGTAGGTCGCCGAGCACGAAGTGCCCCTCAAACCGCGACATAGGAATTTTCTGCCGTTGACCCACATCCAGAAGGAGCCGTGCTGGAAAACGACCTCGTCATCCTTTCTCTCTTTTAGAAGTGGTTGAATTGCTTCAACGACTTGCGGGTGCAAAGGAACGTAGTGTTCCACCTGATTTTATCTTGAGACGGCCGAACTCGGAGCACTGGCTTCGAAGCCATTAAAGCCTCGCGCAATTGACCAACAGTGAGCTTCATCATTGTAGCCATACTCCGCTGACTAGTGAGTGCGCCGAAGATGGTGAATGCGGTGTACTGCTCCGCTCTCGACCTGCTGATGCTCACACTACACTCTGCGCTGTGTATATGGCCAAGGACACGCTCTATATCTTCTTTGGTCACGATACGGCTTGTAACGTTCTTTCGCACCTTAATCCGTCGTGGCCTTTCCAAAAACAGCTCAAAAGAACGAAATCGCATATCAAGATGAATTTTGGCCAAGTACTTCAGAAAAGCTGCCGCGAATGTTAAGACCTTACTCTTAGAGGATTCACACTCATACTTTGCTAGTGTTTTCGTGCGCAAGTCGGTGAGCGTTTTTGCGCTGATAGTTCCAGATGTAGACCGCCAGAATGCATTTGAAGCCCTGTTAATCCAATCAGCAGATTTGCGTGTAAGCTCTGTTTTCCTATACTCCGTGTAGCTCTTGAGTTCGTCACGACTGAACTTGAGTTTGAGACCTAGCAGACCTCCTTCAGACACCTCGCGTACTACATCTTGAGGGTGTTTGGTGCAGAGATCCGGAAATAGGCCATTCTTGCTGTCTGTTTGTGGATCAGACGCGCGATGACCCCCCTCACTAGTCCCACAAAGACCCCCCTCAGATATCCCATCCTCATCTCTTTCGGTATCTTGCACTAGCTGGCAATCAGCAGGTAAAGAAGCACAGCAAGGGCTCCAACTTCGAAAAGGAGCGTTGACATGGCGGAGGTCGCCGGTTCGAATCCGGCCGAGCCCACTGTCCTTTTTCAAATCGAACCCGCTACAGCCGTCTGTTGGGCATTTGTCGGACGTGAGGATTGTGGCGAAAAAGGCACCATAGGGGTGCAGCGTGCTCCTGAGCGTCTTTGCCGCCCGCGGATTTATCTTTTCACTGCATCACTTGCAATCGCTGTCAGCCGCCGATCAGCACTCCTATCAGGACACCGGCGATAGCTGCGGCGGTTGCGATGGCTATGGTCTCCAGTACCGTCCTTACCGCCGGGCGTTTGCCAATCTTTGCCCTGAAGAGACCGAGCAGGATCAGGAGGGTAGCGGTTCCCAGGATACAGGTTATCCGGGCCTCGGCAAACGGCAGAAATACGAAAGGTATCACTGGGGTTAATCCGGCTGTAAGATCTGTGATCCCCATCCAGCCGGTTTGCACGAGCACGGAGTCTTTCCCGGAGGCGTGGGTCTCCTCACCGGCGACCGCGTCCTCAAATGTGCAGATCGCCAGGGGGTTAGCCTGTATATCAGTCCGGATTGTATCGAGGCATTTACTGCTCAGGCCTGCTCCCTGCAGCACGCCCATCAGCTCGTTCACTGCATGGTCAGGATCACGACGGATCTCGGCTTCCCGGTGCTTTGCCTCCACCCGGGATTCGTCTCTCTCGGACTCGAGATCGAGGTAAAGCCCCGCCATCATCGAGACCGACGCCGCAATGGCGCCCGTAGCGCCTGCAAGAAACACGGCACTTCCGGACTGGGCGCCTACTGCGACACCGAGCACGAGCCCGAAGATCGAGACGGCACCATCCTCCATGCCGTATACGATGTCCCCTGCAGAGCCGCTGAGTGATTCCCTCATCCGGTTGAGGAATGACGGGCTGGTTACTTCGCTCATGCTCGGATCAACCTCAACATATCAAAATCATAGCTCCCCGTCCGCTCTGCAAACCCCCCGACGCTTGCGCTGTGGGTGTAGCGCTTACCGGCATGACAAGCACCGCTGAACCGAGCAGCACGCTGATAACAACAAGTGCAGCAATAGTTTGTCTCTTCATCGTAGGTCATCCCATCATCTTCTTTCATCAGGCGGCTGCGATGCTGCAACCGGCGATTTGACAAGCTAGAAATCATGATGCACTCGTATAATAAACGTTTCCGTGCCTTATTTTGTCAATATTGCCTTATTTTGTCAATTTAACGCCTTAAAGAGGCTCTTCTCGCACTGCTGTAACGCCACGAAAGCCTCGCCAGTTTTTCACAACACGGCTAACCAAACAATACGGCCAAACAATACGGCTAACCAATAGCCGCTTCACACGACCATCGAAGTGAGCGTTTCGACCATGTTTTTGCGGTCAATCGACCCTGAGCGTTAGGTAGGCCGTCGCAACAATCACAGTGCCTGTAACTCCTGTGTCAGATTCTGCACCTGCGGATAGAGCTGTCCTTGCGTGGCACAAGTCCGCACCCAGTCGTCGCTGTCCGGCTTTCCGGTCTTGGCACAGCCGTCCATCCGCGGCAGCAAGGCGCTCTTGAGTTGTTGAGCATGCTGCACTACTAACGGTAAAGGCCCGATTCTTATAGTAAACAAGAAATTGGACATATATGCCGAAGATGCAACTGATGATCCTAGCCGCTTAGCGTTTAAAAGCTCTGGGTCACCGTGTTCGGAGATTATCGGAAAACACTTCTCTTTCGTTGTTCCCCAAAAACGATCGCCAGTAAAGGTGGAGATCCTCCCTGTATAATCCCCCACTGCGAGGGTTCTCGGAGAAGAAAGAGGCACTAAGGAAGATTTCGTCCAATGTTCTTGTGACGCTAACACTCAGTCTTCGCGTGAAGCGGAGGTCTCTGATGAACTCTTCGAGGCTCTGAACAGCGGCGTTAAGACTGACCTAGACCTGTCCAAACCCTCGCTGCGTCTGTCACATCGATTCTGACTCAGCCGCGCGGGCGCATAGACGCGGAAGGTTCTTCCTACCTCATCGCCCGGCGGACGACGATATACTCGATCAGTGGAAGGAGCAGGTAAACCGCCGTGCTCCACGTTTTCCCTGTCAGAGCGATAAGGACCGCGAGGAGGGAGACAAAGGGAACGACCAGGGAGCGGGCGCCCACTTGCCGGACAAAACCGGGGGCCATTCCGGGTTCAACCAAGCGGTCTTTCCCAGTGGCGTACTTCCATTGCAGGAACATCCCCATCCCAAGTGCGAAAAGGTTCAGCTCGAATACGATCTGACCTAGGGGGACATTAGGAAAATCACCCGAAAAGGAGGTGGAGAAAGGGAGGAGGGCGACGAACATGAGGGTCCCCATATTGAGCCAGACATACGTCCGGTTCAGGCGACTCACGGGATGGAGCTCGACATGGTGACTAAGCCAGAATGCCCCGAGGATCAGGAAGGCCAGCACATAATGGAAAAAATCAGAGTACAGCGAGAGGAGAAGGTTCGCGACGAAGGGTGTTGACTGGACCAGGGCCGCCTTCGCCGGTATGCTGATGCCTACAACAAGCAATGTCATCGAGAAGGCAAAGATCCCATCCGTCAGGGCTTCCAGCCGGCTTTTGGTAAGGTGCATCACCTCGCCTTCCAGATACCGGCTTTTGGCAAGGTCCACCGCCTCACCTAGCAGATTTTCTTTTTTCATGAAAAGCAATCTCAGCTGTTAATTCCTGAAGGATTAATCTTTTGTTTTTCTCCCGCAACAGGTCAGACATGCGGGGATTTCGACGCCATTCCACCGTCTCAGGACAACGCCAGGGGCGCAAGGGATCCTGAGAAGTGCATGCCATTCTGACTGCAATCCACTGAAGGCGGCACCCCACAGGTTGCTTGGCGGGACCCTGTGTTAAGCTGGTGCGATTGCGGTCGGAATAGCTCCATCGCAGCTCGCAGAAATCAGTAAACGGTATCGTAAGCAGACAAGGAATCGTCGCAGCAACCGCACATGCCCAGTCCCGATTCTCGCCCCAGTGGCGTCTACGCATTGCTGCGCCTCAAGCGGCGAACTTCTGCCCGCGTCCAATTGCACCGGGGGAAAAAGGAGATCCGTCCTTACTTACGCGGGAACTAGAGCTCAATACTGTTGATACTAGTAGGGTGCTTGATCGCGTGAACGTTAATCATGACGACTAAATGACAGCGCAAACTTTGTACGCATTTTGCTAACCGCTGAACGCTACCCAGGTCTACATTCTTCTAATGCAGCGTCAAACTACGAGCTGTTGGAAATCCATCGAAGCAAGATCTCACTCCACCGCGCAAAAGTCGACTACAGCTACCCGACAATACGCCTGCCCCATGCGCTCTCAAAGCTTGCAGGACTTGACGGAACCTTGCGGTTAATGACTGTAGCTAAAACGTCTCACGAATACGGCTACGCATATGAACAGTCGTGAGCGCAACTTTCTAGGAGCGCGGCCATTTACCTGGTAAAGATTGTTACTCAGCCCTTGATAAAGGAGAGCAAGTCGGCGTTCAATTGATCTTGGCAGATGGTGGGCAATCCGTGCGGTGCGCTCTTGTAAATCTTCAAAGTTGCCAGCGGCGCGATTTCGACAGTACGCAGCGCTGCGGCTTGAATTGGCACTATTTGGTCATCATCGCCGTGCACGACCAACGTAGGTATGGTCATCTTCTTCAGATCCTCGGTAAAGTCGGTCTCGGAAAATTGCTTGATGCAATCGTACACTCCAGTCATCCCCGCCAGCATTCCTTGTAGCCAGAAGGATTCGCGAACGCCCTCAGATACGTTGGTGCCTTGCCGATTATAGCCATAAAAGGGCAGCGTAAAGTCCTTGAAAAACTGCGCGCGGTTATCAAACACTTGTTTTCGAATGTCGTCGAACACAGCAAGTGGCGTGCCCTTGGGATTGGCCGCTGTTTTGAGCATCAGCGGCGGGACCGCGCTGACAAGCACTGCCTTGGCGACGCGGCCTGTGCCGTGCCGCGCGATATAGCGAGCGACTTCGCCGCCGCCTGTGGAGTGCCCAACCATCACCATCTCACGCAGGTTTAGCGTTTCGATAAGATCGGCAAGATCGTCCGCGTATTGGTCCATCGTGTTGCCGTCCCACGTCTGTTCCGAACGCCCGTGACTTCGGCGGTCATGCGCAATCACACGATAGCCGTTTTGCGCCAGAAACAGCATCTGGACGTCCCACGCGTCGGCACTGAGTGGCCAGCCGTGACTAAACACGACGGGCTGACCGTTG
>Ga0187880_1003195_pt1 | contig 12575 bp, 9 predicted proteins | sample June2016WEW_19_4_FD_132998 | JGI IMG/M metagenome (GOLD analysis project Ga0187880, IMG submission 132998) | Peatland microbial communities from SPRUCE experiment site at the Marcell Experimental Forest, Minnesota, USA - June2016WEW_19_40 | ecosystem: Environmental > Terrestrial > Soil > Wetlands...
CGGGTTCACTTTGAAGCCGATGCCGGCTCGGAAATCATGCAGTTTCTGGCGTGGCAATCCGGCGTGCCGGCCACCCGGATGCAGACGTTCGCCATCAAGTTTGGCGGCATAGCACAACAATGGTCGCGCCTCGTGCTGCTGCTGTGCGACGAAACCCGGCGCCCGGTGAGCGTCGTCAAGGTGGGACTGGACCCCACCGGCTGCGAGGTGACCGACCGGGAGGCCGACCTGCTGGAGAAACTGTCGCCCGACACGCTCGGCTGCATCCGCCTGACGGGACGGCTGAACACACCGGCGCTGTCCGCGTTTTCCACGGTTTATTTTCCCGGCGACAGTCCCGGCAACGACGCCGGGGTGGAACGCCTGTTTCACGTCTGGCTCAATCCCGGTCCGCCGGTGCCGCTCGCCGGCCTGGAAAACTGGCGCGATCTGGCAGCCGAAGCTGCCAAGGCCAATTCAGGCACGTGGCAGGTTTTGAGCGCGGCGCTGGCGGGAAAAACCGTCCGCACCACGCTTTACCACGGCGATTTTGCGCCCTGGAACATCCGCGCCGTCAACGCGCGAAACCTGCAGGTCTTCGACTGGGAACGCGGCCGGTTGCAAGGCATTCCCGGCTGGGACTGGTTTCATTTCTTCGTGCAGACCGCCATCCTCGCCCGGCGGCTTTCGGTTGAACGCGTCGCCGCCGAGGTGGAACAACTGCTGCATTCCGACCGGTTCAAAAAATACGCCGTCGAGGCCGGCATCAACGACTTTGCCCAGCCGCTGCTGCTCGCGTATTTGCTCCATCAAAAATGGGTCATCAAACCGAAGGAAGGCGGGAAAAAGACGGCGGAATTGTTTGAACTGCTATCCGACCACTGGCAAATGACACCGCCCGTTCCCGCAACCGCGCCGACAGAAATACCCAGCTCCGGCTTTTGGGCCGGTGCCGTCTTCCAGTTGAAATCTGCCGCCGCCCAGTTGAGCAACCTGTTTTGGGAACCGAGCCTGATGGTCAAGGACCAGTCCTTGTTGCGCACCCAATTTCTGCGCCATTGGCCAGTCATCCTGCTGGCCGGGCTGATGCTGGCAGGCGTGGCCACCGCGCAATATTTCACAAAGGCGCATCTGCTGTTCCTGCCGTTTTACCTGGTTCCCTGCGCGCTGCTGACCTGGAAAATTGACCGGCGCTGGGGGGTACTAATCGCGACCGCAGCGGCGGTGGCCGGGCCGCTGGTTGCGAGCGCAAAGGGTACAGGCTACAAACCGGAAGTGATGTTTTGGAACATGTGCATGCGCTTCCTCACCATGCAAATGTGCGTCCTGTTCATGGGACAAGTCCACAAGCAAAAAAAACTCTTCCGTCGTCACGCTGCGCCGGACCACCCGCCCGGGAAATTCACCGAGAACTGGGCGGTGGTGCTGGCGAGCGGCCTGTTGTTCCTGATCGTGGCGGCGCTGGACTACGTCACCGACCCGCACATGACTTTTCTGCCGCTTTATATTCTGCCCTGCATGATACTGACGCTGATGCTGAATCTCCGCTGGGGCATTGCCGGTGTGCTGGTGGGAATGATGGTTGCCTCGCTGCAGGAATATTCCGCCAATCCCAGCCACGGACTGGCGGCGGTTTTCGGGTGGAATTTCATCATGCGCTTTGCCATCGCCCTGGTCGTCATCCTGCTGATTGACCGCATCCGCAAGGGAAACATTCTGTTCTCTTCCCGCAACTACGATCACAACCACTGCCTGACCCCGTCAATACGTAGGTGATTTCAACGGCGGGGAATTTTTCCGGGAGCAAAACCGGTTCAGCGCGCCGGCCGGAATTTCTGCGCGATGGGAATGCGCCGGCCCATGCCGAAGGCGCGCGGCGACACTTTTAATCCCGGCGCGGCCTGGCGGCGTTTGTATTCGCTGAACGTGACCTTGTTGATCACGTCGTTGACCACCGCCGCGTCGAAGCCCCGCCGGATGATTTCCTCCTTGCTCAAATTTTTCACGACATAGGCGTCCAGAATCTGGTCCAGCGTTTCGTAGGGCGGCAGCGAATCCTGGTCCTTCTGGTTGGGCCGCAACTCCGCGCTCGGCGGCTTGGTGAGGGAAGCTTCGGGAATGATAACTTTTCCGCGTCCCGCACCCGACGCATGGTCGGAGTTGACCCAGCGCGCCAGTTTGTAAATGTCCGTTTTGAAAACGTCCGCGATCACCGCCAGCGCGCCGCACATGTCGCCGTAAAGCGTGCAATAACCGACGGCCATTTCCGACTTGTTGCCGGTCGTCAGCACCAGCGCCCCAAATTTGTTCGACAGCGCCATCAACGTGACGCCGCGCAGCCGCGACTGGACGTTTTCCTCGGCCTCGTTTGGCTTGGTCCCGGCAAAAACCTTCGCCAGTTGTTTTTCAACCGATTGAAAAACGGGTTCAATCGGCAAAATTTCGTAACGAATGCCAAGATTTTTCGCGAGCGCCCTGGCGTCGCTCAAACTGCCTTCGCTCGAATAACGCGCGGGCATCGAAACACCCAGAACTTTGTCCGGGCCCAGCGCCTCCGTCGCAAGCACGGCCACGAGCGCGGAGTCAATGCCGCCGGACAACCCGACAATCACCGACTTAAAACCGCATTTGTGAACGTAATCGCGAATGCCGAGCGACAGCGCGGCAAACAATTGGTGCTCACGCGGCGGGAAATTCGAGTGACTGGGGACTGGGGACTGTGGGCTGTGGACTTCCGCCTCCAAATCCGCCACAAAAACATCTTCTTCAAATCCTTTTCCAAGCGCGATGACTTCGCCCCGCGCATCCAGCGCGACGCTGTGGCCGTCGAAAATCAATTCGTCGTTCGCGCCGACGAGATTGACCTGCGCCAGCGGCACGCGCTCGTCGCGCGCCACGCGCTGGAGCATCGCCAGCCGCGTGCGTTCCTTGCCGGCATGCCACGGCGACGCGGAAAGGTTAAGGATGATTTCCGCGCCTTGCCCGATGAGTTCCTTGATCGGGTCGCGACGGTAAAGGCGTTCCGGCCAGAAATCCTCGTCGTTCCAGATGTCCTCGCAAAGGGTGATGCCGAGTTTGCGGCCATTGAACTCAAAAGGGGTGATGCCTTTGGCCGGTTCAAAATAGCGGTCTTCGTCAAAAACGTCGTAAGTCGGGAGCAGGCTTTTGTGCGTGCGCCAGACAATTTTCCCGTTTTGCAAAACGGCGGCGGAATTGCGGAGCGCGCGTCCGGGACGTTCGGAATTTTCGTCAACGCAACCAACACAAAACGGGATGGCCCCAACACTTTTTGCCGTATCCGCGAGTGCCGCAAGATTGGCGTCAACAAAATCGGCGCGCAGAAGCAGATCGCGCGGCGGGTAGCCGCAGAGAAACAATTCCGGCGCGATGACAAATTCCGCGCCGAGGGCGCGAGCTTTTTCGTAACCGGCGATGAGCTTTTGCCGGTTCGCGGCAAAGTCGCCGACGGTCGAGTTGAGTTGGAGCAGGCCGATTTTCAATGGAACCAGAATAATTGCCGCCGGCGGTTTCGCAAAGCTTTATCCCGGATGCCGGCAGGGAAAGGGCCGCAAAGAAGCGCAGCGCGGCATGGCGTTAGCCGATGGAGCGCGGCTTGTCCCAAGCCGCAGCACCGGCAAATGCGGGAGCAGGTTGGAAACTTTCTATGAACCGGGCTCCACGAATGGAACTGCTGCGAGTTGGGACAACTCGCGCTCCGGTGGTCATGCAGATACAGTGTTGCTTTACAACCGAGTACCGGCGCCGGTTCGGAGATGCTGACGGAATCAGATGTTGCGCGGGGTCGCGGTCCGGGAATTTTGCGCCGCCGGCGGCGAGGCCAGTGCGGCGGTCTCCAGGCTGTGAAAGGCCCGAGCCAGGTTTTCCAGATGGCATTCGATGGTGAACCGGCCCAGGAAATTTTCGCGCGCGGTTTCGCCAGACCGCTCATTCATCAACCGGAGCAGCGCGGCGGCGATTTGCTCCGGTGATTGCGAATCCACGAGGCCGGGATAATTCGGCGGCAGCATTTCGGGCAGCGAACGCCAGCGCGTGGTCACGATGGGCAGGCCGAAAGCCATGGCTTCAATCAAATTTACCGGCTGGTTTTCACCGATATAGCGGGTTGGAAAGCAAAACAGATCCGCCTCGCGCAAGGCGCGTTCCTTTTCCGCGCCCGAGACAAATCCCAGATAATTTACGGCGTGGTTGAATTCAGGATTTTTCAGCAATTGGTCGAATTCCGCTTTTTCTTCGTTGATGACAAAACTGCCGGCGGCAAACAGTTTCATTCGCACGGGTGATTGTCGCGCCGACAAAATTTGGTTGGCGGCCAGGACGGCCTGCGCGGCGGCGAACAGCCCTTTCTCGCGGGTGCAATGCGCGAGATACAAAACCCTCACCACTTGTGGATCGCCGCCGGTCTTTTCGAGATCGCCGGGGTTGAGCGGTTCGTTTGCGAACAATTTCGCGCGCGCGGCAAAACGCGCCTGGTGCCGTGGCAAAATGGATTTCCTGAAATCCGGGCACGGATCGGGAATGCCGTTGCTAACGACGCGAATGCGCCGCGGCAAAAGTTTTTCCGCGTCGGCGACGTTGTAATTGGAGATGACGATGCTGAGGCTGGCTTGTTTGAATGCGTGATAAGTCACGGCCCGGGTGCGGATTTGGACGGACGTTTCAAGCCATTTGGCCAGACCGGCGGCGTGCCAGTGCAAAATGATTTCCTTGAAAAACGGCCGGCAGACGAACATGACCAGCCAGTCGCGGTAAAGCGCAACGGACTTGCCGGGGGCGGGCACATAATAAAAACTGGTCACACCGTAACGGAACCGGCACCAAATTGCCTGAAGGCAATAAAACAAAACCAACGGGACTTTGCCGATTTGGAGTTCGCCGATATCGGCGAGACTTTTGGAAAAACGCGCGTCAACGTGGTAACAATCAATGCCATAGATGTTGCGCGCCCCTGATTTGTTCCTGGATTTGCGGCAATCGCCGCCGAAGCCTTTCAACATGAGTTGAACCATGTAACTTTGGCCGTGGTGCGGCGGCGGCACATGGGCGAATACAAGCAGCTTCATACAGACGCGATTTCAACCTAAACTTGCACGAAGGCGGGGTTGAAAGAAAGTTTTTTTTGCACGCGGGGTTCGGCTGGTGATGCCTCGCCTTGAGAAAGTGGCGCCGGTGTCCCGCCTGTGAAATCCAATCACCACCCAGACCAGAGGCCGGCGCGACTTTCCGATTCGTGGCCAATGGATGCCCCGCCGCTTCGGCTGGCGTTTTAATTTTTATTGTGTATCCTGCCCGGCGCGTAATTTGAATTCCCATGGCCATTGAACGAGTCAACGTCCTCGGCGTCGGCATCAGCGTCCTCAATTTGCGTACGGCGCTGACAGCCATCGGCGACGCGGTATGCGCACGGCGCAAGGGCTACATTTGCGTGACTGGCGTGCATGGGGTGATGGAGGCGCAAGTAGATGCCACGCTCCGGCGCATTCTGAATCAGGCTTTTCTCTGCACGCCGGACGGGATGCCGATGGTCTGGATGGGCTGGCTGCGCGGCCACCGTGAAATGAGCCGCGTGTACGGGCCGGACTTGATGTTGGACGTGTGCGAATGGAGCCAAAAAAATCCATGCCGCCACTTTTTTTTCGGCGGGGCGCCGGGGGTGGCGGAAAAATTGCGCGACAATTTGACGAAGCGGTTTCCGGGCCTGCAAGTTGCCGGCTGTTACGCGCCGCCGTTTCGTCCACTCAACGCCGGGGAGGAGCTTCAATTGCAGGAAATGATCCACGCGGCGCAAGTGGACATTCTGTGGGTCGGCTTGAGCACGCCGAAACAGGAAAAATTCATGGCCGAATTTCTGCCGCGACTGGAGGTGACGCTGATGATTGGCGTTGGCGCGGCATTCGATTTTCATAGCGGGCGCGTCAAACAGGCGCCGCGTTGGATGCAGCGGACCGGACTGGAGTGGTTCTATCGCTTGTGTCAGGAACCGGGACGGCTGGCGAAACGGTATATACGGAACAATCCGCTATTCGTGGTCAAAATTGCCGGGCAGCTTTCCGGGCTGAAAAAGTATTCGCTGGAATAGAATCGGAAGGGTTCTACGCCGCCGGATTCAAGCCGCGGCAATTTGGGGTGAAGCCTCGCGCGGCAACTTCAGGTCGTCTTCAGCCCCGGTGCGTTTTGTCAGCCATTCGATGATGCGACTGATGGCCAATTGCAAGGCTTCATCTGAATTTCGCGGCAAGGCAAAACCGGCGCGGCGGAGTTTTGACGAATCCATTCTCGACTGAGGCACGTCTCCGGGCCAGCCGGCGGCGGAATTCCCGTAATGAATCGCCGTCCGGCCTTTGAGTCCGAGTTGCTTCACGAGCTCGTCGGCGATGAAACGCACCGAGGTGGCCCCGTCCGGCGCGAGATTGAAGACGTCAAATTTCGACGGCTCCAATTCGGAACAGCGTTGTGCGGCAAACATCAACCCGCCGACCAAATCGCGGACATACACATAAGGTTTTGCCTGAAGACCATTGCCCAACACTTTCAAGTCACTGGAATTTTTTGCCAACTGCCGGATGAAGTCATAAATGGCTCCGTGAGTGGTGCGTTCGCCGACGATGTTCCCGAACCGCAGGATGATGCTGCGCAATCCGAACGTGGCGCAGAAGGCCGTGATGAGCGCCTCTGAAGCCGCCTTGCCCGCCCCGTAAAGACTGATCGGCAGGCACGGTCCCAGGCCTTCATGTGTCACTGTGGTGCCCACGTCGCCATACACGGTCCCGGAACTCGAAAAGACAATTCGCGGCACATGGTTTTGTCGCATGGCTTCGAGGACGTTGTAAGTGGCAATGGTTTCCTGCTCGAGGTCCAGCCGGGTATTTTCGATTCCCCAACGAGCGTCTGGATTGGCCGCCAGATGGAAAACCTGGTCAACGCCTTGGAAATACGGCAGCACTTTTGGAAAATCCAGAAGATCGAGGGTGTTTACCTTGAGCTTTGGCTGGCTGGCGTGTTGGGCCAAATGTTCCCGCCGGCCGGAGGAAAAATTATCCAAAACCCTCACTTCCCGGGTCGCGGGGTTGGCCAGCAGGGCATCCAGCAGATGAGAACCGATAAAACCGGCTCCGCCCGTGACCAGATATGTTGACGAGGCATTTTGCACCACGAATCCATCGCAAATATCGGCTCGCACCGCCAACGTCAACGATTTTGTTTGAGTAAAAGCGGCCGTTTGGTTATCTCAAGACTGGAATTACCACATAAATGAACGGAAATCAAAATAACAGCCCGCCTTTGAACTTCTGGCAGGATTCAATGGACTGCTGGCGTCGGCTGCCGAACAAGTTTTTTTTCTTTTGGTTGCTGGCCGCCTGGCTGGCGCTGTTTCAGTTTATGGGCAATTCCATTCTGGGTTACATTCACACGCCATCACTGTTTTCCTGGATGCATGAGGCGTATCGGAGTTCCGGCGGCTCGGCCAATGATGATGCCCACGGCAATTTCATCCCGTTTCTGGTCGTCGGGCTGTTTTGGTGGAAGCGGAAGAAGCTGCTTGCGTCGTCATTCAATATTTGGTGGCCCGGGCTGCTGCTTCTCATCGCGGGAATGATGCTGCACATATTGGGTTATGTCCTGCAACAGCCGCGCATCTCCATCGTGGCGCTGTTCACCGGGATTTATGGTTTGATGGGGCTGGCTTGGGGGCGCGAATGGCTGCGGAAAAGTTTTTTCCCGTTCTTCCTTTTTGTTTTTTCGATTCCTTTGGGCGATCAAGCCAAGTTCATTACTGTTCCGTTACAATTGCTGGTGAGCTGGTTGACGGCGGTGGCGGCGCATATTGTGGGCATCGGCGTGATGCGAGACGGGGTGCGACTGATCGATCCATCAGGCACTTACCAATATGAAGTTGCCGCGGCGTGCAGCGGCATCCGGAGTCTCATCGCGATTTTTCTGCTGGCCACGATTTACGGTTTCATCACATTTCAATCGGCGTGGAAACGGCTTTTTCTCATGGCGCTGGCGTTCCCGTTCGCCGTTTTGGGAAATTTGGCGCGGATGCTCTTCATCATCATTGCGGCGGAAATCGGCGGGCAGAAGTGGGGCAACTACGTTCACGAAAGCGGCGTTTTCAGCCTCGTCCCGTATCTTCCGGCGATTATCGGGCTGCTCGTCGTCGGGCGGCTGATGGAAATGTGGTGGGGGGCAGACGAGTCAGCGGAGCAGGGACATCCATGAAATATCAAAAATGGCTGATTCTTTTTGTCGTGCTCGCGTTGCTGGCGGGCACAGCCAGTGCATTGATCTGGCTCAAGGGACACCAGCGGCTTGGCAAACCGGGCATCAAAGCGATCCCCATTCCCGGAAGCACGATGATGAAAATTGATTTGCCGGAGCGCGTTCCCGACTTCACCTCCACCAATGTGCCGGAATCGGAAGTTGAACTGGGTTATTTCCCAAAAGACACCAGTTATGCCAGGCGTTTCTATCAGGCACCCGATGGTTTTGGAGTCAGCACCACCGTCATTTTGATGGGCGCAGACCGCACGAGCATTCACCGGCCGGAATACTGCCTGCTGGGACAGGGCTGGAGCATTGATAAAAAAACCGAGGTCAAAATTCCAATAGACGGCATGCCACATTATGAACTGCCGGTGATGAAATGGGTGATCAGCAAGACGGTCGCAACCCCTGAAGGTCAGAAACAGGAAATAAGGGGGGTTTATGTGTTTTGGTTTGTCGCAGACAACGAGCAGGCCACGGGTAACGTTCAACTCCAGTGTCATCTGGTGAAAGACCTTTTATGCACCGGGGTGTTGCAACGCTGGGCTTATATTTCCTGTTTTGCCGTCTGCGCACCGGGTCAGGAAGACGCCGCGTTTGAGCGCATGGGAAAATTAATTGCCGCCTCGGTGCCGGAATATCAATTGCCTCCCATCAAACGTTGACGGTTAAAACATTTGAATTTACCCGCAAGTTGTCTATCCTTAAAAATACCCTGCGATTGGAGTTAAAAAGTCATGTCGCGACGTGAACGCCAGATTCGAACGCAAATCCACCAGGTGGTGGATGCCTGTCTGTTCGCGGTGAGCTTCTGGATTGCGTATGCGTTGCGCGACAACCCGCAAGTCATCGCGTGGCTGAGCCTCGACCCGATTCCACCCGACGTATTGGGGAATGTCGTCTGGCTTTACTTCCCCGTGGTTGTTGCCGGGCCGTTGATTCTTGAATCGCAGGGTTTTTACGACCGGCCGGCCCCTGGCCCGCGGCGGGACATTTTCTGGCCCCTCTTCAAAGGATGCTTCATCACGACCATCGGCCTGGTGCTGGTCATGTACACCCTCCACTTTATTTCGCCGCGCGTCGTGATGATGTTTTTTGGCGTCATCAGTTTCATCCTGATCTATCTGAAGGAGGAACTGGTGCGGTGGGCGTTGCGCAGCAAGTTCGGCCAGTCTCAATACCAGCGCCGGTTCATCCTCATCGGCACGCACAACGAAATCGCGCGGCTCAAACATGAACTGAAGTTGAAATCGGACGCCAGCATTGAAGTGGTGGGCGAATTGAGCCTCGGCGAAACCCCGGTGCAACAGCTCGCGCACATGCTCCATGAGCATTCAGTGAGCGGGGTGATCATCAGCGCGCGGCACACCTATTTCGAACAGGTCGAAATCGCCATCAAAACCTGCGAACTCGAAGGCGTTGAAGCCTGGCTGGTCGCCGATTTTTTTGGAACGCAAATTTCACGCGCGCGCTTCGACGAATTGCTCGGCCATCCCTTGCTGGTCTTTCGCACGGCGCCGGAAACCTCCTGGCAGGGCGTCGCCAAGCAGTGCATGGATTTTATCGGGGCGTTGTTTTTGCTGATCTCCTTGTCCTGGCTGTTCGTGATTCTGGCCATCCTCATCAAACTCACTTCGCCCGGGCCGGTTTTTTTCCGCCAGCAGCGCTCCGGACTCAACGGCTCGCCCTTCACGCTTTACAAATTCCGCACCATGGTCACCAACGCTGAGCAGTTCAAAAGCGAATTGGAAGCCATGAATGAAATGAGCGGCCCCGTTTTCAAGGTCACCAATGACCCGCGCATCACGCCCATCGGCAAATGGCTCCGGCGTTACAGTCTCGACGAGTTGCCGCAACTTTACAACGTGCTCCGCACCGAAATGAGCCTGGTCGGTCCGCGCCCGTTGCCGGTGGACGAAGTGAAGCGTTTTGACAATCTGGCCCACCGCCGCCGCCTCAGCGTCAAGCCCGGTTTGACCTGTCTCTGGCAAATCAGCGGCCGCAATCAAATTTCCGATTTCAAAGACTGGGTGCGTCTTGATCTCGAATACATTGACAACTGGTCGTTGTGGCTCGATTTGAAAATCCTCGTCCGCACCATCCCCGCCGTGCTCATCGGCACGGGCGCAAAGTGAAATGCCAGTTTGCCCTGAATGAAAAAACAGCAACCCACCTCCGTCGTCACCGGCGCCGCCGGGTTTCTTGGTTCGCACCTGGCCGATTTGCTCCTGGCGCGCGGCCACAAGGTCATTGGCATTGACAATTTCGTCACCGGCTCGGTGGACAACATTTCCCATCTGGCCGGCAACCCGGACTTCAAATTCATCCAGCAGGATGTCACCGAATTCCTCTTTCTGAACGAGACGGTGGATTACGTCTGGCACTTCGCGTCGCCCGCCAGCCCGATTGATTATCTGGAGCTGCCGATTCAAACGCTTAAGGTCGGTTCCCTCGGCACCCACAAGGCGCTCGGCCTCGCCAAGGAGAAAAATGCGCGTTTTCTCATCGCCTCCACCTCGGAAATTTACGGCGATCCGCTCGTCCATCCGCACACCGAGGATTACTGGGGCAACGTCAATACCATCGGCCCGCGCGGCTGCTATGACGAAGCCAAGCGTTTCGCCGAAGCCATGACCATGGCCTATCATCGCGAGCACCAGGTCGAAACGCGCATCGTCCGCATCTTCAACACCTACGGCCCGCGCATGCGGCTCAACGACGGCCGCGTCGTGCCTGCGTTCATCAGCCAGGCGCTCAAAAACAAACCGGTTACCGTTTTTGGCCGGGGCCGGCAGACCCGCAGCTTTTGTTATGTGTCCGACCTGATCGAAGGCATCTATCGCCTGATGATGAGCAACTACGATTTGCCGGTGAACATTGGCAATCCGAACGAAATGACCATGCTGCAGTTTGCGCAGCAAATCATCCACGCCACAAAATCGCACAGCAAAATCGTCTTCAAGCCGCTACCCCAGGATGACCCGAAACAACGCCGGCCCGACATCACCCGCGCGCGGAAAATCCTCGGGTGGGAACCAAAAGTCCCGCTGGCCAGCGGGTTGACGCAGACAATCAAATACTTCAAAACCAAAGTTTGATCGCACAAGGCGGCGACGGATGCGCTTGTGCGATTGGCCCCAATCCGTTCATAATCCAGCCGTGTCCGCTGCCAGCAAAATCTTTTTCCACGCCCGACAGTTTGAATTCGTTTTTCCGCGGCCGGCACTCGTCATGGGTGTCGTCAACGTCACGCCCGACTCTTTTTCCGACGGCGGAAAATTTTTGGATCCGGCCAAGGCCGTCGCGCACGCGCTTGAACTGGTCACGCAAGGCGCGGAAATTCTCGACATCGGCGGCGAATCCACTCGCCCCGGGGCGGAACCGGTCGGCGAAACCGAGGAATTGCACCGTGTAATACCGGTGGTCGAACAACTGGTGTCGCGCGTCAAAATCCCCCTTTCGATTGACACGGTGAAACCCACCGTCGCCCGCGCCGCATTGCAGGCCGGCGCCAGCATCGTCAACGACGTGGCGGCCCAGCGCGAAGACGATGCGATGTGGAGGGTTGTGGCGGAATTTGGCGCGGGTTACATTTGCATGCACGCGCAAGGCACGCCGCAAACGATGCAAACGAATCCGGTCTATGCGGACGTGGTTCGGGAAGTCGGCGAATTTTTTGGCGGGCGGCTGAAAAAATTGAACGCCCGCGGGGTGACGGCTGACCGGGTGGTGCTGGATGTCGGCATCGGTTTTGGCAAGACGCCCGGGCACAATTTACAGTTGCTCGCGGCCTTGCGGAGTTTTACAAAGTGGCAGCGTCCGCTGCTGCTCGGCGTTTCCCGAAAATCTTTCATCGGAAAATTGTTGGGCGCGGATGTGAACGCACGGTTGCCAGCGTCACTCGCGTGTGCGACTCTGGCGGTCGAATCGGGCGTGCAAATCATCCGGACGCACGACGTGGCGGAAACGGTCCAGGCGGTGCGGATGACGGAAGCCGTGCTGGCCGGGACAAAAAAATGATGTGGAACTACCTCCAGAATGGTGAGGGTTGGCGTGCCGCGCTGGAAATTTTAATCCTCGCGGTGGTCATTTATTACATCTTCCGTTTTTTGCGCGGGACGCGCGGCTGGCCGGTGGTCATCGGTTTTGTCGTGTTGCTGCTGGCGCTCGCGTTGGTCACCACGATCCTCGATTTGAAGGTGTTGCGCTGGCTGCTCGGCACGTTCTCGGCGTTTTTCGCCGTGGCCGTCCTGATTATTTTTCAACCGGAATTGCGCCGGATGCTGGCTGAACTCGGCAATTTGCCGCTC
>Ga0187880_1003206_pt1 | contig 12550 bp, 18 predicted proteins | sample June2016WEW_19_4_FD_132998 | JGI IMG/M metagenome (GOLD analysis project Ga0187880, IMG submission 132998) | Peatland microbial communities from SPRUCE experiment site at the Marcell Experimental Forest, Minnesota, USA - June2016WEW_19_40 | ecosystem: Environmental > Terrestrial > Soil >...
AACTGAAATCCGTCAGGATATCCCCCATCCCCAAGCTCGCGGAGTAGGACCCCAGTAGGCTGTAGTCCTGAATCACCCGGCGCACGATCGCGCCGCCGCCGCCGCCGATGATACCGGACGTCAACGAGGGTTTCTTCAGGAACGCGTGGCCCGCCCAGGCCAGGATGCCCGTGACGGCGGCCATGCTGAGGTAGCCCACGATGCCCGTGTTGCTGGCACCCATGAGCAGGTTGGGCAGCGTGCTCGCTCCGGTGGCGCCGATTACGACGCCTCCGGCGAGCTCCAGCCATTCCATCGGCCGGCCAAAGGCGCCGGGGTTGGAACGGCGGCGGCTGCGGTGAATGCGGTGACGCCGAACGGTGGTCTTTCCAGGGTTGCGGTGACGCCGCTTGTGAGTCTTTCGTTTCGCCATACTTCTCCTTCCAGGGTTCACAAGGGCGTAGATCGCCCCTGGATTGCTTCTGCGTGTCCTCGTCTTGCGACGTGGAGCTGTTCGCGCCCGATGTCTCTTGGGTGCGGATCTCTTGGTTTTACGAGCGGTGTTACTGCGCCGCTTCTTCGCGGCGGCTCGCTGCCGCTTCGTGCCGAAGTACTTCAACTGTTTTCGGGTCATGTGAGCCTTTCGCTTGGAAGCGTTGCGCTTGTGCTTTTTCCGCTTCGCGGGATTTACGATAATCGTTTCGTGAACGGCAGTTGCCATGAATCACCCCCTAATTGGAGGCCGTCCAGGGCCGCTGCACGATCACGTTGTAGGTGCCGCCGGAACTCGTGGCCGATGCCTTGGTAATCGTGATGGTGTTCGTTCCCAAGGCAAACGAGAGCAACGGCTGCACCTGAACGTTGCTGCTGGTGAACTGCGCCACGTACCAACAGATCCACGGGTATAGGGCCGCCAGTTGCGCCGCCGTCAGTTGGAAGTTATGCGTAATCGTGGCCGTGGTGTCGGTGTCGGCCATGAATACCTGGGCAATGATCGAGTTGACCACTTGAGCTTGAGCCGCAGTGGGCTCTGTCGTACCTCCGGTGTAGCCCCCTCCCGGGCCGCCTCCGTCCTGGAAGCTGCCATAGGTGACGGCGACGGTTCCGAGCGCCAGAGGCCCGAACATGAACGCGATGGTGAGCCCGGTAACCAGGCTCAGGTGGAACAAGAAGACGGCCGCGGGCAAGATGGCAAGCGCCACAAGCGCCGCGCCGAATTTCACTTTCTTCGTCATACTTTCTCTTTCTCCTTTTGCCCGCAGGCAATTTTTCTACCCCGCAAAAGCAAAAGGGGCTACCAACGCTCAGCCTCGCGGCATTGCGCTAGCAGCCCCTTCTAGAAGGCTTGCCTTTGCGGTTTGCTACATCACCCGATCTCGGTAGCTATCCGAAACCAGGGAACCTTCAAAATCGTTACGGCATGTGCGCCTCCAGGCTGTCTGACGCATCACATTCATAGTCGGAAGCATCAATCTCGGGAAGTGCTACAGGCTTCCCGTTCACACGTTCCGCCATCTGCTGAATCTCCGCTGGCGCGTCCGCTTTCAGAAGCATAGTGGGCTCCTGACACAGCGTTTTCATGTGGGCTATTTTCCCTAGGGGGTCGAAATAGCAGCGGAGCCCCTTTTCCTTGCAGCGCCAGAAGAAACTAAAGTCTTCACCCATGTAACCATACTCGGCGTGCTCGTTGGGGATGGGAGTGAATGCCCGTGCTCCCACTGTTTCCAATGCCTCGCGTCTCATCAGGACGCACGGGAAGCCGCTGCCCAAGTCCTGCACGGGTCTGATTGCAGTGCCGCCTTTGAAAACGTCGGCTAAGGTGAAATAGTTCACCGTGCCGTCTTCGTTGAACGTCCCTACCGAGGCGTGCCACTGTTCCTGACGGGGTAACCAGCACCAGCCCACCAGGACGTCGCACTGGGGATTCGCTTCCATGAATTCAATCCAGCGCTGGGCGGTTTCAACGGGCATCACGTTATCATCGTCAAGCCACAGCACGTAAGGCGTGCGAGGGTCGCCACCGTAGAACTTCGTGCGAGGGTCGCCACCGTAGAACTTCAAGACCGATTCCGAGATTGCGATCCGCGTCACGTGCGCGTGGGTGTCGTAGCCGAGTAGCGCGGTGAAATCGAATCCCAGGTGTCCAAAGAGGTTCTGGAGGCTGAATACGCCGTTGAGCCAGTCCCGGTGGAAGGTCTCGCCGGGCAAGCAGGCTACGATGCGGCGCCGGGGCGCGGGTTGACGCGGAACGTCTGTCCATGGGTCGATGGCCGTCTTTAGCGGCTTAAACCCGCTTGCCACTCGCCGGTTGTAGACTGCTTCTCCGGTCCTCCAGGCTTCGGAGCGGTGCTGGCGCTTGTAGATCTCATCCGTGGGCGCGGTGCCGTACTCGGGGTGCGCGTGCGGGAAAACGGGGAGACGCTTCCGGCAGTCGATTACCACGCCGTCGCGCAGCGCCACTTCGGTAAAGTCGTTGTCTGCGCACATGCCGATGTACTCGGGGTAGAACACGTAGCCGTAGCGCTCGTAGTAGGGCCGGGTGAGCAACGAGAAGAACATGACGGCTTCTGATGGCGCGCCGGTCGCAACCCAGACCACGTACTCCTTTTCGAGGTTGGGAATCACCTTCAAGAGTTCAAGGTCCCAGTTCTTCGGAGGTGTCCAGTCGTCTGCAACAGTGATGATAAAGCGGCCCGTGCTTGCCCCTGCAGCTGCGTTCCATGCGTCTACAGCGCAACGGCGGCCATGATTGTACACGTGTTTGAAATCGTAGATGTTGGGCGGCGAGATCAGTTGAGAGATTGGCTCGCCTTCATCTGAGCACAGCACATATTCGATTGCCGCCGTGTGCGCCGCGTTTTCGAGCCACGAATTTGCAGCCGCTTCCCAGCCGTGCGGCCCGCGTGCTGTTGCATGGATCAATGAAAAAATCGGCTTGCCTTTGCCGAAGTGCCGCGCGAACGCTTCACGCCCTACGGCCCAACTCTCCGCGCTCTGCTCGATTTCGTAAACGGAGTCCTTCTCCGCTTTGCCATAGCTGAAATGCTTGTGTTCAAACAAGAGGTGCCGGGCGTCGACTACCACGCCGTCTCTGAAGCTCTGCACCGTGAATTCGTCGTCTGCCACTACTCCCAGGTAGTCGGGATGGTGCAGGTATCCGAACTTTTCGTATCGCTTGCGCGTGAGAATGCAATGCGTCAACAGGTGCGGGTCTCCGCCTGTGTCCACGTCAATGACGGCTTCGCGGCTCAAGCATTCAAGAGGCGATAGCGCTGGAGCTTGGTACAGCACGTTCAGAAGTTCCGTATCCCAGTGTTCACAGGGGTACCAGTCGTCTGCTACTCCAATGATGACTTGGCCGGTGCTGGCTGCTGCTGCTGCATTCCACCCCTTGACGGAGCCGTCGCGCGTGGAAATCGTGACGCGGCGCGGTTTCCAAGGGCTGATACGCCCGATACTCCAGTCCGCATTTTCTGGCATGCAGAGAATGTATTCGCAGCGCTTTGGATCGTCGCAGCGGTCGAACCATGCTTGCGCCGCATCCTGCCATCCATCAGGCGTTCGTGCTGTCGTGTGGCACAGCGAGAAAATCGGTTTCATTCTTTCACCCCTGTAATCAGAATATGCGCTCCGAGAATTCTTTCAAGACCTGAAAACAACCACGCGGGCATGACGTTAAACGGCCATGCCTTCACGTATCGGTACTCCAGATAATCCGCCACGCGGTACGGGAAGATATGACGGACGTACAACTCTTTGACCTTGAAACCAGCCGCTTCAATCAATCTGCGGGCTTCCTTGCGCGAGTACGTGTACACCACGGGGCAATCCGGCTGCGCTTCCGGTTGCTGATGCGTCAAGAACTTCCAACTGTACTTGTGGTACAGCATCACTTTCAGCGTGCCGCCGGGCTTCAGGAGTTCATAGGCTTTGCTCAACACCTTCTCGGGGTGCGGGGTGTGGTGCAACACGCCAAACGAGTAAACGAGGTCGCAGCACTGCGCCGCTGCCCACGGGAGCGCTTCCGCGTCTGCCCTGCAAACCGAAATGTTATCGAGGCCGAACAGATAGGCGCGCAGCTTCACCAATTCGACGGCGCTTTCTGTCAGATCGACGGCGGTAACTTGGGCACCTGCCCTTGCAAAGCTGATAGTGTCCGTTCCTAGCCCGCATCCGATTTCCACCACATAGCGCCCTCGCCACTTCTCGAACTGCGCGAACTCCGGTATATGCGGTTCAACAAAGTACTTCCGTTTCTCCACGTCATCGAAGTAGGCGCGCGTACCTACCCTCTCTGGGGAGTGCCGGATGTTGCAGGGCCGGGACTCCCAGTAGGAGCGGACGGATTCGATTGAGGCCGTCATGCCGGGACTCCATAGTTAACAGTACTGGCAACAGGACTTTTCCCGATTCGCTGCCTGGAAAGTGAGCGCATACTGGATTCAGATCGGCGATCACAGATCGCAGATTGTAGAGAAATCCCCCACTGGGGGAAGAAAGAAGGCCATAGGCCATGTCCCAGACGATCACCCGCACCCAGCGCCGCGCAATCCTCCGCTCGGCAGACCAATCCCAATCCAATATCTCCATCCAGATCATCCCCGGCGTAGCCGTTGCGCCGCGCACCGTAGGCCAGTCCTGGCACTACGAGACCCGCGGCGGGAGCATGATCTATCACCCCGGCGCCTACAGCAAGACTGGCTGGAGCAACATGGTGTACTGCCACTCCACCCGCCGCGTGATCGTGGGCGAGCAGTGGGTAGCCCAGGCGTAGCCGAGGTACGGATGGTCGGGCACTCGCAAGAGCGTCCCTCCACCCGCATCGCGGGAGAGGAGAAACACCATGCAAGCCACAGTATCGTACACGCTCACAGAGCAAGCCCAGCGCGCGCAGATGGCGGCCACAGGCCAGCCGGTAGCCCGCAAACAGACCATGACCATTGAGATCACCCCCGACGATCTGCCGCTGTGCAATGTCGCGGAAGACGGCACGCTGAGCGTGGACCCCCACCACTCCAATGCCGGCCCCCTGGTCTGCGCCGGGTGGTACGACAGCAACCCCATACAGGCCAACGTGTACGGCCCTGATATTTTGGCTGACATCCGCGCCGGCAAACAGATCATCGACGCGGCCAAAGCGGCACTGATCGAGACAGCCAATGCCTACGTCCTCGCGACGGAATCCGAGCGCAAGGAATCGCTGAGCGACGTGGTCAAGGTCCCTGCCACTCCCGAAATCAAGGCAATGCTCCCGGCCTTGCGTTACGCCGAGCACATCACGGACACGCAGGCTTACTCCTCCGCAGTCGGTGTCTATGTATCCGACTTGCGGCCCGAGGTGCAGGCTGTCCTCTCGGCTCGCTACGATGCCCACCAGGAGGCCAAGCGCGCCGCTTCTTCCGCCGCCATTGACGCGTGGATCGCTAATCCAGATCTGCGGCTCTCCCCCCGTTATGACGGGGCCGACATCACCATAGGCGATCTCACGGGCGTATACACGCCGGAAACCAGGGTCAAAATCGAGCACCGCTACAGGGACCTCTATGCTGAGATCGTGCGGCGGAATAAGTTGGACGAGGCCGCGAAGGCGGCACGGGATAAGGCCGTCGAAGACGCCAAGACGGTCGCTATCGAGGAGTTTGTCGCGACTTGCGGCGAGTCGATCCGGCAACAATATGACGATGGCCTGCTGTGCCGCAAAACCATTGTCACGATGCTTGCGGACGCTGCCCTCGCGACTCTCCCTTCCTCCTGCCCCGATAGCGTGGTGTGCCGGGATAGCGACTGCCCATGCGGAGACGGGGAGGTCGAGTGCATTCCCCCGCACGTCTACGAGGCGTGGAAACGCTTGACCGTACCCGAGGGTACCAAGGTCGAGTTCCACTGCGTGCGCAATTGCCGGGGCCTGGAGGATTACGAGGAGTGCGAGGAGCGAGCCGACCGAATGGAGTATCATGCCATCCTGACAGTGCCGCACGGGCCGTTTTCGTTTACTCGCAGGATCAAGTTGTAGTCTTCCGCTCGCACGGGAGGCCGTCGAAGCCTCCCGTGCGGGAAAGAAACTGCTATGCATATCCCCAAAGGTACGCCCAAAATCCCGCCCCGCACGAAGTCTCTCGTCGGCTGTCGGTTTGGCCGGCTGTTGGTCCGTTACTACGCCGGTACCGACAAGAGTGGAGGGTCCGTATGGTGCTGTCTCTGCGACTGCGGGACGGTGCTTCGAGTCCCTGGAAAGCGCCTGATCGGGAGCCTGGAGAGCCATGTTACTTGATCCCGTGCCGTTTCTTTACCGCGCTCCAACTGGAGGCGCTTTCGCCTGCTCGTGAGCGGGAGTAGTCCTTCGCGCCGCGTATCGGGTGGAACGTCCCGCCCGCATCAACAAAGCCTTCCGAGATGTTGCGGCGCATCGGGGTAAACGTGATTCCGCCCGTCTTACGGTTCTTCTTTACCAGCACGCCGGAGGCGCGTTTGAAAGCCGGGTTCTGCTTCCGCAAAAAGCGGGTGAGTGCAGCGCTAACGCGCTTCTCGGTCTTACGGACCTTGCGTTTTGATCCTCGTCTCATTTGTCAATCCCTTCTGCCTTGATATCGTACCCGCCGCCAGAAAAGGTCAGTTGCTCGTCTCGCACGGAGTAGATTACGTGCGGTTGTGGCTTCTCGAATTTGTGGACATAGATTGCCGTGCCGCCTTCGCTTCCCAGATGGTCTTTTGTGGTGTGGTACTCCACTGCTACGGCTTTCCCCAGCGTCTCCGTTTCATGCGGTTGACGGATTCCGAAGGCTTTCAGGTCTACGGCCTGATCGCCGCCCTCGATGAATAACTGATTCTTGGCTTCGTTGAAGGCTAGAACAGCGCCTTTGAAGCCTTGGAGCGTCATGTGATCGCCACCGCGCTCGGGTGCGATTTCGAGCTTCAAGAGCTTGCCTGCCCCTGCTAGATGCCGGTGGAAGTGTACCGACTTGCGCACCTCGATTGTTTCGTCGGGTTGCCTGCCGTGGAACTCTTCGTATGCTTCGGTTGCAGCCTGGGCGGGGTTGCCGCGCTTCTTGTTCGCTTTGCGCTTTCCTGCTTTTGCCACCCGTTGCAACTCTCTTGCTCCTTTGGCAGTTCTTTGCTTGGAGGCTGCGCACACTGCATTCGGATCGGATGCCCCACCACGTTTTGATACAGCGGAGACACAGCGGGCAAAGGAGCCTTTGCCGGGGTTGCCCTGGGCGATTTGAAAGCTGAGCTTTTGAATTTTGCGGTCTAACGCAAGAATGCGCTTCACGATAGGCTTGGCCGATTCGCTCAGCGTGTCGCGTCCCTTCAGTTGAGCGTACAGCCTCCGACGTTCTTCCTGCGCACGTTCGGCTTGTTCCCTGAGCGCCGGATTCATCCTGCTTGCCAGTTGTCTCACGGCTGCTTTCTCCTCTGCGCTAAGAGACTTGAAAGTCTTTTTCTTGGTCTGCGACTTCGTGATGGCGTCCAGGAGGTCGGTATCCTCTGAAGCCCTTGGCGTCTTCTTGTATGTGACGGCCCGCGTTTTCGGCATGTGTGCTGCGATTCCGCCGCGCGCTGGAACCGTGCTCGGTAGTTTGCTGTGGCCGAATCCGAAAAGGTTCTTGCGCCTGGCCGGGTTAGGGATCTCTCCCGGCCCTGCGATTTGCCGTAGGCTGTACTCGGACTGCTTGCCGGTCTTGTCGTATCGCTGTTTGATTAGCCGTTGGATCTTGTCGCGGGCGTGCATCCGGTCGCGTGCGCCGAAGTAGATCGTTCCGCGAACTAGCCCCGTGGTTTCTTCCGCTGCCCACCAGCCCTGGTCTTTCGGTGGCACCTTGTGCGGCCAACGGGTAAAGAAACCGGGGTTTTGCTGGCGTTTCACTGTTGGTACCTCTGGTACTTGCGAGAGTCTTCGGTCATGGTCCAGAATAAAGGCCATGCGCATGAGCACGTTCGTATTCGTTCATCACGCGGATTTAGGACGCCCTTGCTGGAAGCAAATGCGGCGGAGGCTGCGCCTGTTGGCTCGATGCGATATCGTCCACGATGCGATACCGGCGATGGGCTATTGTTCCTTCGATGGTTCACGCTTCGACACGGCTGAGCGGTGCTGTGTCGGCTTCGAGTTTGCCGACGATGCTTCAGCCCTCGCATTCCTTCGGAGGCTACGGCGAATCGCTGATGTGCGTGTGCAGATCGGAACCATGCAATTCCAAGGGCGCTGGGACCTTCCTTCCAGAACGCTAACAGCGTTATTAGATTCGGGGTCAAATTAACGACTCCTCCCGGATTCTGTTTGCGCTTCGCCATTAGATTAGCGATTCCTCACGCTCAAGCCGCGCCCGCTTCAGTGCCACATCTGCCTTGCGCTTCCGCGTGCTTGAAGCTCTTCGGCTGCTTGCAGAGATCTTGCGTTTCACGGTCATGGCATCCGAAATAAACGAGATGATCGTGTACCCCGCCACAATGGCGATGGCCCATTCTCCAAAGCCCCAGGTACTCAAATCGAACGGCGTATCGAACAGGCCAAGTCCGCGATTGCAGCCGCCGCATCCGCATTCAGGCATCTGGATCGCCAGCGCATCTTCAAGCCCTGGAGGTGGCGGGGGCAGCATGTTGAACTGATTTGCTATCTGATCGGGTAAGCAGCCGGAATAGGATACGATCATCGCCTTCTCTTGCCTCCAGACATGGACAGGACTATGCCGAGCACCAGGAGCCCGCCAACGGTGTAGATGCCCCAACATGGCAGCGGAATGGCCGTTCCGAAGAGGCTGCACGTGGAGGTGGCGGCCGCCGGGGAATTGCTGCTTGCCGGATACTGCACGGGGCCTTCAGTCGGGTCGCACTGAATCGGCCCCACGAATCCCGCTGGGACCGTGATTGAAGAACAGGCCGGAAGCACGTTGAGAATCGCGGTCGAAGGGTCGAAGCTCTGAAACGCGGAGCCGGTGCGCCAATCGGGTGAAAGCGTGATAGTGTCGCTGCTGTCGTCGCCTAGTCCGTAGTTCATCGCTTTGCTCCCATGAACACAAGAAAAAACCCGAGCGCTCCGAGGCCAACCGCCACATACAAAGCGGTATTGTCAGGCTGTGGCGCTGGCGGGTTTCCGGATGCGGCTGCGTTGGCTTGAGCCTGTTCCGGCGTGGTGTAACCAGGTGAACCAGCGTTGATTCCGGGGGTCCAACAGATCGGGTTAAAAATGTTCGTGAGGGAGTCGCAGTCAACGGTGTTCCCTGACGAATCGACCTTGTAGTAGCCGGGTCCGAACAGGTCTCCCACGCCCTGCATATAAAGGATACTACGCACTCTTGCGCCTCCGTTTCTTTGGAAGCCAGCCGATAGCCTGAAACGCTTCTGCGAGCGTTGCCCCGGTCGGAGTTAATCCTTGTGCATTGAGATAGCCCTCCAGAACTGGTGCCAGTGCGCTGTTGATTTGGCTGGGCAGCACCGACGAAGCCAGCGCCATGACGTTTACTCTGCCATCCGGCGAGACAACGGCCTGCACGGCTTCAGGCTTTGGTACAAACTGTTTGACCTTCGATTCCAGGTCGTAGCGCCGCCGCTTCGCCGGGTCCTTTAAAACTTCGTACGCCTCGTTTACGGCCCGCATCAGTTCCGCACCGCGGGGTGCAACGTCGGGATGCAGGCGTTTTGCCAGCTCGCGGTATGCGGCTTGGATCTCCGCGCCGGTTGCGCCCTTGGGCACTCCGAGAATGGCGTACAGGTCTTTCATAAGCCGCTCGATTCCGTTCCGAACAGAGAAGAACCGGGGAGCCAAGCCCATTTTGCCTTTACTGCTTGTGCTGCTGGACAGGGATATGAGCCTGGGTTCAGGTTGGCTTGTGAATCGCCAGGCAACGGCGTGCATGTAAGCAAAGCAGCTTGAACCTGTTTGCTGCCAGTCTGAAACGGCACGTACCATCCCACTGCAACGCCTGCGATTATAAGCAAGGGCTTCATGGCCGTAGTCTTTCCTGTCTGGCACGGCTCCATCGGTCTGGAGGCTTACAGCCTTCTTTGTTACCGCAAAGCGGACAGAAAATGGGGCGCACACGGCGTTGTAATCTTTGCCGCCATTCGTATCCGCAATTGAAGCACTTGTACTGCGGCCTTCCGGAGCGGTCTGTGCGTTTCGGGTTCAGACGCATGATTGCCCGTACAGGGATGCTCACCGCCGCCCTCCTGCCATCAGAAGTCCGAACCCCACAACTGCAACGCCGATGATGATCCACGTTGTAGTACTTATTCCCGCCGCGGGTCCTTGAGGCGTGCCGGGAGTCTGCGCCGCAACGTTCAGCAGCGTGTTGTAGATAGCGTTGAGTTCATTCGATGCGGTACCGCCGGGAGTCGCTACGGAGGCATTGCCGGAATCGTCGAGGCATTGGACCGGCCCTTGAATGCCGGTCATGTTCACAACATCGGAACAAAGTGGGGTATCGCCTAAGCCAAACATATTACATCACCGCATGGGGAAAGAATCCCGGCCTTGCGTTCCGAATGAAGTTTCCGAGCCCGCCAAATACCCCGAGCCCTGAGAGCCCGTACTGCGCAGTAAGAAGCGGGGCCATCTGCGCCCAGTATTGGGATGCGGTGATCGGCGTATTCATGTCGCTGAGCGTCGGAACGTTTGCAAGCGGCGTGCTGGGAACGGCTGTCCCGGTTGCAGTGCCATCCCAGACCCGATCCAGGTAGAAGTTCCAATGGTATGGAGATCCCGACATCGCATCGCTGCCGTCAGTTGGCGAAAAGTTGGTATCGCCGGCCGCGGCTGCTTTCAGCCGGGTATAGATTTGATCGAGGCTGTTGAACGTCGATACCGGAGGCGTTCCGCCACTGGGAGGCGAGGGAAGCAAGGGAAGCACGGCGGGGACGGGGTTGACATTGGGCGTTGGAATCAGTTGTGAAGGTTCGGAAGTCCCGGGCGTGCCCACTGTTGAAGTTGCGGGTGCTGCCGCCGTAGGCGTGGCGAAAAAGTATTCGTACACGAAGTAGGCCCCCACCGCAATAATTCCCCATGTGACGATCGAAGAATTGCCGCTATCTTTTGCCATATCGTTACATCTCCGTCCCGCTGCCTGGCGTTTGAATTGTAAGCCGCGATGGCGGGCTGCCAGGTTTCGCCAAGAGACTGATGCGATTTGCGAGCGCATTCGCCGCCGCGATCTTGGCCGCCGCCGCCGCCTGCGCCGCATCCGCCGCCGCTTGCTGTTGAGCTGCTTGGTCCGATGCCGCCTGGGCCGCCGCCGCTTGTTGCGCTGCCGCCGCAATGGCCGCTTGGGTTGCCGGGTCCTGATTCGCACCGGAAGAATTGACCACTACAGGCTGAGCGGGCGTAATCGCCGCGGCTGCCGCTGGTGCGGCTGAACTGAAATAGCCCTGGCTGTAGAGGTAGTACGCCACTACAGCCGCGCCGCCGATTATCAGAACTGTGGTCATGCCTGAATCTTGAGCCATCAGTTAGCCCCCTTACTCATGAAGTACAGCACCAGTCCCCCAACTCCAACCCAAGCCCACCAGGGGATTGAAGAAAGATCGAAGCCGGAGCTTGCAGCCGTCGCCGGCGCGGTTGCTCCCGGAGTTGCTGGGGTCGTACCTCCCGAATTCACGGGCGTTGCGCCGGCCGGCGTTTGCGCTGCCCAGCTCTGCGCCGGGATCGCGGAAACGTTCTGCGCGTCCGTGGGCGCCATCTGCGTTTGGTTCTGGTAGGGAGTCGCAACCGGGTTGAGAAACTGATCGAGGTTGCGGTACGAATTCACGTCGCCGCCGTACACTGGCTTGCCTGCCATCAGCACAGGCTCTGGCGCGTTCGGGATGAAGCCCGCCGCAACGGCCGCCGCCGCGTTTTGTTCGGCGTTCAGCGACGGGTCGTACACGTTCGACCACACGCTCCCGCCTGAATACGGGATCTGGGTGAGCGGGCTCACGCTGCCCAACAGGAACGATTGCGCATAGGGATTCCAGTAGCCTGCGCTCAGCGCTCCGTTCGACGGATTCAGCCCCAAACCGTGCATGCGAACGATTCTCATTTGAAAGCCATCCATGCGATCAGCAGCGCTGCACCGATCAAAACCGGCACCGCGTAAGAGGTGCTGATGCCCGCCGATTGCAGAGCGGACGTGATCCCGGTTGCGCTCGCAACGCTCGTGGCGGCGCTCTCCGCTTCACTGTCTGCCACCACGTCAGGGTCATTGGCAATGGGGTCGCGGTAACCGTTAAACCAGTTCCAACACGCTCCCGGTTGCGGTTCGCCAGGATACGCCAGCAGTGGAGAGGTTGTGGTTTGTTTCCACTGGCACGCTCCCGCTTGACGGTTTGCAATGCAGTTCTTTCCCGCGTTTCCTGTGGACGGGTTACCGCAATTGTTGGAGGAGGTCAAGGCCGCCCATACCTGATCGAAGTTTGCCAGTGCCGCCGATTGCGCCGTTTGAGACCTGGGGGCCGGAAGTGCGAAGTAGGCTGCGATATTCGTTTTGAGAAGCGCCTCGGCCTGATTCGCCCATTGGGAAGTTTCGATGCAAGTCTGCCCGCAGCCGCTGTTTTTGATGAGGTAGCCCGCGAGCATTGTGATTCCGGCAAGGGCCGCGCC
>Ga0187880_1003216_pt1 | contig 12541 bp, 11 predicted proteins | sample June2016WEW_19_4_FD_132998 | JGI IMG/M metagenome (GOLD analysis project Ga0187880, IMG submission 132998) | Peatland microbial communities from SPRUCE experiment site at the Marcell Experimental Forest, Minnesota, USA - June2016WEW_19_40 | ecosystem: Environmental > Terrestrial > Soil >...
CGCCCTCGTGCGCGCAGGTGCGAAGTTCCGAAAGGGGGTGTTGGTCGAGAACATCTCGAAGCAAGAGGAGGCCGCCGCGTGATCAGCGGGTCGGGCCGATCCACAACTTTTGACTATTCCTCCACAAGGCAGCAACAACTGCAGTAGCAATAGTCCTTTTCATTTTGATCTCCCTGCCTCCACCCTGTCGACTCCCAGGACCATCTTCAGCTTCCCGACCACATTTCTTGCTTGCATCAACACTCAGGCGTTGGTTGCGTCGTTGCAGGCTTGCTGACTGAGGCCACTGGCAGTGCAGTTCTGCCTATTGTGAGCACTCGCCACGCCTACGACGATCCAGACGACCATGAGGACGTTCCAGATCAGCACCACCCAACTCATCTTGCGCCAGTGCGGCCTGATCCCCATGTGACCCTCTTTTCCAAAGCTCGGGTCAGTCTGGATGCTACTTCGGGGTTGTGTTGCTCACAGGGTGCGCCCGTGGCTCGTTGGTCGGTTCGGCGAGTACTAGAAACACTCCCCCGCCGTTTGAGAGCGTCCTGAGCCGTTCTAGGGCTGCTCCGCTTGGGCAGGCTGGTCAGCGTGGGTCATCCCTGTGACGTTTACTCACCTACCTTTTCCAATCGACATCTGCTCATCGTGACTCCGAACTGCCCGATCTCGGTAATGCGCCCGATGACTGTGAGCTGCGTGTCAGGTACAAGAATCTCTAGCTGTTTCGCCCTACGCCGGGAGAACCATAGAGTCATGGACCTGATCGCCCCGCTATCTGGAACCCTAAGGGACACAAGCGTTGAGCCAAAGAGAAACACCGGTTTCGGACATCTCGAAGGGTTCCAGTCATCCGCATCCATCGGCGCAGGTACGGAGCAGTTAGTAGCGACGCCTGGACCGTGGTGCGCCCTTCGTGCAGCGACATCAAGTAAGCGGGAGTTATTTCAGGAGGGATCAGCTTGAGTTGTCTGCCTCCCGCCACGCCAAACAGCAACATGAGACCGAATAGGAGCAGCACCCCACCGAGCACTTCACCTGCGGGCGCCCACCACTGTGACGTATGTCCGTACAGAGCACGCTCTAAGGGCACGATGCCAATCACGAGCACAAGCCCCACGCCGATGAAGCCCCAGGCGTGGGTGGGTCGATCCTTGAGCCAGTTGCCTGCCACAGTTGGAGAATGATAGGCGCCTGTAGCTTGCTGACCTGGGATTCTGGGAGGTGGCGCCGCCGATTCCGCTACGGGGGGGGACACTACCCGGCGTTCTGCGGCCTCCTGAGCCGTTCTAGGGGGTGCTCACGGAACAACTCGAATGCCGTAGGTTGCAGTTTTGGTTGCAGTAACCACTTGCCGGGAGTTTGGTTGCAGCGGGAATGACTAGATCTATGCCTTACGCTGGTCTTTCTTTGGTGGGCCGTACAAGACTTGAACTTGTGACCTCTTGCGTGTCATGCAAGCGCGCTACCAGGCTGCGCCAACGGCCCTCCAGGGCGCGACGCTACCATCGGACGGCGCCCTTCTGGGCGTCGGAATCGCCAGGGTGGGACCACCGGAGCGCTGCCCGGAGATAGATTGCCGCCGTGCAGGCCATCGGCGAAACGGTGCGCCCGACACGCGGCGAGGTGATCACAAAGGCCCTCGGGTTCGTCGCTGTAGTCGGAGCGACGATCTTCGTCATCTGGCAGCTGCGACCAGGTCTCATATTCAGCCCGAACATGGATGTCGGCGGCGACAACGCCGGTCACATAGTGACGCCGTACTTCCTCATCCACGACCTGTTACCCCAGGGGCGCATCACGGGGTGGGACCCCCAGTGGTTCGAGGGCTTCCCGTTGTACGTCTTCTACTTCCCTCTTCCCGCTTTGTTCGTCGCCGCGTTCTCGCTCGTGTTCCCCTACGCCGTCGCCTTCAAGCTCGTCACCGTCCTCGGTCCGGTCACGCTGCCGGTGTCCGCCTGGGCCTTCGGGCGGCTGGCCGGGTTCAGGAGACCTATCCCGACACTGATGGCCATGGCCAGCTTGCCCTTCTTGTTCAACACCTCCTACACCATCGAAGGCGGGAACCTGACCTCGACGCTGGCAGGTGAGTTCTCGTTCTCTCTCGCGCTCACTTCGGGCCTGCTCTTCCTCGGTGTGTTCGCGTACGCGCTGCGAACCGGCCGGCTCCGTTGGCTTGCGGCCGCCCTGTACGGGGTGACGCTGCTGTGCCACGTCGTGCCGGCACTCGGCTATGCGGCCATCGCAGTCCTGCTCGCGCTCGCCCACTGGAACAGGAACACATGGCGAGTCCTCATCCCCGTCGGAGTGGTCGGCGGACTGCTGGCGGCGTTCTGGCTCGTCCCCTTCGGTGCCGACCTCGCCTACAGCTCATCCATGGGCTACACGAGAGTCACCGGCGTCTGGTCGAACATCTTCCCGCATGGCTACATCTGGATGATCGTTCCCGCGGGTCTGGGAATCCTGGTCGCGATCATCCTTCGCGACCGGACGCCGATCGCACTCAGCGTCGCGGTGGTCGCATCGGTTGCCGGATTCCAGTGGCTCCCGGCCGGTTTCGTCTACAACGGCAGGTGGTTGCCGTTCTACTTCCTGTTCACGGCGCTCCTCGCCGCCTACGGGATCGGAGAGCTGTTCCGACTGGGGGGCGCCTGGCTCCAGTACGACGTCTGGCAGGCGCCGGTCGCGATCGTGCTCGGCAGCATCGCCGGCGTGATCGGCGCGTTCGCCGCCGGAGGAATCGCGATCCCGGGCTTTCAACCCAGCACAAGTCAGATCGAAGTGCCCGGTTGGATCTCCTGGAACTACACCGGCTTCCAAGGCAAGTCGGGCTGGACCGTGTATCAGGGCATCGTGCGCATGCTCGACCAGGCAGGCCGAACCTACGGGTGCGGCCGGCTGCAGTACGAGTACATCACCGAGACCAACGACCCCTTCGGCTCCACGGAGGCGACGATGGCCCTTCCTTACTGGACCGACGGCTGCATGGACACGATCGACGGTGTGCTATTCGAGTCCTCGACCACGACGCCCTTCCACTTCCTCGATCAGGCCGAGTACTCCCTCCCGGGCGAGTCCTCGAATCCGGTCTCGTTCCTGAACTACCCCACCTTCGACTTGGCCGACGGGATCCGACACCTCCAATTCGCGGACGTTCGCTACTTCCTCGCGGTGTCACCACAGGTCGAGGCCGCAGCCAAGAGCGACTCGGGGCTCGTCGAGATCGCGTCGACTCGGGGCTTTCCCGGCACGATCAACCAGGTGGCGGTCAGCCATCCGCTCTGGATCCTCTACCTCATCAAAGGTTCACAGCTCGTGACGCCACTCGACCACCTTCCTGAGGTCGAATCTGGTGGTTCTGCAAAGAGCTGGCTCGACACCAATCTGGCCTGGTGGGAGGATGAGAGGTACTGGCCGGTCGAGCTCGCACAGAACGGTCCGCCCAACTGGCCCAGGGCTGCGGTCGGGACCCTTGTTCCCCCGTCACTGGGAATCCCGGTCAAGCCGACGACGGTCACACACGCCCGCATGACGAACTCGACGGTCAGTTTCGACGTCGGTCGGCTCGGCGCGCCGGTGCTCGTGAAGGTGCCCTACTTCCCCAACTGGCACGCCTCCGGCGCTCTCGGGCCCTACGAGGTCTCTCCGAATCTGATGGCGGTCGTCCCGACGGCTCATCATGTAACACTCACCTACGGCACGACGGGAGCCGATCAGCTCGGCAAGCTTGCCTCCCTCGCCGGAGTCGTCGGCCTGGGCATGCTCATGACGCTCCGCCCGCCTGTCATGGCACGGCAAGGTGGCACACCCGAGACGCCGGCTCCGCCTATGAGTGACGCGCCGGCGGGAGGCGTCCCTGCCGGCCTGGAGGATGAGCAGGACCAGTTCGCGACCGACGGCCAAGAACCGCCGGGCCAACCGGAGCCTGAGACCGCATTCGAAGATGAGCCCCCCCACGACCAGCATTGAGTGACCCCAGACTCCAGCTGATAGTGCGTATCCTCCCTCTACGTGCCCAAGGATCCGGCGATGCGCTCACTGGGGGGTCACCGGGCCGTTCACCACGCCACAAAGGGTCGCCGTTGGCCGAAGCGTGCGCTCATCGGGGTGGCGATCCTGCTCGTCGTTGTCCTGCTCGGCGGCGTCGGAGGCTTCTTCTACGTCAACGCCGTGCTCGGCTCCATCAAGCGGGTCCCCGTGGCGAGCATCACACCGGAGACCTCCGGCGCGCCGATCGACGTCCTTCTCGTGGGCTCCGACTCGCGGGCGTTCGTCGACACTCCAGGCGAGGCCTCGTCTTTCGGCAGCGCAGCCTCCCAGTCCGGACAACGGTCGGATGTGATCATCGTCGTGCGGCTCGTGCCTCGGACGCGCCAGATCGAGATGCTCTCCATCCCACGGGACACCTACGTACCGATCCCGCGCACCGGCGGCTCTAATAGGGTCAACGCGGCATTCAACTCCGGCCCGAGCCTTCTCGTCGAGACGATCCAGCAGGACTTCGGGATCCCGATCAACCACGTGGTGGTTGCGAACTTCCCGGGCTTCGAAGGCATGGTGAACGCCCTCGGCGGCATCTCCCTCGACTTCCCGTACCCGGTTCGCGACCTTGACTCCGGCCTCAACGTGACGACGGTGGGATGCCAGACCGTGAACGGGAGCACGGCGCTGGCGCTCGTGCGCAGCCGACACCTCTACTACTTCAAGGGGGGGAGCTGGAACTACGACGGCATGAGCGACTGGAGCAGGATCCAGCGCCAGCAGGCCTTCTTCCATGCCGTGATCAACAAGGCGAACGGTGAGTTCCCCAACCTTTTCGCGATCAACGACTTCCTGCATGCGACTGCTGACGACCTGCAGGTGGACTCGGGATTCTCCAGCCGCGAGATGATCTCTCTCGGAATGCATTTCCGGGGAATCGACTCGGCCAGCCTCGCGACTGAAGTCCTGCCGACCTACGGCGCCGTCGTCGACGGCAGCGACGTGCTCATGACGGCACAGCCCTATGCGCAGCAGATGATCTCGAGCTTCCTCGCTTTCGGCTCGAGCGCGACGAGCGGGGTCAGCACGACGACGTTGGCGCCCAGCGTCGCCACGACGACGCCCGAGAGCCAGGTCGTCTTCGACAACCCCAAGGACCTGCCCGAGCCCTGGAACCCGAAGCCCTGCTGACAGTCGGCGAGCCCCGCTTCAGGGCGCAGGAACTCAGCTCCCTATCCGCTCCACCTCGAGGCCGAAGACCTGGCCTAAGAGCCCAAGACCCGCGAGGTCGTGGCCCGTGCACAGCACCGAGTGGTGGGAGGGCAGCCGCTCCATGAGGGCGTGGCCGACGGGCACCCTGATCACCGCGCCATTGAGGCAGTCCGAGCCGGGGAAGCCCGCATAGCCGGTGAGCTCACCTTCCACAACCGACAAGGTGTCGAACGTGGGTCCCAGCTTGACCAGGGTGAGCGCACCGACGGGGAGACGGGCATCGATGGCGGTGGCATTCTCGTCCACTATCGCGAGCGCTCTCGGGCGCAGCTTCCACTCGACGGCGAACCGCCGGGGCAGGACGCCAAGGTAGCCGCAGTGAGCCGCAAGGACGTGGTTGGCGGGGTCGTCGACTTCGGGGAAGGCCGGGATGCGCTCGTGGTGCAGCGCTGCCTGGCCCATGAGGAAGGGGTAGAGGTTGGTCATCATCACCGGGACGTCCAGGGAACGGTGCACGATGAACTTCGTGAGCATGGAGACGGTGTCCGCCTCGCAGCCCCAGATCAACTCCCGTTCGGAATACAGCAGATCCCAGGCCAGACACGGGGTGGTGTCCGAGGAGGCCGACTCGTTCAGGCAGTTGATCCCGACCGCCAGGACTCCGTGCTCGCTGTCGAGGTCTTCGCGGACCGCCCGGTAGAGCTTGAGCGCGCTCAGAGTTGCCCGGTCGTCCACGCCGTCGAGCGGGACCTCGTGACGCAGACGCGCCCATTCTGCCGCCGCCTCGGAGTCCGGTATGGCCCTGGCCCGCGCCCCCAGGTCCTTGAAGCTCCTCTTCTCGATGCGAAGTCCGAACTTGTCGCCGATGCGCTGCGAGCACTCCTCCTCCCACCAGTAAAAACGCCTGAAGATGCCCGGCTGAAACCCGGCCTCCCCGGGATGGTCCTGGTAGACGAGGAATCGGCCTTCTCGCAGTTGCCGCTTGACAGCAAGGGCGCGACAGGCCGTCTTCGCCGCGCTGAGGGAGTACGGCGCCATTACCGCCACACCCTCCGCCCGCAGGTAGCTGATGATCTCCCAGTCCCACATCGCCATCGTGCCGAACTCCGAGGTGAGCACCAGGATCGGCAGGCCGAGTCTGCGGAACTCCCCTAGACGCCTGTAGGCCTCCCCCACCATCTGTGGGAAGATCACCCCGTCGGCGTCGGGCAGCTGCGCCCCTAGCGGGAGCGGGTCGACGAGCTCTACCTCGTCGGCGAACAGCTCGCGCAGCCGACGGGTTTGGCCAACAAAATCGGGATCGTCGTGTGCAACAAGGTATAGGGGTATCAGACGTGCTTTCACCATCCCCATCGCCTCAACTCCGGTGTCTGATGAGGGTCTCGAGGAACTTACGGCTCCGCTCGGCTTGGTCGATGGTGCCGCATTCCACGCTCAGCGTCAGCTCCCGATCGAGCGGGTCGAGGATGTGGAGGACGCGCTCCCAGTCGACCACTCCCTCACCGCACGCGCAGCCGACAGGGGTACCTGTCACCTTGCCCCGCGAGCTCTCGCTTCGCTCGAACGAGATGTCCTTGGCGTGGACATGGAAGACCCGTTCGGCCACGCGCTCGAGGCCCTCGTAAGGATCCTCCGCGCCTGCGATGTAAGCGTTGCCCGTGTCCCAGTTCACTTGGATCCACGGCGACTTCACCAGCTCGACGATGCGCAGCAGGCCTTCGGACGTCTTGGTGTAGATGCCGTGCGGCTCGATGCACAAGTAGACCCCGTGCCGGGTCGCCACCATTGCTGCTTTCTCCAGGCTGTAGCGCATGACCTCGTGGGCATGGGCGTCGTCCATCCAGTCGGGCTTCACCATCTCGTCGCTGTTGACGAAACCGGCGCCGACCGCGTCGGCCAGGACGATGGCGCGGGTCAGTCTCGGCACCGCCGCCTCGGGCTTCATCAGCGGACTGTGCCCGCTGATGCTGGACACGCGCACGCCGTGGCGGTCACAGATCTCGCGCATCAGCAGCGGGTCTTCCTCCATCGAGAACGAGTGGAAATAATGCACCTCGCTCAGAAGCTCCCAGCCCGTATGCACCATCGGCTCGACCCACTCGTAGCCGATTTCCGCCGCGATCTCGATGCCCTCTTCGAAACCCTTGTCAGCACTGCGGACGAACTCCATGTTCGCCGCGATCCGATAACTAGCCACTGGTCCTCCTCGCTAGTAAGAGGGAGCCCTCCGGAGGAGCGCCTCCATGTTGGTCCGCCTCGACAACGGCGGCTTGGTCATTGTGGTGGGCAGAAGGCCGCTCATGGACTTGCTCACGGTGGCCGGGCTGATGAACAGGTGCCAACCGACCGCTTGACTCACACTTGCCGAGCAACCGATGCTGCCGCAGCCTAGTCTTGCTGAATTGTCGGGCCAGATGAAGCCTTCTCACGGGCGTTGCCGGCATCTAACAGAGCGGTCGCAGGACCTGGCTGACGTAGCGCCCCAACTGCGCAGCTACTCCGTCCGGATCTTGTTGAGCCAATTCGGACTCGTCCTCGAGCACGAACCAGCCTTGGTAACCGGTCTTTTGCAACAGTTCCGCCACTGGGGTGACTGGGACCACGCCCGTGCCGATCAGGACCCACCGCCCGTGGTCGTCCATGTCCTTGGCATGCACATGGTTGACCCGCTCCCGGTACTGCTGCACGACAGCAAGCGGGTCCATACCGCCGCGGGCCACGTGGCCGAGGTCCGGGGTGAAGCCGACAAAGTCCGGTAGACCGTTGAGCAGGATCTCGTAGTCCTCGCTAGTGCGGAACAGCGATCCCTCGGGAGAATTCGGGTGGAACGTGGTGCGGACGCCAGCGTCCTCGGCCCGTGCGCCGACGTCCCGGACGCAGCTGAGGAGCCGTCGTTGCCGCTCTCTCAAGTCCTTGCGGTCCTTGCCCGGGATCTGGCAGAGCACAAGTAACGCCCCGTCGAAACTCTTTGTAAGAGCAATAGCGGCGTCGGCTGACACACGCTCCGAGGGTGTCTCGTGCTCACTTGTCCAATCCTCGACCAAAGTCAGTGCGGCCAGCTCGAGGTTATTGGGCTCGAGCGCACCGCGTAGGCGCTCAGCTGTTGCAAACTCGCCCAACATGATGACCTCGAGCTCTAGTCCGCTGAACCCCGCGTGACCAACCACCTCGGAAATATGGTCGATTCTCCCCTGGTACAGCGGCAAGGACATCTGCCAGGCATAAGTCTGGCAGCCAATACGCATCATCTCTAAACCGTCCTCTCACTTCGGACAGGCTTGCTGCCTTCTGCAACGCGCTCGACCGACTGATGCCGTTCGTCCAGCCACGCGGATGTGAGGTCATTGAAGGCCTCCAAGTGTTCCCAATGGTGGGCATGACCGCCGGGAAATATCTCCAGCTGAGAGCCTCGGATCGAACTGTGGACCTGTTCTGCATGGCCCAGGACCGTAAAGCAGTCCTCGCGCCCTGCCGTTACCAACGTGGGCGCGTCGATGTCGGAGAGCCGACGCAGCGTGTCGTGGCTCATGCAGGCGGCGCTCTGTGCTGCGAAGGCATGGTCCGGGACAGGCACCGCGGCGATCACTTGGCGAGCGTCCTGAAGTTCTTGCAGGTGAGCCGAAACGTACGAGGAGCTCCAGATCCTCAACTGGAGCATTTGCGCGAACTCCGCGGATCCGAGCACCTCGTGCGCCACGCGTAGGTGGTCAAAGACCTCTGACAGGTACCCATCGCAACGAGCCCAGGTCGAGACTAGGACAAGGCGACGGACGAGTGACCGGTGCCGCAAGGCGAGTTCCTGTGCGATTGCGCCACCCATCGAGATCCCGACAACGGCCACCGGTGTCTCGGCAACCGCCTCGACCACTCTTGCGCAGTCGTCTGCCATCTGCTCGGTCGAGTACGGTCCTGTCGGCTTGCCTGACCGACCAACACCCCGGTTATCTACCAGGATGCAACGAAACCGCTCCGAATAGACCGACACGTGGTCCTGCCAGGCGGAAACGTCGGCGCCAAGCCCCATCACGAGGAGCAACGGACGCCCCTGCCCGACAAGGCGGTAGGAAATCGCGCACCCGTCAGATAGCACCTCATACGTCGGCAGAGCCGCTACGTCAACCGTCACCCTAAAACCAGCTTCTCGGTTGGACTCGCCGGGCCCCAGCTCCGCACGACTGCAAGCGATTCAGCGGCCTTCACGTCCGCGCCATCGCAATAACAAAGGTCGACGCACCACCAGTTGAGCCGATCGGCAATCGGGCTGAGAGCTTCCAACAGAGCGACGAAATCCACCTGCCCCTGACCGAGAGGCGTATGTACGCTGGTGTGTTCGTCGTGCAGAAAGCCGTCGGCGTCGGCCAGGTGCAAATGCCGGATAAAGGGCAACAGGCGAGTAGCGTAGGCGGCGACGCTGTCCATCAGCTCCGGGGAAGCTCCCTGCCGCGCACCGCACACGCCGCCGGTATAGGCGTGCGACGAATCGAACAATACGCCGAAGTTCGAATGGTCGATCTCCTTCGCCAGGCGCTCGACCTCGCTCGGACGGTTCAGCCAAAAGCCTGGTTCGAACTCCCAGATAAGGGTCACGTCCGATCTGCGGCACCGTTCCGACGCTTCCGACCATGATGCACGCAGCTGATGGAAGCAACGCTCGTACTCCTCCGGGCTCATTTCTTGCGGCGGCATGACCGTGTCGACACGAAGTGCTCTAATCTCCAGGTTCTCGCAAAATTCCCTGGCCTTGTCTATCTCGACAACATAAGCCTCGGTGGGGACTCTTGCAGGTGGCACGTGATGAAAGTTGGGCGCGTAAGCCGAAATACCAAGATCGTGCTTGCTTAGCTGAACCTTGAGCTCTTTCGTGCCCCTACCGCCGATGAAATCATCGTAATGAGGGTGCGGCCGAAAGCCATTGATCTCCACCCCATCATAACCGACCTTCGCAGCGAAATCACAGACACGTTCGAAAGACCACGGGTCGTTCTCGTAGGGACCGAAAGCGAAAGCCCAGCTTCCAATAGACACCTGAGGTACTGCCGGTAAGGGCCCCGATTGCGGACCGGATCTGGGACTCGAGACTCTCATCGCACCCCACTCCTTCTGTAACGACACGTTTGTGACATGGGAGCTCTCATGCCACTGAGATTTCTTCAGGAAGTCACTGCGGCATAACCAAGGAACCAGGGCAGACGCTGGAGCTTGCAGCTGCTGACGAGGTGACGGCGGTTATCAATATGACTGAGGTCATGATTGGTATGCGCGAACGAAGGCATGACCGTCGCGGGCAAGAGCGTCCATCGATGGAGCTACCGGCCGCCAGAGCGACACAGCCCGAGCTATCTCAGCGACGGTAGGCAGGAAGGACTCGATCACGACGGAGCCGTTGTAGTCAACAGCATCAAGAGCTCTGAAGACCTCGTCCCACGGCACGTGACCGCTGCCTGGCGTGCCCCGGTCGTTCTCTGCCACCTGCATGTGGAACAGCCTGTCTCCTGCCCCGGTGATTGCTCCTGTGAAGCTCTTCTCCTCGATGTTCATGTGGAAGGTGTCCAGGAGGAGCCCGACGTTCGCCCGTCCGATCTTGTCGCACAGGTCAAGGCCTTGTTCGACGGTGTTCACGAGGTCTGTTTCGAACCGGTTCAAGGGTTCGATCGCCAAACGGATCCCTCGCTCTCCGGCGTAGTCAGCCGCCTGGCGCAGACTTTCCACGGCCCAGGTGCGCTGTTGTTCACGTTGCTCTGGGGCCAGCAACCGAGCCTTGCCTGTGGCGGAGTACATCGGCCCCGCGACATGGGGCGACCCCACATCCGCTGCGAGGTCAATGCACCCTTTGAGGTAGCGCACTCCTTGCGCTCTCTTGTCTGGCTCCTCGTGCGACACATCTCGGTCCGGCCCGAACGCACCGCATACCGATATCTGCAACCCGGTGCCGTTCGCGGCTTCAATGAGGGCCTCAGCGCTGAGTTGCGCCGGATCCTCGACGCACACTTCGAAGACATCGAAGCCGATTTCACGTGCGTACTTGAAGAACTGCGTGTCGTTGTCGTTGAAAGGCGAGGCCAGCACGAAGCTGCTAATGCCAATGAGGCGCGATGTCATTGCCGGACCACCGATCGGGCCCGATGAACGGGACCGGGAGCGAGGGCGACGGGCTCGCCGTCGGCTAGCCAAGCGACGGCGTCTTGCAAGATCCTCTTCAAGGGATTCCGTGACCTGAGCGACACATCAGACACTTCCTTCTCATGACTCGTTCCTCTCATCCAACGGCGGTGGGCTGGGCGGCCCGACGGTAGAGCTCAACCGTGGTTGCCACGCCCTCGGCAAGCGGCGTCACGGGCATCTCGAACCAGGGCTCGGGAAGCCGCGAAGCAAACGGCAGCGCTACATCGTCGAACGTGACTCGCGCGCCAGGAACGGCGTCCCCGATCGCCGCCACAATCTCCTCTATTGACACATCGGGCCCGCCCATGTTGTACACCTCGGCTCCCGTGGCGGGTCGCCTGGCGGCATCGATGAAAGCCCGGGCCGCATCGGCGCCGTACTGCAGCTGTGTGCTCCCTCCGAAGGGGATGTTGAAGGGCTCGCCCCGCGCCGCCGCGGCCATCGCCTGAGTTGGCGCCGCGGTCGTACCACAATCGCGCCCACCTCCGTACACGACGAGCGGCCGGAGACCGACGCTAGCCACCTGGCTCTCCTGCCAGTAGAGCCGCGCTGAGCCTTCGTTCGCGATCTTGTAGACCCCATAGATGGTCGTTGGCGTAAACGTCTCGCCGGCGGCGTCGTACACGGCCGCAGAGCTCGCGTAGGCGATCGGTGCCCTCAGGCCGTGGCGCCGGGCCGCCTCGAACAGGTTCGTAGTGCCGGCGACGTTGACCTCGGCGCCTTGGGCCGGGTCCGCCTTGCAAAACGGTGCCTGGAGCGCGGCGAGGTGAACGACATGAGTAACCGCGTGCTCTGCGAGAACGCGCTCTAGCCCGCCGAGGTCTCTGATGTCGACGTCGACGGCGCGGGCCGGCTTGAGCCCACCGCCGCCGATCAGGCGAAGCCGGTCGTTGGCGGTGCCACGGTCGAGCGCCACGACCTCGGCTCCCTCCTTGACCAGGGTGAGAACAGTCCAGGCCCCGATGCACCCCGAAGCTCCGGTGACGAGCCATGTTTCCTGAGGGCTGCTCATGTTTGTCTCCTTCCAGATCGATATGGGCTACCGCCGGACGCGGGCGTCGCCGCCAGCGGCAAGCCTTTCAACCTCGGCAAGCGTCGCCATGGACGTGTCGCCCGGCGTGGTCATGGCGAGGGCGCCGTGAGCGATGCCGTAGGCGAGCGCATCGTCAACGCCCATGCCCGACAGAACCCCGTA
>Ga0187880_1003218_pt1 | contig 12537 bp, 7 predicted proteins | sample June2016WEW_19_4_FD_132998 | JGI IMG/M metagenome (GOLD analysis project Ga0187880, IMG submission 132998) | Peatland microbial communities from SPRUCE experiment site at the Marcell Experimental Forest, Minnesota, USA - June2016WEW_19_40 | ecosystem: Environmental > Terrestrial > Soil > Wetlands...
AAGCCGCGTTCAAAACAGGGCGGTTACCGCAGCGGTGAACCGCTGCGCCACCCAAAATCAAGTACCGACTTCCAAATAATACAAGAAAAAGGGCCACGCTGTAAATCAGCGTGGCCCAATGGAAACCACAAGAGTTGAGAATTGTTATTTCTTCTTAAACTGCCCGATTGGGCCAGCGGAAGTCCCGCGTGCTTTCGAGCCATCATGAGCGCTCGGAAGGGCGCACATCAGCCATCCGTAGTTGTCGCCGAACACGAACTCGCTGTAGCTGGCAATGCCGATCCATCCATACTTGCCTTGTGGATAGCCGGTATGCTTGTTCAGCTTGGCGCACTTCAGAGCGGTGAACACGGTCCACTGATAGCCCGTGTAGTACTGGGACTCGGCGTCATAAATGTTGTCGCCGTAAACAACGCCAGAGCCAGTTACCGGCAAACCATAGGCTTTGGTGGCTGCGATGAATCCGCCGCCGGTGCCATTGTAGCCGATGTCGCAGGCGCTGAGGTTGTCAGTGACGCCGTAGGCGCCGGTGACTTCGTAATTGAGGGTCAGCTGTTCAAAGTTGCAATACAGGTAGCCGTAAGTCGCCGACCCGAAGCCGAAGCTTTGCGCAGAGGCAAAACTGCAGGCCAGGGCGAGAAGAGTGATTACCAACAAGCTTTTCAGTTTCAAAGGAGTTCCTCCTGGAAGTTTTTGTTCACAATTGTGAGATTGTAAAGTTGAATCTTCAGTGCGGTTTCTACCTGGGGAATTGTAGTCGCCTAGCACTGACATTCGGAAGCTTAGCCTGTTCCTACGGGTTGTCAAGCTTATAATCGCGGTTTCACAAAAAATTCTTGCGGAAAGCGAAAGACTTTGCACAGTTGCGGCAAGAGTTGCGCAAAGGTCGTGATAAAAGCGCGGCAAAGGCCGCCGAAGCCGCTCGGTATGCGCGTTTTCGCGCAACATCACAGAGGGCTGTGAGCAGGAAATAACCGGGACCGGCATCTATAATCAGTGCTAATATGAGCTGGGATACGGGTGGCCAGCAAGACGGCCACGAGCACACGGGGATGGGGGTTCGGATGGCGGGTACCGGGAAGTGGCTGGTGTCGATTTGGTTGGGACTTTTGTTGGCGCTGCCCTCCGCCTCGGCCCAGACCTCGAGCGGGCAATCGGGGAGCGGGCAATCGAGCGGGCACAAGGCACGTCATCATAATCATAAGGCGCAGCAGCAGGTTGTGCTGCCGCCCGCGCCCACAGGTCCGCTGCCTCAGGTTCCTCTGGACCAGCTTCCGGCCGCGCCTCCGCAGGTGGATTATCGGGATGGCCGCCTGACGATTGTGGCCGAGAACTCGACGTTGGGAGACATTCTGCGCGAAGTGCGCAAGCAGACCGGCGCGTCGATTGAGTTTCCGCCGAGCGCTAACGAACGCGTGGTCGCCAAGCTCGGCCCGGCACCGGCACGCGACGTCCTGGCGACGCTGCTGGATGGCAGTTCCTTCAACTACGTGCTGGTGGGTTCAGTCACCGATCCAAGGGCGCTGGCGAGTGTAACGATCACCAGCAGGACCGGCAGCGGGGAAGCGCAAACGGTCGCAGTCGTTGACCAGCCCAGCCCTGCGTATACGCCGCCGGATCGCGCCGCACTCGGGCCGGGCATGCCGCAGCCGCCGGGTAGATTTTTTCCTGGGGGCCGGATGATGCCTCCGCAGCCGGGGACGCCCCCGGCGGTGAGTCCGCAGGCGGCAGACGATGACGATAGTGCCGACGCTGATCAGGAAGATGCGGAAAACCAGGGCCAGACCGCGCCCACGCCCACGCCGCCGCCCGACAACGGACTAGGACTGCAGCACGGCGCGGACGCGATGCAGCAGAACCTGCAGAAGATCCAGCAGATGAGACAGCAGCAGGGTCAGACGCCGCAGAGTGCCCCTCCTCCTTCAAACTAGAAGGCGCGATTGCAGCGGGGCGGTTCATTGTTTAGGTTGTTCCTTCCAACAGGCGGTTAGAAGTTGGGCGGCTAGAAGTTAACCCTTAATCCGAACTCAATTTGCCGCGGAGCCCCGTTCGCGTACGTGCCCGAACCGGGCAGAACGCGGTCCAGTCGCGAGGTGCAATAGGTGGTTGAGTTGCCGCAGTATCCTGCCGAACTGGCGTTGTTCAGGGCATTGCCGGGCGCGCCATCCATGACACCGCTCAACTGGTTCCCCGGTCCGCCGAAGTTGGCCCAATTGAAAATGTTGAATATGGAAACGTTCGGTTCGAGCTTAACCCGCTCCCCAACCTGAAATGGCCGGCTCAGTCGCAGATCCATCGTCTTCAGCCAGGGCGCTTCCGCGTAATGATCCGACGGTATGCCTTGAATCAGAGGCGCATAGGCGCCCAGCTGTTGCAGTTGATTGGCGCGGAACAAACCGCTATTCACCAGCGTCACACCCGCCGGCGTCAACTTTCCGGCAGCGTTGCTGTTGTAGTACGCGATGGCCCTGGTGACATTGGTGGTTGAGTATTTTCCCGTGCTGCCAATAAACGTTCCCGGCAAAAGGTCGCCCACCGTGCCATCGCCGGTAATGTCGCTGCGGAAGATTTCCCCGGCCACTCCGCCTCCGTCCTGCTGTGGAACGTAAGCGCTGAGTGGAAGTGGCGACGCCAGATGCGCGATCATGGAAAGCCGCACCGCGTGTGGTAAATCTGCCGTTGGCATGAACGTAAGCTGGTGCGTCCGGTCGAGCCCTGCGTCTCCCCAATATCCCCGGTGCGCACTTCTGAAGTTTTCCGCGACGTTCAGCAGCGAATAATCTCCACCACTGCCATTCGGCTCGGCGATGTTGGTGCGATAGCGCGAGAGCGTGTAAGACATCGCGACTTCGAGCCGTTGCAGGCGCCGCAACGGGTTGGTCCCGGTGATTCCGTGGTATTGCAGGTGCACACCTGTGTACTTTGAGCGGCCTCCGGGAAAGTACATAACGTTCGAGCCCACCGCTGGATTGACTCCGCCGAACGCCGCTTGCTGCTTGCCTAACACAGAGCAGGGAAATGGTCCGCAGAACGCATTCGACGAATCGAGGCCATGGCGCGCGAAATCCGTGATGCTTGCGGTGGGCACGTTGGCCAAGTAGCAATCCACGGCTGCTTGGGAACTGGCGTTGTTGAAGGTCGCGGGCGGGCATCCCGCCGACTTGGGATTCGCCAACAAGGTGGCATTGATCGCCGACAACTCCGCCGCATAGTTATTTTGGTTGGGGTTGGAATTGTCGCCGTCGTTCAGGAGGTTCGCGTCTCCCACATGATTGGTGTCAAGGCCGAGCGGAAATTGGGTGCCGAGCTCGCGCAAGTAGTCGGCGGAGAACATGCCGCGCTCTCCGATCTGGTGCTGAATTCCACCGGACATCTTCACGATTCGCGGGGTCTTGAAACCGGGCGCGAGCATGCCTCCAAAATTCGCAATGCTGTTGGCCAGCGAGTAGACGTTGGGGCCGCCGGTGACCGCCGACTGCGCCGCCAGGAACTGCGACTGCAGATCCTGAATTGCCGTGGAAACAGTGCCGATGGGCTGTCCGCAAATCTGCGTGGCGATATCGAGCGTTTGCCCGGGAGAAGTCGTCACCGAACTCACCACCGATCCGTCCGGAAACAGCACCGCTCCCGTCGGACACAGGGTCAGGCTGCGGTTGTATTGACCGTTCGACAAGCGGTTGATGCGATCCTGATACGCATTCTGCAACAGGAAATTGTCAAAGAACATCCCGCCGCTGGCCCGCACCACGGTCTTCCCATTGTGTCCCGGATCCCATGCCACACCCGCCTGCGGGGCGAAATTGTGATCGGGTTCGGTTACCTGCCTGCCGAGGGACTGAGCCACGCCCACGGTTTGCAGCGAAAGCAGATCGAATTGATCGAGAATATAGCCAATGGTGCAGGGGGGAGTGTGCACGATGGTCGTGTTGATCGCGGAACAGGGCACCGGCGGCAAGTCGCCGTTGGTGCGCCCGGTGTCGAACACATAATTCACGCCCAGGTTGACGTTCACGTTGGGAATCACGTTGATGGTGTCGCCGAAGTAGCCCTCGAAGCGGGTGTCGTAGTGACCGCCGGTCGAGCGGTTGAAGGCGGGGTTCTCGCTGAAATTCCCGAGGCCATTGAAAATCGTGACCGTGCCCACGGGATAGTTCAGAGGATTGTCGGCCGCTCCGCGCGGGTCGCCGGAGTAAAGCGGAAGAAGGGTTGGGGTGCTGTTGATGGCATTGATCACGGCGAGTCCGTCCGAACTGGTCACGGACGGACCATAATTTCCGGGCGCGTAGAAATCTCCCTGCGTGATGCGATGAACCGCTCCCCCGAAACGGATCGCGTGCTTCACCTTGTAAATGGTGCGGCTGTCGTAGCGCCCGAAAAGGTCGCGCTGAATGGTCTGCCGCGGACCCAATACGCTCGGGCCCAGGGCAAACGATCCGATCTGCATGTGGAAAGGCGCGGCTCCTAGAATCGTCGAATCGCCCAGCGCCGGATTGATCGCGTTCACCATCTTCTGATAGCCGAAGCGGGCGCTATTCACGTAGCGTCCCCGGTTCCAATCCAGCCCGAGTACGACCGCCGGAATATTCAGTTGATTGCGAAAATTCGACAGGCTATCGGAAGGGCCGATCTCATTCGCGTTGTCGTAGCTGAAGCGGGCAAAGCCCTTCATGTCGTCGCTGAAGTTGTAATCCAAGCGCGCCGTCAACATGTTCTCGCGAAAATAAGCGCTCTGCAGGCCGGTCTGGTTGAAAGCGCCGGAAGAAGCTTCGGACGCGGTTGGCAAAATCAAATCCGCGGTTGACATCGGCAGGAAACCATCCTGCTTGGTACGTTCTCCACCGACGAAGAGAAACGCCTTATCGTTGATCACCGCGCCGCCGGCCCCAAATCCATACTGTTGCCGGCTGTAATCGTCGGGTCCAGAGGGAAAACCGGCCAGGCCGAGGGTCTGGTCGCGCAGATTTCCAAACAGATTGCCGTGCCATTCGTCTCCACCGGAGCGGGTGGTGACCCGCACCACACCGGTGGCGTTCAGCGACTGAAACAATTCCGGCGTGGCGCGCGAGACGATCACTTCGCGCACCGCCTCGGCTGGCAGGTTCAGTTCGGCTGCACCCTTGGTCTCATCCATCACCTCGACTTCATCCATGTCGTAGTGCGTGGTTCGCGCCAGTTGGCTGTCGATTGAGAGTGATTGGATTGCGCTCTTGCCGGGATTAAGAATGGTTCCATCCACCGCCTGCACTCCCGGCTCAAGCTCCCCAGCAGTGAGATAGTTCCGCCCGTTAATCGGCAGCTTGTCGGGAGCGTCGCCGGTGAAGGTACTCTCGAGGCGCACCGGGCCGGGATTGATCCATTCCAGCTTGAAATCGGCGGTGGCGGCCGCGCCCAACACCACGGTCACGTTGCTTTCGACGGGCTGCATGTCGCGGCCCTCTACGCGCACCACGTAAGCGCCGGGCGGCACCTGCTCGGTAACGTACTTGCCGTCCTTGTCCGAGCGGGTAACGCCCCTGGTGTCGGCCGCCTGCGAGCTGTACAAAACTCGCGCGCCCTCGACGGGGGTGCCGGTGTCATCCCGCACCGTGCCCTGAATGGTGCCGGTGGTGGGGTTTTCGGTGGTCTCGGCTTCGTTCTGCCCCCACAACGAAACCGTGAGCGCGACAACAACGAGTAATAGGCGAATAAGCAGGGAACGACAAACACGCAAGCCCGAGCAATCGAACAAAGTGACTCTCCTGGGGCAGAACCTCAAGTAGAACCTGGAAGCGATTCCGCGTCTAAGGGTCTTAAAGTTTCGACAGCAATGGAATGGAACAGTTTACTAGATGCGCCCACTTCCCCGGCGCGATGTACGCGTTTTGGTCTTGTCTTAAGTGTTTAAGACACTACCCGCGTTTTTACCTTAGGAGCGAACGGGGGCAAGCGCTCTCTCGTGTGGAGACGGGGCTTGCCCCTCTCATTCTGTGGCGGAGACGCGGCAAGCCGCGTCTCTACTTGAAATCGGACAGCCCCTCAGAACGTGCCCTTGCGCGTGTAGTAGCCGGCGCGATAATGCGACTGAAAAGGACCGCCCGCCGGCGCGTTCGTCAGGTCCACCCGCAGTTGACGGAATTCCGAATTCGAATGGCGCTCGGAAGGATAGTAGGCCAGCAAATATTGGGTTCGGAGTTCGTCGCTGATCTGGCGGAAGGCGTCGTCCAGTTGCGCCAGCGACTTGGCGTAGTAATACTTGCCGCCTGTATCCGAGGAGATCTGAATCAGCGCATGCTCGCCGCCAGTGTCCCGCCCCGCGTCCGCTTCGATGGGCACGATGATGATGCTGTAAATAATCGCTTCCGCCTCCTGGGCGGCGCGCAGCGCTTCTTTGTAGTTCACCTGGCTCATGGTGTCTCCGCCGTCGGTGATCACGACCATCACTTTTCTTCCCTGCCGGCGGCTTAGCGCATGCGATCCGAGAAAAACCGCATCGTACAGCGCTGTCGCCGAACCATTGCGCTCGCGATCAATTCCAGTGTCGATCTTTTTCAAATCGGAAGTGAAGGGCACCATCTGACTCACGATCTCGCTGAACTTGTACACGGCCAGCCCGTCCTGTGGCCGCACAATCGCGTGCGCGAACTTGCGCGCCGAGGTCAGCTCCAGCGGCAGATCTTTTCTTGTGCTCAGGCTGGTATCCACCGCCAGCACAATCGACAGCGGCAACGCCGATTCCTTGTCGAAGATCGCGATCTTCTGCTCTTTGCCGTCCTCTTTCAGCACAAAATTTTCCTTCTGCAGGTTGGCCACCGGAGCGCCGCGCGCATCCGTCACCGTCACGAATACGTTCACCAGCTTTACGTCGACCTTGATGGTGGTTTCCGGTTCCTCCGCGAACAACTGGGCGGCAGCGGAAATGATCGAGAGAAAGAATACGAGGTGCAGGATATGCTTCATGAAAAGATTCAAAAAGCCAGGTTTCAGAGTTTCAGAGTTTTAAGATACCTCGGCGCCTAAAGCCGCATTCAAGACAATGCAGTTACCGCAGCGGTAAACCGCTGCGCCACCCAAAATCGAATGCAAAATCGAATTTTCCGCAGGCTGTGAAGCCGTGCCCTTCCCGTTCTTGCTCGCACATAGTTCTCGAATGGCCCTCAGACGGGGCAAGCTCCGTCTCTACACAATCATTTGGATGCACCCGGCTTGCCCGCTGTGCCTGCCGGCCGTCGAATTTCTTCGGGAAACGCTTCGCCGTCGGCCCACACTGCTCCATCTTCAAAATATTCTTTCTTCCAGATCGGCACGGTCTTCTTGAGCGTGTCGATGATCCAGCGGCAAGCCTCAAACGCCGCGCCGCGATGCGCCGCCGCCACCACGATCAGCACGCTCGTTTCGCCAATTTCCAGCCGGCCCAGCCGATGAACAATCGATGCTCCCCGCACCTCAAAACGCGGCCGCGCCTCACGCGCCAGGGATTCCATTTGCTTGAGCGCCATCGTTTCATACGCTTCGTAATCCAGATAGAGCGTGTGCCGGCCACGCGTATGGTTCCGTACTACGCCGTCGAAAATCACGACCGCGCCATCCTCGGGCCGCTTCAGGCGCTTGACGACAGACTCTCGATCGATTGGTTCGCGAACAATTCGCACTTCATTTCGCACTTCATCTCGCACTTCATCACGCCGAACCTCATCCCGAACGGCGTTGGTTTCCGCAGACCCGCCGCTCACGGGCGGCAACAGCCCGACTTCATCACCCTCGCGCAAGGTTCGCTCCGGTCCGGAATACTCCCGATTCACCGCGATCGCCAGCGACGGTACCATCGCTTCGAACTGCGGAGCCTCACTGCCATAATGGGAGAGCACTTCCTGCACTTTTGCCCCTTCGGGGAGATCGATGGTCTCGCCCGAGCGGCCTACCAGGTCCTGCAATACTCCAAAAAAAAGCACGCCAATCTTCATCGGAATTCTCTTGAGGGCGCGGGTCTTCGCGGCCCTTCCCATTCGTGCTCGCACATAGTTCTCGGATGGCCCCCGTCCCTCAGCGGCTAAAGCCGCAATGAAAATAGGCCAATTATCGCAGCGGTGAACCGCTGCGCCACCCAAAATCAAGTGCAACGTCGAACTCTTCGGCAGAGTGTGAAGTCGCGGCCTCTCTAAAGACGGAATCAAACCCGCGGGCTGCCGCCCGCTAATCGCCTCAACTTGCGGTATCGCTAAAGCGATACCCTGATACGAAACCGGAGTTTTTCCGCAACCTCGAACCAGGTACTGGCTCCAGTGTAGCGCGCGCCATCCCAAAGGGACTTGTCCCTCCGGGTTGTCGGTCGCACCCAACCGCCTCATTCGCTCAATTACTTCCGTAATCGTGCATTGGGTCACTTTCGCGCTTAATCTTATTGGCAACACTCTTTACTGAGAGGAGGCTGTTATCGTTAACGCCGCCCAAACCGACGCCAGTCGCAACGCGTCTGCTCGGTCTTTCCTGCACAGCCTCAATATTCTGGTCAAGTACACGCGGCTGTATGGAGTGAACCACAAACGCACGGAAGGTCAGTTCCAGAGTACCTGGAGCGAACTGCAGCAGGCGCTGCCGAAAAGCGGCGACACGGGTTTTCTGCTGGGCGTGTCGGACAACAAACTTCTTCTCGATGGCATTCCGCTCGAAGCGGGACAAGCCGAGCGGAGCTTCGCACAGTTGCTGAATGCGGCCGGCCTTTCGAGCATCATGTTCTCCAGCAAGGTCACGCTCGATGACTTTACCCGCCTGGTGCGGGCCTTTGCCATGGGTGGATCGAAAGCGCAGGACTTCGCCAAGCAGATTAAGGAAACTCTGGGCGATAACAAGGATTCCTCGATCCGCATCAATGAGGTCAAGTTCATCGCCGCCGATCCCGCCACGGGTGAATATTCCATGGCCGCCCAAATCGCCGCCCAGGCGCTCGGCCCGGAAGCGAAGCAGTGGCTCAATGATCCTCAGAAACTTTTGCAACTGATTGCCGCGGCCCAGGGAGCGAGCGCCGGCGGTTCTGGCGGCGCACCCCTCGGCAGCGTCCCCAGCATCCCGATTCCGGGCGGCATAGGGACGGGCGGGGCAGGGTCGGGCGCATCCGCAACCGGAAATTGGACCGGTGGCGTCGTTCCTTTACAGGAAGAAGAAGTCATCCAGACCATTCGCCTGCTCACTCATTTTGGCCAGGCGATGCAGGATCCGAACTCTTCTCCGGAAAACCTCCAGGTCGAACTGGGCAAGGCGCCCGATGGCGCCAAGGTCAATCTTGCCCAGTTGCTGGAAAGTCTGGCGGCGCAGGCTTCTCTGAATAAACCCAGCGATGGCAATGACACCCCGCTTCTGATGAAGGCGGCGGAAAGCATGGCCATCAAATTCGCTCTGGACCGTTATCAGCGGGGCGATGTCAAGGTCAACGCCGTCCACGAGATGATGGAGCACATGAGCCGGCAGATGGACACGCTGCGCCAGATTCTGCGCGTCCAGGAAGATAAAATGTCCAAGGCCGGCATCATGGTTGAGTCTCACGCCGACATACTCGACCGCATGTTCTGGGCGGAGATTCCCGAGGCGGGCAAGAAAAGCGTTCTGCTCTCGAGCGAAGCCGCCTGTGTGCCGCCGCGAAACATTCGGCAGTTCGTCGAAATTCTTTTTGAACGCGACGACAATGAGCTGGCCTCCAAAATTCTTGCCAACTACTGCAGTGGCGTCGACGCCAAGGATGCCGATCCCCGACGCAAGACGGCCACCGGACTCGCGCAACTCGCCGACCTCTTTGCCGACGCGCCGGATGAAGTCATGCCCAATGCCGTCGCCCTGATCGCGGAGAAACTGGGCACGGAAAATGATAGCGAGATTCAGAGTCTGCTGAGCGCCGCCTTCGCACGCTTTGGGCAGGAAGCCTGCAGCCGCAAGAAATACAAAGCCGTCGCCGAACTCTGTGAATCGCTGGAACGAGTAAGCCAGCAACGGCCTGCGCTGGTGCAGGATATCCGCTCGCGCGTAGGCATCGAAAATCGCCTGCCCGAAATGATCGAAGAAGCCATCAACGCCGATCAGGTGCCCGAGGATCTGATCAACGTCCTGCAGCAGCTGCCCAGAAATTCCGTCGAACACCTGGCTGACCGGTTCTTCCGGGCGCAGAGACGGGTCGAATGCGATCGCATTGTCGAACTCGTCGGTGAACTGGGACAGCCCGCCGTCGACGATCTGCGCGACATGCTGCGCTTGGGACAGCCGCGCCAGGCTGCCTCCGCCGTCGGCCTGATGAGCCGCCTCGCGGTGACTTCGTTGCTGGAGTTGCTGCCCTCGCGCATGGGCGAGTTCAACCGCTTCTATCAGGACGTCATCGTCCGCCAGATCGCGTATGGCGCCGCGCCCGACCGCGGACGCACGCTGCTCGAACTGCTCGAACTACTCGACCCACTTATTCTGCCCGAGGCCATCGACGAGATTGGCATGAGCCAGGACCACAACGCCAGTTCCAGCCTGATCGCGCTGGCTACGGTCGGTGAGGTCAGCAATCGACCGCCATTCGTGCAACTGAAAGCCATCGAGTCACTCGGACGTTTGCGCGAGAGCGAGGCCGTTCCCGTTCTGCGCTCCATCGTCGACGACAAGAAATTCTTCGGCTATAGCCAGCACCGCGAATTGAGGATCGCCGCTATTCAGGCGCTCTCCAAGATTGATCCTCGCCACGGCACCCAGGCTCTCGCCGAGAGCGGCCTGGAGGCCGGCGAACTCGCCATCGCTCCGCTCGATTCAGGTCCCGGATGTCCCTGGGTCCGTCAGCGTCGCTACGAGCGGATCGTCCTGCCGCGCACGCTTTCCGCCACGCTTTCCAGTTCCTGGGGAAAGTCGAACATCGTTATGCGGGAGATGAGTCTGGGCGGCGGCATGGGCACGCGCAATGACAATCTTCGCGTCGGCTCCGAAGCCCACGTCGAAATTTCGCTGGGCGTGAAAAAAATCCGCGGCGAAGTTCTTCTTCGCCGTGCCCGCGTCAATGAAATCGGTTTCGAGTTCGTCGGCATGGACCTCGACAGCCGCTACCGCCTCCGCCGCGTCCTGGTCGAGGCCTTGCAAAAAATCCCCGAGAATCGCGCCGCCGACTGGGACGGCGAACGCAGAAGCACGTAGAAGCTCTCAGCTCTCAGCTGTCAGCTCTCGGCTCTCAGGAAGTGCCCACTCCCACGAAATGAATGCAGGAAATCGGCTTGCCGTCTCGGCAACCGTCGCTTCCAGGCATTTCCACACAACGATTCCGCAGAAAAGAAAGCCCCCGCGCTTGCAGGGGCCTATTCACAAACCAAGTTATAGAAAGCAAGTTCGCAAAACCGCGGACTCGCCTACGCTACTTTCACGAAAATAATCACGAGCGTGAACAACACCAGCGATTCGATGAACGCCAAGCCGAGAATCAGCGCCACCTGAATGCCAGCGCGGGCGGCCGGATTGCGTCCAAGCGCTTCGCATGCCGCCGACGCCGTACGCCCCTGGGCTTGCGCCGCCAGTCCGGATGCGAGGGCGATCGCGAAACCAGAAGTGATCACCACCCAGTTGGTTGTGCTAGACCCGCCTGCGCCCGTCTGCGCAAATGCCGGGACAGCGAGAAAAGAGAACATCATCATCACAAACAGCAACATCACAATTTTCCGCATTTGTTTCTCCTTATATGAATTGCCCCAGTGGGTGGTTGACGTCGTGCTCATGGAAGCCAACGCCCTCACGCTGAAAGGCAGTTGCCAGTTACCAGTACCCAGTACCCAGAATCCAGAAAATCTCTCACTGGATACTGGGTACCGGGTACTGATTTAGTGCTCATGCGCTGTTGCCTCTCCCAGATAAACGCAGGCGAGCAGCACAAAAATGTACGTCTGAATAAACGAAACGCCGATGTGCAAGCCCTCAAACAGAATCGGAATTCCCAGGGGCACCAGCGAAAAAAATACCAGGGTCACCATCTCGCCGGCGAACATGTTCGCGAAAAGACGGACCGTCAGTGACAGGACGCGGGCCGCGTGACTGAACAGCTCAATCGGGAACAAGAGAATCGGCAATAATACCCGGACGGCCAGAGGCATGCCCTCTTGCGGCCCCATAAAGTGCTTTAGGTAACCCAGAGGCCCATTCGCGCGCACACCCTGAACGTGATAGTAAAACCACGTGAGCAGCGCACATCCGAGCGGCACGACCGGCACGGCCGTGGGCGATTCCAGGCCGGGCACCAAACCAATCAGGTTGCAGCTCAAAATGAACAGCCCGAGCGCAGTGAGATAGGGGACGAACTGCTCCGGATGATGCGAGATGGTCTCGCTGGCTAGGTCATTGACAAATCCCTGGATCGCTTCCATGGTCTGCTGCAAGCCGCCCGGACGCTCGACCGAAAGGCGCGAGCGCACGGCAATAAAGAATATTGTGAGCAGGAGCACGACCAGCAACTCCATCGCAAAGGGGTTAGAGATCGGAGTTGCCGGATGCCTGGGATGAATGTGCAGCGTCTGCAGCAACGCCAGGACGCCCGGGCCGAACAGACGATTCAGAAGTGCG